>VOFJ01000194.1_pt1 | contig 312465 bp, 343 predicted proteins | sample 5384081 | NCBI WGS metagenome assembly VOFJ01 (sample SAMN12384729, study PRJNA508395) | human gut metagenome | isolation source: healthy gut I | host: Homo sapiens | reverse complement strand
CATATCGTCATCGATCATCAGCAGGCGGCGTTCCAGATCGGCACGGGCAAAACGGTTGTTCTCCACTTTCTGGACGCTGCCGTTGCTGGCGGCATCCCCCATGAGCCGTTTCAGTATCAGCCCGATGCGGGATTTGCCCTCGCCGCCCTTGCCGACAATGAGCATCATCTTCTGTCCCTTGGTGCTGGGGATCAGGCAGTAGCCCAGATACTCCTGCAAGGTGGGGATGTCGGCATCGTCCAGCAGCTCGTGCAGAAAGGTCAGCCAGCGGTCAGGGCTGGCGGCTGTGGGGTCATACCTCACAGGCACAGGCGGTTCTGGCAGAACAGGCGGCTCTCCTGAAAAGAGCCGTCCGGCAGATGGTACACGCCGTTCTGGAGGTGGATGCAGTCCTGTTCGATGGGAAACGGGTCGGAAAAAGCCAGCAGCTTGATGGTCTCCAGAATGTTGGTGACCTTTTTGGACAGGCCGGAGGTGACATATTCCTTGATGTTCTCCAAGATGCGCTGCTTGATCTCGCTCTCGTCCTCCACCGGACCGTCCAGCGTGTACAGCGTTCCGTTGACGCATTTCAGCGGCCACTCCTCCAGAAAGGCGCGGCCAAACTGGACTTCATCGATCTTCTTGCCGTTGTACCAGTCCGGCCATAAGGGATTGCGGGAAATGTTTTTTCTTCATGTGGTGGTTCTCCTTTAGAAAAGTGAAGTGGTGGGTCTCACCGTGAGACCCACCACTTCAGGTGAATAAATTGTCAGGCGCACTTCGCCAGAGCAAGGCGGTCGGTGCGCTCTTCTAACATCAGCAGGTACGACCCGGACAGCAGCTGTGCGGCGGCATCGGCCTTCTGTTGGGGCGTCCCAAATGCAACGCAGTCCGTCAGGTGCTCGATGGTCTCGGTCGTGTGGAGGGCTTCTTCAAACCGTGGGTCATGCGGTTCCTCCGGGGTGGCGGGCTTGTAGCGCTCCTGCCAGTCGTGCAGCAGGTCGAGATAATCGGTCAGTACCCGCAGGCAGTAGGCGATGTCTGCCCACTGCTCGTCCGTCAGGCCACGCTTGGGCGGCAGGGCGATGGCATTGGCGGGCGGCTTATCCGGGTCAAGCCAGAGCTTGTCGGGGCGGGGCCCCTCCATCTTGCTGACGCAAGACCGCTCTGTCACTTGCAGTCCCCACTGGGGACTGCATTGCTTCGCAAACGCGAAGTCATTTATCAGCTTCTCGGCGGCTTGCCGGGGTTCAGGTCGAACAGCTTGGCGGTGAGGCCGATGGCATCGCCGTTGGCTCCGCAGCCAAAGCAGTAATAATAGGTGTCGTTTCAGCTTCATGCTGGGGTCGCTGTCGGAATGGAATGGACAGCACACCATGCCATGGCGGTCGGGCTCCATGCCGTACATCTCTCCCACCTGCCGAACGGTGATGGCGGACTTGACAGTTTGATACAGGCTCAAGGGCGTTCCTCCTTTGTTTCGTGCGTTGCACCAGAGTACCCCAAAGTGGGAACTCTGGTGTTTTTGCCTTGTGCCTGAATATACGGAGAATTTTGCAGAAAGGGTGAAAAAGCGGCAAAACTGCAACGGAAAAAGAAAAAAAAAGCCTCACTGGTTGCAGGGCTGCAACAGCAAGGGCGGAGAGGAAACCGTATATTGAACAAAACGGCAGAGCGTATTATAATGAGGAAAAAGCTCAAAAAAGAAGGGCCGACCACATGGCACAGGAATATCTGCCCGCACCATCCAACATCCGTCTTGCGGACTTGATGAAAGAGCACAACATCAGCCAACCAGAACTTGCCAAGGAACTCGGCTGCTCCAAGGAGCACCATCAACCGTTTTATCAGTGGCGCAAAAGGAACCCTGACCCATGAGCAGGTGCTGAAAATTGCAAGGCTGTTCAAACGTGTCCACGGATTTTCTGCTGGGAGAAACCAACATCCCCGACCGCAAAAATTACGACATTGCCGAACTGGGCTTGTCCGTTGAAGCCGCGAGGAACCTCTACACAGGGCGTGTCAATACAGAGGTGGTCAATCTGCTGCTGGAAAACGCTCGCTTCGCAGAACTTACTTACCGCATATCGCAGTATTTTGATGATACTTTTGCGTCTGGTATCGCAGCACAGAATGCCATGCTTTCCACCCTGAGCAATCTGCTTCGCACGAAGGTCAAGACCCCGGAAGCAGCCAAAGCTGCAAAGGACATCAGCCTTCGGAGAAAGCCAGTATACCAAGGTGATCTTGATGATATCGAGATGTATTTCATGGCAGCGGTCAAGGAGATCAAAAAGGGTATCGGGAGCCATTACGCCGAACAGGAAGCTATGAGTAAGAAAGTGGCAGAGAAGATATTCACCGAATTGACCAAGGGGCAGGATGTACAGCACCCAACGATTACGGCAGAGCAGTTGACGGATGCAATGTTGGACAGTGTTTCGGGCATGGAAGGAGCTACGCCGGAAGCACTGGAACAGCTGCGGGGCGGTCTGCTGGGAATCTTGCAGTCCGCCGCAGAGCGGGAAAACGCCCATGAAGCAGACGAATGAACGGCTTTGTGCGCTGGCACAGAAAGGGGACGCCACCGCACTGGACAGCCTGATCGACAACAACAAGTCCTTTATTGGCAAGGTGGCAAATGACCTTTTCCGCAGCATGAATCTGGCACAGTCCGGCCTGAACCTTGACACGGACGATTTGAAACAGGCAGGGAATATGGGCTTGTGGAAGGCCGTGCCGAAGTTCGATGCAGCGCGCGGCATGAAGTTCCTGACCTATGCGGCTCCTGCCATCCGCAACGCCATGATGGACATGGTACGGGAATGCCTTTGCCACTTTTGAACAGCGGATGGTGACGGAGGATAAGGACGGTATCTGCTACCAGCGCGTTTCGCTGGACGATGTTCTGCCGGGAGAGGAACAACTGCGGCGCATCGAAGCCATAGCCGACCCCTACGCCATGCAGCCGCAGACCATTATGGAGGAACAGGAATCGCGCCGGGAACTGTACGATGGTCTGAAACGGCTGACCCAGCGGGAGCAGACCTACCTGCTGTACCGCTATGGCTTCACTGATGGCGAGGAGCATCCACTGATCGGCACGGCGATATACTTCCACCTGACAAAAGGCCGCGCCAAAAAACGGAGGAACAGGCCATGGATAACCTGTGGCTGGAATTGCCGTGGTGGTTTATCTGAATGGGCAGAGAGGAATTGTGTCAAATTGACATAATTCCTCCCGATAAGAGGGATGTGGGCTAAAATGCTGGCAATGTATCTGGCAGTTCTGGATGACCGGAGCAGTGAAGAACAATTTATAGATGATGTGTATAATACCTACAAGCGGCTGGTCTACCATACCGCTTACAAAATTATGGGCGATTCGTATCTGGCAGAAGACGTACTGCAAGAAGTGTTTTTGTACGTTGCCAAAAATTTTTCTAAAATTCATCGAGAAAACTGTCACGAACTCGCCGCTTATCTCGTTAGTTGTAGTAGAAGCCGTGCATACGATATGCTTCGCAAGCAGCGAGAAGAACCGCTGGAAGAAGTCCCGGACGCACCAGACGATGCCCCGGTGCCGGACGATGCAGTAGTCAGCACCGATAACATCCAACACCTGACAGAATTGATTGGACAGATGAAACCGATGTACCGTGACCCACTGCGCCTTTTAGCAATGGGCTACACCAACCGGGAGATTGCCGAATCGCTTGGACTGACGGATGAAGTGGTTCGGATGCGGCTTTTCCGTGGAAGAAAACTATTGTGGAAGGAGCTAAACAGCCATGAGTGAGCGGACAGAAGTTTCTTTTGACGCTGCATTTGATGATGGCACTCCGTGCAGATGCACAAAAAGAACTGGACGAACTGCCAACTCCAGCGCAGCTTAAAGAACGCTACCCTGACACTTCCCGATGGGATACTCGCCTGCAAGCGACGTTGCATAAACGCCGCCCTATGCTGAAACGAGTGCTTGTTGCAGCCCTGACGCTGGTAATTTTAACTCTCGGTGCGCTTGCAGTAAGCGCAGACTTCCGCAAGACAGTCTATACGATGATTCAGAAGTTCTTACCAATTGAGATGCAAGTCACTTATAAAGTTGAGGGAGAACCATTAGAGCAGCTTCCCGATGCGTATAGTGAACATTATGTACAAGTCGGATTTTGGCGTGACTATATGCAAGGCTATGATAAAAAGGAAACATTCTCTCATGCGTATGTTAATGCTGCCGGAGAAATCTATTTTGTGGATTGTTCAATTATAACCGCATACGGACAGATTGAAACATTCGATAATGAACATACCGTTTATACAACTGTAAAGATTGGAGATAAGGAAGCAACACTTGGAACAAGTGAGATTCCGGGGCAAGTCACCTGTTATATTTTGGTTTGGGAGGATGCTGGTGTTTCCTGCACAATTATGGGCGATGGTTCATTGGATGAGTTGATGAAGGTTGCAGAAAGTATTTGTTAACAGCAAAATGCCTAGATATTTGTAGATGAGCACAAATGTGAGGATGGATTTTTGTTTAAGTAAACAAATTTGGAAAATCCTGCAACAAATGTGTTGGTTGCTGCGTTGTCTAAGTAAAAGCTTCTGATGGAAACAAACGGGAGGTGTATGCTCTATATGAAAAAAGGAGCTTCATTGCAATTTCGGTTGCGACAATCATAGGATTGTCAGCTTGCGCAACAAAAAAAGTATCCTCTTCAACTTCTATGAACTCTCCTATATCGACATCGGTGACAAGCGAGCAGGAATTTTTATCTAATCTTGAAAATGCCAGCACAAGCCAAGTACTGCAAAAGCTTAAAGAATCGGATGGTGGGTATACAGAAGATTGCTTTTCGGTGTTGACAAATCGTCTTATCAAATTCCCTCAAGACACACTGTATGTGTTGAAATATGACAAACTGATGAATGATAAAGACTTTCAGCAGCTTGTTTTATCCGGCATAAAAACAGAGCTTCCCTATAGAGGATCGGATGAAGAAAGAAATACGCTTTATCAGTATCTGGAATCCATCACTACTGATAAAGAATATGGACAAATCGCATCAGATATTTTAGGAGAACAAGCTGAAAACAAGGAGAAAAACCAAATCGGCAAATTGAATTTCAACCTGAAGAATTAGGACAAGCGAGCAGTGTTATTTCAATCGAACTTCCGCAAGGGTGGAAAATTCAAAAGAGAGAACAAACGCAACGTGCTGAAAATAAACCACTTGCTCTTGCAAGCCTGAATCCGTCTTATCCAGTATATGATATTTATGACAAAAATCATGTGTTGGTTGGCGCGGTTGGATACAGTACCTATATGAGCCATATGAAGGTGATAGAGATTCCGTGCAGATTGTTTACTCTGCACTTCGGCTAGGATCGGTTTACAGGTTTGACACGGATAATAAATACGATGTGATACAAACCACGGAACGCGGAACGACTGCACTTACAACGGTAATTTTTCAAGATGGTGCAAATTCAGAACCAGTAAACAATTTAGGCGTTCTCGCTTATGATAACGAGAAAGAATGCTTTGTTGCAATTGAACTTGAAGCAAGTTCTGTGTCGGAAAGCCAGGCATTGGAAATTGCAAAATCAATTCGCTTTTAGACATGATGGGAATAACGGTGTATAGGTGCCAGCAGATTAAGGAGAACAACTGTGAACAAAGTACCGTACTTTATGTCATTGCGGTACAGTCCTTGAAACCGGCAACGCTCCGAGATACTTTGACAGCAAGCCAATGGAGCGGTATGTGGTTCTTTTCTTGGCATTTTTCGCTGTCATTTTTATGGAAATGCTGTCTGATTTCTTGCTGGTTACAGAACGCCGCAATACATGGAAAGCGTTAAATGGAAATGTCAGCGAAGCCGAATTTCACAATCTTCAGCAAATTGTCTTGTGCGAAAAATCAGAAAGTTTCCATTGAGAAAAAAAACTTGCAAGTACGATACTACTGGTTCTGATGATATGTGCAACTGCTGCATTTGTATGGCTCACTTTTTTTTTGGTATAAGGTTTTGTTATGAAAGAGATAATTATTGAACCACATATTGGAATTGGACAATTAAAATTAGGCATGACATCAGATGAATTAGAAAATGCTCTTCTACAAATGAAGAAACAGTGGTCGAATTCTTCTGATGAAGCAATGCAAATGGAATGTTGTGCGGAAACCGATGACCCTAATTTGATAACCGGACGATATATGGATAATGATTCGTTCTTTCTTGTGCAGTATCGGAACGGAAAAGCTGCTGAAATCGGTATCCAGCGTGATTTGTCTAAAGTGGCATCAATAAAATTGTTCGGGATGGAATATATGTTTAATACAGCCGCCGAGTGTATTATTGATAGCTTAATGAAAAAGGACAACGTTATTTGCAACGAAAAGGACTTGCAACTTGGAACGGAATATTTTTTTTTCCCGAAATTGAGTCCGACTCTGGAGAGAGCGAGCATTTCATCCCAAACTGTTGAAAGACCCGCTATACATGGAAGAAATGCAGGCGGTATTAGAAGATGAATACCAGTATCAGTATTTTCAGATGGTCACCATAATAGATTGAACTACTAACTAACCATGAGCCCTCTATTTGTAACGACTGCAAGTAGAGGGCTGTTGATCTGTTTGGAATATTTCAATTAAAGGTCAATCTTCCAGTCTGCCATGGTCGCAGCCAAGTGAAAGGTAGTGTTCAATCTCACCACTCAGCACAAGCTGGGCGTACTCCAATGGCTTATTGTAGAGCAGCCAATCCAGTTCTGCCCGCTGTGCCGGGGTGTTGCCGTACTCGTCCCTCAATGGCGATGCAGTCAAGTGGGAAAGGAAAGGACAGTGCCATCCTCAAACCGGGCTTCCAACCGGTTGGTGTCCATATTGTAGCGGCAGGAAAGTAGTTTCATCATAGTAGTGTCCTCCTAGACTTGATTTTTGATGTATGGCCACTCAAACCAATGCCGTCAAGCCGGTGGGGGGGGATATGGATAACCTGTGGCTGGAACTGCCGTGGTGGTTTATCTGAGTGAAAAGAAAAATTGTGATTGTGCTACAAGTTTTCTGGAAATTTATGTGCAGCTATACGATTTTGAAAAGAATTGGGACAGATGAAATAAAGCAGGCTTAAAATTCGTTATTCAAACAGAGAAGCCAATAATCATGATACCATTGATGTGATTCTTATAGCTGCAATCGTTCGGAAAAAATGTGACGTTCAGAAAATTCAAATGGAGCTATGATGAAGAGGTGCTTAAAATGACGAAATCAAGTAAGAAATTGACTGCTTTTTGGTATAGCTTTGGCCCTAGCAATTCTTATAGGCGGTTTCCTGTTGCATCCGTGGGAGAGGACAAAATCGGAACTTACTGTAACAAAGGTGGATTTAAGCGATAATTCTATCTATCTATGCAACCGCTCCCAATCAACTGTACGGTACAAATGATTACTATCTCATTCAGGGAGCTTCGGAATACTTAAAAGGAAATATTCAGCTATCGCAAATTGAAGAAGGCGAAAATATTGTGGTAGTTTCCAATGGAAAGGTTTTGTTATCTGACCCCTATCAGTTTGATACGATATACAGTATTCGATTGCAGTAATCCTATTTTTTCATTAAAGGTCAATCTTCTAATCTGCCATGTTCGCAGCCGAGCGAGAGATAATGCTCCAACCCTCCACCCAGTACAAGCTGTGCGTACTCCAAGGGCTTATTGTAGAGCAGCCAGTCCAGTTCTGCTCGCTGTGCCGGGGTGTTGCCGTACTCGTCCTCAATGGCGATGCAGTCAATGGCAAGGGTGGTGCCATCCTCAAATCGGGCTTTCTACCCGGTTGGTGTCCATGTTAAAGCGACAGGAAAGCAGTTTCATCATAGTAATATCCTCCTAGACTTGATTTTGATGTGCGGTCACTCAAACCAATGCCGTCAAGCCGGTAGGGAATAGGGCGATTTTGTTTGTCAGAGAGTAAGTGCACGGTTTCTGCACGGATTTTGCGCGGTTTCAAAACGTGCAGAGGGTGCTTTTTGCTGCAAAATCCGACAAAGAGTGCAGAAATTACCGGGTGAAAAATTACGTTGCTTTGATTAAAAATAACGATAACTCGAAACTTCCAGAAACTGAGACGAACCGGCGGCTTGCTCTCTTAATCAGTGGGCCCAGGGTTCGAGTCCCTGGAGGTGCACCAGATATTGAACGTCAAATCGTAAGATTTGACGTTCTTTCTTTATGTAAGAAAGCGGCTGCACACTTTCTGCACACCGTTTGCACATTTGCCCGAATCAAGGGCGTTTCTGCGCAAGGTTTGCACAGCCTGCTTTTACCTTTGCATAAAAAAGAAGAGAAGTTAGGCGAACAAGGCTCTCGTCAATTCTCTGCGTTCGTCTGCGTCCATCAGCCGGATGGCTTCAAGGATCTCCCTGCCGGAGATTTTTGTTGCCGCCGGCTTTTCGTTTTGCCGAGGCTGAGGTGCTGCCGGGGTCAGGTCTTGAGAATAGAAGTTTGCTTCGATCTTCTCGGTCAGCTCCAACCGGGGCTTGTCCTGCGTGTGGGCATAGGTGTCCGTCAGGACAGATGCCGTTGCATGACCTGTGTTGCCCTGCACCGACTTGAAGTCACCGTCAGACTGCAAAAGCTGGTAGGTGGCACTGAAGTGCCGCAGACCGTGGAACACGATCTGTTCAAACTCTGGATGCTCGGCTCTCCACAGGCGGTACCATTTTGTCAGCAACTCCGGCGCGATGGGCAGGCCGTCCGGGAGACGAAACAGCTGACCGCAGTTGCTGTACTTCTCCGGAGCGTTCTGCTCGTCCTGTTTGAGCTTTTCAAGCCATGCTTGAAGTTCCTCTTTCAGAGGTTTGGTCATATACAGGATGCGGTTGGACTTTTTGGTCTTGGGCTTTTTCAGGATAAGAGAGGACTTGCTGCCCTCACGCCTGTCCGGGAAGGTGTAGTAGACCTGCTTGGGGTCGAGCTTTTCCAGAGCGTCCTTGTTGGCTCGCTGCATGGTCTTGCTGACCGAGATGGTGCCACGCCCATCGGTGGCATCAAAGTCCAGATCACTCGGCTGCAAGCCGAGAATTTCGCCCTCACGGAGCGAAAGGATCATGCTCATGTGCACCGCCAGATGCAGGGCAGGGTTCTCGATGGTTTGCAATGCTGCCAGCATGGTTTTCTCGTCCCAGATGGTGCGTTCCTCGATGTTGACCTTGGGTGCATCACGGGGCAGGGGAATCTTGTGGATCAAGTCCCATTCCACCGCATAGGAGAACGCCGTTTTCAGCAGCGTGTGGACTTCGTGGATAGAGGTGCTGGACAGCAGCCGCTTCTTCTGCTTCTTGGTCAGATCCTGCTTGATACCCTTCACATACTGCCCGCAGGGGGTCTTGGCAAGGGTGGCGTAGAACTTCTCGATGTCGTAGGTGCGCAGCTCCTGCACCTTCCGTTTACCGATATATGGCACGATCAGGTTCTGCACCATCGCTACGGACTGGGTGTAGGTCTTGGGGGACCATTTGTGCTTGGTAGACTGGATCGGAATCCATTTGTACAACATCTCCTCCACCGTCATGGTGTCGGGGACAAGGAATGTGCCGTCCAGCAGTTCTTTCTCGACCGTGATCTTTCGCTCCTGCGCCTCCTTTTTGGTCTTGAAACTTTCCCATCCCTCGCAGGGCTTGCCGGAATGGTCTTTGTACTTGTAACGGACGGAGTAGGAATCTCCGCGCTTCAGAATAGATGCCATAGATTACCTCCTTTAGACCGCTGCAAACCAGCTGTCGAAGCTTTGCTTGTTCACCCGGATGCTGGTGCCGATGTGCAATACCCGGAAATCCTTCGTGGTGTTGCACAGGTTGTACGCAGCGCGGGGGGAGAAATCGCCAAAAGCTGGGCGATTTCCTCCACCCGGTAAACAAGCGGTTCGAGCTTGGCTGCTTTGGTCTGGTCAGAAGATTCAATGGCAGGGGTTTTGGACGCTTTCATTGTAACCGGGTTCGAGTCCATTTGCAAGGATTCATTCGTATAATCTTTATATTTCACATTTTCGGTCATGTCAGGCCGATTCATATTCATAGGCAGACCTCCACTTCCTTGTAACCGGGTGCCGGGGCAGAAAGTGCCAACTTTCTGCCCCAAACGTTCCCGATGAGTTCAGATTTCCGAGTGCCCCTCCTGTGTGCGGGGTTGTGCCGCTGGTTTGTTTTGTGCCTGTTCTGCCTGCAAACGGCTCAGCAGTTGCAGAACGGAATCCCGCGCTTTCTCCCTGACCTGCTCCTTGCCTTTCTGCCGGATTTCCGGTCTCAGGAGTTTTTCCTGCAAGTGAGTGGCAGTGGTCTGCATGGTCTTGAGAAACTTGTCCAACACGGTGTCCAACCGATGGGCGGCGTATTCTCTCGTGGTCTGCGGAGCCTTACGTTCCGGGGACAGCACCCACTTCTTCGTGTCCTCGATCATCCGCATATCTTCTTTCCGGGTCTCGGTGCGCACCACATCGGTCACGACCTCCACCGCCTTGTCATAGGCCGCAGCCGAAACATCTTCCAGCAGGGTCTCCATATCCGAAACTTTCAGGGTCAGCTCATCCAGCTTGCTCTGCTGGGCGGCAAGCTGCTCCTTCTGCTTGGTAAGGATGAAGTCCTGCTTTTCCAGATACTTGCGGCTGCCGTATTCCGCTTCTTCCTCCAATTCCAGCCCGTGCCGCTTGGCAATCTCGAACAGCATCTTTCGACAGGCGGCATCAAAGGTGATTTTGCGGTTGTTCCGGCGGCTGAGGGGCTTTTCCGGGTCGGGCAAGTCGAAGCCCAGCGCTTCCAGTGCCTTTTCCTGCTGGGGTGCCACCTCGCCGTACTTGTTCTCGCAATCGAACACATGACGCTCGTGGATGTGAGGAGTGCTTTCGTCCAGATGCAGTGCCCAGTCCAGCACATGAACGTGGTCGCCATACTTGGCCTTGAACTCCTCGATGAACTCTGTGACGACGCTCAGCAAGTCCTCTGCCGAAGCGTGTTCATCCAGCGTTCCAAGTTGATAGATGGTCTCTTCCGGGCAGGTCTTGCGGCTGGACAGCAGGTCGGGAATGGAGCGGTTGCGCTCTGTGTGCCGGATCTTGGCGTTACGCTCGTTCTGGCTTTCCACAAAAGCCGTGTAGTGGGTTTCGTAGAACTGCCGTTCTACGTCCGAGAAGGTTGCCGCCAGATCGTCCGGGTCTTGTGGGTCAAGAGCCGAGCGGAAACCGTGAAAGCAGTCCCAGTAGATGTTGCCCTTGGCTCGTTCCGGGTCGATGTGCTCACTGTTGGCAAGGTTGAAACTGCGGTCATTGTGCTTGGGGTTGTAAGTGCCGTGTGCTCCGGCTCGTCCGTTGTGTCGTGTTAATTTCAGATAGGCATTCCTCCGTTTCAACATCTTGGCAGGGAGAACGCAGCAGCGAAGTTGCTGAATCTGCCGCCGTTTTGCGCCAGATAATACCCAGTAGGATATGACGCACAGCATCAAATCACTGGGCAAGGCGTTCCCCCTTGACTCCCTTCAAAGGGCTGCGGTCTCGCCTGTCGGCTCGGTCGGTGCTTCAAAATGCCTGCGGCCTTTTGAGGTCGCCACTGGCGACCCGCACCTCTGCACTCTTGCTCCGGGCAAGCTGTCCAGCAGAACAGCTCATCCGGCTTTTTCAGTGGGCCACTTTGACCCACTGATTTCGTTACGGTCAGAATCAGGTTGTCATCTTGGCAACCTGATTTTCAACGACATTGAGGCGTTACGGAAAAACAATGTGGTCAATTTGACCACATTGTTTTCTGGTAACTGGGGAATCAACGTTTAGCCGTTCTCCCTGCATGGACTTCCTGCCCCCTTCCGGCAGCGTTTTCCGGATCTCCTTCTCAGGGTCATCGCCGTGTATCCCATGCAGACGGTCATGCGGTTATCAAGGTGCGGTGCTGGATTTGGCAATAAAAAATCGCCACACAACAACCTGAACCTGACCATCCCTTCTGGGATGGCCTTGGTTCGGGTTTGCTATGTAGCGATAAGAAAGTTAAAAACTTGCTCCGGCTCCTTCGGGAGCCGAGCTGGAACTCTAAGTAAATATGTTATATTAAATTGTTGGAGTAGGTTACCACAAAAATCGAGCCGTGTCAACAAAAAGTTTTGAAAACACACTACTTTCGGCAGATTGCGAGAAAAAATGATGGAAACCTTGGTAAAAAGAGAGGGCTGGATAGCTCGTTCTGTTTGCAACGGAATGCAAACTCGGAACTTTTCCGAGCAGAAAAACAACCGTCTGCTTCAAGTTGAGCTTGAAAACGGACGATCATTCTTGCAAAATGATTGTCAAATTTGGGAGGCGTTTTGAGCAGCCTCATAGTGCTAACAAGAGGTGTCTTCACACGTATATATATACCATTTTTGCGTTGCAAAATACTTGTTGGGGAACACCCAAGCCCTTGAACTGCATCCGATGGATGCAGGCTGCACGTTTTTGAAAAACGCTCTTTCGGTGCTCCGTATGAAGCACCGAAAACGAACCCGTTGAGGGTCAAAAGCATCAGGTGGGGTCGGTAGGCTCCCCGGCTTCAATTTTACCCAGATACCGCCACAGGGTCGTGCGGCTGATGCCCAGCTGCCGGGCGGCGGCGGCGCGGTTGCCGCCGTGGGCGGCTACCGTCTGCTGCACCACCTCGCCGATGATGCTTTCCAGCGTGCGGGAGGTGTCGGTGCTGACCACCGCCGCCGGGTGCGCTGCCGGGGCGCTGCGCAGACTGCGCTCCTTGGAGAGCAGGTCTGCCACGCTGCTGCTGCGGATGTAGGGGCCGTTCGTCAGGGTGGCAAGGGAGCGCAGAAGGTTTTTGAACTGGGTGTAGTTGTTCGGCCACGGGTACTGCCGCAGCATCTCGATGGCGCGGGGCTCAAAGCCGGAGATCTGCTTGCCCAGCTCCAGATTCAGGCTGTTCAGGTACAAACTGGAAAGGGACGGGATCTCATCCGACCGGCTGCGCAGCGGGGGCAGTTCCAGCGTCAGCGCGCCCAACCGCTCGATAAAGCGGCGGGTGACCGGCGAGACCGGCTCTTCCGGGCGCACCGAGCGGGAGAACAGCAGCCGCACCCGGCGGGCAAGACCGGTCTCCTCGATGGCAGCCAGCAGTTCGGCGCTCCACTGTTCCGGGATAGCCTCAAAGTTCTGGAAGTAGACCGTGTTGCCGTTGGCGTTCAGGGGCGAGTTATAGTGGTTGAGCAGAAAATCCCATGATTTATCGTTCATCAAGGCGCAGTTCGCCACCACGAGGGGGCGGTTTACCAGTGCGCTGTGCAGGTAGAGGTAGCGGGCAATCTGCTCTTTGCCGGTGCCCGGCTCGCCGCAGATGAACAGAGGCTGGCGCACGGCAGCAAGGGCGTTGATCTCGGCGTCCTGCGTGCCCATGGCACCGCTCAGGCTGTAAAAGCTGTTAGAGAAAAGATATTCGCACTCGCCTTTGTTCAGCGACCGCAGCCCCGGGCGGTTGGAATGCAGCGGGATGCGGGAGGGCACGCAGTAGAACAGATACCGCTGCACATTGTTCATCAGCAGCACCTGTGCTGTGATGCTGTACAGCTGGCTACGCTCGGTGTAATAGAACTTTAAGCTGCCCGTGGCGGGGATCTCCCGCAGATGGGTCTGCAAACAGCGGTGCAGCTCCGGGGAGATGTCCTTCATATTATTATAGTACAGGCTGCCGTCCGGCTCCATCACCACCACCCGGCCGCCCTGCTCCTGCGTGATGCTGCGTAGAAACAGGTTCTCCTGCCGCAGCTGGCCGAACCATGTGCTGATGTTCACCGCCTGATCGATGGCGCTGTGCAGGCTCTCGATGCCGGAGGTGATCAGGAAGGCGTCAAAGCCCATCTCCCGGGCAATGGTGTGGGTGACCATATCACAGACCACCATCCGGTAGCCGCCCTGCTTGAGCCGCTCCAAGGTATGGCGCACCTCCTCGGCACTGCGGACGGTAAGGATGTCCAGATCAAAGTTCAGCAGGCTGCAAAGGGTGTGGGCGGGTTCGGTGATGCTGGGAAAGCCCACGATGGCGTACAGGCTGGTGTAGTTCTCTGCCAGTTTCATGGTGCGCAGCACATCATACACCGAGATATGGATATCCACCACCGGCAGGTCGGTCACCTGCCGGATCAGGGTGGCGGTGCCGCCGCGGGAGATAATGCAGTCGTAGCTGTTGGGGGCCATGCGCTGCACGATGGCCTGTCCCTCTTCCAGATCGCCGGTGTACACCTCCAGCTCAACGTTGGGGTAGGCCTGCGCCGCCTGCTCCATGGCGGTGCGCATTCCGTCGTAGGGGGCAATGCCCAGAATGCGGGTGTGAGTCTCGACCATAAAACGTCCCTCCGTGTTTCTCTTTGAAACTATTATAAACGGTCTGGTTCAAAAAGAAAACAGAATATGGTTTCAAAATAGAACGTTTTTGCCAACAAAACAAAAAGAAATTGAAAACGTGCTAAAATGAAACGCTTTTCCCGCTTGCGCCGGGTGCATTCCCGCGGTGGATACGGCATAATGAAAGCACAAAAACAAGTGAGGAGGCACGAACGAATGCTTCGCCTGCTGATGATTGCAGATGATTTTACGGGTGCGCTGGATACCGGCGTACAGCTTGCGGCACACGGCATCCCCACGCAGGTCGTGGTGGGGCAGGCAGACCTTTCCGCGTGCAGCAGCACCGTGCTGGTGGTGGATACCGAAACGCGGCATCTGTCCGCCGCAAAGGCTGCCGAGGCAGTTGCAAGGCTGACCCGCAGCGCGGTGGAAAACGGCGTGGGCTGCATCTATAAAAAGACGGATTCCGCCCTGCGCGGCAACATCGGCGCAGAGCTTGCCGCCCTGCTCAAAGCAAGCGGCGCACGCAATTTGCCCTTTCTGCCGGCCTTCCCGCAGATCGGACGCACCACAAAAGGGCGTCCATTACATCGACGGTGTGCCGGTGAACGAAAGCCCCTTCGGCATCGACCCCTTCGAACCGGTGCGCTGCGCTGAGGTGACAAAGCTGATCCATTTGCAGACCGACATGCCCGCACAGAACCTGCGCCCGGGTGAGACGGCATCGGACAAGACCGGCATTCTGGTGTATGACGCTGCCACCGCCGCAGACCTTGAAGCAGCCGGGCGACAGCTGTTCCAGAATGGAACGCCCCCGGTGCTGGCAGGCTGCGCAGGCTTTGCTGCCTTTCTGCCGGAGCTGCTGGGGCTTTCGGACGGCAGCGTGGTGGAAGTCCCGCAGCTGGACCCCCGGCTGCTGGTGCTCTGCGGCAGCGTGAACCCCATCACCCTGCGGCAGATGGACACCGCCGAAAAGGCAGGCTTTACCCGCCTGCGGCTGACCCCCCGGCAGAAGCTGGAACCCGGCTACTGGGCAAGCGCCGACGGCAAGGCTGCGCTGGCTGAAATTGAAGCCATGCTGGCAGCAAACCCCCGCTGCATTATTGAAACCAATGACGCCGGGGGCAACCAGCTTACCGCCGATTACGCCGCCGCCCGGGGCATTGACTTGGACGGCCTGCGGGTGGGCATTTCCGGCAGCGTCGGGCAGATGTTCGGGGCGCTGTTCGGCAGCGAACATCTGGGTACGCTGCTGCTCACCGGCGGCGACACCCTGCTGCAGTGCATGAACAGCGTGGGCGCACGGGAGCTGGAACCGGTGTGCGAACTGGAAAGCGGCATCGTGCTGGCGCGGTTCGCCTATCAGGGGCGCACCCGCTACGTTATTACCAAGTCCGGCGGCTTTGGGCAGGAGGATCTGCTGGTGGAGCTGGCAGACCGCATTGCAAAGCATTGAAAATGGAAGCAGACAGCCCTTTGCGGCTGGAACAGAAGATAAATGTAACAGAAGGAGAACGACCATGACCTATGCAAAACTGCCCGGCCTGACTTGGGACGGCACCGTGTACGAGAACGAGGAGATGGGCACGCTGGAGGCCCTGCTGCCCACCGGCGGCTGGCCCACCGCCCACGCACCTGCCATGGTGGAGCTGCCCAACGGTGATCTGCTCTGCTGCTGGTTCGCCGGTACTTATGAGGGCAGCGCAGACGTGCACATCATCTGCTCGGTGCTGCCGCATGACGGCACCAAGTGGCTGGAGCCGGTGGATATCTCCGGCGACCCCACCCGCAGCGAGCAGAACCCCTCGCTGTTCTACGGCCCGGACAACGCCGTGTGGGCGATGTACACCGCCCAGCTGGACCGCGTAGAGGGCAAGGACAATATGCAGTTCACCGCCGTGGTGCGCTGCCAGAAGAGCACCGACGGCGGCAGAACATGGGGCGACTACACTACCGTGTTCCCGGAGGAGGGCACCTTCTGCCGCCAGCCCATTCAGGTGCTGTCCAATGGCCGCTGGATCTTTGCCAACTGGCTGTGCACCGACTCTGCCGAGGGTCTGTCCGGCGACCCCACCGCCTTCCGCATCTCGGACGACGAGGGTAAAACTTGGCGCATGGTCATGATGCCCGGCAGCAACGGCCACGTCCACGCCAATGTCATCGAGCTGGAGCCGGGGCATCTGGTGGCGTTCATGCGCAACCGCGAAGCCTACCGCATCCACCGCAGCGAGTCCTTTGACTGGGGCGAAACTTGGACGGTGCCCGCACCCACCCCGCTGCCCAACAACAACTCCAGCATCAGTGCGGTCAAGCTGCAGAGCGGCCGCATCGCCATTGCCTACAACCCCACCTGCACCCCCAACCCCGTGCCCGGCAAGGCTGCATGGCCCGGCCTGCGCTGCCCGGTGGCGGTGGCGCTTTCGGAGGACGGCGGCCTGACCTTCCCCATCATCCGCTGGATGGAGCGCGGCGAGGGCTACATGGGCGATGAGAACAAGACCAACAACAAGCAGTACGAGTACCCCTACCTGATGCAGGGACGGGACGGCATGCTGCATCTGGCCTACGCTGCCCGCACCCGGCAGGGCATCAAGTATGTCCGCTTCTCGGAGCAGGACGTGCTGGGCGCAAAGCGGGAGACCGTGGGTCTGTATAACCCCACCGCAGCGCAGAGCCGCTGAAAAAGCTTTTCGAGAGTTTCATCCTTTTTATAGATCAGAACATCATTCAGGAGGTTGATCAGTATGCTGACCCAGTACAATCTTAAAATGCCGCACGCAGTTTACGGCGGCGAGAACGCTATGGACAATATCACCGCCATCATCAAGGCGCGCGGCGCAAAAAAGGTAGCCATGTTCACCGATAAGGGCATTGAGGGCGCAGGCCTGTTTGCTCTGCCGGAAGAGGCCGTCAAGGCCTCCGGCGCAGAGTACTATGTGCTGGACGAGCTGCCCCCGGAGCCCAGCTACATGGCTGTGCAGAAGCTGGTGGACGAGTTCAAGGTCTCCGGTGCAGACCTGATCGTGGCCTGTGGCGGCGGCTCCGTGATGGACGCTGCCAAGCTGGCAAGCGTGCTGGTGACCGACGCCTACGGTGTGAAGGAGCTGCTGGATAACCCCGGCATGGCACAGAAGTGCGTGCCCATCGTGCTGATCCCCACCACCGCCGGTACCGGCGCCGAGGTTACCCCCAACGCCATCGTCGCTGTCCCCGAGAAGGAGCTGAAGGTCGGAATCGTCAACGAGAACATGATCGCGGACTACGTCATTCTGGACGCCCGCATGATCAAGAACCTGCCCCGCAAGATCGCAGCTGCTACCGGCGTGGATGCGCTGGCACACTGCATCGAGTGCTTTACCAGCAACAAGGCCAACCCCTTCAGCGATCTGTACGCACTGGAAGGCTTGGACCTGATCCTGAACAACATCGAAAAAGCCTGCGATGACCCCGAGGCCATGGCAGAGAAGAACCGGATGCAGATCGCAGCCTACTACGGCGGTCTGGCCATCACCGCTTCCGGCACCACCGCTGTGCACGCACTGAGCTACCCGCTGGGCGGCAAGTACCACATTGCACACGGCGTGTCCAACGCCATCCTGCTGGCACCGGTCATGCGCTTCAACAGCGAGCACCCCGCCGTGCGCGAGCGTCTGGCTGCCGCCTACGACCGCTGCTGCCACGAGGAAAAGACCTGCACCACCGTGGAGGAAAAGACTGCATGGATGATCGCCCGTCTGGAGCACATCGTCAAGCATCTGGATATCCCCACCAGCCTCAAGGAGTTTGGCGTGCCTGCCGAGGATCTGGAAGGTCTGGTCAACGCCGGTATGCAGGTACAGCGCCTGCTGGTGAACAATATGCGCCCCGTTACCGCCGACGACGCACGCAAGCTGTATCAGGAAATCATGTAACAGAAAAGGAGTAAAGACTTATGAAGACCAGCGATATCAAGGGCATCATCCCTCCCGTAATCACCCCCATGAATAACGACCCTGAGCAGACGGTCAACCATCAGGCTCTGCGCGAGCAGGTGGAGCGCCTGCTGGCAGGCGGCGTGCACGGCATCTTCCCCATGGGCACCAACGGCGAAGCCTACGCCCTGTCCTTCCAGGAGAAGGAAGAGATCCTTGCCACTGTCATCGATCAGGTAAAGGGCCGCGTACCGGTCTACGCAGGCACCGGCTGCATCACCACCGCCGAGACCATCCGCCTGAGCAAGCGTGCCGAGGAGCTGGGCGCAGACGCACTGTCCATCATCACCCCCAGCTTTGCACTGGCCTCCCAGAAGGAGCTGTACGACCACTACACCGCTGTGGCAAAGGCTGTGAACCTGCCCATCATCCTGTACAACATCCCCGCCCGCACCGGCAACAAGCTGCTGCCCGAGACCGTGCAGGCACTGTGCCGTGACGTGGAGAACATCGTGGGCGCAAAGGATTCCAGCGGCGATATCGAGAACCTGAAGGCCTACATCCGCCTGACCCGCGAGCTGGACAAGGAAGTTGCCATCCTGGCCGGTAACGACGGCGCCATCCTGACCTGCCTGAAAGAGGGCGGCGCAGGCGGCATTGCAGGCCGCGCCAACATCTGGCCGGACACTGTTGCAAAGATCTACGACTGCTTCAAGGCCGGAGATCTGGAGGGCGCACAGGCTGCACAGGACGCCATTGCCATCCTGCAGCAGACCTTCAAGTACGGCAACCCCAACACCATCATCAAGACCGCCGTTGCCCTGCAGGGTCACCCCGTTGGCAAGTGCCGCGCACCCTTCAACTATGTGCCGGAAGAGGGCATGGAGGCCATCAAGAAGGTTCTGGCAGAGAACGAGGCCAAGGGTCTGCACTGAAACGCACTGAAGCAAGGAGAAGGCTGCTATGAATAAACCCATTGTCGGTATTACCATGGGCGATCCCGCCGGTTCCGGCCCGGAGATCACCATCAAGGCTCTGGCTGACCCGGAGCAGTACAGCTACTGCCGCCCCATCGTGGTGGGCGATGTGAAGGTGATGGAGCAGGCCAAGAAGTTCGTTGGCCGCGAGGACATCGTCATCCACCGCTGCGAGAAGGTGTCGGATGCCCTGTTCACCCCCGGCACCATCGACGTGCTGCATCTGGATCTGATCGAGGACATCAGCAAGTTTGAGATAGCAAAGGTCAGCGTGGAGGGCGGCAACGCAGCCTTCCAGTGCGTGAAAAAGGTCATTGAGCTGGCCATGGCGGGTGAGGTGGATGCCACCTGCACCAACGCCCTGAACAAGGAAGCCATGAACAAGGCACTGGAGTACTACCACGGCGAAAAGTCGGACGGTTACACCCACTTTGACGGCCACACCGAGATCTACGCCGACTACACCCACACCAGCAAGTACACCATGATGCTGGCCCACGAGGACCTGCGAGTGGTCCACGTCTCCACCCACGTCTCCCTGCGGGAGGCCTGCGACCGGGTCAAGAAGGACCGTGTGCTGGAAGTCATCGAGATCGCCAACAAGGCCTGCAAGGATATGGGCATCGAGAACCCCCGCATCGCGGTGGCCGGCCTGAACCCCCACTGCGGCGAGAACGGCCTGTTCGGCCGCGAGGAGATCGAGGAGATCACCCCGGCCATCGAGGCTGCTAAGGCCGAGGGCATCACCGGCGTTGTGGGCCCCTGCCCGCCGGACAGCGTGTTCTCGCAGGCCCTCGGCGGCTGGTACGACATCGTGGTGTGCATGTACCACGATCAGGGTCACATCCCGCTCAAGACCGTGGGCTTTGTCTACGACCGCGAAAAGCAGGAGTGGAAGGCCGTGGAGGGCGTCAACGTCACGCTGGGTCTGCCCATCATCCGCGCCAGCGTGGACCACGGCACCGACTTCTACCACGCCGGTAAGGGCAACGGCAACGAGCTGAGCCTTGTCAACGCCATCAAGTATGCGGTCAAAATGACCGGCCGCGCCCACTAAGTTATCCTCATCCCAACCAATTCTTCATTTTCTTCCAGAGAGAGCCGCTGCACCCCGGTGCGGCGGCTTTTTCTGGTTTTGGGGACGAACTCCCTCAGGGGCGAACCCTCTCAGGCGCTTCCGTGCCAGATGAGGGGCAGCACCCGTTAGCCTTTTGCGCCCTCTCAGTCAAAGCCGTAGGCTTTGACTGAGAGGGCGCACGGCGATAGCCGTGACGGAAAGGGTGCCCTGTTTCAAAAAGCAACAAATCAGCCGAAAAACTAACCGCAATATGTTTCAAAAAGCGACATATTGCGGCAAAAAGAATTGAACAAATTCTGAATATGTTTCAAAAAAAAAGAACACAACAAGCCGAAAAATGATTGTGACGCACAGCGGAAAACTATATACTTTTAATCAAGAAAGCCGCATCGGAATTGTGCAAAGGGTCGGGCTCTTGCGCAACAGGTACTGCGGACACAAAAAAGGAGGACACGTTCTATGACACTTCCCATGATCATTGCTCTGGCAGTGACTGTCCTCATGATCATCCTGATCATGGTGGATAAACTGCCCTTCGGCGCACCCCCGCTGCTGGCGCTGCTGCTGCTGGTGGTGTTCGGCGTTACCGACATCAAGACCGCCTTCGGCGGCTTCGCAAACCCCACCATCGTCATGCTGGCATCCTTCATGGCCATCATCGCGGCCTTGCAGAAGACCAGCTTCATCGTCAAGTTCAAGCAGACCATGTTCAACATGGCCAGCAAGGGCGGCTTTAAGGCATACGTCCTGCTGATCCTCATTGTTATGCTGGGCTGCAGCCTGTTCGGCACCGGTTCCACCGCCTACTATGTGCTGGTCATCGGTCTGCTGTCCACTCTGCCCTACTCCAAGCAGCTGCCCCCGTCCAAGGTACTGATGCCTGCGGGCTTTGCAGCAAACCATCCGCTGCTGCCCTTCAACACCGCTCTGCAGTACGGCATCGTCATCGCCGTTCTGCAAAGCGCAGGCGTTGCGGCAAATGTCAATCTGGTCAAGTTCTCTCTGGTCAACCTGTGCCTGTCCATCGGCTTCCTAGTGTGGTGCATCCTGGCTTACAAGATCATGCCTGACCACCCCATTGCCGAGGCCAAGGAAGAGGCTCTCCACGCCGGTGAGCAGAAGGTTGCCCTGACCAAGAATCAGGAGCTCATCACCTACTTCAGCTTTGTGCTCGCCGTTGTGGGCATGATCCTGCAGAGCAAGATCGGCGACGCAGGCTACGCCATCACCGGTCTGGCCGTGGGCGTCATCCTGATCTCCGGCGTTATGGACTTCAACGAGATCCGCAACTCCATCAGCGCACCCATCATCCTGATGTCCGCAGGCGTCATCGGCATTGCCGATGCTCTGGGCAACACCGGCCTGACCAGTCTGGTGGGCGAGACCGTTGCCAAGATGCTGGGCACCAACGTCAACCCCTTCGTGCTGATCTTCGCTTTCTGCATTCTGACCAGCCTGCTGGCAACCCTGACCGGTTCCACCATCGGCACCGTGTACGTCTTTGCTCCCATGGCCATTGCCACCTGCGTCAATCTGGGTCTGGACCCCACCGCAGCCGCAGCCGCTATCGTGGTTTCCGGCTGGTGCGGACACTTCCTGCCCATTGACGGTATGCCCGCCATGATCATGGGTGCCGGCGACTACAAGATCACCGAGTTCTGGAAGTTCACCATTCCGCAGTACTTCATCCGTCTGCTGGCGCTGACGGTGGGCGCTGTGCTGATCTTCCCCATGAAGTAACAGGAGAAACACCAAATGAAAAATACGTTTGAGCTGGAGCATGTCGGCATCAACACCGACAACGCAGGCGAGGCCGAGCAACTGGCGCTGCTGCTGTGCAAGCTGTTCAACTTGGAGCCCCGCCACGGACAGAAGTCCGAGTTTGCCGGCAACTATTTCGAGTGCATGAAGAGCCCCTTTCTGGGCAAGAACGGCCACATCGCAATGCGCACCCCCGACCTGAAGGCTGCGATGGAGGAGCTGGAGGAAAATGGCTTCCGCTTCCGCATGGAGACTGCCGCCTATTTTAAGGACGGCCGCATCAAGAATGTGTATCTTGAGGGCGAGTACGGCGGTTTTGCCATCCATATCATGCAGAAATAACGCCAACTGACCGATCTTGTGCAGAACCGGGGATGGAGCGATCCGTTCCCGGTTCTGTGGTTCACGCCCCGCGAAAAATCAGAGGAGAAAAATTATGCTGGTTCCTGTATTGCTATTTATTGTCGGTCTGTTGTTCCTGATCAAGGGCGGCGACTGGTTTGTTGACGGCGCGTCCGCACTGGCCCGCCGCTTCCATCTGCCGGAGCTGCTCATCGGCGCGACGGTGGTCTCCATCGGCACGACGCTGCCGGAGGTCATGGTCTCCACCATGTCCGCGGTGTCCGGCCATGGCGAGATCGCCTACGGCAACGCCATCGGCTCGGTCATCTGCAACTCTGCCCTGATCGCCGCCATCACCATCGCCGTCCGTCCGGGCAAGGTAGACCCCAAGACCCTGCGGGTGCCGGTAGCCTTCTTCTTTGCCGCAGCCGCCATCTACTGCGTGGCTGCCTACGCCATGGGCGAGTTCACCCGCCCGCTGGGCTTTGTGATGCTGGCCATGTTCGTGGCTTACATGGTGGCAAACGTATTGCAGATGAAAAAAGCCCCTGCCGCCGCCGAAGCGGAGGCCGAGGCCGAAAATGCCGGGGAAGAGATGTCCCTTACCAAAACGCTGGTGCTGCTGGTGCTGGGCGCTGTGCTGATCGCACTGGGCGCAAACCTGCTGGTGGATAACGGCACCCTCATCGCACAGGCACTGGGCGTGCCGGAGTCGGTCATCGCGCTGACCTTTGTGGCGCTGGGCACCTCTCTGCCGGAGCTGGTCACGGCCATCACCTCGCTGGCCAAGGGCCACAGCGACCTGTCCCTGGGCAACATCGTGGGCGCAAACGTGTTCAATCTGGTGCTGGTCAGCGGCATGTCGATCACGCTGGCACCCTTCACCGTCCCGCAGAGTGCCACGCTGTTCGGCATCAATTCCAGCCTTGTGCTGGATCTGCCGGTCATGCTGGCTGTCATGATGATCATGACCCTTCCCGCGCTGAAGCGCGGCAGGCTGTCCCGTGCACAGGGCATTATTCTGCTGTGCATCTATGCTGCCTTCTGCGCCATCCAGTTTACCATGTGATATTCCCGGAGATACTTCCTTGCCCCCGGCCTGCTCTGTCAGGCCGGGGGCTTTGGTTATTGTACCCTGCGGCGCGGCTTCCGCTTTACGGCTGGGTGAGCACCTCCGGGTCACCGGGCTTATAGATATGGGTCTTGGTCAGGCGGCGCATGGTGTCCTCGTGGTTGCGGCTGGCGTAGGCGGTGTACAGGATATCCATTACGTTTAGCTGGGAAAGGCGGGAGGACATGGCGCCGTTGCGGAACAGGCTCTCGTTGGCGGCCACATACAGCACATGGTCGGCCAGCTGTGCCACCTCGGAGGGGTAGTAGCGGGTCACTGCGATCACCGGTGCGCCGCCCGCCTTCATCTCCTTGATGCACTGGATCATCTCCATGGTCTGCCCGGAGTAGGAGAACACGATGCCCACATCCTGCGCAGTGGCGTTGCGTGCCTGCAAAAGCTGCGAGTGGGAGTCCTCGTTGACCACGCAGGGCTTGTCCAGACGCAGAAATTTCAGGTAGGTGTCTTTTGCCACGCACAGCGAGGAACCAATGCCGAACAACAGTACCGTGCGGGCGTTGGCGATCAGCTCCACGCACTGCTCCAGCTCGTCCAGCAAAAGCAGCCGCTGGGTGTCCAGCAGGCTCTGGATGTTCTTGTGGGTCACCTTGTCCACGATCTCCTGCAGGCTGTCCTGCGGGGTGATGTCCTTTTCCCGGTGGCTGCCGTTCTCCCCAAGGGTGGCAAGCTCCAGCGTCAGGGCGTGGCGCAGTTCTTTGTAGCCCTGAAAGCCGATGACCCGGCAGATGCGCACCACGCTGGAAGGGGAGGAGAAGGAGCGCCGCGCCAGATCCCGGATGGTAAGGGTGGTGGTCTCGTCCGGGTTTTCCAGAATGAACTGCGCGATCTGCCGCTCGGTGCTGCTGAGGGAGGGCTGCACCTCCCGCAGGCGTAAAAGAACGTTCTGCATATAGATACCTCTGTTGTATTTCAGGATGGATTGAACAAGCTGCACAAAAAAGTCGTACTTGTAAGCAAAAATTTCAAAAATAATGCTTGCATAAAACATTGTACCACAAAATAGTCTTTTTGTGGACATTTTGTTTGAAAAAGTTTATACTTTGGTCACAATCACGCCGCAAGGGGTGCGGCGGAAACTGGAGGTGCAGGATATGGGTTTGAATCTGAGTGGGATGACCACCGAGACCCGCAACCCGCGCACGATGCAGCTGGACCAGATGTCCCCGCTGGAGATCGTGACTGTCATGAACGAGGAGGACGCCCGGGTACCGCTGGCCATTGCCAAGTGCCTGCCGCAGATCGCGCAGGCGGTGACATGGGCGGCAGAATCCTTTGAAAAAGGCGGACGGCTGTTCTATATGGGCGCCGGTACCTCCGGCCGCTTAGGCGTGCTGGATGCCGCCGAGTGCCCGCCCACCTTCGGTGTGCCGAAGGAGATGGTGGTAGGGCTCATCGCCGGCGGCGAAAAAGCCTTTATCGAGGCTGTGGAGGGCGCAGAGGACAGCCGGGAGCTGGCTGTTGAGGATCTGAAAGCCCACGGCCTGACCGCGAATGACTTTGTGGTGGGCATTGCCGCTTCCGGCCGCACGCCCTATGTGCTGGGCGGTCTGGACTACGCCAAGAGCGTGGGCTGCCACACTGCCGCCATTGCCTGCAATATCGGCAGCGCCATCGGCAAGGCCGCAGAGCTTGCCATTGAGGTGAATTGCGGCCCCGAGGTATTGACCGGTTCCACCCGGCTCAAGTCCGGCACAGCACAGAAGCTGATCCTGAACATGATCTCCACCGGCTCTATGGTGCGCACCGGCAAGGCCTACCAGAACCTGATGGTGGACGTGCAGCAGACCAACGAAAAGCTGCACACCCGCGCCGAGAATATCGTCATTGACGCCACCGGCGTGGAGCGGGAAAAAGCCCGCGCCGCCATTGATGCAGCAGGCGGCAGCGTAAAGACTGCCATCACCATGCTGCTGGCAGACTGCGATGCCGCAGAAGCCGCCCGGCGGCTGGAAAAGGCCCGCGGCCATGTGCGGGAGGCCATCCGGCTGGAAGTGCTGTAAGATATCTCTAAGTTCCTTAGCGGCAAAGGCCGCATCGGATATACACCTGTTTTAAAGGAGGACCCACTTATGACGAATGAAGAACTGGTCCGCGCGGCGCTGGAGAAGGTCGGCGGAAAGAGCAACGTTCTCACCGCAACCAACTGCATGACCCGTCTGCGGGTGCGCGTTAAAGATGACGCCAAGATCGACGACGAGGGCCTGAAGGCCATCGAGGGCGTGATGGGCATCGTGCATGACCGTACCGGCTATGTGGAGATCGTGGTCGGCCCCGGCAAGTGCCGCAAGTGCGCAGATATCTGCCGCGACATGGGCATCCCGGCGGACGCCGCCGCTTCCACCGCCAACGACTGGCAGACCAACAAGGCCGCAGTCAAGGCCGGCCAGAAGCAGAGCAAGGTCAAGGAGCTGTTCAAGACCTTCGGCGATATCTTTATCCCCCTGATCCCGGGCGTTGTGGCTTCCGGTCTGTGCGCCGGCATCAACTCCCTGATCGGTCAGGTGGTGCCGAACTACGCCGACATCCCCGCACTGGCCCTTATCAGCACCCTGCTGGGTCTGATGAACACCTGCTTCCTTGGTTACCTGACCGCATGGGTCGGCTACCGCGCAGCCGAAAAGTTCGGCGGCACCCCCATTCTGGGCGGTATGCTGGGCATGATCACCGGTCTGGAGGGCATCAACAAGATCTCTTCCATTCTGGGTCTCTTCAACGAGGCTGTGCCGCTGGATTCCATCCTGCGTGCAGGCCGCGGCGGCGTGCTGGCCGTTGTGCTGGGCGCATGGTGCCTTGTCAAGATCGAGCGCTGGGTGCGCAAGTGGATGCCCGAATCTCTGGACATCGTGTTCACCCCGCTGATTACCATGATCCTGTGCCTCGTGCCCTATATCCTGATCATCATGCCCGCTACCGGCTATGTTTCCACCGCGCTGTGCTGGGTGGTTGAAAAGCTGTGCATGAGCGATATCCTGATCGTGCGCATCATTGCCGGTTATATTTCCACCGCTCTGTTCCTGCCCATGGTCGCTATGGGCATGCACCATGGTCTGGTTGCTCTGTACTCCGTGCAGCTGGAGAGCTTTGGCTACGTTACCCTGTACCCCGCTCTGGCTATGGCCGGTGCAGGTCAGGTTGGCGCTGCTGTCGCTATCTACTTCAAGGCTAAGAAGTGCGGTAACACCCGCCTGAAGAACGTTATCACCGGCGCACTGCCCGCAGGTCTGCTGGGCATCGGCGAGCCGCTGATCTACGGCGTCACCCTGCCCATGGGCAAGCCCTTCATCAGTGCCGGTCTGGGCGCTGGTTTCGGCGGTGCCTTCGTCATGGCCATGCAGGTGGCTGCTACCGCTTGGGGCCCCTCCGGTCTGCTGGCTCTGTTCGTCATGACCGCCGGCCCTCACGGTGTGGCTGCTTCCGTTGGCTGCTACGCAGTGGGTCTGGTCATCTGCTACATCATGGGCTTTATCGTGACCAACGCAATGGTCTCTGTTGAGGACGTTGCCAATGCTTAAAACACTCGGACGGTCAGTGTATCTGACGCGGTTTGAGGAACAGCGTGCGTCGCTTTCCGCTTTTGCGGCAGGCGGCGCGCCTGTTTTTATCTCACTGCATATCAGCGAAGAATTTGATGCCGCTTACTGCGCCCGCGTGCAGGAGATGTGCGATTTTCTCTCCGCGCAGGGCTGGCGCATTCTGGCAGACGTGTCGGAAAAGACCATCCGGCAGTTCGGCTGTGCCGACCTGACCGCGCTGGCAAAGCGGCTGCACCTGTGGGGTCTGCGGCTGGACTACGGCTTCTCGGTGGAGCAGATGTGCGCCCTTGCGCAGCAGCTGCCCGTAGCCGTCAACGCCTCCACCACCACCCCGGAGGTGGCACGGCAGCTGGCGGCAGGCGGCGGCACGGTCATCGCCATGCACAACTTCTACCCCCGCCCGGAGACCGGCCTTGACCCGGAATTTCTGCGTGAGAGCACCGCAGCTTTGCAGGCAGAGGGCCTGCAGGTGTACGGCTTTATCCCCGGCGACGCCCTGCTGCGCGGCCCGCTGTACAAGGGTCTGCCTACGCTGGAAGCCCACCGCACCGCCGCCCTCGGCGGCCTTTGCGGACTTGGCGCTGAACTACGGGCTGGACGGCATCTTTGCGGGCGACCCGGAGGTGAGCACCCGGGAGCAGGCGTACATCCGCCACTTCTGCACCACCGGCGAGCTCTGCCTGCCGGTCGCCCTGCGCCCCGGCTACGAGAGCCTGTACGACCGCACCTTTACCTGCCGCCCGGATTCGCCCAAAACGCTTGTGCGGTATCAGGAATCCCGGCTCTACTCCTGCTTTGGCAGCACCGTGCAGCCGGACAACTGCGTGGCGCGCCGCCGCCGCTGCGTGACCATGGATAACATCGGCTACGGCCGCTATTCCGGCGAGATCCAGCTTGTGCGCGCTGACTTACCCGCAGACGAAAAGGTGAACGTCATCGGTGAAGTGCCCGCAGAATACGACCTGCTGCTGGACTGCATTAAGCGCGGAAAGACCTTCCGCATGGTAAAAACATCATAAAAACAAGCACCGGAGCGTCCACAGACACGCCGGTGCTTGCTTTTATGGGAACCCCTTCCGTCTGCTCCCGTTGGTCGCAGCCACCTTCCCCAAGGGGACGGCTTCAGAGGTGGCGACAAAGTTTCCGGCACTGCCAAAAGGCGTCCCCTTGGGGGAGCTGGCGAGCGCAGCGAGACTGAGGGGGTGTCTTACGTTCTTTTTATTGCCCTTTCCTCGGATACACAAAGGCGTCGCGGCGGTACACTGCCACGAGATATGCCGCCATGAAGCACCAGATGATGGGCTCGCACAGGATGACGGCGTTGTAGGCGTAGCGCGGGATGAACACCAGCACAAAGATCACCTTGCCCACAAGCTCGATGACGCTGGAAAACAGCGGCAGCACCTTCTGCCCAAGGCTCTGCAAAGCGTACCGGGTGCACAGCAGCACTCCCAGCACCGCGTAGAACGGCGCGTTCCACATCAGATACCGTGCGCCGTTTTCCAGCACGAGGGGCGCGGAGGAACCGGAGATCAGCTGCACCAACTGCCGGGCAAAAAGCTGCATCAGCACCACCTCTGCCGCCATGATGACCACCGAGCACAGGTACATGGTGCGCATTCCCTTGCGCACCCGCTCCGGCTGGGCTGCGCCCCGGTTCTGGGAGACAAAGGTGGAGCCGGCGTTTGCCATGGAGATCAGCGGCATACTGGTAAAGGAGAACAGCTTGCGCGCGGCGGTGTGCCCTGCAATGGTCAGTGTGCCCAGACCGTTGATGCCGTATTGCAGCACCACCGACCCCGCCGACACGATGCTGCTCATCAGCCCCATGGAGATGCTCTGGCTGAACAGCTCCCAGTACAAATGCTGTCCCACCGCCCAGTGCTTGCGGGCGGGCAGCAGCAGCGGCACGCGGCGCATCACATACAGAATGCACAGCACCACCGAGATGCCCTGCGCAATGACGGTAGCCACCGCCGCGCCCTGCACGCCCATGCCCAGCCCGGCAATGAACCACAGATCCAGCGCCACGTTCAGCCCCGAACTGATGAGCAAAAACACCAGCGGCATCACGCTGTTGCCGATGGCGCGCAGCAGCCCGGCGCACAGGTTATAAAAGAACATCACCAGCACGCCCAAATCGATGACGATGATATACCGGTAGGCGTCCTCTAAAATTTCGGCGGGGGTGTCCAGCAGCTGCAAAAGCGGCCGCAGGCCGAAAAAGCCCGCCGTGGTAATGACAAAGCTTGCGCAAAGCCCGATGACCAGCGCCCCGGCCACCGTCCTTTTGAGCAGATCCTCGTCCTGTGCCCCGTAGGAGCGTGCAGCCACGATGGAAAGCCCGTTGCCGATGCCGATGCCAAAGCCCACCAGCAGCTCGTAGATGGACCCGCAGGAGCCGATGGCAGCCAGTGCGGTATCGCCCAGCACGTTGCCCACGATCATGGTATCCACGGTATTATACAGCTGCTGGAATAAATTGGACACCAGAATGGGCAGCATGAACAGAAAAAGATTCTTGAAAATAGGCCCGTGCAGCAGGTCTGCATTCCGGTTAAAGAGGTTTGTTTTCAGGGGTCGCGTCTGGGTCATAGGGTTCCTTTCTTCGCGCAAAAAGGAGGCCGTTGCACAAAAACTGTGCAGTGGCCTCTTTTGCGGTAAAACGATTTAAAAAAATTTTATTTGTGTAGTTGCGAAACACCGTAGGTGTTTCGCAACTGCTTTTTTATAATTCCTGCTGCTCAAACCCGTTGACGGTCAGCACGGTCAGGGCGGTAAAGCCTGCGGCCTTGATGGCGGCGGCGGCTTCGTCAAAGCCGAAGGTCAGCGCGGCGGTGTCGTGGGCGTCGGCGGTGATGAGCGCCCTGCCGCCCAGCTTGTTCCACTCGCCCAGCAGCCATGCGCCGGGGTAGAAGTCCTTGCGGTAGCCCCGGTATACGCCGCCGGTGTTCACTTCCAGAACGCAGTCGTTCTCCCGGGCGGCGTGCAGCGCCCTGAGCGCTGCGGCCTTGTAGCGGGGGGATTCCTCATCAAAGAAGCTGCCGTCCGCGTTCAGCTTTTTGATAAGGTCGATATGTCCCAGAATGTCCGGCTTTTTGGCGGCGATCTTCTCCACCTCGGCAAAATAGGCTTCCACCGCTGCCAGCGGGTCGCCGTCAAAATCGTTGTTGATGCAGTCCCGCAGATCCTCGGGGCGGAAATCGATCTCGTAGTATTTGCCGGTATTTTGCCGTACAGGTGGTGTGCGCTGCCGATCCAGTAATCAAAGCCCTTGGGCGTGCCCTCGCTCAGCAAATCCCACTCGATGCCGCACAGGATATCCACCTTGCCCCGGTACTCGTTTTTCAGCTTGGCAATGGTGGCGCGGTACTGCGCAGTGCGGCCGGGGGTCATGCAGTATTCGCGGTCGGGCTTTGTGTAGCTGTGGCCGCTGAACCCAAGGGTGGTCAGCCCCTGCGCACAGGCGGCACCGGCCATCTCCTGCAGGGTGTTCTTGCCGTCACACAAAGTAGAGTGGCAATGTACGCTGGATTTTCTGTAATCTGCCATAGGCTTCTCACTGCATCCTTTCCTGCTTGACCTTGTGGTCGATGACATGGCGCTTTTCCAGCTCCCGGGTCACATCCTCTACGGTGATGCCCGCGCTGACCATCAGCACCAGCACATGATAGGCAAGGTCGCTGATCTCGTAGACCGTCTCAGCCTTGTCCTCTTTTTCACCCGCAATGATGACCTCGGTGCACTCTTCGCCCACCTTTTTCAGGATCTTCTCCTTGCCCTTTTCAAACAGGTAGGTGGTGTAGCTGCCCTCCGTGGGGGTATCCTTGCGGCCCTTGATGAGGTTATACAGCCCCTGCCAGCTGAACTGTTTCAGCTCCGGGGAGACGTATACCTCGTTGAAAAAGCAGCTCTCTGCCCCGGTGTGGCAGGCGGGGCCGTCTTTCACCACCTCTACCACCAGTGCGTCGGCATCGCAGTCGGCGGTAATGGACACCACCCGTTGCACATTGCCGCTGGTCTCGCCCTTGCGCCAGATCTCCTGACGGCTGCGGCTCCAGAATACGGTGCGCCCCTCGGCAATGGTCAGCGCCAGCGTTTCAGCGTTCATGTAGGCAAGGGTGAGCACCTGCTTTGTGTAGTGATCCTGCACGATGGCGGGGATCAGGCCTTTTTCATCAAATTTCAGTTCCATGACGGTTCTCCCTCCCCGGATGGGGATATTGTGTATTTTATCGTATTCAAGACAAAAATGCAAGGGTTTTATGCGTTTTCACAGCCGCATCTCCACGCCGCTTGCGTTCAGGTACTCCTTCAGCTCCCGGATACCCAGCAGCTTCTGGTGGAAGATGCCCGCCGCCAGCCCGGCGTCGATGCCCTTGTGGTGGAACAGCTCCAGAAAATCCTCTTTTTTGCCCGCGCCGCCGCTGGCAATGATGGGAATATTCACCCGGGCAGCCACCGCGTCCAGCATTTCGAGGTCGAAACCGTTCCGCACGCCGTCGGTGTCGATGCTGTTCAGGCATATTTCGCCCGCGCCGTGGGCGGCGCACCAGCTGATCCAGTCCAGCGCATCCCGGCCGGTATCCTCACGCCCGCCCTTGGCGAATACCCGGAACTGTCCGTTCACCCGCTTCACGTCTGCGGAAAGCACCACGCACTGGTTGCCGTAGCGCTGCGCGGCGGCGGGGATGAGCCCGGGGTCTTTCAGCGCGCCGGAGTTGACGCTTACCTTATCCGCGCCGCATTTCAGCACCCGGTCAAAATCCTCCAGTGTGTTGATGCCGCCGCCCACGGTCAGGGGGATAAAAATTTCTCCCGCCACCCGGGTCAGGATATCGGTAAAGAGGGCGCGTCCCTCAAAGCTGGCGGTGATATCGTAAAACACCAGCTCGTCCGCCCCGGCGGCGTTGTACAGCCGTGCCATCTCTACCGGGTCGGCCACGTCCTTGATGCCCTCAAAGTTTGTGCCCTTGACCACCCGGCCGTCGCGCACGTCCAGACAGGGGATGATGCGTTTGGTTATCATAAAGCTCCCTCTTTCTCAGTCCTGCACCAGCTGCACGCAGCGGGCAAGGTCCAGCGCGCCGGTATACAGGCTTTTGCCCAGAATCGCCGCTGCCGTGCCCATCTGCTGCAATTCCAGCAGCTCTGCCTCGGAGGAGATGCCGCCGCTGGCGGTAAAGGCCACCCCGGGCACTTCTGCTGCCAGATGACGGTACAGGGCAAGGTTTGTGCCCTGCATTGCGCCGTCACAGGCAATGTCGGTGTAGATGATGGCGGTGCAGCCGGCTTCTGCCAGCCGCTTGCAGAAGGCTACGCCCGGCTCGGCGCTGACCTCCTTCCAGCCGTGGATGGCAACATAGCCGTCCTTAGCGTCCACGCCCACGGCGATCTTGTCGCCGTATTTTTGCAGCATCCGGGCGGTAAAGGCAAAATCCGTCACCGCCACGCTGCCCAGAATGCAGCGCCCCACCCCGAGGGAGAGGTATTTTTCAATGCGATCCTCGGTGCGGATGCCGCCGCCTACCTCGATGTACAAACCGCCCTGCTTTGCCAGTGCGGCAATGGTGTCGTAGTTGGAAAGGGTGCCGTCCTTGGCACCGTCCAAGTCCACCACATGAAGATTTTTTGCCCCGGCGGCCACAAAGCTGCGTGCCTGTGCGCAGGGGTCCTGTCCGTAAACGGTCATGCGGTCGTAGTCGCCCTGTGTCAGGCGCACCACCTGCCCGCCGCGCAGGTCAATGGCTGGAAATAGCTGCATAGTTGTTTCTCCTTTAGAAACGAACCCTCTCATAGAAACGAACCCTCTCAGGCGCTACCGATAGCTTTCTCATAGCGCTTAATACTTTAGTGCTGAAGTCAACGGCTTGCGCCCTCTCCGTCTTTGCTTCGCAAATCCACCTCTCCCAAAGGGAGAGGCAAGAGCACTGCCGGAAACCTCCTCTTTGTACCTAATGCTTTAGCATCGAGGTTAACGGCTTGGCTCCCCCTTTGGGGGAGCTGGCGCGGGAGCGCCTGAGAGGGCGAGCCCGCTCACAATTCGCTGAACGCCTTGAGAATCCGCAGACCGGTGTCGCCGCTTTTTTCCGGATGGAACTGGGTGCCGTACACCCGCCCTGCCCGCACCGCGCTGGTGACCGGGATGGAATAATCGCTGACGGCAAGGGTGCTTTCGGCGCAGTTTTTGCCGTAGTAGCTGTGGACGTAGTACACATACTCGCCCTCGCGGATGTAGCGGAACAGGGGGTCGTCCTTTACGATGTGCAAAGCGTTCCAGCCCATCTGCGGCACCTTCAGACTTTTGTCCGCGAGGTCGGGCCCCAGCGGGCAGACCTCGCCTTTGATAAAGCCCAGCCCGGCGTGCTCGCCGTATTCGTAGCTTTTTTCAAACAGCAGCTGCATCCCAAGGCAGATGCCCAGCAGGGGCTTCTGTTCCGCCTGCTCCTTCAGCACCGGCACAAGGCCGGTGGCGGTAAGCTTTGCCATGGCATCCCCGAATGCGCCCACCCCCGGCAGGATAAGCCGGTCGGCGGCGCGGATGGCAGCGGCGTCGGCGGTGACCACCGCCTGCAGCCCCAGCTGCTGTAAGCTGGAACGCAGGCTGAACAGGTTGCCCACCCCGTAATCAAGAATGGCGATCATACCAGCAGTCCTTTCGTGGAGGGGATCTCGTCCCGGTGTGCCGCGTCGATGCGCACAGCTTCGGCCAGCGCGTGGCCCGCGCCTTTGAAGCAGGCTTCCAGAATGTGGTGGGTGTTCTCGCCCGCAAACTGCACAAAGTGGACGGTTGCGGGCACGCAGCGGGCAAAGCCGTACCAGAACTCCTTGGCGCACTCCACGTCAAAATCGCCCACCTTTTCGGTCTGGCAGCGGATGTCCCAGTTCAGGGTGCACCGGCCGGAAAGATCCACCGCGCACAGCACCAGCGCCTCGTCCATGGGCAGGTAGAAGCTGCCGTAGCGGCAGATGCCGCGCATCTCGCCCAGCGCCCGGGCAAAGGCCTGCCCCAGCGCAATGCCCACATCCTCGGTGGTGTGGTGGTAGTCCACCTGCACATCGCCGTGGCAGGTGAGCACCAGATCAAACCGTCCGTGCCGGGCAAACAGCTCCAGCATGTGGTTCAGAAAGCCGCAGCCGGTGTCGATCTCGTAGCGGCCGGTGCCGTCCAGATCAAGGGTCAGCTCGATCTGGGTCTCGTTGGTGTTGCGTTCCAGCGTTACCATGCGCTCTGCCATTGTCACACCTCCAGTATTTTGTCCACGGCGTCCATCAGCGCCTGCATCTGCTCCGGCGTGCCGATGGTGATGCGCAGCCAGTTTTCAATGCGCGGCGCATCAAAATGCCGCACCAGAATGCCGCTTTTCTTTAACTCTTTGTATAGCTCACCGCCGTTTATCCGCCCTGTGCTGGCAAACACAAAGTTTGCGCGGCTGTCCAGTACGGTAAAGCCCCGGTCGGTCAGCTGCTGCATCGTCCATGCGCGGGTGTCCATAACGGCGGTGCGGGTCTTTTCAAAGTAGGCGGTATCTTCCAGCGCAGCCTGCCCGGCTTTCAGGGTCAGGCGGTTGATGTTGTAGGGGTTCAGGCTGAACTTGACCCGGTTCAGGTCAGCGATCAGCGCCGCATTGCCCATGGCAAGCCCCAGCCGCGCACCCGCCAGCTGCCGGGATTTGGAGAAGGTCTGCACCACCAGCAGGTTTTCGTATTGGTCGATGAGGGGCACGCAGCTCTCGCCGCCAAAGTCCACATAGGCTTCGTCCACAATGACCACGCTGTCCGGGTTCGATCGCAAAATGCCCTCGATGGCATCCCGGGGCAGGCACAGCCCGGTGGGGGCGTTGGGGTTTGCAATGACGATGGTCTCGTGCAGGCCGTGGTAATCGGCGGGGTCAAGGGTGAAGTCCTCTTTTAACGGAATGATATGGGCAGGAATGTGCAGCAGACCGCACCACACGCCGTAGCAGCCGTAGGTGATATCCGCAAAGGCCAGCGGGTGGCTCTCGTCACAGAAGGCCCGCAGCGCAAAGAACAGGTTCTCGTCGCTGCCGTTGCCGGGCATGACTTGGGAAGGCTGCAAGCCGAAATGCGCCGCCGCCGTGCGCAGCAGCTGGGCACAGGCGGGGTCGGAGTAAAGACGCAGCTTTTCCACCTCGGCTTCGCTCACGGCTGCCACCACCCGGGGCGACGGCAGATAGGGGCTTTCGTTGGTATTCAGTTTGATGTACTGCTGATCCTGCGGCTGCTCCCCGGGCGTGTAGGGGGTGACAGCGGACAGGGCAGGGGAAAGAAAACGGCTCATAATGGTTTCCTCTTACTTCTCATATCGAATGGTCACGCTGCGGGCGTGGGCGTGCAGACCCTCGCGCTCGGCAAAGTCTGCAATGCGGGGCGCAACGGCTTCCAGCGCGTCCCGGGTGTAGTAAATGAAGCTGGACTTCTTGACGAAGTCGTCCACGCCCAGCGGGCTGGAAAAGCGTGCGGTGCCGCTGGTGGGCAGGGTGTGGTTGGGGCCCGCAAAGTAATCGCCCAGCGCCTCTGGTACGTTGCGGCCAAGGAAGATGCTGCCCGCGTTGCGGATCTCGTTCAGCACCCCAAAGGGGTCCTCCACGCAAACCTCCAAGTGTTCCGGCGCGATGATATTGCAGGCCTCGATGGCCTTGTGCAGGTCGGTGCAGAGGATGATCTTGCCGTTGTCGTCCACGCTGGCGCGGGCAATGGCGGCGCGGGGCAGCTGCGGAATTTGTACTTCCAGCTCGGCCTGTACCGCTTTGGCAAGGTCTGCGCTGTCGGTGACAAGCACCGGGCTTGCCAGCCTGTCGTGCTCGGCCTGACTTAACAGGTCTGCCGCCACCCACGCGGGATTGCAGCTGCCGTCTGCCAGCACCAGAATTTCGCTGGGGCCTGCGATCATATCAATGCCCACCTTGCCAAACACCTTGCGCTTGGCGGTGGCAACGTAGATGTTGCCGGGGCCCACGATCTTATCCACCGCCGGGATGCTCTGGGTGCCGTAGGCCAGCGCCGCCACAGCCTGTGCGCCGCCGGTCTTGAAAATTTTGGTCACCCCGGCGGTGGCGGCAGCGGCCAGAATGACCGGGTTCACCTTGCCGTCCTTCCCGGCGGGGGTGGTCATGACGATCTCGGACACCCCTGCCACCTTGGCAGGAATGACGTCCATGAGCACGGTGGAAGGGTATGCCGCCGTGCCGCCGGGCACATACACACCGGCCTTTTCAATGGGGGTGTATTTCTGCCCCAGTACGATGCCGGGGCGGTCGTTCATCACAAAGTTCTTGTGCACCTGCTGGCGGTGGAACTGCTCGATGTTCTCCGCCGCCTGCCGCAGGGTCTCGAGGAAATAGGGGTCCATGCCCGCAAAGGCTTCGTCGATCTCGGCCTGCGTCACCTGTAAATTTTCGATTGCTGCACCGTCAAATTTCAGGGCGTAGTCCTTCAGGGCGTCGTCGCCCCGGGCGCGCACGTCCGCAATGATGGCGTCCACCACGTCCTCCACATTCTTCTCGGCGCGGATGTCCCGGTTCAGAATTTCCTCCGGTTTCAGCTCGTCAAAATTATACAGCTTGATCATTTCTCTTCCTCCTGCTTGTGCAAGGTGTCGCGCAGCTTTTCCAGCATGGTGTCCATCTGCCGGTGCTTGAACTGGTAGCTGGCCTTGTTGGCGATGAACCGCGCCGAGATGGGCATGAACTCGGTGACCACCTGTAAGCCGTTCTCCCGCAGGGTGGTGCCGGTCTCCACGATGTCCACAATGACATCCGAAAGCCCAAGGATGGGTGCCAGCTCAATGGAGCCGTTCAGCTTGATGATATCGATATCCCGCCCCATGGAGGCGTAGTAGCGCTTTGCAATGTTGACGAACTTGGTGGCCACCCGCACCGGGCGGCTGGGGTCATCCCGGTAGCCCGCCGGGGCGGCTACGCACATCCGGCAGCGGCCAAGGCCGGTGTCCAGCAGCTCGTACACATCTGCGGCGGCTTCGGTCAGGATATCCTTGCCAACGATGCCTACATCGGCAGCGCCGTGCTCCACATAGATGGCCACGTCGCTGGGCTTGACCAGAAAATACCGGATGCCCGCTGCCGGGTTCTCCACCACCAGCTTGCGGGTGGCGTTGTAGTCCTCCGGGCAGCCGTAGCCGATGCCCGCCAGCAAATTGTAGACCTTGTCGCCCAGCCGCCCTTTGGGCAGCGCCACGTTCAGCATCACCTTGCCGGTGTCCTGATGCTGTACCGGCGGCATCGCGTTCAGCCGGTCCAGCTCATCCAGATACACCGCAAAGCCGATGGCGCCCGCCCCGGGGGTGAATTTCTGCAGCAGCAGGTCGTACCGCCCGCCCTTCAGCAGCGGGCGGGGCAGGGCTTTGAGATAGCCCTGAAACACAAGGCCGTTGTAGTATTCCATCTCACCGGCTAAGGTCAGGTCTAACCGGATGCTGCCGCCCGCGTGTCCCAGCGTGGGCGCTAGGGCGGTCAGCTCTGCCACAGCGGCAGTCATAGCGGGGTTGCGGCAGAGCGCCGCCGCCTTGGAAAGGGTGGCGGCGTAGCCGCCGGAAAGCTCCAGCACCCCGCACAAGCGTCCGCCGCCGTTTCGGAAAGCCCCGCAGAAAGCGCGGCGGCGCGCAGCTCGTGGGCATTTTTCTGCCGCAGCTTTTCCAGCAGCTGCGCCCGGGCGGCTTCCGGCACGCCCAGCGCATCGAACAGGCCGAACAGGTAGCCCATGTGGCTGACTTCCAGCACCCACTCTGGGCCCAGCGCCGCCAGCGACTGCGCCGCCAGACACACCGCCTGCTGTACCTCGGCTTCGCCCACAGCGCCCAGCATCTCCAGACCCATCTGGGAGATCTCTTTAAAGGTGTGGCTTTCGGCAGAGGGGCGGTAGACGTTCTCGTGGTAGTAGTACCGCAGTGTCTCGCCCGGTGCGGGCTGCGCCGTCTTGGCGATGGACAGGGTCACGTCCGGCTTGAGCGCCAGCAGACGGCCGTCCAAATCGGTAAAGGTGATGACCTGCTCCGACGACAGAAAGCTGCGGTTCTCCTGATACAGGCTGTACTCCTCGAACCGTCCCATGTGGTACTTGCGGCAGCCTGCCGTCTCGTACAGGCTGCGCAGCGCAAAGGAGGCGCGCTCCTTTGGCTGCAGATGCTCCAGACTGAACTCCATTTCGCTCCCTCGTTTCCTTTCCCGTGTTTCTTTCCCTGCACCGGCACAATTCCGGCGTCTCTATACACAAAAACATCCGGCGCGGCATCCTCCGCACCATAGAATGAAAGGCTTCTGTTTTTATTTTACTTTATCTAGGTAAAGTTGTAAAGCGTGAAAGTGACGTCTTTTCCATTCTTATCCTACAATTTTTCAGTGCGTTTGTACAGAAAGGCGAAATTTTTTCACCCCATCAGCCCCTCTCGTGAAAATGGAGCACCGGAGTGTCCGCAGACGCTCCGGTGCTCCGAAATTATAAATATTCTTTCCGCTGACTATGCGCAGCAACGATGACGACCGCCGCCAGCGGCGGAAACAGGGAGGAGTTGTTGGGGCAGCGGCCAGCAAGACGCGAGTGCCGCCCAAGGCACGAAGCGGATGCTGGGTGCCGCAACCCGTAAAACGCGGAGCGCATTCCAAATCGTCCTCCTCCTGGCAGCCTTGTATTCCGTCACACAAAGGCGTATACTGGGGCAAAAAGGAGGCGTTTGCCATGTGGTTCGTTTACGCGCTGGGGTCTGCGGTGTTCGCTGCCCTTACCTCGATTCTGGCAAAGATCGGCATCGAGGGGGTCAACTCCACCCTTGCCACCGCCATCCGCACGGCGGTGGTGCTGCTGATGAGCTGGGGCATGGTGTTCCTCACCGGCACCCAGACCGGCATTGCGGACATCTCTCGCCGCAGCTGGCTGTTTCTGGTGCTGTCCGGCCTTGCCACCGGCGCAAGCTGGCTGTGCTACTACCACGCTTTGCAAATCGGTGCAGCGTCCAAGGTAGTGCCCATTGATAAGCTCAGCGTGGTCATCACCCTTGCGCTGGCCTTTGTGGTGCTGCACGAGCCCTTTACCGCCAAAAGCCTCATCGGCTGTGCCCTCATCACCGCCGGCACACTGTTTATGGTGCTGTAACGAGATATGCAAAACGGCTGCTGCACGTTTTTGTGCAGCAGCCGTTTTATCGTTTTTAGTCCTCGCCTTTTTTCAGTATGTCCAGTTCCGGCATCAGCTCGGTGCTCACGATGGTAAGCATCTGTTCCAGCTTGGCGCATTCCTCGGGGGTAAAGCGCTGCCGGGCACGCTCCACTACGGTGTGCAGATAAGAGTAGCTGATGTTGTAGTAGTCGATATACTTCTGGGTGGGGCGCAGATGGTACTCCCGCCGGTCGGTGGTGGACTGGATCTTTTCCACATAGCCCTTTTTCACCAGACTGCCGATCTTGTACGCCGCATTGGGGGTGGAGATCTGCATCATGCGGGAAAACTCCGCAATGGTGGGCTCGCCCATGGCCATGATGCCCTCCATGCAGAAGGATTCCACCGTGGTCAGGGTAGCCTCACGGGTGGCAAAGCGCTGGAACACGTTCTGATAAAAATGCAGCTTGAATTTGGTGTAGACGTCCTGAAAAGCTTTTTCCAGCATGGGTCATGCGCCTCCAATGCTTTAGTTTTCTTGCTATACGGCTAGTATACCACGAAAATGCCCCGCTGCATAGCGGAATTTTACGCAGCATCCCCGGAAGTTTTTGCCCGGGTGCGGGCGCGGATGACGCTGAGCACCGCCAGTTCCAGCACGATGGCTACCACCAGCAGCACCAGCGAGGTGACAAGGCTTGCGCGGTTGCCCAGCACTGCCTGTGCAAGGCCGGTGATGATGTAGCACACCGCCGAGCAGGCCGCCGCCGTAATGGCATAGGGCAGCTGGGTGGAAACGTGGTTCACATGGCTGCAATGCGCGCCCGCCGAGGCCATGATGGTGGTATCCGAGATGGGGGAGCAGTGGTCGCCGCACACCGCGCCGGACAGGCAGGCGGCAATGGACACCACCAGCATCTCGCCGTCCGGGAAGGCCTGACAGACGATGGGGATCAGGATGGAGAAGGTGCCCCAGGAAGTGCCGGTGGCAAAGGCAAGGAACACTGCCACAAGGAAGATGATGAACGGCAGCAGATACTGCAAAGCCGCCGCAGAGCTGCCCAGCAGGTTTGCCACATAATACTTTGCACCCAGCAGGCCGGTCATGCCGGACAGCGTCCATGCAAGGGACAAAATCAGCATGGGGCTGACCATGGCCTTGAAGCCCTCGGGGATGCAGGCGGCAAAGTCCTGAAAGGTCATCACGCTGCGCACCCGGTAAAATACAAAGGTGAACAGCAAAGCGATGCTGCTGCCCAGCACCAGACCCGCCGAGGCGTTGCAGTCCGCAAAGGCGGTGATGAAGTCCACGCCCTCAAAGAAGCCGCCGGTGTACACCATGCCGAAGATACAGGCCGCGATCAGCACCAGCACCGGCGCGATCAGGTCGATGACATGGCCGTTTGTATCATTACCATCGTCCACATCGTCGCCATAGGGACGGTCGGCGGTGGTAAACAGGTCTCCGTTTTTGGCGTTGTCCTCGTTCAGCTTCATGGGGCCGAACTCTGCCCCGGTAAAGATGAGGAACAGGCTCATCACCACGGTCATGACGGCGTAATAGTTATAAGGAATGGTACGCAAGAACATGGTAAAGCCGTTGATGCCGGAACCCGCCGGGACGCTGGAGGTGACCGCAGCCGCCCAGCTGGACACCGGCGCAATGATGCAGATGGGCGCAGCGGTGGAATCGATCAGGTAGGCCAGCTTCGCGCGGGACACTTTCTGCCGGTCGGTCACCGGGCGCATCACCGAGCCCACGGTCAGGCAGTTGAAGTAGTCGTCCACAAAGATCATCACGCCCAGCAGCAGGGTGGCAAACTGTGCGCCCGCCCGGCTGTGGATGTGGGTGGAGGCCCAGCGCCCGAAGGCCGCCGAGCCGCCCGCCTTGTTCATCAGTGCCACCAGAATGCCCAGCATCACCAGAAAGGCCAGAATGCCCACGTTGCCGGAGTCCGACAGCTTGGTGATCATGCCGCCGTCCTCGTTGAAGAACAGAGTGTTCAGCGCCAGCTCAAGATTGCCGTTGGCATACAGCAGCGCACCGGAGGCAATGCCCACCAATAGCGAGGTGTACACCTCCTTGGTGTTCAGCGCCAGCACGATGGCAATGACCGGCGGCAGCAGGGAAAAGAAGGTGCTGTACACCGCACAGGTGTAGGTGGCGGGGTCGGCCACCTTGCCGGGGGTCACCGCCGTGCACCACAGCAGCAGGGCAAAGACGAACAACGCCCCCACCCAGGATAAGTTTTTGTTTTTCATAAGCTCCTCATATCAAGTATCAGTCATTTTCTGTGAAAAACGCTCCGGCGTATCGGGGCGCAGGCTGCGGGGCAGACTACCCACAGAAATGCAAAGGGGGTGTGCACCGTGCCGGATTACAAGGCCATGTACTTTGAACTGTTCCGCGCCAGCGTGCAGGCCGTGCAGCTTTTGCAGGACGCGCAGACCCGCGCCGAGCAGCAGCTGCTGGCCGCAGACTTGCCGCTGCGGCTGGACGAAACAGAACCGGACGATCCTTAGCCCTTTTTGGCCTCGGCCTTAGCGGCAAACTTTTCTTCAAAGATGATAAAGCGCTCGTGGGTGCCGCCGCCCACAGGGCCTTTCTCGTCCGCAAGCGTCACCTTGAAGGTCAGCTTGCGGCCCTCTACGGCCACCAGCTCACTGTGGCAGGTCACGGTCATGCCCACAGGGGTGGGTGCGGTGTGCTCCAGCTCCAGCTTGGTGCCCACGGTGCCGCTGCCTGCCTCCAGCGCAGGGGCAACGCTCTGCCAGCAGGTCTTTTCGGCCAGTGCCACCAGTGCAGGGGTAGCAAACACGTCCAGCGTGCCGCTGCCCATGGTTTTTGCGGTATTCTCTGCGCTCACGCGCACGCTCTGCTCGCCGCAGATTCCGGTTTCCAACTTCATATACAGTTCCTCCTTATGCGTCCTATGGACGCAGTTGTGTTATTTGTGGTTACACACTTTTATAAGATATCACAAAACGCACCGGAATGCACTATTTTTTGCATATTTTTTCAGGGGAGCACCCGGAAGGCGGACGATTTGGAATGCGCAGCGCTCCGCGGGGAAAGTTCCTGCCTGCCAGCAGCGTGCAGGGACGCTCCGCTGGGCCAGAGGCAGGGAGGGGTGTTCCGACTCCCCCCTCCCTACCTCTGGACTCCACCCACCCCGCAACGGGCCAAGGGCTACTCGCCCTTGACGATCCTAAAGAAGAAGTCGAAGCACAAAAAAGCTAGCGCTGCGCCAGTCGGCGCTATCGCTTTAACGCTTTTTTCGCTTCTCCATCCATAGCCCCTCAGTCGCTGCGCGACAGCTCCCCCCGGGGGAGCGAGCGAGCGCCCGCAGCGCTGCGCTTTCGCAGAAAACGGCGCTGCAAATGCCGTTTCCCTCTACGACCCCTCCCGTGAAAATAGCGTTTGGAGCGCTCCGCAGAGCTTGTCGGGGCAAAGCCCCTCCATCTGCTAACGCAGACCGCTCTGCCGCTTAAAAGCCCCACTGGGGCTTTCATTGCTGCGCTACGCTCCGCAAACGCGAAATTAAAAATAATTTTTCCGCTGAACATGGCTAGCAACGACGACGACCGCCGCCAGCGGCGGAAACAGGGAGGAGTTGTTGGGGCAGCGGCCAGCAAGACGCAAGTGCCGCCCAAGGCACGATGCGGATGCTGGGTGCCGCAACCCGGAAGAAGCGGAAGCCATTTCAAATCGTTCTGCTGCCCAACCCGCACCCCATTTGCAAATTTAAATTGCATCTTTTTTGCGTTTTACGGCGATTTTCAGCAATTTTACGGCAATGTAAAAAACTTTGCGGATTTTGCTTGACAGGGGGCTGTCTGCGTGCTATCATGAACACATGAACAGATGCTCATATATCGAAACGAAAGGGGATGACAGCATGACCGGGCTAGAACAAGCCGCGCCGGAAAAGGAGACTCAGCCGGTGGAGATGCCGGATGACGAGGTGCTGTACGAACTGGCGGACCTGTTCCGCGTGTTCGGCGATTCCACCCGCATCAAAATTCTGTACGCCTTACACGACAGCGAGCTTTGCGTGCAGGATATCGCGGACGCCGTGCAGCTGAGCCAGTCTGCCGTCAGCCACCAACTGCGGGTGCTCAAGGATTCCAAGCTTGTGCGCTTCCGGCGGGAAGGCAAAACTGTTTTCTACGCACTGGACGATGACCATGTGCGCAGCATCCTCTCCATGGGGATGGACCATATCGAAGAATGACCGGGCACACGCCCGCAGAAAAAGAAAGGCTGGTACTTATTATGAAAAAGACCTACAAGATCGAAGTGGACTGCGCCAACTGCGCCCAGAAGATGGAGGATGCCGCCAACACCGTAGCCGGTGTGGAAAAGGCGACCGTCAGCTTTATGACCCAGAAGATGAAGGTGGAGTTTGCCGAGGGTGCAGACCCCCACGACACCATGGAGAACGTGCTGTCTGCCTGCAAGAAGGTAGAGGACGACTGCGAGATCTTTGATATCTGATGTACGGCAAAGCTCTCCCGGTCGGTGTGGACTGGGGGAGTTTTTCTGTGGAAAAATCCGCCACTTTTCAACAATTTCCACCGGGTTTTCAACACACTTTGCGAAAAAACCGAAAAAGAAGCGTGGAAAAGCGCTTTTTTACAGGAAAACTGTGTGGAAAACGCGGGTAAAACTGTGGAATACCCATTTTTTGCCGAAAAACTTGTGGAAAACCACCCGTTTTTCATCCGCTGCACCGCAAACTGAGGAGCGTTGCTTATGAACAAGAAACAAAAAAAGACCCTTGAGCGCATTCTGATCGCCGTGGCGCTGGTCATCGTGCTCAAGCTTTTGCCCGCCTTGCCCATGCCGGTGGAGCTGGCGCTCTACTGCATCCCCTACCTTGTGGTGGGCTGGGATGTGCTGCGCAAGGCGCTGAAGGGCATCAAGAACCGTCAGCCCTTTGACGAGTGCTTTCTAATGGCAGTGGCCACCGTGGGCGCGTTTGCACTGGGCGACTATGTGGAGGGCTGCGCCGTTATCATCTTCTACCAGATCGGCGAGCTGTTCCAGAGCGTTGCCGTGGGCAAAAGCCGCCAGAGCATTGCCAGCCTGATGGACATTCGCCCGGACTACGCCAACATCGAGGGCGAGGACGGCAAGCTGGAACAGGTGGACCCGGACGAGGTCGAGGTGGGCACCGTCATTGTGGTGCAGCCCGGCGAGCGGGTGCCCATTGACGGCGTCATCGTGGAGGGCGCTTCTGCCCTGAACACTGCCGCCCTGACCGGTGAGAGCCTGCCCCGGGACGTGAACGCCGGGGACGAGGTCATCAGCGGCTGTGTGAATATGACCGGCCTGCTGAAGGTGCGCACCACCAAGGAATTTGGCGAGTCCACCGTCTCTAAAATTCTCGACCTTGTGGAAAATTCCAGCATGAAAAAAGCCCGGGCAGAAAACTTTATCACCCGCTTTGCCCGGGTGTACACCCCCGCTGTCTGCTACGGCGCACTGGCGCTGGCGCTTCTGCCGCCGGTGGTGCTGCTGCTTATGGGACAGCCCGCCCGCTTTGGCGACTGGGTCTACCGCGCTTTGACCTTCCTTGTCATCAGCTGCCCCTGTGCGCTGGTCATCTCCATCCCGCTGAGCTTTTTCGGCGGCATCGGCGGCGCTTCCTCCTGCGGCATCCTCATCAAGGGCTCTACCTATCTGGAAGAGCTTGCCAACACCGGTATTGTGGTGTTCGATAAGACCGGCACCCTGACGCAGGGCACCTTTAAGGTCACCGGCATCCACCCCGCCGAGGGCGTGACCGACGCCGCACTGGTGGAAGCCGCTGCACTGGCGGAAAGCTGGTCGAAGCACCCCATCTCCCTGAGCATCAAAGCTGCCTACGGCAAGCCCATCGATGCCGCCCGGGTCACGGACGTGCAGGAGCTGGGCGGTCATGGCGTGACCGCGAAGGTGGACGGCAAGGCCGTTGCTGCCGGCAACGCCCGCCTGATGAGCTGGGGCTGACCGTCCCCGCCGTGGACGGCGTGGGCACCATCGTGCACGTTGCCGTGGAGGGCAGCTATGCGGGCTATCTGCTGATTTCGGACGTGGTAAAGCCCCACAGCGCCGATGCCATCCGCGCTTTGAAGGCTTCCGGTGTGCGCAAGACGGTCATGCTGACCGGCGATGCACAGCCGGTGGCACAGGCTGTAGCGCAGCAGCTGGGTCTGGACGAGTACCACGCCGGTCTTTTGCCCGGTGACAAGGTGGACCAGATCGAAAAGCTGCTGGCTGAAAAGCAGCCCAAGGAGAACCTTGCCTTTGTGGGTGACGGCATCAACGACGCGCCGGTGCTTTCCCGCGCAGACGTGGGCATCGCCATGGGTGCGCTGGGTTCGGACGCTGCCATCGAGGCCGCAGACGTGGTGCTGATGGATGACGACCCCGCCAAAATCGCGCTGGCTATGCGCATTGCCCGCCGCACCCTGCGCATTGTGCACCAGAACATCGTGTTCGCGCTGGGCATCAAGGCGCTGTGCCTGCTGCTGGGTGCACTGGGCATTGCCGGAATGTGGGCAGCCATCTTTGCGGACGTGGGCGTGATGGTCATTGCCGTGCTCAACGCCACCCGCGCCCTGTATACCAAGGATCTGACCAAAAACTGACATAAACGCAAAACAGCCAGACCGGCACTGCCGGTCTGGCTGTTGTTGTTTTGGGTAGCTTGAGCGAGCGACAACCACCAGCTTTGCTGGTGGAATAAAAACGGCTTTAGCCCTAGACAAAGAGAAACCTCCCCGTAGAATAGAGTGTGGGTTTGCCAACCACATTCTAGGAACAGGGAGGTTTATCTTTGAAATGAAAGATAACAAAGACGTAGATAGTTTAAGCCATACCACGTGGAGATGTCAATACCATGTAGTGTTTGCACCGAAATATCGGAGAATGGTAATTTACGGTCAGATCAAAAAGGATATAGGGCAGATACTGCGCCAGTTGTGCGAACAAAAAGGTATTGAAATCATTGAAGCGGAGGCCTGCCCTGACCATATCCATATGCTGATAAGTTTTTCGCCGAAGTACAGCATTTCTTACGTTATGGGATATCTCAAGGGAAAGAGCAGCCTCATGATTTTCGACAGACACGCGAATTTAAAGTACAAGTATGGCAATCGGCATTTCTGGGCCAGGGGATACTTCGTGGATACGGTAGGAAAGAACAAAAAGAAAATCCAAGAGTACATTAAAAATCAACTGCAACAGGACCAGATTGCCGATCAGTTGAGCCTTAAGGAGTTCGTGGACCCGTTTACGGGTAGCAAGGAAACTAAGGCGTAAATAAAAGGGCCCCTTGAGGGGCCTGCCACGAGACAGGAATGCAGTTGGCAGACCCATTCGTGGCCCCTTAAGGGGCTTTGCTAGTATTATGCCCTTCTAGGGCTTACTCAAGCCACCGGCTCAGCCGGTGGTTTTGACTGGGGAAATTTACAGCTTTTCCACCATCGCTGCTACGATCTTAGTGGCGGTGGCGACATATTCGCTGATGCTGAACTTCTTCACCACCAGTACCTCGTGGCCGTCCTCGTCGGCGTTGTCGCTCATGGCGCGCAGGATGACGCAGGGCACGCCGTTCTTGGCAGCGATCTGGCTTACCGCCGCGCCCTCCATCTCCACGCAGTCCGGGGCACACTTGGCCTCAATGGCGGCCTTCGTCTCGCTGTCGCCCACGAACAAATCGCCGGTGGCGATCTTGCCCACCAGTGCCTTTACCCCGGCTTCGGCGCAGGCGGCTTCGGCAGCGGCGATCAGTTCCGGGTCGCCGGTGTATTCCTTCAGGAACGGCGGGTTCTGGCAGATCATATCCAGCTGGGCGTCGTGGTACAGCACCGTCTTGCCGATGACCACATCCCCGATGCCGATCTTGCTGGTCATATTGCCTGCAATGCCGGAGAAGATGATCTTCTCCGCGCCGAACTTGGTAATGAGCACCTGCGTGGTAGCGGCGGCGTTGGCCTTGCCCATACCGGCGCAGCACACCACCACCTGCTTGCCGGCCAGCGTACCCTTGTGGTACTCCACGCCGCCGTAGGGCTCAACGGTGACATTTTCCAGCTTTGCACACAGCTGGTCTACTTCATCGGGCATAGCGCCCATAATACCAAAGATCATGGTGGACTCCTTTAAACATTAAACAGGAACTCGATGACGTCGCCATCGTGCACAACATACTCCTTGCCCTCGGTGCGCTGCAGACCCTTGGCCTTGACGGCGGCGTAGTCGAAGTTGTTGGCTTCCAGATCATCGTAGCCGATGACGCTGGCGCGGATGAAGCCGCGCTCGAAGTCGCTGTGGATCTTACCGGCAGCCTGCGGAGCCTTGGTGCCCTTGCGGATGGTCCATGCGCGGCACTCCTTCTTGCCGTCGGTCAGGAAGGAGATCAGACCCAGCAGGTCGTAGCTGGCGGTGATCAGGTTGTCCAGACCGCTGGCCTCGATGCCCATCTCGGCCAGAAATGCCTTCTTTTCCTCGGGGCTGTAATCCGCAATGTCCTCCTCGGTCTTGGCGCAGATGGGAATGTAGCGGGCGCCCTCTTCCTTGGCGCGGGCAGCCACCAGCGGAACGTACTTGTTGTTCTCGATGCCCTCCATCAGGTCATCCTCGCCCACGTTGCAGGCGTACAGCACCGGCTTTGCGCTCAGCAGACCCATCTCGTGCAGCACGGTCTGCTGCTCGGTGTCGGTGGGATCAAAATCGAAGCTGCGGGCGGGCTTGCCGGTGCTCAGATGGTCGGCCAGCTGCTGCAGCCATGCGGCCTCGGCGGCAGCGCCCTTGTTGTTGCCGCTCTTGGCCGCTTTTGCCATGCGGCCTGCGCGGTTCTGCACCACCTCAAGGTCGGAGAGGATCAGCTCGTAGTCGATGGCGTCAATGTCGGCAATGGGGTCCACGGCCTCGGCCTTGGTCACGTCCTCCACCACATGGATGATGTTGTCATCGTCAAAGCAGCGCACAACGTGCACAATGGCGTCGCACTCGCGGATATGGCCAAGGAACTTGTTGCCAAGGCCGGCGCCCTGACTTGCACCCTTCACCAGACCTGCAATGTCCACGAACTCCACGATGGCGGGGGTCTTTTTGTTGGTCTGCCAGATCTCGGCCAGCTTGTCCAGCCGCTTGTCCGGCACTGCCACGATGCCGGAGTTCGGCTCGATGGTGCAGAAGGGATAGTTTGCAGCCTCCGCATTCTTGGTGGAGGTGATGGCGTTGAACAGAGTGGACTTGCCCACGTTGGGCAGGCCGACGATACCTAACTTCATATAAAATACGCTCCTTACACGTTTTTTGGCATAACGATACATCTATCATTATACGCGCTGAACCCCGCCAGCGCAAGGGGGAGGGGCACGGAAATCAATTTTTGCGGCTTGAACCGGGACAAGAGCCTTTTCCCCTTGGGAGATCCGGCGCGCAGCGCCTGAAAGGGCTCCCCAGCCACTTTCTTCCGGACTTTACAAAAAAAGGAAATGAAACAAAGAGAGCATCAAAATGTAAACGTTTTCGGCCGCATTACTGAAAAATACAACATAGAATATAAACAAAACCCCGGTAAAACCGGTTGACACCGGGGGGGGGTATGATAAACTATTGTCGACAAAACTAACGTATCAATCTTTAAAAATATTGGGCAATTTTTTGGCAAACTTGTCGAAAGGCAAGGACGCAAAGCCATAGGGGCTAAGGTTCGGGGCATTTCCCGGATGATGCCAGCCGGTTGCTTCCGGTTTTTTTGCGGAAATACTCTGCATACCGGAATCGTCCAAAACCACAGGTGTGTTCTTTTCAAGGGCACGCCGGATTTTGCTCGTATCATCAAAGCTGCCCACAAGGTCGGGCGGCTTTTTTATTGTTCTGATGGAAAGGGAGCGTGGAGCCCATGGAGAACAAAAACACAAGCAGAGTAGTCATCGGGGTGCTGGTGGTACTGGTGTTGCTGCTGGGCGGCTACATCGCAGTGTCCGGCGGCAAGTCCGCTGCCACGGCCAACGGCGCGTCCGAAGCAGCCGCGCTGCCCATGGAGACTTATCAGGCGCAGTACGTCAAGCCGGAGACCCCCATCGACCGCAGCAAAAACGTCACCCTGCCGGGCTGGGGCGGCTTTACCATCCCCGCAAAGACCAAAAAGATCACGCAGGGGTTCGAGTTCCATAACCCCGCCGAGAACCTTTGGTACGAGGACTGGGTAAGCCTTGACGGCACCACGCTGGAAAAGCTGGTGGTGGACAGCGGCCAGACCACAGAACTGAGCCATTACCTGCGCTTGGCGGGCATTCAGGCCGAGGTAACAAAGGTGCTGGACGCCGACCCCGCCTATTTTGAGATCCAAAAGACCGACGCCGGGGCGTACACCATTGAGGCCGTCAAGGGCTATAAGGGCGAAAAGACCCTGACCGTGCAGACCGATGACGGCAAGCAGTACACCCTTACCCTGACCGGCAAGGAGGAGTGCTACTACATCGCCTTTGGGTTGTATTTAGAGGACGGCGACGAGCTGCTGTTCCAGTCCGGCCTTGTAGCGCCCGGGTTGTATGTGCAAAAGATGGAGATGACCCGCGCCCTTGCCCCCGGCGAGTACCCGGCCTATGTGGTGTGCCAGCCCTATCTTTCGGACCGCACCACCAAGACCAACAGCGGCATCGTAAAGCTGACACTGACCGTGGGCTGAGCCCCCTTGCGGTGGGCAAGACAGGCAGTGTTGACAATAAAAAAAGAACTGAATTGGGGATCAACAAACCATATGGTGTGAAAGGAGTAGGCAAATCCAAGGCTGACCGTCAGCTGCGGGCCCCATTGCCGAATAAGGATTATGAAATTGACGAAGAAAGCGGCCGCCCTGCTCCTCGCAGCCTCTCTGGCGGTGTCCGTCTGCGCAATGCCGGTGTTTGCGACTGGTACTTCTCTTCCTGGCAGCAAGGGGTCTGGACCGAGTATGACAGAGGTTAAGTACGTGGTAACTGAGGCTTATGAGTGGACAGTTCCGGCATTGATCGACTTTGGTAAGGATGCAGGCGTCAATGAGAAGAGAGAGGTCAATACTACCTTGGATAAAGATGGTACTAATACACCTTCCACTGGTACTGACGGTACAGCACCCAAAGTTATTGTTACTAAGAATGTTATTAGTGGTAAGTTCTTGAAAATTACGTTGGAACCGGCAGGGGGTTCGACTGATTTTAGTGTAAAGAACGACGAGGGTGTTGAGTTGAAATATACTGTTACGCTGACCGATACGACGATTGGAAGCGATGTTAAAACGCTCAACAGGAAAATCGGTACAACCGGAACCGAAAAGACAATTTTGGCAGTTCCGGCTGGCACAAACACCGCTGAGGCAAAGTTAAAGTTCGAGCTGTCTACGGCAACGACTGGCACTTCCGAGAAGGCAGGTACTTACACGGGCAATGTACAGTTTACCGCAAGCATCGCCACCTAACCCACCCCACCTAAATAATACCTGAGCCCAAAGGGGAGACGGGAGATGTTCCCTCTCCCCTTTTTTGATTTTTGCGGCAAAAAACAGCCACCCCACACAAGGAGGATACACCATGAAGCATTGTGCAAAAAAACTGCTGGGCCTTGCGTTTGCGCTGGCTCTGTGCCTTGCGGTGGGTGGAACTGCGCTTGCCCAAACGCCGGAATTTGCCGATGTGCTCGCCGCCCTGCCGGAGCAGGAAATGCTTGCCTACGAGCCGAATGTTGCCATGGCAGAGGACACCACCACCATCGGTGATATTGCAACCAATGGCTATCAGGTGACCATCCCCACTACCGTGACGGTGGAGAGCGGGGAGAATAAGGGTGAGCTGGAAGTTAATGCAAAGCTGAAGCAGTACCGCACGTTGAATATCGGCATTGAATCGCCAAATAATTGGAAACTGAAATATGACGCAAAGGGTGCAGCCATTGCAAATGCGCCCACGGTGGAGTATACGCTGAAAAATAAAATTGAAGCTGGTGGGGGGGAACACACGCCCGGAGGAATGTGGCATTATGATGAAAGCACGCATGAAATTATGTATGCAACATCCGCTGTTACGGACTTTCACACAGCAACCATCCCCCTTTCTGTCAACGTGACAGACCCCAGCCAAGCTACCATGAGCGGTACTTACTCCGATACGCTTACCTTTACTTTTGATTTGGTAAAACAGTGCGTTACCTATACCATCAACGTGTATGAGCAGAAGCTGGAAATCAACAACAGGAATAATACGCCCCATGTTACGGCAACGAACCGGGTCGATGACGCCACCGGGCAGCTGACAGACGCAAATTCTAAGCCTAAGGAAACCTATGTTTTGGAGTACGGCTGTGCAAATGCGTGGGGAATGCCTTTGGAAACTGCTGTTACTTCTGAGGTATGGACGCGCCCCCGACCTGACGGAACAGAGGGGGAGGAAGATACCCGCTGCTGGGAGGATTTGTCGCGCACCCTGACCCCCAAAGCGGATTTTGAAGCAAACCATAAAACCCAGACCATCAACCTGAACCTTGTGCGCAAGTGGTACTGGCTGGATGTGAACGGCATTGTTGGCTATGATGGAACTCTTAAACACAAGACAGACGGCAACCAGTTAGCGGCAGATGGAGTTGGCTGTTATCTGGACATCCACGTTTCTGTGGATGAGAAAAACAGTTGGTCGGAATGGTTCAGTTATAAGAACGGTGACGACTACTGGGGTACTTTCCCGTATGGAACGAACTTTGAAATTGGCTTCTACAACCCCAAGCCGGGCTACCTCTACGATACAGACGAAGAAGGAAACGTGAAGGTCATTGCAAACGGCAACGATGATTGCACCACAGAGGATAGAACGGTCGATGGTAAGGCGTACAAAATCTTTAAAGGTCAGCTGATAGATGAACCGCAGGAGGCGGATACAAGACCTACGGGTGGCGACGGCAACTTCCATGCCCCGGGCAACTGCCAGCGCTACTGCTTTAACCCCTGCTTCCGGAACGACACGATTATTTACCATGAAAACAATGGCACTGAGGACAGTGTGACCAAAGAGTACAAGGAGACCGATGTGCTCCCGGAGTACGATGCCTTGTTTAACGGTAGTACGCACGCCGATATGAAGTTTGCGGGATGGAGCACAAAGCAAAAACCCACCAGCAAAACCGAACTCTACCAGCCCGGAACGCCGGTAACGCAGGTCAATTGGGGAACTACGGCTACCCCCAAACATTTTTACGCCATTTGGGGCTATGATATCACCGTGCAGTTTGAGGACGAAAAGGGCTACTCCACGAACGATGGTACGGGCCCCGTTGCCACGCGTGGCGGTACGATGGTAGGCTACTCTTTTTACCCTCGAAGGTCAAGCGGTGGATGAGGACAAGGGCTGGACGCTGGATTTGACCGACCCTAAGGTAACGGCGGCAATTGATAAGGCAACCAAGCAAGCAAAATTTGACGCAGAAGACGACGATACAAAAACCGGGATAGACCTTGAAAGAAAGATTTGGAAGATAGACCAGTACACAGAAGATGGTCATGGTTATGACTTCACGCAGGAGTGCACGATCAGTGCAGCGGACTTGAAAACGGGCACACGCACGCTGACGATCCAGCGCAGGCGCTATTTGCTGTCGGTCATTAGCACAAATATCGCTGGTACAGATGATGTTGTAGGAATTGCAACAAAAGCGGGCAAACTGGAATTTGGAACGTTTGATGTCACGATAAATGATGGCAAAACCGATTTGGGTGTGACCCAAAAGTCCCATTGTCAGGTGGGTCTGAACTACGGCGCAAAATATACGGTTGATATGATGACCGGAATTGACTTGTACCAAGCAATGGATGCTGTTATTTTGAAATCGCTCAAGGCGGGAGATGAAATAACGAAGCTGTTTGGCGACGATGCCATGAAGACTGGCATAAAGTCGTACACGAGCCACATGACCGGAAAGGAAAAAGGGATTCACTATTATAAGGACACAGGTGCCCTTAAAGATGATGGTTACACCGGCGACCCTGTCCGAGTGGCGTTTATGTTCTATACCTCAACTACAAAACCCGGCTCCACCACCCCCATGCCCGGGCCGAGCCTTACCCCGGCGAAGAAAGCCCTGACCCTGCGCTACCATGCAAATTTTGATCCGACAGAGGAACTTGCGCTTGACCTTGACCCCGACCCCCTGCTGGAGGATATGGACGATACCTTTGGTTTTGACCCCGACCCCCTGCCGGAGGACGTAGACGATGCCCTTGAGGAAGCGGTAAAGACCGTGCGCTACCAGCCCGGCGAGGATGTTGTGCTGCGCAACTGTATGTTTAAGCGCGGCGGCTACGTTTTTGTGGGCTGGAACACAGAACCGGACGGCACAGGCAGACTGTACAGGGTAAACGGCGTGCCCGTGACCGACTGGGCAGATGGCGATACGGTAGACCTTTACGCCCAGTGGAAAAAGCCCGAACACCTGAAGCCTGTGGTAGACAACGAACCCTTTGTCCCGACTGACCCCGATACCCCGCCGGAGCGGGTAGACGATGGTTTTGACGCTGACTTTGGCGCAGACCCTGACCCCTTGCCGGAGGGCATGGATGATGCCTTTGGCGTAGACCCCGCCGCCCAGCCGGAGGCGCTGGACGATGCCTTTGGCATAGACCCCGACCCCCTGCCGGAGGAACTGGACGACGCCTTTGGCGTGTAGACCCCGACCCGGCAGAAGAACCGTAACAAAAGCCCCTTGGCGCGGCAGCGCCAAGGGGCTTTTTGCCGCCGCGCGGGCAGAAATGTGAAAAAAACTACACTTCCTTCTTTATTTTGTCATAACTGTCCCGTATAATAGAAGAGTAAGAGACTGCCAAAACGCCCGGAAGGGCTGCAAATACAACAAAAACCTGCATAAAAGGGGAGGAAATACCTATGGCAAACGAAAAGATCCTTGTGGTGGACGACGACGCCAACATCTGCGAGCTGCTGCGGCTGTACCTGACCAAGGAGGGCTATCAGGTCACGGTGGCAAACGATGGCGAAGAAGGACTGGAAAAGTTCAACGCGGTCAAGCCGGATATGGTGCTGCTGGACGTGATGATGCCCCGCATGGACGGTCTTGAGGTCTGCCGCCGCATCCGCAAGGCGGGCAACACTCCGGTGATGATGCTTACCGCCAAGGGCGAGACCTTTGACAAGGTGCTGGGCCTGGAGCTGGGCGCAGACGATTACATGGTCAAGCCCTTTGACGCAAAAGAGGTGGTGGCACGCATCAAGGCGGTGCTGCGCCGCTGCCAGACTACCTCCGCTGCCGCCGAGAGCACCGAGGGCGTTATTGAGTTCGACAACCTGCGGCTGGATATGAACAGCTACGAGCTGCGGGTCAAGGGCAAGGTGGTGGAGGCTCCCCCCAAGGAGCTGGAACTGCTGAACTGTCTGGCCTCCCACCCCAACCGCGTGTACACCCGCGACCAGCTGCTGGACGAGGTGTGGGGCTTTGAGTACTACGGCGACAGCCGCACCATTGATGTCCACGTCAAGCGCCTGCGCGAAAAGCTGGCCGGTGCTTCCGATAAGTGGGAACTGAAAACCGTCTGGGGCGTGGGCTATAAGTTCGAGGTGCGTCAATAATGCGTAAAAGTATCTCCACGGCCTTTTTCTCCATGGTGTCCACCCTGATGGTGCTGGGCATCGTGCTGATGGGCTGCTCGGAGTGGGTGCTGTTCAAGAATTATTTTGCGAAGGATCGCTACGAAACACTGGATCAGGTGGTAAACGTTGCCAAGCGCACCGCAGAGTATCTGGTAAACAGCGAGACCATGCCGCAGGGTGCAGAGCTGGACGCTTTGAACACCAAACTGGAGATCATCGGCGAGAGCGCCGAGGCCTATCTGTTTTTCACCGACCGACAGGGCAATGTGCTCATCGCCTCCGACCCGGACAAGCTTACCACCACCACCGTGCCGCTGGATATCTGCCAGCGCGCCAACGCAGTGGCTGACCCGGACGCCCGGCACTACCACGCTTTCGGCGATTTGGGCGGTGCCCTGACCGAAAAAAGCTATATCGCGGCGGTGGAGACCATCGACGACCAGAGCCTGTTCAGCGGCTGGTTGTTTTTGTGCTCCTCCGGCGCGCAGCTCACCGACTTCAAGCAGCAGTTCTGGTCGAACTTCCTCATGTCCGCCTGTGTGATGCTGCTGTGCGCCAGTGTGCTGACCCGCCTGTTGATGCGTCAGCTCACCGACCCGCTGCAGAAGGTGACCGATGCCGCCCAGCGCTTTGGCGGCGGCGACCTCTCTGTCCGCGTGGAGGGCGTGGAGGGCGATGGCGAGGTGGCAGACCTTGCCCGCACCTTCAACCAGATGGCGGAGAATATCCAGTCCAACGATAACTCCCGGGGTCAGTTCATGGGCAACATCGCCCACGAACTGCGCACCCCCATGACCACCATCAAGGGCTTTGTGGACGGCATTCTGGACGGCACCATCCCGCCCGAGATGCAGAACCACTACCTGCAGCTGGTCAGCGAGGAGACCGGCCGTCTGGCACGGCTCATCCAGAATATGCTGGATCTCTCCAAGCTGGAAAGCGGCGAGTATCAGGTGAACGCCCGGATGTTCAATATCTGGGAGACCCTGACCGGCGTGGCACTGGCGGCAGAGCAGCGCATCAATGACGGCATGATCGAGCTGGAAGGCCTGACCATGGATGAAAAGGTGCTGGTCTACGCCGACCCCGACCTGATCCATCAGGTGGCGTATAACCTGCTGGACAACGCCATCAAGTTCACCCCGGCGGGCGGCACCATCCGCTTCAGCGTAGAAAAGCTTGGCCCCGAAGCCGAGATCTCCATCTGGAACTCCGGGCAGGGCATCAGCCCGGAGGCGCTGCCCTATGTGTTCGAGCGGTTCTATAAAGAGGATCGCTCCCGCGGCCTGCACGCCCGTGGCTCCGGCCTTGGGCTGAACATCTGCAAGGTGCTGGTCAATCTGGCCGGCGGGCAGATCCGCGTGGAGAGTCAGCAGGGCGAGTGGTGCCGCTTTGTGTTCACCCTGCCCACCTGCTCCCCCAACCCCGGCGGCATGAAGCGCCTGCCGGACGCCGCCGGGCAGCCCGGCGCAGTAGAGGACCCCGCCAGCATGAAGCCGGTAGAATAAGACCCCGCAGCCAGACTGCCCCGCCCGGGCGGTCTGGCTGCTTTGGCGTTGTTGGAATAAAAATTCTGCTTACCGCTGTGACCCCCTCTTGTGAAAATGCGTTTGGAGCACTCCGCAGAGTGCGACAAACGCGGAATTAAAAATCTATTTTCCGCTGAATATGGCTAGCAACGACGACGACCGCCGCCAGCGGCGGAAACAGGGAGGAGTTGTTGGGGCAGCGGCCAGCAAGACGCGAGTGCCGCCCAAGGCACGAAGCGGATGCTGGGTGCCGCAACCCGGAAGCAGCGGAGGCCATTCCAAATCGTCCTGCTTCAAAGAAAGCTGCTGCAAAATGGCAAGCCTTCGGCGGCAGCTGCGCGGCACATGGAGATGCTGCCGCGCAATGGACTTTTTGCGCCATTTACGACTTTTCAGTGAAAAAAACGGCTGCGGGTTTGATTTTTTGGCCGTTTTCATGTAAACTAAAAGATAACCATGCCCGCGTATTTTTTGCCCGGCAGAACCCTGCAAAACGTGCAACGCATGGGATAAAAATTGCTAAAAATAACGGAGCGTAATGAAATATTATGGCCATGGTAAGTCCTTCGATTCTTTCTGCTGATTTTGGCAAGCTGGGTGCAGACTGCCGCATGGTGCTGGACGCCGGCGCACAGATGCTGCACTATGACGTGATGGACGGGCATTTTGTGCCCAACATCAGCTTTGGCGTGCCGGTGCTCAAAAGCCTGCACAAGGCGCTGCCGGATGCCTTTTATGACGTGCATCTGATGATCAGCCACCCGCTGCAATACGCCGAGCCCTTTATCAAGGCTGGTGCTACCCTGTATAATTTCCATCTGGAGTGCGAAGATGATATTCAGGCCACCATTGACGCCGTGCGTGCGCTGGGCTGTAAGGTGGGTCTGACCATTAAGCCCGGCACCCCGGCCGAGGCGCTGGCACCGTGGCTGGACCAGCTGGATCTGGTGCTGGTGATGAGCGTGGAGCCCGGCTTCGGCGGGCAGAAGTTCATGCCCTCGGCGCTGGACAAGCTCCGCTGGCTCAAGGCAGAGCGGGAAGCACGCGGCCTTTCCTACCTGCTGGAGGTGGACGGCGGCGTGGATGCCGCCACCGCACCCCTGTGCGTGGAAGCCGGAGCCGACGTGCTGGTGGCAGGCAGTGCCGTGTTCGGCGCCGCCGACCCTGCTGCGGCTGTGGGCGCACTGGCCAGCCTGTAAGGAGGCCCGTATATGGATGAAGCTTTGATCCAAGAGCAGGAGCGGCAGCTGCAAAAGACCGGCCGGTACTATAAGCACGTTTTCTGGCTGTGTGTGCCGCTGCTGTGCATGGCCTGCTATTTCTATGGGGCGCGTCCGCTGCTGCTGTGCGGCATCGCCCTGCTTACCGGCAACCTGTGCGACCGTCTGGTGGCGCTGCTGCGCCATCGGGTGTACACCAATAAAGATCTCTCCAACGAGAGCTTCAGCCTGATCATCGCCCTGCTCATGCCCGCCACTGTGGACATCTATGTGCTGGTGGTGGCAGTGCTGGCGGGCGTATTGATCGGCAAGGAGGTCTTTGGCGGCTACGGCAGCTATCCCTTCAACCCCGCTGCCGTGGGCTACGCCGTGGCGGCGGTATCGTGGCCGGAGCAGGTGGTGCGCTACCCGCAGCCCTATACGCCGCTGCCCCTGTGGAACGCCTCTGCTGTGCCGGTGAGCAGCACCATCGAGGATACCCTGCGCAGCGGCGGTATCCTGAACCTGAACGCCCTTGCCATCGCGCTGGGCGAGTTTGCCGCCCCCATGGGCACCGGCGCGGCGCTGGTCATTCTGGCCTGCGGCCTTGTGCTGTGGACCCAGAAGGACGTGCACATCGGCGCATCAGCAAGTTTTCTGATCACCTGCGGGCTCATCGCCTTCTTCTTCCCGCGTCAGGTGGGTTTGGCGGACAGCACCCTCTTCAGCAGCCTGCTGCCCCGCCTGCAGGGCATCCGGGACGAGCTGCACACCGGTGCGGTGCTGTTCTGTGCGGTGTTCCTGCTCAACGAACCCTACACCTGTGCCCACCACCGGCTTGGACGTATCCTGTACGGCGCCCTGGTGGGGGCTGCCACCATGGGCTTCCGCTATTTCGGCGTGTACGAGACCGGCGTCTGCTTTGCACTGCTGGCCGTCAACAGCGTGTCCGCGCTCATTGACCGCACCGAGGAGCGGCTGTACCGTCTGCTGCACCGTCTGCCGTCCGAACGAAAGGAGGCTGCGGAATGAAAAAGCGTACTGCGGAACTGATTTTAAAGGACCCCGAAAAGTTTGCCCATCACGACCGCGTGTTCCTGAATAACCCGGTGGTCATGCAGGGCATGGGTCTGGCACCGCTGGTGGTCGTGGCTACCACCGGCCAGAACGGCCTGATGCTGGCGGCGGCGGTGACGCTGCTGCTGGTGCCCTCCCGCGTGCTGGCCTGCCTGCTCAGCCGCCTTGTACCCCTGCGGGACGAGGAGCCTACCCCGGAGCAGCTGCAAAAAAAGCTGCTGCCCCGCGCACTTTTGTACGCAGCCAGCGCCGCTGTGGTGTACCTGGCGGCATATCCCATTTTGAACTTCGTGTTTGGCACCGGGCTTTTGAACCTTGGCATCTACCTGCCCATGCTGGTGGTGGAGCCGCTTCTGACCTACCGCTTCGGCCGCGTGCAGGAGACAGTGCACAAGGCTGTTTCCAAGGGCGTGCGCATCACCGTGGGCTACGCGCTGCTGCTGCTCGTGGTGGGCATCGTGCGCGAGTGGCTCAGCCTTGGCACCGTGTTTGGTGCCCCGGTGGGACGCTGGGCGCTGCTGCCGCTGGCCAAGATGCCGGCGGGCGGCTTTATCGTGCTGGGCATCCTGTGCGCCATCTGGCGCGCTGCGGCTGCAAAGCGCAAGGAATATCTGAAAAAGGAAGCACGGGATACCCTGACCGTGCACTACCAGAAGGAGGGGAACCGCGAACCGTGAAGGAAGTTGTAAGCAGCTCGGCAGTGTTTTTCAGCTATGCACTGCTGGCCATTTTTGCACAGAACGCTGTCTTTACCCGTGCACTGGGCGTGTCCCGCATGGTGCAGCTGGTGGGGGACGACCGCACCAGCAGCGCCTTGTTCGGCATGATGCTGTGCATCACGCAGGTGCTGGTGGCGCCGGTGGCTTTCCTTGCCGGGCGGTTCATTGCCCCGCTGGATAACCGCGCCCAGCTGCGCCCGCTGGTGTATATTGCCAGCATTGCCGTGGTGTGTCTGGCGGAGCATCTGGTGCTGTGGCTGCTGCGCAGCCTGCCCCGCCGCGCCCAGCTGCTGCGCATCGTGCCGCTGGCCGCGCTGAACAGCGGCGTGCTGGGCACGGTGCTGGTGGAGCGCACCCAGTCCTTTACCCTTGGCCAGAGCCTTGGCTTTGGCCTTGGCAGCGGGCTATGTGCTGGCGGTGCTGCTGGTCACCGAGGCGCGCCACCGCCTGCGCAGCAGAGCCATCCCCAAGGCATTCCGCGGCCTGCCCATCACGCTGGTGTATATCGGCGTGCTGGCGCTGGCAATCTATGGCTTTACCGGACATTCCGTCATCCTGTAATGCAGACAGGGAGGAAAAGATACCATGGCTAAGTATAAACGTCAGAAGGTCAAGCATTATCACCGCAGCTTTTACAGCCGTGAAATGCGCGTCAAGCGCGGCATCGGCATCGTGGTGCTGGTGGCGGCAGTGCTGGCAGCCGCATGGTTTGCCGCACCCCATGTGCTGGATTGGGCCACCCACACCTGGTATACCGTGGTCAAGGATCGGGACTTAGAGGCCGAAAGCGCTTCCCGCGCCGAGGCAGCCGCCTCCTCTGCGGCGGCAAGCAGCGCTGCTGCTTCGCAGGCAGCGTCTGAGCCGGAGGAGGAAAAGCCGCTGGACGGCAAGGCCATTACCGGCGGCAGCTGGGCAGAGCTGGACGTGACCACCCTGACCGATGAAGCCGCCATCCGCACCGCCGCCCGGCAGCTGAAGCAGCAGGGCGCAGACTACGCCCTTGTCACTCTGAAGGACGCCGCTGGCACGGTGTACTACGCTTCCGGGGTGGCAGCCGCTGCCCAGAGCATCACGGAAAACCCGGTGGATGCGGCCAATATCGCCGCCATCCTGCGGGAGGAGGGCATTATCCCGGCGGCACAGCTTGCCGCCTTTACCGACCCGGTGTCGGTGTACACCGACCGCAGCATGGGCGTGCACTACGATGGCAACAGCCTCTGGCTGGACAACGTCAGCGCAGCCAAGGGCGGCAAGGCATGGATGAACCCCTTTGCCGCAAGCGCGGTGCAGTATGTCGGCGACCTCATTGAGGAGGTGCAGGGCATGGGCTACGAGCAGGTGGTGCTTACCGGGGTGCAGTTCCCCAATATCATCACCCGCAAGCAGGACTTCGGTGCCTCCGGCGGCAAGAGCCGGGAGGGACGCGCCGCCCAGCTGACGGCGGATATCGCCGCATGGCAGACCCGCTTTGCAGGCAGCGTGACCCTGTGGGTCAGCTACCCGGACGCACTGTGCACCGCCGCTACCGATGCCATTGGCACCACCGGCACGTCCCTTGGCATGGAAAACCTGCTGGTCACCAGCAGCACCGCACTGGATGCGGACAGCCGCGCTGCGCTGGAGCAGGCCGCTGCCGACGCCGGTGTGAAGCACGTTGTGGTGCACGATACCGCAGCGTTCCGCTGAGAAGCGGCTTTTATCGCAAGTCAAAAATTAGCGCAACATTCAAACAGCATATTTGCGATATGCAATTCAACGTTGTTGCTGTTGCATTAAAAAAGTTGAATTGCAATAAAGAGGGGAGGAAACGACTATGAAACCGACTACCTGTTTTGCACCCGCACACATCCTGCTGCCTTCGGAGCAGGTGCCGCTGGAGCAGTGGGGCTGCATCGCCTGTGACCAGTTCACCAGTGACCGCAGCTATTGGCAGCGGGCAGAAGAGACCGCTGCGGGTGCGCCCAGCACCCTGAACCTGATCCTGCCGGAGGTGTATCTGGAGGACGGAGACGCCGACGCGCAGGTGGAAAAGATCCACGCCACCATGCAGGACTACGCCCAGAACGTGCTCACCCGGGCGGTGGATGGCTTTATCTATGTGGAGCGCACCGAGCAGAGCGGCCGGGTGCGGCAGGGTCTTGTAGGGCGTGTGGACTTGGAAGCTTACAGCTACCGCCGGGGCGAAAAATGTACGGTGCGCCCCAGCGAGAGCACCGTGGAAAGCCGCATCCCGCCCCGCATGAAGGTGCGTACCGGCGCTGCGCTGGAAACGCCCCATATCATGATGCTGGCGGATGACCCGGACTGCACCCTCATCGAGCCCATTGCCGCCCACAAGGACAGCCTGCCCAAGGTATACGAGGGCGAGCTGATGCTGGGGGGCGGCCATGTGGCAGGCTGGGCAGTGGAGGACCCCGCCCTCATCGCGCAGATCGAAGATGCGCTGGCCGTGCTGGGCAGTCAGGAAGAATTCGACAAAAAGTATCCGGATGCCACCCGCCGCGACCCGCTGACGCTGGCCGTGGGCGACGGCAACCACTCGCTGGCTACCGCAAAGGCCTGCTGGGAGGAGCTGAAAAAGACTCTGACCCCGGAACAGGCAGAAAATCACCCCGCCCGCTGGTGTCTGGCAGAGGTGTGCAACGTGCACTCCCCGGCCATCGAGATCGAGCCCATCCACCGGGTGCTGTTCAACGTGGACTGCGCCACCGTGCTGCTGAGCCTCATTACATGGAGCGATTCCAACATGGCAGGCTGCTGCTTTGGCGGCAGCAAAAAGCAGCCTTTTACGCTGGCGGGCCCCCACATGGCCAATGTGCTCAGCTTTGAGGACCCCACCGAGCCGCTGACCGTGGGCACCATCGACGATTTTATTTCGGATTATATCGAGCGCCACCCGGAAGCAAAGGTGGACTATGTGCATGACGAACCGGCTGTGCGCGCTTTGTGCAAGCAGGGCGCAGTGGCGTTTTTGATGCCGCCCTTCGCCAAGAGCGACCTGTTCCGCGGCGTTGTGATGGGCGGCGTGCTGCCCCGCAAGACCTTCAGCATGGGACACGCGGAGGAAAAGCGCTACTACATCGAGTGCCGGAAGATCACAGAATAATAGGAGAACCATGACATTTAAAGAACTGAATCTGTCCGCCCCGCTGCTGCGCGCTGTGCAGGAAGCAGGCTACGAGACCCCCTCGCCCATTCAGGCGGCGGCCATCCCGCCGGTGCTGGCAGGCCGGGATCTGATGGGCTGCGCCCAGACCGGCACCGGCAAGACGGCGGCTTTTGCGCTGCCCATGCTGGACCGGCTCACCGCCAATGCGCCCCGCCGCAAGGGCGCTGTCCGTGCGCTGATTTTGACCCCCACCCGGGAGCTGGCCTTGCAGATCGGCGAAAGCTTTGACGCCTACGGCAAGTACCTCAAACTGCGCAGCACCGTCATCTTTGGCGGCGTGGGCCAGGCCCCGCAGGTGGAAGCGCTGAAAAAGGGCGTGGACATCCTTATCGCCTGCCCGGGACGGCTGAACGATTTGATCGGGCAGGGCTTTATCGACCTGTCCGCACTGGAAATTTTTGTGCTGGACGAGGCCGACCGGATGCTGGACATGGGCTTTGTCCATGACGTGAAAAAGGTCATTGCAAAGCTGCCCGCCCAGCGCCAGAACCTGATGTTCAGTGCCCACCATGCCCGCCGAGATCGAGCAGCTGGCTGCCGGCATCCTGCACGACCCCGCCTTTGTCAAGGTGGACCCGGTGTCCAGCACCGTGGACCGCATCCAGCAGAGCCTGTACTATGTGGAAAAAAGGGCAACAAAAAGCTTTTGCTGCCGTGGCTCATCAAAAATCTGCAGCCGCCGGTGGTCAATGCGCTGGTGTTCAGCCGCACCAAGCACGGCGCGGATAAGATCGCAAAGGATCTGACAAAGCAGGGCATCCCCGCCGCCGTCATCCACGGCAACAAGAGCCAGACTGCCCGCGTGACCGCGTTGGAGGATTTCAAGTCCGGCAAGACCCGGGTGCTGGTGGCCACCGATATCGCCGCACGCGGCATTGATATCAGCGAGCTTTCCCATGTGTTCAACTACGACCTGCCCGAGGTGCCGGAGACCTATGTGCACCGCATCGGGCGCACCGCCCGCGCCGGTGCGGACGGCACCGCCGTCAGCTTCTGCGCCCCGGAGGAGCAGGAGTATCTGGCAGGCATTGAAAAGCTGAACCGCCGCAAGATCCCGGTGGTATCCGGTCATCCGTGGGACGGCGTGCCCGCCCCGGTGCGCCCGGTGCTGCCCGTGCGTGGCAAAAAGCCCCGCCCCGAAGCGGAAAACTTGGCCGAAGCGCCGAAAAAACAGGCCGAAACTGCGCCCGCAAAAGCTGCAAAGACAGCTGCGCCCGCGCCGAAGCAGGAGCCGAAGGCTGCAAAGAACGCGGTGCCTGCAAAACCGAAAAAAGAGGAAACACTGATGCAAGACAGCAACACAAAGCGCGGAGCCCGCAACGACCGCCGCGCCAACAACCGGGGCGCAAACGCCCCCAAGGAAGCGGCAGCGCCCCGCGCCCGCCGCGAGAATGCCGCCCCCCGCCCGGGGCAGCAACGCCCAGCCCAAGTTTGACCCCCATTTTGTCAGCGCCCCGGAGGCTACTCCGCTGCGTCCGGCACGCAAGACCCCTGCCGCTCCGGCAGCACCTGTCATCCGCAGCGCACAGGAGCCCCAGAATAACCAGAACGCAAACCGCAGCGGCAGCCGCCGCAACGACCGCAGCGACCGGGGTGAACAGCGCAATGCCCGCCCCGCTGCCCAGAATAATAACGCCCGCCCTGCCCGCAGCGAGCGCGGCAATGCCGGGAATCAGAGCCGCACCGGCAGCGCACCCCGCGCTCCCAAGGCCGAGCCTGCCCGCCGCGGCCGCAATGCTGCCGCCCGGGACGAGGACCCGGGGCTGATGCTCATCAGCCGCCGCCCGCCCCAGCAGAAGTACACCAGCTTTGAGGAGTATATGGACGCCCACGGCGGTGCCACTGCACCCATTGAGGATCACAGCGAAGAAGTATGAGCCGGAACGAAGCCTTTGCCCCGTGGCAGTGCCCCCTGTGCGGCGGCGCGCTGCAAGGGGAGAATGACCTGAAATGTGAAAAAGGCCACTGCTTTGACCGCGCCCGGGAGGGCTATTGGCATCTTTTGCCGGTGCAGAGTATGCGCACCAAAGCCCCCGGGGACAGCAAGGAGATGGTAGCCGCCCGCCGCGCCTTCCTGAACGCCGGATATTACGGCATCTTCGGGCAGGCGCTGGGGGAGCTGTGCCTTGCCCACGGCGTGCCCGCCGCGAAGGACGCCCCGCTGCATCTGCTGGACGCAGGCTGCGGCGAGCTGGTACGACCGCTGCATCGCGCAGCAGTTCGCGGCGGCGGAAAAACCGTTGCAGCTGGCCGGGTTCGATATCGCAAAGCCCGCGGTGCGGTTGGCGGCAAAGGCGCTGCCCGCCGCGCAGTATGCGGTGGCGTCCAGCTTCAGCCAGCCGGTGCGCACCGGCTGGGCCGACCTGCTGCTGAACTGCTTTTCGCCCTTTGCACAGGAGGAGTTCAGCCGGGTGCTGCGCCCGGGCGGGCACATGATCTACGTTGTGCCGGGGGCAGAGCATCTGTACCAGATGAAGGCCGTGCTCTACGAAAAGCCCTACAAGAACCCGGTGCAGCAGGTGGAGTACCCGGGCTTCCGCGCCATTGATGAGCGTGAGGTGCAGGGAACCATCACCGTGCCCGCCGCCCAGCTGGAAGCCCTGTTTGCCATGACCCCCTACTACTGGAAAACGCCCCGCGACGGTGCTGCCCGCCTTGCGGCTCTGCCGCAGCTCACCACTACCATCGCTTTCCGCTTTCTGGTGTTTGAAAAGCTGTAATAAGATAAAAAGGACTGCCGTGCAGAGTGCATGGCAGTCCTTTTTTGTACCCATTCTCATGCTTGTTGATTTTCACAAGAACTGGCATACTAATATATCAATTTAGCACAAAAACAATAAAATCTGTTTACAAATGCATTGTATTGTGGTACGATTTGTGCAGATTTCGATGGCATGATACAACTGGAATGTCTATCGGGCCCGGCAGCAGGGCGTTTGCTGCACAGCTTTGGGCGGCTTTGCTCTGCACAAATGAGCCGTCTGCATTTAAAAGGAGAAATGATGATGAACAGAAGAGACTTTATGAAGCTTTCCGCCGCTTCTGCCGTGACTGTGGGCGCAGTGGCTGGCATGGCGCCCGCATCCTTTGCTGAAAACGCTGGTGTGCATACCGATGCTGAGGTGCAGGCCATGGTGGCAGAGGAACTCCGTCTCTCCCGCGAGGTGGCCTTTTATCCGGCTGCTTTCCGGGGTGATTTTGACAAGTTCTATGTGCTGTTCCACAAGCTGTCCCGCGCTCAGTACGAGAAGGTGGACGGTGCAGCTGTGCCCGGCATCAATGCTTCTCACTACGATATGTGTGTTGCTCTGACCAATGCCCGCAAGGCGCTGCGCCAGATCAAGGACCCCAAGAGCACCGTTTGGGAAATTTGGGGAGATCAGATGGCCGTGGAATCTCCGCTGCCCACCAACTGGGAAAATTGCTACGATAACGAGGGCTTCCGTCCCTTCCTGAACCCGTACCTGCTGCGGGATCAGGGCAAGGTGAAGGGCAACGTGATCATTATTGCAGGCGGCGGCAGCACCCACCGCAACAACGTGGTGGAAGGCTACCCGGTGGCCGAGTTCTTCAACAAGAACGGCTACAACGCCTTTGTGCTGCAGCGCCGCGTCAACCCTTATGCCGCTGTGGATCAGCAGCTGGATCTGGCCCGTGCTATCCGCTACATCCGCCACAACGCCTCTGAAAAACACATCGGCAAGACCGATATCATGATCGCTGTGGGCTTCTCTGCCGGCGGCATGAATGTGATGCAGGTGGTGGCCGACCAGTTCGGCACTACGAATACCCCGGATAAGGTCTATCCCAGCTACGTCTGCGATGCTGTGGACCATGAGAGCGCTGACCTGAATGTGGCGATCCCCATCTACGGACTGTTCGTCACCGGTCTGAACTTCACGAAGAACCCCAACCTGCCTCCGGTCTTTGGTGTTGTGGGTCAGAAAGATGGCCTGAGTGCGATGATGCTGCCCTCTCTGCCGGAGTGCGCAAATATCTTCACGGACTTCAGCTTCTATCTGGCACCTGATGCGCCCCACGGTGTGGGTCTGGGCACTGGCACCAAGGGCTATGTGGACTACTACACCCAGATCGCCCAGTGGCCGGATATGGCTGTCAACTTCATCGAGAGCCGTCTGGGGCTGATGGAAAAGAAGATCGACATGGACTCCGTGGGCTTTGCATGGTAAGCTGCCCCGACAGAAGTTCTTGAAAAAACAACGACCCGCCGCATCTCTTTCAGTGCGGCGGGTCGTTGTTTGTAAAAATGTTATGTATGATACTCCATCCACTTGCCCTTCCACGCATACAGGATCATGAGCAATGCGCCCAGACCCCAGCTGACGGGGTAGAGGATGAACACGCCCTCGATGCCGGAGAAGAAGGGCAGCAGAAACTGGATCCACACCACCCGGAACAGGCACAGCGAGACCAGCAGCACCACCATGGGCGGGATGCTGGCACCCGTGCCGCGCACGGCACCGGCAAAGGCCGTGCAGGATGCTGAGCAGGAAGTAGAACGGACAGAACCACCGCATAGCCAGCTTGCCGTAGGTGACTACGGCCTCGTCGGCGGTGAACAGGTGCAGAATGGCGTCCTGTCCGGCCAATAGCGCCGCGCCGGTGCAAAGGGTGTAGATGACCCCGATGGCAAGGGTGACCCACACCGAGCGCTTTACCCGGTCCAGACGCCCCGCACCGTAGTTCTGCCCCACAAAGGTGGTAGCTGCCATGCTGATGCTGCTCACCGGCAGGATGTTGAAGCCGTCGATCTTCATGTAGGCCGCAAAGCCCGCCATGGCGGCGGCACCGTAGCTGTTCACGCTGGCCTGCACCAGCACGTTGGAAAAGGAGATGACCATGTTCTGGATGCCGGTGGGCAGACCGATCCGGATGATGCGGCCTGCCATTTTGCGGTGCAGCCGGATGGCGGAAAGCTCCACCCGGCAGGCGTCCTCGCTTTTCATCAGAAAGCGCAGGCTCAGCACGCAGGACACCAGCTGGCTCAGGTCTGTGGCGATGGCGGCGCCTGCCACCCCCATCCGCAGCCCTACGATGAACACAAAGTCCAGCACGATGTTGGTCACCGATGCCCATGCCAGATACACCAGCGAGCGGCGGGAGTTGCCGGCGGCGTTCAGGATGCCGGCGGTCATGTTATACACCACGCTGAACAGCACCCCGCCAAAGTAGATGCGGATATAGGTCACGGCGTCCGCCAGCACCTCGGCGGGGGTGTTCATGGCCACCAGCAAAGCGCGCCCGCAGGCAACGCCGCCCACCGTCAGCAAAAGCCCCATGACCACTGCAATGGCAAGGGAGGTGTGTACCGCCTCGCGGGTCTCCCTGTGGTCGCCCGCGCCCAGATACTGCGACACCACCACCCCCGCACCCACGGCCAGTCCCTGACTGAAGCCGATGAGCAGGTAGATGGGCGACCCGCTGGAGCCCACGGCGGCAAGGGCATTGCTGCCCACAAAATTGCCCACGATGATGCTGTCGGCGGTATTATACATCTGCTGCAGCAGGTTGCCGAAGATCAGCGGCAGGGCAAACAGCAGCAGGCTTTTTACAATGCTGCCCTCGGTCATAAGGGTAGCGGTATTCCGTGTTTTTACGGCGGCCATGGGGTTCCTCCTCTCAGCGCAAAAAATCGCTTGTACCCCTTAGCATAGCACAAACCCCGCCCTGGGACAAGGGGCGGGGCTGACGATTTTAAATCGTCTCACCCGCAGACAACAGCGGCGGCGCGGCGCTGCCGTGCAGCTTGCGGGCAAGGTAGTTTTGGGTGATCTTCACCACCGTGCCGGACAGCGCCACTACGCCGATGAGGTTCGGCAGCATCATCAGGCCGTTGAAGGTGTCGGAAAGCGTCCACGCAAGGTCCAGCCGCATCACCGCACCCAGCGGCATCAGCGCCACGAACAGCACCCGGTAAAATGCCCCAGCCCCTGCGCCGAAGAGATACTCCACGGCCTTGCAGCCGTAGCAGCTCCAGCCCAGCACGGTGGAATAGGCGAACAGCAGGATGCACACCGCAATGAGCTTGGACCCCAGCGTGCCGAACACGGCGTCAAAGGCCTGCCCCACCAGTGCACTGCCCGCCGCCCTGGCGGCAATGCGCCCGGTGTCCGGCTCCACAAAGCCGGAGGTCAGCACCACCAGCGCCGTCAGGGTGCACACCACCATGGTGTCTGCAAACACCTCAAAAATGCCCCACATGCCCTGCTGCACCGGCTCCTTTACGTTGGAAGCCGCGTGCACCATCACCGAGGAGCCAAGTCCGGCTTCGTTGGAAAAAGCACCCCGCTTGAAGCCCCAAGTGACCGCCCGGGACAGTCCATAGCCTACGATGCCCCCACCGGCGGCGCGCAGCCCGAACGCACCCTTTACGATGGCGGCAAGCGCCGCCGGGACGGCGGTGATGTGCACCCCCACCACGGTGAGCGCACCCACGATGTACAGCAGCGCCATGGCGGGGACAAGCCTTTCCGCCACAGCGGCCACACGTTTCAGCCCGCCCAGCAAAATCACCGCCGACACTGCCGCCAGCACTGCGCCGGTAACGACCTCCGGCACGCCAAAGGCTGCTTTCAGGTTGCCCGCGATGGAATTGAGCTGGCTCAGGTTACCGATGCCAAAGCTTGCCAGCGCGCAGAACGCAGCAAACAGCACCGCCAGCACCCGCCCCGGCTTGCCGCCAAGGCCGTCCCGCAGGTAGTACATCGGCCCGCCGCGCCAGCCGCCCGCCGGGTCTTTGCGGCGGTAGTAGATGCCCAGCACGTTCTCGGCGTAGCTGGTCATCATGCCCAGCAGCGCCATGACCCACATCCAGAACACCGCCCCCGCCCCGCCGGAAAGGATGGCTGTCGCCACCCCCACAAGGTTGCCGGTGCCGATGGTGGACGCCAGCGCGGTGCACAGGCTCTGGAACTGGCTGATGGCCTGCTCCTCGCGGGCGGTATGGGCGGTGACGCTCTGGTCGGTCAGGATGGCACCGAGGGTGTGCCGCATCCAGTAGCCCCACCGCCGCAGCTGGAAGCCCCCGGTGCGCACCGTCAGCAGCAGCCCGGTGCCGAAGAGCAGCCCCAGCCCCATCGGCCCCCACACGATGCCGTTCAAAGCCTCGATTCCCCGCATGAACCGCTCTGGCATCCCATCCCCCCTTTTTTACTGCATCCTATGCAGCGCCATTACTCCTCATGCGGTGCGGAGGGCTTTTCGGGGTCGGGTGCGGGAAGGGGTTCCAGCGTCAGCCAGAAGTCCTCCTGCTCCTCACGGTCTTTTTTGTTGGGGTTTTCTGTTTTATCCATACTGCATCCCTGCCTTTCTGCATAAAGGGTCGCCCGGTGGGCTATGCTTTATGCACAAAAAGGAGGAAAGAGCCATGAAACACGCAAAACGCAGCGGCTGGCGTCCCTTCTGGGCGGCGCTGTGCGCCGCCCTGCTGGTGCTGCTGCCGCTGGTGGGCGGCACGGTGCTGCAGCCGCGCCCAGCTGCGCAGCAGTCTGCGGCAGGCCGCAAAAAGCCAGAGCGGGGTGCCCATCCGTCTGCCCAAAGCCACCGACCGGTGCACCGTGCTGCTGTGCGTGGCAGACGAGACTCCGGGCTTTGTGCTGGCCTACCTGAACGCCGGGCAGAACTGCATCCATCTGCTGGCGGTGCCCGCCGCGCTGGAAGTGCCCTTTGGGGGCAAAAACGTCCCCCTGCGGACTGCTACACCGCCGCAGGCCCCGCCCGCTGCCGGGAAGCGCTGGGCGAGGTATTCGCCCTGCCGGAGGATACCGACTATCTTGCCATCGCCCCGGCGGTGCTGACAAAGCTGGCGGCACGGTACGGCGCAGTGCGGGTGGGCTTTACCGGGGCGCTCACACCGGAGCAGCTGGCGCGGTACGGCAAAGGCACCGGGGTGCAGGGTATCTCCGCCGCCGATGCTCACAGCTTTTTAGCAGCGCTGGATGCCGACACTTCTCTTTCGCCCCGGCGCAGCGCCGCCGCCCGGGCGGCGGTATGGGATGCCTTTTTCCGGCAGGCGCTGGAGCTGCTGCCCACCACCCTGCCGCAGGGTCTGCGGGAGGTGAGCAGCAGTTTGCTGACCAGCCTGACCGCCGTAGACCTTGCTACACTGGAACGCACGCTGGAATTTAGCCACTAGCGCCGAGCCGGTGGACATCACCGCCGATGCCCTGCCCGGGGAGTGGGCGGGCGGGCACTATACGGTGTCTGATACCTCCCGGGCGGCGGTGCAGAGCTTTTTCAACCTCTCCCCGGCGGCGGCGCAGTCCGCATCCGGCAGTGAGCCATAGCCCAGCACCAGCGTCCCGGCGGCAGAATGCGCCGTGCCGGTCAGGTCGTAGTCGCTCAGCAGGGAACAGCGCACCCCGTACTGCCGGGCAGCCGCCCGCAGGGCGGCGTCCGGCGGCGGGTCTTTCAGCTGTGCCAGCAGGTGCAGCCCGGTGTGCAGCCCCGCAAGGGTCAGCTCCTCCGGCGCAAAGGAGGTGCGCAGCGCCGCCGCCAGCGCATCCCGCCGGGCTTTGTAGGCGGTGCGCTCCCGCGCCAGATGCCGGGTAAAATAGCCCCCGGTGATAAAGCGTGCCAGCGTCTGCTGCTCAAACCGCCCTACCGTGCCGGAGTACAGCCGGTACTTGGCCTGCCATGCGCCCAGCAGCTGCCGGGGCAGCACCATGTAGGCAATGCGGATGCCCGGGGCAAGGCTGCGGGAGCAGGTGGACAGGTACACCACCGGGCCGTCTGCGCCCGCCATGCCCTGCAAGCTGGGCAGCGGGCGGGTATCGAAACGGAACTCGGAGTCGTAGTCGTCCTCAATGATGTACCGCCGCCCCGGGGCGCGGGCTGCCCAGTGGAGCAGTTCTGCCCGGCGTCCGGCGGGCATGGTGACCCCGGTGGGAAACTGGTGGCTGGGGGTGACATAGCACACCGCCGCATCGCTGGCAGAAAGGGCCGTCAGCGACAGCCCGTCCGCGTCCACCGGCAGGCAGCGGCAGGGCACGCCGTTGTTTTCCAGTACCTGCCGGGCGCGGGGGTAACCGGGGGTCTCCACGGCAGCAGGGCCGGGCAGCAGCGGGGCTAGCAGCCCCAGCAGATATTCCAGCCCTGCACCCACTACCAGCTGCTCCGGGTCGCACTGCACGCCCCGGTACTCGGCCAGATACCCTGCCAGCGCCTGCCGCAGGGCGGCATCGCCCCGGGCATCCCCGGGGGTGAGCAGTTCCGGCGCGGAGTAAAGCAGCTCCTTTTGCAGCCGTGCCCATGTGCGGAAGGGGAACAGCCCCGGGTCCACGCCCCGGGTGGATAAATCAAACTGTATCGGCGGGGCGCTTTCGGCGGGGTGCTCTGCCGGCGGCGCAGGATGGGCGGCGGGCGGCTGCACCCCCTGCGGCAGGGCAAGATACTCCTGCACCGTAAACCCGCTGCGCTCCCGGGCAGTCAGGTAGCCCTCGGCTGCCAGCATCTGGTAGGCGGTGTCCACCGTGTTCACCGAGATCGACAGCTCCGCCGCCAGCCGCCGCTTGCCGGGCATCCGGGTGCCCGCCGTCAGGGTGCCCGCCCGCATCTCGGCGGCAAGGCTGCGGTAGAGCTGCTCGTACAGCGGCACCGCCGAAGCCGGGTCCAGTGCCGTGGTCAGATGTACCATAGAATGTCCCTCCCATCTAGGCATTGCGTCAAACTGACCCCATAAAAAAACTTTATTCTGGGTATTTTCATAGGGTCAGTTCTGCGTATAATAGGAGCATACCCGCTGAACACCCAAATGTCAAGTGGTTTTGTGGGGTTATCGGCGTGATTGGAGGGAAAGTATCATGTCTACTACTGCAATGTGGCTGCTGCTGGCAGTCGTCGTTATCCTGATCCTGTTTTTCAGTGTTCTGTACAAGCGCCGCTTTACGGTGCACGAGCTGGCGCTTACCGGCGTGATGGCTGCGCTGAGCTTAGTGGCCTACCTGTTCTTCCGCATCCCGTTCTACGGCGGCTCCTCGTTCCATCTGGGCAACACCTTTACCGCCCTGACGGCGCTGCTGCTGGACGGGGTATCCGGCGGTCTGGCAGGTGCCATCGGTCTGGCGCTGGCAGATATCCTTGCCGGTGACCCGGGCTACGCCATTACCACCTTCGTGCTCAAGTTTATCATCGGCATCACCTGCGGTGCCGTGGCACATAAGGTGTTCAAGCTGCGGGATCAGGATCGTCACAGTGCCGGGTATCTGGTCAAGGTGATCGTCTCTGCGGGTTCCGGCCTGCTGCTGAACGTGTTCACCGACCCCTTCCTTGGCTACTTCCGCAACGTGTACATCTTTGGGCAGGAGTACACCGTGGCACAGGCGCTGACCAAGATCGCCGGCGGCGTCACCTTTGTGAACAGTGTGGCTTCCACTGCCTGCACCGTGGTGCTGTATCTGGCACTGCGCCCTGCACTGGAGCGTGCAAAGCTGCTTTCCAAGGGCGAGTAAAAATAAAAAGGGCTCCTGAAGCGCCAGCTGGCGCTTCAGGAGCCCTTTTTTTGTTACCGTTTTCGGCTGCAAAGGTGCTTTGCGGCGTCCTGCCCGGCGGCAAGGCCGCTGCCGAACGCCCAGTGCAGGTTGAAGCCGCCACAACTTCCGGCGCAGTCCAGCGTTTCCCCCACGAAGTACAGCCCCGGACAGCCCCTGAACTGGAAGGTGGACTCTACCTCGGTCAGAGCAAGCCCGCCGCCGGTGGTCTGCGCCTGCCGCCAGCCGCAGGGAGCAAGCCCCTCGAACCGCCAGTGCTTGGCGGTGTGGGCAAGCTTCTGCCAGCTGCCTGCGGGCAGGGCGTGGGGGGCAGTATCCGGCAGGGCGGCGGCAGCCCAGAGGGCGCGGCCAAGCTTGCCGTGCAAAAGCCCCAGCCAGAACGCCGCCGCCGTGTCCTCGGCAAGCAGCGGTGCACGCGCCGCAAACAGGGCGGCAAGCTCTGTCTCCGGCACAGCGGGGAAGAGATCCAGCTCCACCGCCGGGTGCTTCGGGCTGCGCCCGGGGGCAAGCAGGCCGGACAGCTGCATGATGCAGATGCCGGAAAGCCCGTAGTCGGTAAACTGTACTTCGCCCATCTCTTCTGCCAGCACCCGGTCGCCGTCCAGCAGGCGGACAGCGGCCTTGGCGCGGATGCCCGCAAGGCTCTTGTTCGGCCTTACACATTGCAGGGCGGTCAGGCAGGGGTAGAGCGGGCGCATCTGCCCGCCGCAGGCGGCGGCAAAGCGGGTGCCGAAGCCGTCCGTGCCGAACTGCGGCCCGGCAGCACCGCCCATGGCGCAGATAACGGCATCTGCCCGCAGGCTTTCCATATCGCCCTCGGGGTTTGCAAATTGTACGGCGTAGCCGCCCTTGCTCTGCCGCAGGGTGCTTACCGTGCAGCCGGTGCGCAGCTGTACCTTGTGCCGCTGCAAATGCAGTTCCAGCAGCGCCAGCACGTCGGCGGCCTGATTGGAATAGGGGTACACCCGCCCGGCGTCATCGGTGCGGGTGTACAGCCCCAGCTGCTCGAACCACGCCAGCGGCGCGGCGGCATCCACCGCCGCCAGCAAAGGCCGCAGCGCGGCGGGGTCGGCGGTGAAATATTTCTCCGGCGCAATGGCGGTGTTGTCCAGATTGCAGCGGCCGTTGCCGGTAGCCAGCAGCTTTTTGCCCACCTTGGGGTTGCGCTCCAGCACCGTGACGCGGGCAGCGGGCGCGGCCTGTGCAGCCGCCAGCGCAGCGGCCAGTCCGGCGGCACCGCCGCCCAGAATAAGGATGTGTGCCATGCGGACACCTGCTTTCTTTGGGTTTATTCCTATTTATTGTAGCAGAACCCCGCCCGGAACGCAATGCGGCGGGCAAAGCAAAAAATGCGCTGCCGGTATAATTTGCCGCCGCTGACAGATACTACATACAAAGGAAACCGCAAGGAGGGCAAAATAATGAAAGCAACCGGTATCGTGCGCCGCATCGACGAGCTTGGCAGGGTGGTGATCCCCAAGGAGATCCGCCGCACCCAGCGCATCCGGCGGGGCGACCCGCTGGAGATCTTTACCACCGGCGACGGGGAAGTGATCTTTAAAAAGTATTCGCCCATGGGCGAGGTGAACACCCTTGCCGCTCAGCTGGCAGAGGTGCTCAGCCGCCAGTTTGCACTGACCGCCTTTGTGTGCGACAGGGACCGCATTCTGGCGGTCAGCGGCAGCGGGCGGCGGGAGCTGGCAGACCGCAGCATCAGCCAGCCGCTGGAAAAGCTGATGGAAGCCCGCAAGCCCTACCAGAGCCCCGGCAACCCGGAAAAGACCCTGCTGCCCTGCGAGGGCGCACCCCGGGTGCTGCTATGCGCCGCGCCGGTGCTGGCGGGCGGGGACGTGACCGGCGCGGTGGGCTTACTGACCGAGGACCGCACCGCCTGCCCGGAGGACGCCCAGTGCAAGGCAGTGGCGGTGGCAGCGGCCTTTCTGGCAAAGCAGATGGAGGAGTAAGGCGGGACGATTAAACGCATTTTTATGAGGGAGTTTCACCCGCAAAAACACCGCCGCCCGGCCTGTGAAAGCAAGCCGGGCGGCGGTGTACATGAAAGGATGAATGAGAAAATGATTAGTTAATGGTCACGGGCACTTTTTTCAGGCTGTTCCATGCGCGGATGATGCGTGCATTGGTCACCTTGGTGTCCGGGCCAAAGGTTGCACCGTAGTCGGACATCAGACCCTGCTCTACGCACCAGCGGGCAGCCTTCTGCTGCTCGATGTCGTCAGCGGGGATATCGGTGTACAGGGCGGTGCTTACGGGGTCGGGCTTGCCGGCAGTCGTCCACAGGACGGTTGCCAGCTCCTGACGGGTGGAGGGGATAAAGCCGCCCGGCAGCGCATAGTGCAGATACAGGGAAGAACCGTAGGCATAGGTAAGGTAACCCAGACCCGCAGCGCCCAGCACGATGCCAAGTGCGGCTGCACCGGAGGAGAACGCCGAGTCGATCTCGGAGTCATCCAGTGTAGGCGGTGTAGGCTCCGCGGTCACCAGCACGATGGACTTCGGCTGGGATACCTCGATGGTGTAACTGCCGTCCGCGTTTTGTTGTACGCTATCCATAATGGATTCGCCGTCTGCAAGGCAGTCGGTCAATACGGTATCGGTCTTTACGGTAATGGGGTTTGCCTGCTCAGATGTACCGTGAGGCACATAAAGGGTTCCGTAGCCGTTTTCAGAAAAGTCTTCATTTACAGGCACTTGGAAGGTTCTGCCATTCTGATCGCGCACAGTGGCAAAGCCGGTGTTGCTGCCTTGCGGCATGATAGGCTTTGCCACAAAATAACCGCCGGTGATAGAAAGATTGCCCGTGCTGATGGTGTATACATCCACATCTTTGGTAAACAGGCCGCCGGTGATGGAAAGCGAGCCGTAACGTCCTTTGTTGACAACCACGCCGTCAAACAGGCCGTCGCTGATGGTGATGGAAGCGTCACCATTCATGAGCAGCACTTTCTTTTCAAAGGTCCCGCCGGAGATGGTGCCCCGGTTGGACGCTTCTCCTTGGAAGGTGCCGCCGGAGATGGTGCCCCGGTTGGACGCTTCTCCTTGGAAGGTGCCGCCGGAGATGGTGCCGTCGTTGGACATAGCCCCTTGGAAGGTGCCGTCGGAGATGGTGCCCTGGTTGGACGCTTCTCCTTGGAAGGTGCCGCCGGAGATGGTGCCCCGGTTGGTGGTCCAATTGCCGGCGGTGCCGCCCTTAAATTCGGCAGATCTCTTAATAAAGAGACCCGGCTGCAATGCGCTTGCTGCCCCGGGCTCCGAGGAGGGCTGCAGGGTGAAGGTGCCGGAGTTCAAGAACAAGGCGGTTGCGTTGTAGTACCAATGGGCAACGTCACCTTGGCTTGTGGGATTGCCTTTGGCGTCCAGATCGATGGTAATGCTTTCGGCGGTGTTGTTCTCTGCGTCCAGATCACGGCTGCTGCGGGTGGCGGCTTCCTCCTCGGTGCTGCGGGAGACGTCGGCCTCCTGTACAAGGGGTGCAGCCTTTTTGGCCGTGGTCTGGGCGGGTGCATCGAACACCGGGGCGGCTGCCAGTGCAGACACCGGCAGCAGGGACAGCAGCATACTGCCGGTCAGCAGGATGCTTACAATGCGTTTGGCTTTCATAAAGTTTCGCTCCTTTCGTGTGGGTTTTATACGGGGTGTCGTTACCATAAATATACCATAAACTAGGCAAAAACAAAAGAAATTCTGCGCGAATGGGGGTTAAAACTGCGCGAATAGCTGAAAAAGGGGGGAAAACTAAAACACTGCTGCCCGGGGATGTTCTCTTTTGACACCAAAAGAGAACCAGAAAAGTGCCAGCGATTTCGACGCGCTGGAGCCACGAAAAAGGGGCTGCTCGCCCCTTTTAACCCCAAAGGGGTGGGCTGCACCGGAAAAAACTGAAGATTCACGCCTGTTCGGCGTGAAGATCTTTTAACCGTTTTTTCCGGCTCCGCCGATTTGAAGCCCCTCAGTCGCTGCGCGACAGCTCCCCCAAGGGGGAGCGGGCACGCCCGCAAACTTTGCGCTTGAGCCGGAAACTGTGCCACCATGCCAAAGGCTCCCCCTGAGAGGAAAGACTCCCCCCGGCCGGGGGGAGATGTCGCGCAGCGACAAAAGGGGGAATCTGGCACGCCGTCAGGCGTGACTGAGAGGGTTCAGCCCCGCCCCACCTAGGGCGCACATCCCCTTTATGACAGAATTATGAATCTTTATAAACATTTTTGCAAAGGGCTTGACAGCAGGGCAAAAACGGTTATAATGGTCTTAGCACTCAGGAACAAGGAGTGCTAAACAAACAAAAGCAATACAAAAAGGAGGCAGGCGCTATGACGATGGATGCACGCAAGCAACGGGTCTTGCAGGCAATCGTGGCGCTGTATGGCCTTGAGGGCGAGCCGGTGGGCAGCAGCGTGCTGGCAAACTACTTTGACATGGCAGTGTCCAGCGCAACGCTGCGCAACGAGATGGCGGCGCTGACAAAGCTGGGTCTGCTGGAGCAGCCCCACACCAGCGCGGGCCGCGTGCCCAGCGCCAAGGGCTACCGGTATTATCTGGACAACCTGCTGACCGATGATCAGCCGCTGGACCGCGTTACCCGCGCCCGGGTAGATGCGGTGTTCGCCAGCCTTGACCACGAGCCGGAAAAGCTGGCACAGGGCGCTGCCAAGGCGCTGGCCGCCATCAGCGGCTGCACCGCCGCCGTCAGCACCCCCTGCGCCGAGGATCTGTGCATCGCCCATTACGAGGTGGTGCAGGTGGGCCGCAGCGCAGCCGCTGTGCTGGCTGTGACCACCGCCGGTTACGTCCGCACCCGGGTGGCGCGGGTACGCACCGGGCTTTCCCGGGAAAATGCAGCTGCCCTTGCGGCGCTGCTCAACCGCAACCTTACCTTTGTGGCGCCGGTGGATCTTTCCACCCGGATGCTCAGCGAGCTGTGCGGCCAGATCGCACCGGAGCTTGTGCCGGTGGTCAGCGCCGCAGCCGCAATTTTGCAGGACAGCGTAAAGCCCCATGTATTTCTGGGCGGCGAGCAGTACCTGCTGGACTGGCCGCAGCTGGACGGCCGGGTGGGTGATATCCTTACCCTGCTGAACGACGAGGAACAGGCCGCAAGCCTGATCGCACCCCCGGAAAACCGCAGCGAAAGCGTGCTGCTGGGCGAGGATCTGGAACCGCAGATCCCCGGGCTGTGCATCGTGAGCGACCGGTATCTGGTAGGCGGCGGGCTGTGGGGCTCCATTGCCCTGATCGGCCCCACCCGGATGCCCTTCCAGAAGCTGATGCCCCTGCTGCACGAGTTTGCAGACCAGCTTGGCGAGGGCATGAGCGGCAAACGAAAAGACACCCCGCAGGCTGCCGTACCGCGGCGGACTGTGATCTATAAGGAGGATCTGGAATGAGCGAAGAAGCAAAGAACACGGTGCCCGAGACCGAGCAGCCGGAAACTGCCCCCGAGGAAAAGACCGCTGCCGCAGCGCCCGAACAGGCTGCTGCCGAGGCTGCCACCGAAGAGGACAAGAAGAAGGACGGCGGCTGGTTCAACAAGAAGGCCCGGGAGATGGAAGCCGTTAAGGCAAAGCTGGATGCAGCGGAAAAGAATGCTGCACAGGCCAAGGATCAGCTGCTGCGCATGGCTGCCGAGTACGACAACTACCGCAAGCGCTCCACCCGCGAGGCCGACCAGAAGTTTGGCGACGGTGTTTCCCATGCAGTGGAAAAGATCATCCCCATTCTGGATACGCTGGATATGGCTGCCAACGCCCCCACCACCGATGAGAACTACAAAAAGGGCGTGGTCATGACGCTGGATAAGGCGGCAAAGGCACTGGAAGCCCTCCATGTGGAGGAGATCGAGGTGCTGGGCAAGCCCTTTGACCCCAACTTTATGAATGCTGTGCAGCAGATCCCCGCCCCGGACGGGCAGGAGAGCGGCACGGTGGTCACCGTTTTCCAGAAGGGTTACAAGCTGGGTGACAAGATCATCCGCCATGCAACCGTTGTGGTGGCCGAATAAATAAGCCGAACCTCCCGCAAGGGAGTTTGCAATAACATCCGCTTGACATCATCATAAGCATCATATAAACAAGATTTGTTCTTTCGAGAGGAGACTTCATTATGAGTAAGATTATTGGTATCGACCTTGGTACTACCAACAGCTGCGTAGCTGTTATGGAGGGCGGCGAGCCCGTTGTCATCGCCAACTCTGAGGGTGCCCGCACCACCCCGTCCGTTGTCGGCTTCACCAAGACCGGCGACCGTCTGGTAGGCCAGGTTGCAAAGCGTCAGGCTATCACCAACCCTGACCGCACCATTTCTTCCATCAAGCGTGAGATGGGCACCGACCACAAGGTGACCCTGAACGGCAAGGAGTACACTCCCCAGCAGGTCAGCGCTATGATCCTGCAGAAGCTGAAGGCTGACGCCGAGGCTTATCTGGGCGAGACCGTCACCGAGGCCGTCATCACTGTGCCTGCCTACTTCAACGACAGCCAGCGTCAGGCCACCAAGGACGCAGGCACCATTGCAGGTCTGAACGTCCGCCGTATCATCAACGAGCCCACCGCAGCTGCTCTGGCTTACGGTGTGGATAAAGAGGACGACCAGAAGATCATGGTCTACGATCTGGGCGGCGGCACCTTCGATGTGTCCATCATCGAGATGGGCGATGGCGTTACCGAAGTTCTGGCCACCAACGGCGATACCCATCTGGGCGGCGATGACTTCGACCAGCGCATCATCGACTGGATGGCAGACGCTTTCCAGACCGAGAACGGCATCGACCTGCGCAAGGACAAGATGGCTGCACAGCGCTTGAAGGAAGCTGCCGAGAAGGCTAAGATCGAGCTGTCCAGCGCAATGAGCAGCCAGATCAACCTGCCCTTCATCACCGCTGATGCTACCGGCCCCAAGCACTTGGATATGACCCTGACCCGCGCAAAGTTCAACGAGCTGACCGCTGATCTGGTCGATCGCACCATGACCCCCGTGCGCAAGGCTCTGCAGGATGCAGGTCTGCGCGCTTCCGACCTGAAGAAGGTCCTGATGGTCGGTGGTTCTACTCGTATCCCCGCTGTCTACGATGCCGTGAAGAAGGAACTGAACTGCGAGCCCTTCAAGGGCATCAACCCCGATGAGTGCGTGGCTGTCGGTGCTGCTATTCAGGGCGGCGTTCTGAACGGCGAGAAGAAGGGTCTGCTGCTGCTGGATGTCACCCCGCTGAGCCTCGGCATTGAGACTCTGGGCGGCGTGTGCACCAAGATCATCGACCGCAACACCACCATCCCCACCCACAAGAGCCAGGTGTTCTCCACCGCAGCCGATAACCAGCCCTCTGTTGAGGTCAACGTGCTGCAGGGCGAGCGTGAGTTTGCCCGCGACAACAAGAGTCTGGGTGTGTTCCATCTGGACGGTATTGCTCCGGCTCCCCGTGGCGTGCCTCAGATCGAAGTTACCTTCGATATCGATGCCAACGGCATCGTGAAGGTCAGCGCTAAGGATCTGGGCACCGGCAAGGAGCAGAACATCACCATCACCGCTTCCACCAATATGTCCAAGGAGGACATCGACAAGGCTGTGAAGGAAGCTGAGCAGTTTGCTGCCGACGATAAGAAGAAGCGTGAAGAGGTCGATATCCGCAACGGTGCCGACCAGATGGTGTTCCAGACCGAGAAGATGCTGAAGGAGAACGGCGACAAGCTGCCCGCAGACGTGAAGAGCGATGCCGAGGCAAAGCTTGCTGACCTGAAGACCGCTGTCCAGTCCGGCAACGTGGACGATATCAAGGCAAAGCAGGAAGCCCTGAGCCAGGTGTTCGAGAAGATGTATCAGGCAGCCGCTGCCGCACAGCAGGCCGCCGGTGCACAGCCCGGTGCTGACGCAGGCGCAACTAACGAAAAGCCCAACGATGACGGCGTTGTGGATGCCGACTTCAAGGAAGTCTAAGTCTGACACAAAGCGCTGTGTCCGGCCAAACCGGCGGGCACACGCGCAATAGAGCAAAAGCCGCTCCGGTTTAGGCCGGAGCGGCTCTTGCTGGTTTATAGAATGTAAACCCTCTCAGTCATTGCTTCGCAATGCCAGCTCTCCCGATGGGCGAGCTTTTGGCGGTGAGGACAAGTTTCCCTTCTCGGTCTAAGCTCCCCCCTCGGGGGAGCTGGCGCGTCAGCGCCTGAGAGGGTTTCGGCGGAGACAGACCGTGACGGGAGAGGTTGGAGAGGTGAGTGGATATGGCACAGGAAAAGCGTGATTATTACGAAGTGCTGGGGGTATCCAAGGGCGCAAGCGATGCCGAGATCAAAAAGGCATACCGCAAGCTTGCCATGAAGTACCACCCGGACTATAACCCCGGCGATAAGGACGCCGAGGCAAAGTTCAAGGAGATCAACGAAGCAAACGAGGTGCTTTCGGACCCGAAAAAGCGCCAGCTGTACGACCAGTACGGCTTTGCCGGTGTTGACCCCACTTATGCAGCACAGAACGGCGGCGGCCCCGGCGGCTTTGGCGGTTTTGGCGGCGACGGCGTGGATCTGGGCGACATTTTTGGCGATATCTTCGGCGGTGGCTTTGGCGGCTTCGGCGGCTCGTCCCGTCAGGCAAACCCCAACGCCCCCCGCAAGGGGCAGGACATCCGGGTGCGCATCACCCTGAGTTTTGACGAGGCCGTGCACGGCTGCAAGAAGAACATTACCATCACCCGCCAGCAGGAGTGTACTGAGTGCCACGGCTCCGGCTGTGCCGCCGGTACCAGCCCCGAGACCTGCCCGGACTGCGGCGGACGCGGCTTTGTCATCCGCCAGCAGCGCACCCCCTTTGGCGTGATGCAGACCCAGCAGCCCTGCTCCCGCTGCGGCGGCAAGGGCAAGCTGGTAAAGAACCCCTGCAAGGTCTGCCACGGCAGCGGCAAGGTGGCTACCAAAAAGACGCTGGAGGTGTCCATCCCCATGGGCATCGACGACGACCAGAGCTTTGCACTGCGCGGCATGGGCGATGCCGGTACCAACGGCGGCCCCGCCGGTGACGTCATCGTCATGGTCACCGTGCGCCCCAGCGAGGTGTTCCAGCGCGACGGCTACGATGTGTGGGTCACCGTGCCCATCACTTACAGTCAGGCTGTGCTGGGCGACAGCGTCACCGTGCCCTCCATTGACGGCAAGGTGGAGTACACCGTGCCCGAGGGCACCCAGAGCGGCACCACCTTCCGCCTGCGCGGCAAGGGCATCCAGTACCTGAACGGCCGTGGCCGCGGCGATATGTACGTCAAGTGCGAGGTGGAGATCCCCAAAAAGCTGAACAAGGCGCAGCGCGATGCCCTGAAGAAGTTTGAGGGCACTTTGAAAGAAGAAAAAACTACGAAAAGCGTAAGGGCTTCTTCAAAAAGCTGAAGGATATGTTCAACGCATAAGGTATGAAATCCCCTGAGCTGCCGGAAACAGCAGTTCAGGGGATTTTTGTTTTTTGCTGCAAATTTTACGTTGAATTTTACAACAAGATGCGTTATACTAAAACTGAAAGGAGTGGATAATATGCCGAATATTAAACCGATCTCTGATTTGCGAAATTATAACGAGGTATTGCGGGATGTGGAGGAAGGCTCGCCGGTCTTTCTGACCAAGAACGGCCGCGGAAAATATGCCATTGTGGAACTGCGTGATTATGAGAAAGCACAGGCAACGATCCGTCTGATGAGTGAGATCGCAAAAGGTCGCCGCTCCGGGGAAGAGAAAGGCTGTCTGACCAGTGAAGAAATGAGGGCGCATTTCCGTGCAAGAGCAAATGAAAAATAAGATCTTATACACAGACGAGGCACGCTGTGATTTGGATTCGATCTGGGATTATATTGCACTTGATCTGCAAAATCAGCAGGCGGCGGAAAGACTTGTCAATAAAATCATGGACAGAGTAGATCAGCTGGAAGATTTTGCGGAGAGCGGAATGCTGCTTTCATCCATATCGGAAGTAATAGGAGAAGAACGGTTCCTTGTATGCGAGAACTATTTGATTTTTTACCATACCGGAAAATCGGTGGTCACGGTCGACCGTGTACTCTATGGCCGCAGGGACTATCTGAGCGTGTTGTTTGATAAAACAAGGGAAGAACCTTTGGAAGAGGATTCTTTGCCGGAAGAATGAGCATAAAAACAGCGGAGGCGCTGCCCTTTCGGGCAGCGCCTCCGCCTGCTTTGTTCTTTGGTGTACTCCGAGCCGGTCTTATGAGATAAGATGGATCAGAGCAGGATGACTGCTGCGTTGATGACCAGACCGACACCAGAAGCGGTTGAAGTGACGAACCATGCAGCGCAGGCGAGGTCGCGGATGGTGTTGGCAGTGCTCTTCTCCATATCAGTAGCCAGAGCATCCAGACCCTTCTCCATCCAAGTGTTGGGGTTCTTACGGCGGTAGTCGCGGACAGCGGTCACGCCTTTGAACCAGCCGTACGGAGGAATCAGCCAGCACAGCAGAGCCTCAGACATGGTAGCATTGGCGCCGCCTTCGGTGTAGGTCATTTCCTCAGTGGACAGTACATTGTAGTACGCGGGCATCATCATTTTTTCCATAATAACACTCCTTTTGAAACAAAGCTATCCAAAACGGTGCATCCCAAAACGCACCGTTTTATCTGATTAAAAAGGTCAGCGCACAATCAGCAGAATGGCGCTCAGGGGGCCAGCGCCACCACCATGGTGGTGGAAACGGCATCCCGCACAAAGTTGCCGGCGGATTTGCCCATATCGGCGGCAAGGGCATCGGTGGCGCGGCCCATCACGGTAAAGAAGTTGCCGTCCTTGTTGCCGTCCTGCTGCAACCATGTGCGTGCCTGCTTGATGCCCCAGATGTAGCTGGAGGCCAGCACCACAGCACCTACGACCGTTGCGGCAGTAGTGGCGAGGACTGGCAGCATCATCCACTGCGCCGCCGCCGGTGGTATAGGTCATTTCTTCGTTGGAAAGTACCGCATAATCTGCGGGATAATTCATCTTTTTCATCATCAATACTCCTTTGTCAAAGGGAAATGCCGCATTGCATCCCGATCCCCGGCGTCTATACCCAAAGGCTGATAGAGCATTGTTCTCTATATGGCCATTCTACAACAGTGGTCGGATTTTATCAAGGGGTTTTGGCACATCTGTGCAAAAACTGGCGGGACGCATGAAATTGCGGCTATAAATTTGTGAAAATAGACTGCAATAATTTAGGCTTTTGGCTGTTTAGCCCTGTACCCCGGCGCGGTAGAGGTAGGGGTCGCTCTTGAAGCTGTCAAAGTTGTACAGCACCAGGATCTGGTCATAGCCGTTGTCGGCAATCAGCTGATCCAAGCCGTAGTTGTAGTTGCGGAAATCCACCACATCAATGTCGGCGTAGTTGGCGGTCAGGTAGGGCACAAAGCAGTTGGCGTAGCTGTCCTTGATGACAAGGATGCGCCCGCTGCCGTTGCCCTGCACCCGGCTTAAACCGTTGTTGCCGTGCAGGAACATGGCGTATTTATCATAAACGGAGAGCTTCTCCGTGTCGTACAGGCCGGTGGTCTGCCCCTCGGCGGGCTGGCCTGCCGCCGTTACGTTCCATACCGTCAGGGTGTTGGCAAGGTCGTAGTAGGTGATCACGTCCGGCACGGCGTTCCATGTGCGCGCCTTGGCGTAGTGGGTGCCGTAAAAGCCGTCGGCAGTCAGCGCAGTGTGGGCAGCGGTATCAAAGGGGGTAAGGCCAAGGGTCTGGCACAGCTGGCTGTAAGCGTAGTAGGCGCCAAGGCTTGTCCAGTGGTGGTCGGTGCGGTAATAAATATACTCGCTCTTGTGGGCGGTAAGGGTCTGGCGCACGTCCACAAAGCTGCCGCCGGCCGCCTGCACCGCAGCGGAAAGCTGGTCAAGGTAGCCGTCCTCGTCCAGCAAAGGAGCGTTTGCGGGCACGTTTTCTTTATAGATATCGCTGGCGGCGGGTGCCAGCAGCACATTCACCTTGCCCGGGTAGCGCTGGCACAGGCTGGTGAGCGCTGCCGTGTTTTTGGGCAGGGTGCGCTCCTCACTGGAAAGCAGCCCGTAGGTGCGGGGGAACATCATGTGCTCCTTGCCCAGCAGAATGCCGCCGTTCTGCTGCTTTTGCAGCAGGGTGGTCTCCACCACGCTCTGCAGGCTGATCCACTGGTCGCGCCCCGCCACCTGATCCTTGACGTATTTGGTGTAGGCGGTAAAGTAGCTGTTCAGCCCCTTGGCGGTGAACTGGGTCAGCGCCGGGCGCTGGCTCAGGGTAGTGTTCTCCAGCTCGCTGTAGCTGCGATCCGGGGTGACCATATCCAGCGCGAACAGCCCGATGAAAAACAGGCTGAACACCACCAGCACCGGGTAGTGCAAAAGGGAGGAGGTCTTTTTCTCGTGTTTGGACATCTTCCCGCCTCCTTAAAAGTTAAAATACAGGAACGGGCTGTTGGTGCTGCCCACCACATAGGCGGTGGAGACCACCAGCAGCGTCAGGATGGCGGCGCAGCGGGTGACCACGTTCTTGCGCAGCACATCCCACAGCTTTTCGATCAGCGGGGTGCAGCACACCACGCTTACCGCCAGCAGCACGCCGTAATTCCGCAGGAAATACAGCGGCGACACCCCGCCGGAGGGGATAAAGAGCTTCTGGAACAGCAGCCCGAAGGACACGCCGGTGTCGTTGCCCACGAACATTGCCCAGCCTACCACCACAAGGAACAGGGTGTAGAAATGCGGCCACACCTTGCCCTTTTTTCAGGTAGGGCAGCAAGAACAGCTTTTCAGCCGCCAGCAGCACAAAGTAGTAAAGACCCCAGCAGATAAAGTTCCAGTTCGCGCCGTGCCAGATGCCGGTGAGCAGCTCCACGATGAACAGGTTCAGGATCTGCCGCTTGAGCCCCTTGCGGTTGCCGCCCAGCGGGATATACACATACTCCCGGAACCAGCCGGACAGGGTCATGTGCCAGCGCCGCCAGAACTCGGTGATGGAAGCGGAGATATAGGGGTAGTTGAAGTTTGCGGGGAAGTCGAAACCCAGCATCTTGCCCATGCCGATGCCCATGAGGGAGTAGCCGGAAAAATCGAAGTACAGCTGCAAACTGTATGCGATGATGCCCAGCCACACCAGCGGGGTGGAGGCGTTTGCCAGACCCACAAAGGTGGTGGAGGGGCTGTCTGCCACCCCGATAATGTCCGTCCACAGCGCGCCCACGGCGTCCGCCAGCAGCACCTTTTTGGCAAGACCGAAGGTGAACAGGGTCATGCCCTCTTCGATCTGCTTGAGGTTATAGCGGTGCTTGTAGACGTGCAGCTGGTCGGAGACGTCCCGGTACTTGACGATGGGCCCCGCGATGAGCTGCGGGAACATGACCACATAAGCGCCGAAGTCGATGATATTGCGCTCGGCTTTTACATCCCGGCGGTAGACGTCGATGGAGTAGGAAAGGGTCTGGAAGGTGTAGAAGCTGATGCCCAGCGGCAGGGTGCCGATGCCCTGAATTTCGGCAAAGGCGGTGCCCAGCAGGGCATTCACGCTGCGCAGCACAAAGTTTGCGTACTTGAAGTAGAACAGCATCCCTAAGCTGCCAATGAGCGCTACCAGCAGAAAAAAGCGGCGCAGCGCGGGCTTTGCATCAAAGTGCTCGATGGCAAGGCCGCTGAGATAGTTGATGAGGATAAGCGCCACCATGACCGGGAAAAAGCGCACCTCGCCCCAGCAGTAGAACACCAGACTGCACAAAAACAGCACGGTGTTTTTCAGTTTTGCGGGGGCAAGATAGTACAGCGCCAGCGTGATGGGCAAAAAGCGGAACAGGAAGATGATGGTGCTGAAAACCAAGGGGTCAGCCTCCTTTTTTACACGGAATTACAGACTCAGCCTTCCCCCGGCCGGGGGAAGGCGGCATGACGGATGCGGGCGCAGCTTCAGCAGAAATCCCCCTCATCAGGGGCTTTCTACTGAAAAAAGCCGATGCCGCAGATGGCACCGGCTCAGAAGATCAGATTCAGCTGTTCAGAGCGCTGTCCACAGCACTGTTCAGGTCTGCGGTGCACTCGTTGGAGGCAATCACCATGACCACACGGTCACCCTTGGAGGAGATGATGGCGTTTTCCACGTTGCTCTGTGCCTGTGCAAACTCGGCGTAGTTGCCATAGAAAGCTACCTGATCCTGCTTGTAGCTCTCCAGCGCAGTCACCACGTCCTGTGCCTTGCCGGAAGCGGCTTCCACCACCAGCACAAGGCCGGCGTCGCCGTTGTCGTTGCTCTTTACGCCCTTGTAGGCGGCTACGTCCTCGGCCTTCAGGCCGAAGTCGTACTCGATGTTCATGGCGGCGATCTCGAACTGGTTGGAGATGGGGTCCGCAGCCAGCAGGGTCTCCACAGCGCTGTCCAGATCGGCGGTGCCGTTTTCAGCGGTATCCGCCGCCGGAGAAGCTGCATCGGAGACCGGTGCAGAGGCGGAGGCGCTGGACACGGAGGACGGCGCGGAGGAAGCGCTGCCGCCGCAGCCGGTCAGGGCAACAGCCAGCACGGCGCTGACGGCGATCACAGAGAGTTTTGTGCGGTTTATCATAAAATATTCCTTCTTTTGTTGAATTCGTTTGTCGGGGTGCGGGGCTGCGCCGCGCACACGGGCAGACTGTATTTATCTTACCATAACAGCAGGTAAATTGCAACGTACCCCACAGGGTTTTCCGGTAGTTTTCATCGGATTTTAACCGGTCACGGTCTCCCCGGCGGCAATGCGCTGCAAAACGGCTACCGCGTCCTCCAGACACAGGCCGCTCTGGTTGAGCAGGGCGGCGTTTTCCGCGCCCACATAGCGCCAGTGCCACGGCTCGTAGGTGATGCCGGTCACGCTTTCCGCCTCCTTGGGGTAGCGCAGGATAAAGCCGTACTGCTCTGCGTTCTCGCACAGCCAGCGGAAGGCGGCGGTGTCGGCAAAGCCGGTGTCAAGGGTGGTGTGCTCCGGGCTGTTCAGGTCGGCGGCAAGGCCGCAGTTGTGCTCCGAGCAGCCCGGCGGGTTGACGATGGCAGCGGCCTTTTCCCGGGCAGCGGCTTCGCTCAGGCCCTTGTTGCGGTAGTACTGGGTCTTGTTGTCGTACAGCTTTTTCTGGTAGCTGACGCTGCGGTAGCCGCTCTGCATCCGCACATCCACACCGTCCCTGGCGGCAGCGGCCTGCATGGAGAGAAAGGCGTTGGCGGCTTCGGTCTGCAAAGTCTTGTTGATGGCGGTAGCCGAGCCGCACTCCTTGGTCTCGACAGGGTAGTCCTCCGTTATCGGGTGGGTGCGGCTCACAAGGATCATACGGGGATCGTCCAGCAGCGCCTGTGCCTGTGCGGCGGTAAGGGTGCTCTGCTGCGTGCCGTTCTCGGCGGGCTGCGCAAGGCTCTCGGCAGGCAGCTCCGGCAGCTGCGGCACCGCAGCCTTGCGGGTGCAGGCGTAGGCGGTGCCGCCCGCCACAAGCAGGCCAGCGCCGTCAGGCAGAGCAGACGGCGGGCGTGATGGTTATGGTGATGGGAAGAACGCATAGAATCTACCTTCTTTCACAAAAAAAGGATAAGCACCCGCCGCCCCGGGCAGACTATCCGCAAAAGGGGGCGCGGGAAGATGAAGATGACAGCGCAGGAATACGCACGGCGGGTACAAAAGGCCGGGCCGCACTCGCCGCTTCTGGCAGACTGCCTTTGGGCGTTCTGTGTAGGCGGCAGCATCTGCCTGCTGGGCGAAGGGCTGCGGCAGCTGTTTTTGCGGCAGGGCGCGGACGCCGAAGCGGCGGGAACCCTGACCAGCTGCACCTTGATTTTGCTCTCGGCGGTGCTGACCACGCTGGGCTGGTACCAGAAGCTGGCGGCAAAGGCCGGGGCGGGGTCGCTGGTGCCCATCACCGGCTTTGCCAACGCGGTGGTCAGTGCAGCCATCGAGTTCAAGGCCGAGGGACGGGTGCCGGGCACGGGGGCCAAGATGTTCCTCATCGCCGGGCCGGTCATCGTGTACGGCACGCTGGCGGCGGTGGTGTACGGCGCTGTGCTCTGGCTGCTGGGGGCCTCTGCTTTATAATACGGAACAGCTCCGCCGGATATTGCAGCGCCGCAGCACCAGTATAGCACGTGCCGGGGCATTTTTTGTAGAAAAAAGGAGAAAATTTTATGACAGAGCGCCGGGGCGATACCCTGTTGTTCCATACCCCGCCGGTCATCGCCGCACAGGCGGCGGTTGGCGGCAAAAAAGAGAGCGATGGTCCGCTGGCGGCGGGCTTTGACGAACTGACCACCGACAACCGGCTGGGACAGTGCAGCTGGGAGGCCGCCGAAAAGCAGCTGCAGCTGCGGGCGGCACGGCTCTGCCTGCAAAAGGCGGCTCTGCCCGCCGAGCGGGTAGACCTTGCGCTGGCGGGGGACTTGCAGGCGCAGTGCACCGCCTCCGGCTACGCGCTGCGGGAGCTGGGCGTGCCCTTTGCGGGGCTGTTCGGCGCGTGCAGCACCATGGCGGAGGCACTGGCGCTGGGCGCGGCGCTGTGCAGCAGCGGGGGCGGCGCAGAACCTGCTGGCCATGACCTCCAGCCATTTCTGCGCGGCAGAGCGTCAGTTCCGCACCCCGCTGAGTTACGGCGCGGTGCGCACTCCTACCGCGCAGTGGACGGCCACCGCCGCCGGGTGCTGCCTGCTGCGTCCGGCAGGGCAGGGGGTGGGCATTGCCGCCGCAACCCTTGGCCGGGTGCAGGATTATAACATCAAGGATATCAACAACATGGGCGCAGCCATGGCACCGGCAGCAGCTGCCACCCTGCTGCACTATCTTGCTGATACCCATGCAGAACTGCGGGATTTCGACTGCATCTACACCGGCGACCTTGGGCTGGTGGGCAGTCAGATGCTGCGGGAGCTGTTGGCAGCAGAGGGTCTGCTGCTGAAAAACCACGCGGACTGCGGCTGTCTGCTTTACGATGCCGAGGAGCAGCGGGTAAAGAGCGGTGGCTCGGGCGCGGGCTGCTGCGCCGCCGTGCTCTGTGGGCATATCCTGCCAAAGCTGCTGCGCCGTGGCAGCCGCCGGGTGCTGTTCCTCGCCACCGGGGCACTGATGAGTCAGACTACCTTTTTGCAGAAGGAGAGCATCCCGGCGGTGGCGCACTTGGTAGAGCTGACCGCGCCGGAAAAGGAGAGCTGAAATGAACTATCTGTGGGCATTTTTAGTGGGCGGTGTCCTCTGCGCGGTGGGGCAGCTGTTCATCGACCTGACAAAGCTGACCCCGGCACGCATCCTCACCGGCTATGTGGTGGCGGGAGTGGTACTCTCGGCGGTGGGGCTGTATGCGCCGCTGGCAGAGTTTGCCGGTGCGGGGGCGAGCGTGCCCCTGCTGGGCTTCGGGCATCTGCTGGCAAAGGGGGTGCGCACCGCCGTGGCGGAAAAGGGTGCCATCGGCATCCTGACCGGCGGGCTGACCGCTGCTTCTGCGGGCATCACCGCAAGCCTTGTCTGCGGCGTGGTATGCAGTCTTGTGGGCAAAAGCCACGACCAGAACTGATGTTTTGCCCGCGCTGTTTCGCCACATTTTGCGCCCGGCGGCTGGTAAACTGGGGGCAAAACGGAGGTGAGGCGCATGAAACACAGCGGACAGACCGTATTGTGGGAGCTGTGGGCGGCGCTGTGCCTGTGCACGGCGCTGGTGCTGCCGCCCGGCAGTCCGTGGCTGCACGAGCCGGCACTTTTGTACCCGGGGCTTATGCTGGCGGCAGTCGTGCCCGCCGCGTGGGCGGTGTGGTGGGTGGTGGAGCCGCCGCAGCCGTTGCCGCCGGAGCAGCTGCTGGAACCGGTGCAGCGGCAAAGCCTTGCCGTACTGTGCGGGACATAACAGCGGAAAAAACAAAAACCCCTGTGCCGGTTACCCGGTACAGAGGTTTTGTTCGTCAATCAAACTGCGCGATCAAGCGTTCTTGTTAGCACGCTTTGCCATACGGCTGATCTTGCGGCTGGCGGTGTTCTTCTTGATGACACCCTTAGCGCGAGCCTTGTCGATCGCGGAAACAGCAGCCAGGACGGTTGCGTCCTTGTCAGCGGCATTCGCATCGATGGCAGCGTCTGCCTTCTTGACGACTGTTTTCAGGTTGGTCTTAATGGCCTTGTTGTGAGCCTGCTCTGCAGCAGCCTGCACGACGCGGTCCTTCTGAGATTTGATGTTAGGCATTCGTTCCACCTCCTTGGCTACCTATAACAGCGCACCCTATGATACCATATTTCGCGTACCAGCGCAAGCGTTTTTTTGATTTTTGTTTGGAAAAGTTTTATTTTTCCCATACTTTCCGGCAAGAAAGCGGGCTTTTGCCCCAAAAAGGAACGGAGAGTGTGGAAAATGCGTACTACGGATATGGCCGACGAGCTGTTTTCGGGCGCGACGCAGCCGCTGCCCGCAGGGGTGCGGCTGGCCACCGCCCGCCACGGCGGGGTCACGGTGACAAGGGTGGAGATCGCCCGCGAGGGGCTCAGCCGCCCCCGGGGCAGGTATGTTACGTTGGAAATGCCCAGCGTCAGCGTGCTGGACGAGCGGGACGCCGCCGTCATCGAGGTGTGCGCCCGGGAGCTGCGGGCCCTTTTGCCGCCGGAAGGGCCTGTGCTGGTGCTGGGGGTGGGCAACCGCCGCATCACCGCCGATGCCCTTGGCCCGCGCACGGTGCAGCGCATCCTTGTCACCATGGGCGCGGGCGCTGCCCCGCCGGTGCGGGGGGTTGCGCCCGGTAGCAGCCGTTGCGCCCGGGGTGGCGGCAGCCACCGGGCTTTCCCTGCAGCAGCTGGCGGCGGCGCTGGTGGGGCAGCTGCGCCCGGCGGCGGTGGTCTGCGTGGACAGTCTCTGCTCCGCCGAGGGGCAGCGGCTGGGGCGCACGGTGCAGTTTTCGGACGCAGGGCTTTACCCGGCGCAGGCCGACCACACCCGCCACCTGACCCGGGACACCTTAGGCGTGCCGGTGGTGGCGGCGGGCATCCCCACCCTGATGCAGGCGCAGGAGGGGGCAGATCTTGTGGTCACGCCCCGTGCGCTGGACAGCGTCATCGCCCACGGCGCGGCCCTGCTGGCGGGTAGCGTCAACCGCGCTTTGCAGCCCCGCCTTACCGTGCAGCAGCTCTGCTGGCTGACGGGGTGAAGAAAGGAGGTCTTGCCATGCGCAGCAGAGAGCCTTGGCGTCTGCCTGCGGGGCAGAGCAGGGCAGCGCCCTTTTGCAGGCTGCGGTGCTGTTTGCAGCGCTGTGCATCTTTGCCCGCAGCGCCGCGCTGGTGCTGGCGGCCTTTCTGGCAGCGCCGGTGCCCGCCGCGCAGACTTTGCTGCATCTGGGGCAGCAGGCTGTGGAGAGCCGGGCAGCAGAATCGTCTGCGGAAAGCGCGGCGGAGGCTGCATCCGCACCTTCTCCGGCGCAGGAAGCTGCCGCCCCGGTACAGACCGGGGTGGAGCAGTATTTTGTGGCGCTGCAGCCGGACGAGGCCCGCCCCGCCGATGCAGGCACGGTGACGGAGCAGCAGTTCGGGCAGGGCAGCGGCGAAAAGTACATCCCCTGCGGTGCGGGCAGCATCAAGAATAACACCCGGCAGACGGCGGCAGACATCGCCGCCGAGGCGGCGCAGCCCCTGCCCTTTGCCATCGAAAAGGACAGCGCCGCGCCGCAGGTGCTCATTATGCACACCCACGCCACCGAGGACTACCGCCTTTCTGCCGGGCTGTGGTTCACCCCCGGGTGACGGTGCCCGCAGCACCGACCGCAGCATCAATATGTGCGCGGTGGGGCGGGTGATGGCCGATACCCTCAATGCGGCGGGCATCTGCACCCTGCACGACGAGACCCTGAACGACTACCCCAGCTACACCGGCAGCTATGCCAACAGCCGGGCGGTGGTGCAGCAGTATCTGGCGCAGTACCCCAGCATCAAGGTGGTGCTGGACGTCCACCGGGACGCCATCGAGCGGGAAAACGGCACCCGCTGCGCCCCGGTGTGCAGCATAGACGGGCGGCAGGCGGCGCAGGTGATGATCATCTGCGGGTGCGATAACGGCACCAGCGTGCAGCTGCCCGCATGGCGGCAGAACCTGCGCTTTGCCGCTGCGTGGGAGCGCAGCATGGAAGCAAAATACCCCGGACTTACCCGCCCGGTGCTGTTCAGCTACCGGTTCTATAATCAGGACCTGACCACCGGCAGTCTGCTGATCGAGATCGGCGGGCACGGCAACAACTTAAATGAGGCCCTGTACGCCGGATATCTGGCAGCACAGGGCCTCGTGGAAACATTATTAGGCTGAATCAGCCGCCAAGGCTGGAGATCATGCTGCTCTTGGCAGACTGATAGTAACTCCAGGCCTGATCGGCTATGGTTTCGGGCTGGTTATACTCCCGCAGCACACTGCGCATCTCGCTGACCACCGAGGAGACGGCACTGTCGTAGGTGCTCTCCACCGAGGAAAGATGCTTGTAGGCGATGCTGACTTTATTGGCAAAGGTCCGCTGAGAGGCGGGCAGAGCGTGGTATTCATCCTTTGCGCTCTGGATGGCACTGCTGACATCCGACCGTGCAGAGGACTCCAGCGAGTACAGCTCGCTCATCAGCGACGAGATCTTGGCGTCGCACTCGGGGTTGGGCTCGGCGTAGACGTGACCGGAGTCCCCCGATGCGGAACCTTCCGCAGCGGTGGTCTCCCCGGCGCTTGGGGGAGAGGGGAACCAGTCGCCGAACAAAAACTCGTTGTACCCGGCAATGAATTCCTCTTTGGTGCAGCCGCTCAGCAGGGCGGCCAGTGCGCAGCTGACCACAGCGAGGGTCAGCAGACGGATGATGCGGTGTGTGTGCTTCATGATCTCCTCCAGAATCTGTTTTTGCGGAATGTCGCTTTTTTCCATTTTACCAGAGAATGCGCATCCTGACAAGGAAAAAAACACAGAATTTTCCCCGATGCCGCGCGGTAAGGTTGACAAAATGCCGCCAACGTGCTATTTTAAAACAGCAAATGCAAGGAACGGGAAAAGTAGCGCGGGCCGTCCGGCCCAGAGAGTGCGGCACAGCTGAGAGCCGCGCCCGTGCGCCGCGTGAACGAACACCCGGGAGCAGCAAACTGAACACGGCAGTGCGTCTGCCGTTAAGTAGGTGCGCCGCAGGTCCAGCGTTACAGGGACAGCGCTTAAACAAAAGAGCGCGTGAGCGACCGGACACATCCGGTAATTCAGGTGGCACCGCGGACATTACAAGACAGCTTGTTCGCCCTGAACTTTCAGGGCAAAAGCTGTCTTTTTTGTTTATAAAGGAGAACTACTATGGAACGTACCGAGATCCTTTCGCTGTTCAAGAGCACCCCGGCGGACGGCACCGAGATCACCGTCTGCGGCTGGGGCAAAGAACATCCGCGACTCCAAGAACATCGGCTTTATCGCCCTGTCGGACGGCGGCTGCTTCAAGACCCTGCAGGTCGTGCTGGAAGCCGGTAAGCTGGCAAACTACGACGAAGTCATCCACACCGGTCTGTACAGCAGCCTGCGCATCAAGGGCAAGCTGGTGCTCACCCCGCAGGCAAAGCAGCCCTTTGAGCTGAACGCCGAGAGCGTGGAGATTTTGGGCGACTGCCCCGCCGACGAATACCCCCTGCAGAAAAAGAAGATGAGCATGGAGTATCTGCGCACCATGCCCACCCTGCGCCCCCGCACCAACACCTTCAACGCCGCTTTCCGCGTGCGCAGCGTGGCTGCCTACGCCATCCACAAGTTCTTCCAGGAGAACGGCTTTGTCTACGCCCACTCTCCGCTGATCACCGCCTCCGACTGCGAGGGCGCCGGCGAGATGTTCCGCGTGACCACGCTGGATCTGGACAATCTGCCCAAGACCGAGGACGGCGCTGTGGATTACAGCAAGGACTTCTTTGAGAAGCCGGTCAACCTGACCGTTTCCGGCCAGCTGGAAGCCGAGGCCATGGCTATGGCCTTTGGCAAGGTGTACACCTTTGGCCCCACCTTCCGCGCCGAGAAGAGCTTTACCACCCGCCACGCTGCGGAGTTCTGGATGATCGAGCCGGAGATGGCCTTCTGCGACCTGAACGGCTACATGGACAACGCCGAGGCTATGATCAAGTACGTCATCCGCTATGTGCTGGACAACTGCCCGGACGAGATGGCCTTCTTCAACCAGTTCATCGACAAGGGCCTTGTCGAGCGTCTGGAGCTGGTGGCAAACAGCGAGTTCGCCCGCATCAGCTACACCGAGGCTATCGAAATTCTGAAAAAGAACAACAAGAAGTTCCAGTACCCCGTGCAGTGGGGCGTGGATATCCAGACCGAGCACGAGCGCTACCTGACCGAGGTGGTGTACAAAAAGCCGGTGTTCGTCACCGACTACCCCAAGGAGATCAAGAGCTTCTACATGAAGCAGAACGCCGACGGCAAGACCGTGGCCGCAGCAGATATGCTGGTGCCCGGCATCGGCGAGCTGATCGGCGGCAGCCAGCGTGAAGAGGACTACGGCAAGCTGGTGGCCCGCATGGACGAGCTGGGCATGGACAAGACCAACTACGAGTGGTACCTGAACCTGCGCAAGTTCGGCGGCGTAGAGCACGCAGGCTACGGCTTGGGCTTTGAGCGTATGATCATGTACCTCACCGGCATCCAGAACATCCGTGACGTGCTGCCCTTCCCCCGCACCGCATACGGCTTCTGAGAAGCGCGCATACTGTAATCAAAGAAAGCCGCCGCCTCTGCGGCGGCTTTCTTGTTCTTCATTTTTCAACAAGGAGCACAAAACAAGTGGAAAACATTTCGCCTGCCCTCTTGGAGTGGTTCTACAAAAACCGCCGCAGTCTGCCCTTCCGGGAGGACCCCACCCCTTACCATGTGTGGCTCAGCGAGGTGATGCTGCAGCAGACCCGGGTGTCGGCGGTGCTGCCGTATTACTACCGCTTTCTGGAGGAGCTGCCGGATATCCCCGCGCTTGCCGCCTGCGGGGAGGAAAAGCTGCATAAGCTGTGGGAGGGACTGGGCTATTACAGCCGGGTGCGCAACCTGCAAAAGGCTGCAAAGCTCGTCTGTGCGCAGTACGGCGGGCAGCTGCCCGCCGACTACGCCGCCCTGCGTGCACTGCCCGGCATCGGAGAGTACACCGCCGGGGCCATCGCGTCCATCAGCTTCGGCCTGCCCGTGCCCGCCGTGGACGGCAATGTGCTGCGGGTGTTTTCCCGCCTGTATAATGACCCCGGTGTGATTACAGAACCGGCGGTAAAAAAAGCCTTTACCGCCCGGGTCATGGAGCATCAGCCGCCGGAAAAGGCCGGGGACTACAATCAGGCGCTGATGGAGCTGGGCGCGCTGGTCTGCGTGCCCAACGGCGCGCCCCTGTGCGGGCAGTGCCCGCTGGCGGCGCTCTGCCTTGCCCGGGCGGCGGGCACCACCGCCCAGCTGCCCCAAAAGGCAAAGCCCAAGCCCCGCAAGATTGTGCCGGTAACGCTGGCACTGGTGGAAAGCCCGGCGGGCTTTCTGGTGCAGCAGCGGCCGCAAAAAGGGCTGCTGGCCGGGCTGTGGCAGCCGGTCTTGTGGGAGGGCGAGCATCTTTTGCAGGCCGAGGTGCTGGCGCGGCTTGCGGCACTGGGGCTGGACACCGGCGCGGCGCCGCCCGCCGCCCTGCCCGCCGCAAAGCACATCTTTACCCACATCGAGTGGCTCATGTCCGGCGTGCAGCTGCGTGTTCCGGCGCAGAGTGCCCCGGCGGGCTATGTCTGGGCAAGCCGGGAGCAGCTGTGCACCACCTACACCCTGCCCGGGGCGTTCCGGGCGTATAAGCCGCTGCTGCTGTGATACTGGCATTCTGCCGAAAAGCACTGCGCCAAAACCGGCACACTGCCCAAACTGCGCCCCGCAGCACCTTCGGGGCGTGAAAATTGGGGTGCAACGGTTGTAATTTTGGGCGGGAGCGGGTATAATAAAAGCTACAAAGCGGCGCTGATCGCCGTTTGCATCAAGATCCTTTTGCGGGACGCCCGCTGGAAAAATCAAGCTGAAACAACGTTTCAACTGCAAAAAGGAGTGTACTGAATCTATGAAAAAATCTTGCTTGGTCGCTGTGATCGCTGTTCTGGCTGCTGTGGCTGGTGCGCTGGCTGCTGTGGCACTTTACCTGAACCGCCGCGAGAAGGAACTGGACGAATACGAGCGCCTGCTGTTCGGCGAGGATGACGCAGAAACCGTAGAGCCGGAGGAAGCTGCTGCTGAGGACGAGACCGACGCAGAATAAAATTCCGCAAATACCGGAAACTGCCGGGAAGATAAGCGCATCGGGGCGCACGGAGCAGTCTGTCTGAACGGACTTGCCCCGGTGCGCCCTTTTTGTACATAAGGAGAAGGAACATGAAGCGTTTTTTGCTCTGGATCATCAGTGTGGCGCTGGGTGTGGTGGTGCTGCTGGCGGCTGTGATGGGGGTAAGCTATGCCTTTATCACCGAGGGCGGCTGTCCGGACGGTGCGGCACAGTTCGGCGGGCAGGCGCTGGAAGCCAACGGCTCCTGCTGGCAGGTGCCGCTGCTGGGCGGTCAGCTGGATAAGGTATTCGCCAGCCCCGCCACCCTGACCGTGCAGAAGCTGGGGGTGCTGTACACCGCCCACCCGGAACTTTCTTTGCCGGAGTGGACCTGCTACACCGCCCTGACCATCCAGAATGCGGCGGGGGATGTGCTGTTTGCGGGCAGCGCGGGGGAGTACCAGAACTTCCTCTTCCCTGCGAACGGCGAGTATAAGGCCGAGCTGACCGCGTGGCGCGTGCCCAAGGGCGGGGTCATCACCCAGTTCGAGGGCGGCAGCACCGGCCAGCTGCGCAAAAACTTAGGGCTGGAGCGCCCCGCAAAGCCCACCGGCTGGTACCGGTACAGCTTCCGATTCACCTTGCAGGCCAGTGCGGAGGTGGAGCTTTCCGCCGAGCGGGTGGAGCAGGGCGGCACGGTAGGCGTGCGCATCTCCGGTATGACCGGGGACGCCGTGCCTGCCATCGAGACCGACCTTGGCAGCGTGCAGTGCGTGCGCGCCGCCGAGGGCTGGCGCGCCTATATCCCGGCAGCCTATAACGCCTCCTCCGGCGGGCACGAAATTAACATCACGGTGAACGGCGAGACCATCACCCGCACCCTGACCGTGCTGCCGAAGGACTTCGGCACGGTGGAGGCAGAGGCCGAGGAGCCCGCTGCGGACAGCGCCAACGCCCAGTTCCGCAGTACCATCTGGCCGCTGTACGAGGCTGCCGCCACCGCCAAACAGTGGCAGGGCGGCTTTGTGCCCCCGGCCGAGGACTCCATGACCTTGGTGGACTACGGGCAAATTAAAGTAACGAACGGCCAGCAGGGCAGCCGCTCCAACTCCACAAAGCTGTACACCATCCCCGGTGCGCCCTGCCGCGCCGCGGCCAACGGCACGGTGGTGTTTGCGGGCAATCTGGCGCTTACCGGCAACACGGTGGTCATCGACCACGGCTGCGGGCTGCGCAGCTATCTGTACGGCTTGCAGGAGCTTTCGGTCAGCAAGGGCCAGACCGTGGAAAAGGGGCAGGCTGTGGGCGCACTGGGCGAGGAGCTGACCATGGACTTCAAACTGGGCAGCAAGAGTGTGAACCCCCGGCTGCTGTTCCAGACCTCCGGCGGCTTGTTCTGGAAGGAAAACGGCTGAGCCGTAACATATAGGAGGAATTGCATTGAAAAAGAGGATCATTGCATGGGCGGTGCTGCTCTCGGTATGCGCAGCAGCCCTTGGGCTGTGGTGCAGCGCCGCCGCCGGCAAAACGGCCCGCACCCTGCCCTGTAAAGAGGAGGGGCTTATCCTCTCCATCACCACCTTTGACGGCAAGAGCGAATCCAAGCCCTTCCTCAAGTGTTTCGGGCATACATGGATCGGGCTGGACAACCGCACCGGGCACACGGTCTACCTGAAGGATCGTGCCATTCCGGACGGTGAGATGGTCACCTTCTCGGTCTGGGCGGTGTCGGGACTTTCGGGGCTGCTGTTCGATCTGGAACCGTGCTATATCGCCAATTACGGCCGCTACACCGGCAGACTGTCTCTGAGCACCAATATCGGGGAGGAGCAGCTGAAGGTCATTGAGGACTACATGGAATAGCACGATAAATGGACGGTGGACAAAAATTGCAGCTACTGGTCGATCCATCTGTGGAACGCGGTGGTGGGCGAGGATGCTGCGTTGAAGATCCGGGGCTTTGTCTGCACGCCCGAAAAAATTGAACAGGCTTTCAGCGCCTTTGACGGCGTGGAGGTAAATAAGGACTTCTCCCGCGCAGGGGGCATCTACTGCTACAAGGACGGAGAGAGAACGGAGCTGCAATTATGTTCGTAAAATTCATCACAAGCAAGCTGCTGCGCGTCATTGTGTGCGCAGCGGCAGGGCTGTACGGCCTGTACAACGCCATCTCCTGCTTTGTCACCCTGTATAAGGCGGGGCATCAGCCCTACCTGATGGCCGGCGCGGTGCGGTTCGATTTTCAGGGCTACTATATGATGGCCGCCATGCACGTTGGCATCTGCCTGCTTTTGGGGGTGCTGGTGTGGCTCTTCCTCAAAGGAACGAAAAAACTGCGGGAAAAGACCGCAGTCCGGTGAATTTGCAGATTTTTTGTAACGTTTTTCCTCTTTGTGCGTTATTGGGGTGAAAGGGCACACGAAAGCCCGCAAAGGAGGAAATGACCATGAAGCTGGAATGTGACGTGATCCGCGATTTACTGCCCCTGTACGCCGAAAAGCTTGCCAGCCCCGCCAGCAGTGCGCTGGTGGAACAGCACCTTGCAGAGTGCCCCGCCTGCCGTGCAGAGCTGGAACAGATGGAAAAGCCGGTGCCGGTGCAGCCGGAACCCCAGCCGGATGCACCGCTGAAAAACATCCGCAGCAGCCTGAACCGCCGCCGTCTGCGCACCATGCTGTGCAGCTTTGCGGCAGCGCTGGCGCTGGCGGCGGTGTGCGGCTTTGGCTGGTACGGCTACACCGCCTGCGACCGGGTATCCTTTTTTGATGCACGATTGCAGGCTTACTACCAGCAGGCGGAAAACGGTGCAAACGGTTGGGTGCTGGAGACCCGCGCCGAGGACGTATACCTGAAGCCGACCCATGCCGACTGGCACTACGAGGCCATCCGCTACCGCATCCCGTGGGTGCACGATACCCTTGACAAGCTGTTGAAAAAGGACACAGACCTGCTCCGTAGCACCGGATGGATGCGCACTGACCACTCGGCGGTGGTGGATGCAGCGGACATGACGGCGGCGTTCAACGGTCAGGACGGTACATGGTATGCAGTGGGCAGCGAGCCTGCGGCATGGGATGAGGTCGAATGGCCGGAGTGATGCCTATGGACATTGAAACCATCTACCGGCTCTACTTCCGGGACGTCTGCCTGTTTTTGCAGGGGCTTACCCGCAGCGAGACGCTGGCCGAGGAGCTGACGCAGGAGACCTTTTTCCGGGCGCTGGACGGCCTCAAGGACTACGACGGCAAGCAGGATGTGCGGGCGTGGCTGTTTACGGTGGCGCGCAACGCCTACTACGACCACTGCCGCCGCGCAAAGCACGCCGCCCCGCTGGAAGATGCCGAAACAAAAGCCGCCGACAGCCCGGATATCGCGCAGCTGCTGGTGGATAAGGATGCCGCTTTTACGGTGCACCAGTGTCTGCACGCGCTGGAAGAGCCATACAAGGAGGTCTTCAGCCTGCGAGTGTTTGGCGAACTGCCCTTTGACCGCATCGGGGCGATTTTTGGCCACAATGCCGCATGGGCGCGGGTGACCTATTACCGCGCCAAGACCCGCATCCAGACCATGCTGGAACAGCGGAAATGATTGGGAATGCCCGCCGCGCGAACCCTCTCAGTCACGCCTTACGGCGTGCCAGCTCCCCCGAAAGGGGGAGCTTTTTTGTGTGGCGGCAAGGTTTGCCTGTCCGGGAGTTACCCCTTCTGTGAAAAAAAGTGGCTCCGAAACGCCCGCAGGCGTTTCTGAGCCACAAATTATAATAATATTTTTTCCGCGGGTCAGGCCTTCTCAGAGGGCTTGCTCAGGTCTACGCTGCGGATGATCTTGCGCACCGGCAGGATGCTCTTGGCGTTCATGGACAGCTCGTCCACGCCCATGCGCAGGAAGGTCTCAGTCAAGGCGGTGTCGGCGCCCAGCTCGCCGCAGATGCCCACCCAGATGCCGTGGCGGTGACCGGCTTCAATGGTCATCTTGATGGCGCGCAGCACGGCGGGGTGATGGGGGTTGAAGAAGGGCTCCAGCTTTGCGTTCTGGCGGTCCAGTGCACAGGTGTACTGGGTCAGGTCGTTGGTGCCGATGGAGAAGAAGTCGCACTCGGCGGCCAGCTCGTCCGCGATGAACACGGCGGCGGGGGTCTCGATCATGGTACCCACTTCGAGGTTCTGGTCAAACTTGACGCCCTCGGCGGTGAGCTCCGCGCGGCACTCGTTCAGCACGGCCTTGGCGTCCTGCAGCTCCCGCAGGCTGGTGATCATGGGGAACATGATGCTCATGTTGCCGTAGGCGGAAGCACGCAGCAGCGCGCGCAGCTGGGTCTTGAAGAAGTCCTTGCGGGTCAGGCAGATGCGGATGGCGCGGTAGCCCAGCGCGGGGTTATCCTCGTGGTCCAGCTTCATATAATCCACGGTCTTGTCCGCGCCGATGTCACAGGTGCGCACCACCACCTTGCGGGGTGCAAGGCTCTCGAGCACCTGCTTGTATGCCTCGAACTGGTAGTCCTCGGTGGGGAAGTCCTTGCAGTTCAGGTAGACGAACTCGGTGCGGAACAGACCCACGCCGCCGGCGTCGTTCTGCTGCACAGCGCCCACATCGCCCATGCCGCCGATGTTGGCAAACACGTTGATGGTCTTGCCGTCCAGTGTGGTGTTGGGCTTGCCCTTCAGCTCCTGCAGAAGAGCCTGCTTTTTCTGGTCCTCCTGCTGGCGCTTTTTCAGGCTCTTGAGCAGGTCGGGGGTGGGGGTCCACATACACACAGGCGTTGTAGCCGTCCACCACAGCCATCTTGCCGTCCCAGTCGTCCTGGATGTCCTTGCACTGGATGAGGGCGGGGATGTTCATGCTGCGGGCCAGAATGGCGGTGTGGCTGTTGGAGCTGCCCTCGCGGGTGATAAAGCCCAGCAGCAGGCTCTTGTCCATGCGCACGGTCTCGGAGGGAGCCAGATCCTCGGCTACCAGAATGCTGGGCTCGGTGCCCTGCAGGGAAGCGTTGTCCACGCCCTGCAAAATGTCCAGCATGGCCTGTGCAATGTCCAGCACATCGGCGCTGCGAGCCTGCAGATACGGGTCGTCCATGGCAGAGAACACCGCAGCCTGATTGTTGCCGGCGGTCTTGACAGCGTACTCGGCGCACATCTTCTGCCCGTTGATGATCTCCTTGATGGCGTCCACAAAGTCGTCATCATCCAGCATCATGGCGTGGATGTTGAACACCTCGGCGATGTCCTCGCCGGCCTCTGCCAGTGCCTTTTCATACAGGGCGGTCTGCTGCTCAATGGCCTTCTGGCGGGCAGCTTCAAAACGCTCCAGCTCTGCGGCAGTATCTGCCACAGGGGCGGTGGAAATCGCGGTATCTTTTTTCTTGTAGATCTTCAGCTTGCCAATGGCGATGCCATTGAGCACGCTTTTGCCGGTGCCTACCTGCATAGCACTTTCTCCTTCCACTTACAGCCGGGCGTGCAGCGCCCGGCGTTTTGTCAAAAAAGCCCCCGCAGTTTCCCCGCGAGGGCTCGGCATTCAAGTCGCGGCTCAGACGTTCTCGCTCAGGAACTTCTGGATTGCCTCTGCGGCTGCTTCTTCATCATCGCCTTCGACCTTGATGGTCACGGTCTCGCCCTGCTTGACGCCCATGCCCATCAGAGCCATCAGCTTGCGCATATCGCAGCTCTTGCCGTCCTTCTCGAGGGTGGCGGTGCTTGCAAAGCCCTTCACGGTCTTGACCAGCAGGCCGGCGGGACGAGCATGGATGCCGCAGGCATCCTTAATAGTGTACTGAAATTCCTTCATAATCATTTTCTCCTTACTACTTGATCCCTCTGCCCGGGCTGCACATTCAGCCCCGGAATATGGCTTTGCCAACGGGAATCGGTATACTATTATTATAAACCCGTACCGTTTTTTTTGCACCGTTTCATATTGCCGATTTTTACAAGAATTTTTTGTTATATTTGAACATACGGATGCTACAAAAATCCGTGTTTTGTCTAATTTTTGTCGAATCGTTTGTAAAAACTAGGCAGTTTGTGCAACTGCCGGACAAGAGCTTAAAAAAGGTCGTTTTTTAAGCAATGCCGTCCCTATTCCACGGGATACCCTTCTGCGTCCAGCGGCAGCTCGGTGTAGGGGGCTGCCTGCGGGGCGGCTTCGGGTTCTGCCTCCGGTTCGCCGGAGGTCTGCTGCGCGGTGCTGTCGGTCAGCTGCTCGTCGTGCCGCTCGCCCCAGTCGCCGCTGTAATCCTCGCCGGAAGTCTGCTTTGCCAGTTCGTTCTGAGCGTCCTGCAGTCCAAGCACCGTGCCGGAAGGTTTTTCCAGCAGATACGCGCCCACGGCCTTCTTTTTATACACCAGCAGCACCCCGTAGCGGCTGGTCTCGCCGTTGCTTGCCGCCGGGAGCAGCGCCGACCATTTTTCCACAGTTTTGCCCTTGTAGCGGGCAAGATCCATGCCGCTCTGCTGCACCACCCCGTTGAAGGCAGAAAAACTGTCGTCCCACCTGCGGGGGATCTTGACCTTATCCGCCGTGATGGACGCGCCGTCCACCTCCAGCCCGTAGCCGGTGAACCATGTCTGGATGTCCTGTGCGCTCTCGATACGGTTCACCGGGGCAGCCACCGCCACCGTCCGGGTACTGATGAACCGCCCCAGCATGGCGCTGAACACCACCAGCGCGCAGCACGCCGCCCCTGCTCCCAGTTTTTTCAGGCTCGTCTTGCTCAGTGTGACCACAAACATATCCCCATGCCTCCCCGCCATTTGCGCTTGCATACTCTGCCACCAGCTTATGCACAAAAACAGGGGAGTATGATAAAAACACCCCCGGTCAGCGGCGCAAGCCCTGACCGGGGGTGTTTAGTCTCTTTTACCCGATATAGCTGATATTGGCGTCCAGCTCGCCGCTGTAGCCGTTGATGTGGGCTGTTCTGGTGCCCTGCCACATATCGCAGCCGATGGGGCTGGCAGAGACGCCGTAGTGGGCGTTCCAGATGGTGTAGCGGCTGCGCAGGGTGTTGTAATCCACCCGCTTGCGGTACCATGTGGTGGAGGCGTACACGCCGGGCTTGTAGCCCAGCTCCTTCACCCGCTCGCAGAAGGCGATGGCGCATTTGGTGCGGTCCTCAACACCCAGACCGTCGGCGCGGCCGGTGCCGCGCGGGGCGGTGGAGGCCTCGGTGTCATAGAAGATGGGGTAGTCCAGCATCCGGCCATTCAAAGCCCAGTTGCAGCCATCGGCCTCCTCCTGCGCCTCGGCCTCGTTCACGGCCTGCGTAAAGAAATACACGCCCACCTTCAGCCCCGCATTGCGGGCGTTGGTGAAGTGCTCCTCGAACATGGGGTCCTTGACCAGGTTTCCCGCAGCGCCGTAGCCCCGGTAGCCGATGCGGATGATGACGAAGCTCACGCCGGACTTTTTGATCTTGTTCCAGTCCAGCCCGGACTGATACTTGGACACGTCGATGCCAAAGGTCACGTTGTCCTGTTTAACGCCGTTGGCATCGAAATAATACAGCTTGCCGTCAATGGAGCGCAGGCCGGTGACTTTTTTGTTGGTGTCCTGCGCATAGTAGTAGGTCTTGCCGTTCTCGGTGCGCCAGCCGGAGTAGGCCGGAGCCGGTTCCTCTTCCTTATCCTTGCTGCCGAACAGCCAGTTGAACAGCCACCGGAAAAAGCCGTTTTCATCGGTCAGGTCGATGCACTGCGCCTCGGCATCTTCCAGCGCGCCGGAATCCAGCGCCTGCTGGATCTGCTCCGGGGTCAGCAGTACGCTGTCCTCCGGGGTGTGCTGGCTGGTGGTGTCGTTCTGGGCGGTGCCGTCCGCTGCGGGAGCCTGCGGGTCCTGCGCGGCCAGCTCCGGGGTCTCCTCCAGCAGCATGGCAGGGGAGTTCTCCTCCTCCAGCGCGGTATCCTCAGCGGGCTGTGCCGGCGTTTCCGGCGTTTCCGGTGCTGCGGCAGCTTCTTCCGGTTCAGCCGGCGCGGTTTCGGCAATTTCCGTTTTTTTTGCTTGTTCCGGGACAGACTCGGCCTGCTGCGGCTGCGCGGTGCTTTCCGCTGTCTGCTCCGGGGCAGTCGCCGTGCTCTCCGCTGCCGGGGCAGGGTCAGCCGGAGCAGTCTGCTGCGGTGCTTCGGCGGTGATGTGGGGCACGACCGCGCCCACGGTCAAAGTTTCCGGCTGTGCAGACAGCAGGGTCGCTGCCCCTGCGCCGCCCACAGCCAGAACCAGCGCCATGGTCAGCGCTGCAATGGCTGTCACCGCCTTGCGGCGGGCTGTGCCGGATCGGTCAAATCGTTTTTTCATCTGTCGTCTCTGCCTCCGAATCTCCCGGTGGTGCAGCGCAGCGCTGCCCCGGGTCTTTGCCCCTTGCCCGGGGCGGGCCCGCTTTTATTCCACGCCGCCCATGGGTTCAGGATAAAAAGGACGGCGGATGATAACTTTACGCTTCCTCTAGTATACACCCGCACGCGGGGAGCCGTCAACGGCACAGCGGGCTTCTACACAAATTCTCCACCGGGGCAGTGTGTCGGAAAAAGTTCCAAATGGAATACGTTCCGGCAGGGCAGAACATTGCACAAAGCCGAAATTTCACAATTTTTCCAGCAACCTCTTGCTGTCTTGACAGGTGTATGGTATGATACAGGACATACGTTCGTAACCTTAACGATCTGTTTTGGATAGAAAGGCAAGTTTTATGTCGAAGCTGAAAGAATTTTTGGTGCGGAAGGATATCGTCATCTCTCCGCAGCGTTACCTCATTGACGCACTGGGCGCAATGGCACAGGGGCTGTTCGCCAGTCTGCTCATCGGTACCATCATCAAGACGGTGGGTCAGCAGACCGGTCTTGCACTGCTGGTGGATCTGGGCGGCTACGCTACGGCCATGAGCGGCCCCGCCATGGCCTGCGCCATCGGCTGGGCACTGCACTGCCCGCCGCTGGTGCTGTTCAGCCTGATCACCGTGGGCTACTCGGCCAATGCGCTGGGCGGTGCAGGCGGCCCGCTGGCTGTGCTCATCATTGCCATCGCGGCGGCAGAGCTGGGCAAGGCCGTGAGCAAGGAGACCAAGGTGGATATCCTTGTCACCCCGCTGGTGACCATTTTTGCGGGCGTCGGGCTTTCCATGCTCATCGCCGCCCCCATCGGCGCAGCCGCAAGTCAGGTGGGCACTCTTATTATGTGGGCCACCGAGCAGGCTCCGCTGGTCATGGGCATTCTGGTGTCGGTCATCGTGGGTGTGGCACTGACCCTGCCCATCTCCTCTGCCGCCATCTGCGCCGCACTGGGTCTGACCGGCCTTGCAGGCGGCGCTGCCGTGGCGGGCTGCTGCGCCCAGATGGTGGGCTTTGCCGTGATGAGTTACAAGGAGAACGGGGTAGGCGGCCTTGTCAGTCAGGGGCTGGGCACCAGTATGCTGCAGATGGGCAACATCATCAAGAATCCCCGCATCTGGATCGCCCCCACGCTGGCCAGTGCCATCACCGGCCCGCTGGCTACCTGCCTGTTCCACTTTGAGATGAACGGCGCAGCGGTCTCCTCCGGCATGGGCACCTGCGGTCTGGTGGGGCAGATCGGCGTCTACACCGGCTGGGTCAGCGATATTGCCGCCGGTACCAAGGCTGCCATCACCCCCATGGACTGGGCTGCCATGGCGCTGCTGTGCTTTGTGCTGCCTGCCGTGCTCAGCGTAGTGTTCTGTGAGGTGGAGCGCAAGCTGGGCTGGATCAAAGACGGCGACTTGAAGCTGAACTAAATCGTTATAGTTAAACCACCGGAGCGTCTGCGGATGCTCCGGTGATTTTGTTTTGCGGGGGACGCCCTCTCAGTCTCGCATACGCTCGACAGCTCCCCCGAGGGGGGGGGCTTTGCCTGAGGGAGACCCGCAAAACCCCATGAAAAAATACACTCAAATTGCATAAAATACGAATATATTTAAAAATATCTGCATAAAGATACAGATTGAACCAAAAGAAAAGCGAAACAGGCGCTATGTTTGGCAGTTTTTAGCATTGACGGAAAACCCGCGCTGCGTATAATAAAAAAGCATCAACCGCAAACGAAAGACAGAGGATGCGAAGGGAAATGCGCATCAGAGAACAAAAGTGTATTTTTATTAAAGGAGCGCGTTTATCATGAAAAAAAAGGAAAACATCAAAAAAGTCGTGCTGGCTTACTCCGGCGGTCTGGATACCTCCATCATCATTCCCTGGCTGAAGGAAAACTACAACAACTGCGAGGTCGTCGCCGTTTCCGGTGACGTGGGTCAGGGCACCGAGCTGGACGGTCTGGAAGAAAAGGCCAAGGCTACCGGCGCATCCAAGCTGTATGTGCTGGATCTGAAGAAGGACTTTGTGGAGAACTACATCTTCCCCACCCTGAAGTTCGGCGCTAAGTACGAGGACTACCTGCTGGGCACCAGCTTTGCACGTCCGTGCATCGCCAAGGCACTGGCTGATATCGCCATCAAGGAGGGTGCAGATGCCATCTGCCACGGCTGCACCGGCAAGGGCAACGATCAGGTGCGTTTTGAGCTGACCCTCAAGGCCCTGTGCCCGGATATGGCCATCATCGCTCCGTGGCGTGAGTGGGACATCGAGAGCCGTGACGAGGAGATCGACTACGCCGAGGCGCACAACATCCCCCTGAAGATCAACCGCGAGACCAACTACTCCAAGGACAAGAACCTGTGGCATCTGAGCCACGAGGGTCTGGATCTGGAGAACCCCGCCAACGAGCCCCAGTACAATAAGCCCGGCTTTCTGGAGCTGGGTGTCAGCCCCGAGCAGGCACCCGATGTTCCCACCTATGTGACCATCCACTTTGAAAAGGGCGTTCCCACTGCCGTGGACGGCAAGGAGATGGGCGCTGTGGAGCTGGTGGAGTACCTGAATAAGCTGGGCGGTGCAAACGGCATCGGTCTGCTGGACATCGTGGAGAACCGTCTGGTGGGCATGAAGAGCCGCGGCGTGTACGAGACCCCCGGCGGCGCCATCCTGTACAAGGCCATCGACGTGCTGGAGACCATTACGCTGGACAAGGAAAGCTCTCACTTCAAGGCACAGCTGGCACAGAAGTACGCCGACATCGTGTACAACGGCCAGTGGTTCACCCCGCTGCGCGAGGCACTGGATGCCTTTGCCGACAGTCTGGAAAAGACCGTGACCGGTGATGTGAAGCTGAAGCTCTACAAGGGCAACATGATCAACGCCGGTGTGACCTCTCCGTTCACCCTGTACGATGAGCAGACCGCTTCCTTCGGCGTCGATAAGGATTACGACCAGTCCGATGCCACCGGCTTCATCAACCTGTTCGGCCTGTCCATCAAGGAGCGCGCAAAGCTGTCCAAGAACTGGCCGGAGGTCAAGTAATCGCAACATTTTCGACTGCGTGTGTTTTCACACTTTCACACGCGGGTTCTCACACCGGCATCGTTGCCGGCGGCACCGCCGCAGGAGCGTTTTCCCCTGCGGCGGCTTTGCCGTTTTTATAAGGAGTTTATATTATGGCAGAACAACTCTGGAAGGGTCGGTTTTCCAAGCGGTGGACAGCCGCGTCAACGACTTCAACTCCTCCATCCGCTTCGACCAGCGGATGATCGCGCAGGATATGCGCGGCAGCGGCGTCCATGCCGCCATGCTGGCACGGCAGGGCATCATCTCGGAGCAGGACTGTGCGGATATCCTCAGCGGGCTGGCTTCCATCGCGGACGACCTGTCCAGCGGTGCGCTGACCATTGATCCCGCCGCCGAGGACGTGCACACCTTTGTGGAGCAGACCCTGACCGCCCGTATCGGGGATGCGGGCAAGCGGCTGCACACCGGCCGCAGCCGCAACGATCAGGTGGCGCTGGATATCCGCCTGACTTTGCGGGATTACAGCAAGACTTTGCAGGCTTACATCGTGGAGTTGGTGCGGGTGCTGTGCAAAAAGGCAGCGGAGAACACCGCCTCCGTCATGCCCGGCTACACCCACCTGCAGCGCGCCCAGCCCATTACCTTTGGACACGCGCTGATGGCCTATGCTTCCATGCTGCTGCGCGACCTCGACCGCTTTGCGGACGCCACCGCCCGCATGGACAGCCAGTGCCCGCTGGGCTCTGGCGCTCTGGCAGGCACCACCTACCCGCTGGACCGGGATTTCACCGCCGAAAAGCTGGGCTTCGCCGCCCCCTGCGCCAACAGTCTGGACGGCGTGTCCGACCGTGATTTCTGCATCGAGCTGGCAAGCGCCATCTCCATCTGCATGATGCACCTGTCCCGTCTTTCGGAGGAAATCATCCTGTGGTGCAGCTGGGAGTTCAAGTTCATTGAGCTGGACGATGCCTTTACCACCGGCTCGTCTATTATGCCCCAGAAGAAGAACCCGGATGTCACGGAGCTGATCCGCGGCAAGACCGGCCGGGTGTACGGCGACCTGAACACCCTGCTGGTGATGATGAAGGGTCTGCCGCTGGCCTACAACAAGGATATGCAGGAGGACAAGGAAGCCATCTTTGATGCAGTGGACACCTTGGAACTCTGCCTCAAGACCATCACCCCCATGCTGGACACCATGAAGACTCTGCCCGCCAATATGCGCCGCGCCGCCGCAAAGGGCTTTATCAACGCCACCGACTGCGCCGACTACCTGACCAAGAAGGGAATGCCCTTCCGGGATGCCTACAAGCTGACCGGCTGCATGGTGTCGGACTGCATTGCCGCCGACAAAACGCTGGAAGAGCTGACCCTGACCCAGTTCCAGACCTACAGCCCGCTGTTCGGGGCCGATATCTATGATGCCATCGACCTTGTGCACTGCTGCGAGGGACGCACCAGCTACGGCGGCCCCAGCGCCGCCAGCGTAGAAAAGCAGATCGCGCTGGCAACGGCACGGCTGGACGCATGGGAGGAGGAAAACGCATGAAGGTAAAGGTATTTATTGATGGCTCTTCCGGTACCACCGGCCTGCGCATTGCCGACCGTCTGGCCGAACGGCCGGAGATCGAACTGCTGTCCATCTCTGCCGAAGGGCGCAAGGACGTGCACGAGCGGGCAAAGGTCATCAATTCTGCCGACCTTGCCTTCCTCTGCCTGCCGGATGCAGCTTCTAAAGAAGTCATGCCCCTGCTGCGCCCGGACGTGAAGGTGTTGGACACCTCCACCGCCTTCCGCACCGATGCCGCATGGGACTACGGCTTCCCGGAACTGAAGGGGCAGAAGGCAAAAATTCAGAACTCTTACCGCGTGGCAGTGCCCGGCTGCTATGCCAGCGGCTTTATCAGCATTGCCCGCCCGCTGGTGGAGCTGGGGCTGGTGCCGCAAAGCTACCCCTTCAGCTGCACCGGCATCTCCGGCTACTCCGGCGGCGGCAAAAAGATGATCGCGGACTACGAAAGCCCCGACCGCCCGGCGCACAGCAAGCTGGATGCGCCTAAGAGCTACGGCCTGAGCCTTGGCCACAAGCACCTGCCGGAGATGCAGAAGATTAGCGGCCTTGCGCACACGCCGATGTTCGTGCCGGTGGTGTGCGACTACTACTGCGGCATGCAGGTGCTGGTGCCGCTGGATCTTACTCTTGCGGGCACTACCGCCGAGGCCGTGGCTGCCGCCCTTGCGGATTACTACAAGGACGCCGCCACCGTCAAAGTGCACGGCCTGAACGAGCCGCTGCCGGAAAACGGCCTGTACTCCAACGCCATGGCCGGCACCGACCGCATGGAGCTGTACCTGACCGTGAACGCCGCAGGAGACCAGATGATGCTGGTGTCTGTGTTCGATAATCTGGGCAAGGGCTCTTCCGGTGCCGCCGTCCAGTGCATGAACCTGATGCTGGGACTGGAAGAGACGAAGGGCTTGGAATAACAATACACCCTCATCCGTCATTGCTGGCGCAATGACACCTTCCCCCGTCTGGGGGAAGGCTTTATAAGAGGGTGCTGATGAAAAAGAATCAGCGTACCCGGCAGAAGTAAAAGGCTTCCCCCGGCCGGGGGAAGCTGTCACCGAAGGTGACTGATGAGGGCGTATGCTGAACGATGGGGGAAGTAAAATGCAGTATAAGGAAGTTGCGGGCGGCATCTGCGCGCCCAAGGGCTTTGCCGCCGCCGGTGTCCATTGCGGCATCCGGGCAAATCACAGCGAAAAATACGATCTGGCGCTCATCAAGGCCGAGGTGCGCTGCGCTGCTGCGGGCGTGTACACCACCAACAAGGTCTGCGGTGCGCCCATCAAGGTGGACCGCGCCCATCTGGCCGATGGCTATGCACAGGCCATTGTGGTAAACAGCGGCAACGCCAACACCTGCGCCGCCAACGGCGTGGCGCTGGCAGAGGAGTGCTGTGCACTGGTAGGCAAGGCGCTGAACATGGACGAAAAGGACGTTCTGCCCGCCTCCACCGGCGTCATCGGTCAGCCCATGGTCATCGACCCCTTTGCCCGGGGCATCCCGGCGGCAGCGGAAAAGCTGGCTGCCACCGCGCAGGGCAGCACGGACGCTGCCACCGCCATCATGACCACCGACACCCATAAAAAGGAGTACGCCATCCAGTTCGAGCTGGGCGGCAAGGTGTGCACCGTGGGTGCCATCGGCAAGGGCAGCGGCATGATCGCCCCCAATATGGCTACCATGCTGGCATTCTACACCACGGACGCCGCCGTCTCGCCCGCGCTGCTGGAAAAGGCGCTCAAGACGGTAGTGCCCGGCACCTATAACCAGATGAGCGTGGATCTGGACACCTCCACCAACGATACCCTTATTATTATGGCGTCCGGTCTGGCGGGCAACCCGGAGATCTGCGAGGAAAACGCTGATTACGCCGCTTTTGTGGCAGCGCTGACCGCCATTGCAGAGCACATGTGCGCCGAGCACGCCGGAGACGGCGAAGGTGCTACCCACCTGATCACCTGCGAAGTGACCCACGCACCCGACCTGAAAACCGCCCGCGCCGTCAGCCGCAGTGTGGTCTGCTCCAACCTGTTCAAGGCGGCGGTCTTTGGCCGCGATGCCAACTGGGGACGCATCCTGTGCGCCATCGGCTACACCCCCGGCGATTTCTCCATTGATAAGGTCTGCGTCTGGCTTTCCAGCAAGGCGGGCGAGGTGTATGTGTGCGAGAACGCCGCCTACCACCCGTACAGCGAGGATGAAGCCGCCAAGGTGCTGGCAGAGTACGATATTCTGGTCAAGGTGGATATGGGCACCGGTGAGGCAAGCGCCAAGGCATGGGGCTGTGACCTGACCTACGACTATGTGAAGATCAACGGCGATTACAGAACCTGACAGGAGCGCGGAACAGATGAAAAACGAAGAAATGGCGCGGCTTTTTTCGGAGGCCACCCCTTATATCCAGAAATACCATGGCAAAACCATGGTGGTAAAATACGGCGGCAACGCCATGATCAACGAGACGCTGAAAAACGCCGTCATGAACGACCTTGTCACCCTGACCCTGCTGGGCGTGCGGGTGGTGCTGGTGCACGGCGGCGGCCCCGCCATCAACGAGATGCTCAAGAAGGTGGGCGTAGAGAGCCACTTTGCAAACGGTCTGCGGGTGACGGACGATGCTACCATGGAGATCGTGCAGCAGGTGCTGGCCGGTAAGGTGAACAAGGACCTTGTGGCAAAGCTGCGCGGGCGCGGCGTGGGTCTGTGCGGCATGGACGGACAGATGCTCCGCTGCACCGAGCTGGACCCCCAGCTGGGTCATGTGGGCGAGATCATCCATGTGGACGCTACCCTGATCGAAAGCCTGCTGGACGGCGGCTTTATCCCGGTCATCGCCACCGTAGGCATGGACGACCTCGGGCAGGCGTACAACGTCAACGCGGACACCGCCGCGGCCCAGATCGCCATTGCCCTCAAGGCGGAAAAGCTGGTGTCCATGACCGATATCGCAGGCCTGCTGCGGGATAAGGAGGACGAGACCACCCTCATCCCCGAGGTGGAGGTGACCGAGATCGAGGGCTACAAGTCCGCCGGTATCATTGCGGGCGGCATGATCCCCAAGATTGGCGGCATGGCGGATGCCATCTATCAGGGCGTGCACGAGGCGGTCATCATTGATGGCCGCGTGCCGCACTCCATCCTGCTGGAACTGTTCTCCGACCGCGGCTCCGGTACCCGCTTCTACCGCCGCAGCCACCGCGAATAAAAAGATTGCGCAAGCGAAAAAGCAGTATTATAATAGAAAAAACGCTCCCTCCGGGGGAGCGGCGCATGCGCGGAACTTCTATTCACAGGAGGTACACCTATGGATTCTGAAAAAGTCATCAAGCGGGACAACGAGTACGTCCTGCACACCTATAACCGCAACCCCGTCGTGCTGGAAAAGGGGCACGGGCTGTACGCCGAGGGCCCGGAGGGACAGAAGTATCTGGACTTCACCAGCGGCATCGGGGTGAACAGCCTTGGCTACTGCGACCTTGCATGGGCAGAAGCTGTGTCCCAGCAGGCACACAAATTGCAGCACACCTCTAACCTGTACTACACTGCACCCTGCGGCAAGCTGGCGAAAAAGCTGTGCAAGCGCACCGGCATGAGCAAGGTTTTCTTTGGCAATTCCGGTGCTGAAGCCAACGAGGGCGCCATCAAGGCCGCCCGCAAGTACAGCGTAGACCATTACGACAAGGACCGCTACAACGTTATCACGCTGGTCAACAGCTTCCATGGCCGCACCCTTGCCACCCTGACCGCCACCGGGCAGGAGGTGTTCCACAACTACTTCGGCCCCTTCAACGAAGGTTTCCAGTACGTCCCGGCGGGGGATATCGAAGCGCTGCAGGAACTGGTAGACCGCCACACCTGCGCCGTGATGATGGAACTGATTCAGGGCGAGGGCGGCGTGATGGCGCTGGACCCGGACTATGTACAGGCCGTGCGCGCTTTGTGCGACGAAAAAGACCTTGTGCTCATCGTGGACGAAGTGCAGACCGGCGTAGGCCGCACCGGCACCTTCCTGTGCTGTGAGCACTATAACCTCAAGCCGGACATCGTCACCCTTGCCAAGGGGCTGGGCGGCGGCTTGCCCATCGGCGCGGTGCTGATGAATGAAAAGGTAGCCGAGGGCATGGGCCCCGGCACCCACGGCTCTACCTTTGGCGGCAACCCGGTGGTCTGCGCCGGTGCCAACGTGGTGGTAGACCGTCTGGACCAGAGCTTCCTTGCACAGGTCAGCGAGCGCGCCGTACAGCTGCGCACCGGCTTGGCAAAGCTGCCCCACGTCAAGAACATTTCCGGCATCGGCCTGATGGTGGGCATTGAGTTCTTTGATGTGCAGGCTGCGGATGTGCTGACTGCCTGCCGCGAAAAGGGCCTGCTGGTGCTTACCGCTAAGACCCGGCTGCGTCTGCTGCCGCCGCTGACCGTCTCCGAACACGAGGTAGACATGGCGCTGGAGGTGCTGGCTGAGGTGCTGGGCACGATGGAGCCGACGGCTCCGAAGGAGCAGGCATGAAAAATCTGCTGAAAATGAGCGACCTTTCCCCCGCCGAGCTGACCCACATTCTGGATGTGGCAGACCAGCTGAAGGCGGACTGCAAGGCGGGCCGCACCGCCCCGCTGCTGGCGGGCAAGCGTGGCGCTGCTGTTCTCTAAGGCGTCTACCCGCACCCGCACCAGCTTTGAGGTGGGCGTGTACCAGATGGGCGGTCTGGGCAATTACATGAACACCGCCGAATTACAGGCCGGGCGGGGCGAGCCTTTGCGGGACACCGCCCGGGTGCTGGGGCGCTACTACGACTGCGCCGTCTGGCGCACCTACCGCCAGCGGGACTTGGAGGAACTGGCCGAGCTTTCCGGCATTCCGGTGATCAACGGCCTTACCGACTACGCACACCCCTGTCAGGTGCTGGCTGACCTGATGACCATTCGGGAGCGCCGGGGCACGCTGGCAGGGCTGAAGCTCTGCTTTGTGGGCGACGGCAGCAACATGGCCAACAGCCTGATCGTGGGCGGCCTTTTGGCGGGGATGCAGGTATCCTGCGTCTGTCCCCCCGGGCTACCGCCCGGCAGCGGATGTGCTGATGTTTGCCCACCAATACGGCAATGCCTTCCACCTGACCACCGACCCCGCCGAGGGCCTGCGGGATGCGGATATCGTGGCCACCGCCGCGTGGAACACCACCGCCCCCGGCACTGCCGAGAGCGAGCAGCGTCTGCGGGATTTTGTGGGCTTCCAGCTCACCGGCCGTCTGCTGGAAAACGCAAAGCCCAACGCGCTGGTGCTGCACTGCCTGCCCGCCCACCGGGGCGAGGAGATCTCCACCGCCCTGTTCGAGCAGCACGCGGACGAGATTTTTGACGAGGCAGAGAACCGCCTGCACGTCCAGAAAGCCGTGCTGGCGGTGCTGCTGGCGGGCAAGTAAAACGGTTTTGAATGCCCGCCGCTATCGGGTTGCGGCACCCAGCATCCGCATCGTGCCTTGGGCGGCACGCGCGTCTTGCTGGCCGCTGCCCCAACAACTCCTCCCTGTTTCCGCCGCTGGCGGCGGTCGTCGTCGTTGCACTTTGGGCATAAAGAGCGGAAAGAATATTTTGTATTGCAGTTCCGAAACGCCTGCGGGCGTTTCGGAACTGCTTTTTTATGGGAGCGAAGCATACCCCCCCCCGTATCGTGATTTTGCCCCATAATTTTGCACCTTTTTTTGGCAGGTGCTGCCCGCAAAAAGCGCTTTATTTCCTTGAATTTTGGTGCTATACTCAACTTGGCATTTTTGTCCGTTCCGGCTGTGCCGTTTGGGGGTATAGCCGGACAAATCAACCGACAAAGGAGAGGATATCATGAAAAAACGCATCGTGAGCATGATACTGGCACTCAGTATGGTGCTCTCCATCCTTCCTGTATCCGCATTTGCAGATGCAGGGGCAGGGTTTTCTTCCGCAGCGGCGGAAGAAACCAACAGCATTACTTACAGCTCCGAAGAAGAGCATGAGGCTGTTGGTAAGAACTCTGAAACAAATAATCAGGTGGTCAAGATCGAGGTCGGCACGAACGGTCTGCCCAAGGCAGCGTCCGGTACCGGCTGGAGTTATGACGAAACTACCGGGCTGACCATCACCGGTACCGGCAGTGAAGATACCGAGTACATTCTGGACGGCACGGTCAGCTGCAATGTGACCGTCAAGAATGCTAATAGTCACACGGTTTATCTGCTGGATGGCACTGTCACCGGCACACTTTTGATAGAAGCCGACAATATGTACGGCGTCCGCGTTCTGGGCGGCAGCTACGCCGATGTGCAACTGAATTTGGGCACCATTGACGGTGGTACCTACGATAAGCTGACCGAGAACGGCGGCAATGTCCGGGGCGGCTTTTTCCGCGATATCTCCGGTCTGAGCGCCGACACGCAGCAGCAGGCACACCAGCTGCTGCTGCCGGAGAACTGCACCCTGAACGGACAAAAGGAAACAAAAATCTATATCATCAAGAAGTATAACTATTCCGGTAACGGGAACGATCTGGAACTGGTAGTGGAAAGCGACACCGGCTGCGATGTATGGGCGGTAGCCTCTACCGGCGGCAGTGTCATGGCACTGCCCGCCGGTACCCAAAATTACGCCTTCACATACTTTGACTCTACGATTGCCACGATCTCCATCAGCGCAGACGGAAAAACGCTTTCCGCCAGCTTTAACATGATCCCGGCGCAGAACGGCGCACCCATGAAGCTGGTTCCTATGGCACTTGGCGCCACAGAACTGCGCTTTAACAATGAGGGTCAGCCCGATCTGACCGACGTGACCTATGTGGACAGTCTGGACACGGACGCAAAGCTGCACCGTGTTTACATGGGCAACGGCTGGGGTTATAACTGCTACCCCAACGACAGCAGCAATGAAAGCACTTTGCAGATCCTGAATCAGGGCGGTGCAAACTTCGACTTCAGCGCGCTGAGCGATGTGCCTATCAACTGCTATGTCGAGATCACCAATGCTAATATTACCGGCGGTGAGTTTGGCGAAAACGGCCGACTGACGATCACCAGCGGTAAGATCAGCGGCGGCACCTTCCACAATGTCAGCGCGGGCATCAACTCGATCAATGGGAACAGTGCGGTCGAGATCACCGGCGGCACCTTTGATTCCCTGTTCTGCAATGGCTCTTGCTCTATTGCCAATGCGGTGATCCAGAGCTGCAATTTCAATACCTATGGCAATAACACCTACACCATTTCGGATACGGTTCTGGGCGAACTGCCTGACGGCATCCAGAAGCTGCTGCCCGCAGGACAGCAGCTCAGCACACTGGTGGTGCGTAACGGCGGTGTGACTGCGATGAACGGCAGAACTCTGCCTCTTTCCACCAATACCATCTATCTGGTGGGCGCAGGCAGCGCAGAACTTACCCTGAACACCGATGTACTGAGCATCAACGATGCACCGGTCGAAAACTACAACGCCAACACCTCTGCCGACGGCAAGGTGCTGCGCATTACCGGCAAGAATGACGGCGCAAAGATCTTTGTGAATAAGTCCACCGATCCAAGCGACCTCAAGCCCCTGCGCATTACCGAAAAGGGTCTGCCCGACCTGACCGGTGTGACCGGTGTGCCGATGAGCGGCGAGGGCATGACGGCTAACCTCTATGAGGGCCTGGGCTGGAAGTACGCCACCATGGAAGAGAACGGAAGGACACGCGCGGCGCTTTACATCACCACCCCGGACGGCAACCCGGTGGATCTTTCTTCGGATACCATCAACCCCTACCATAAGGCCATTGCCGTGGAGCAGATCACTTTTGCAAATGTGACTGTCACCGGCATCGTGGCAGAGGGCTCTGTTGGTGCGGAGAACACCATCATTCAGGACGGCACCTTCCAGAAGGATGTCTACATGGATGAAAACAGCACCATCGCAGGCGGCACTTTCCAGGATGTCGTCCGCGCTTATGGCAAGATCACTGGCGGCTCATTCATCGCTGAGGTCCAGCTGAACCAGAACAGCGAGGTCACCGGCGGTGTGTTCCACGATGTCCAGCTGCCGAGCTATGCCACGGAGAAAACGGTCATCCAGAATGCCGTGATCCCCTTGGCAGCCTGAAAACGGACAGCGACAGCAAGGCTGCTATTTCCAATACGGTGAGCTGCGGCTATATTGAAAGCAGATTCCTTGCCGCCGGTCAGCAGCAGAGCAAGCTGATGATGACGGACGGCACTGTGGAACGCCTCAACGACTATGCCGCAGCAACAGACGCGGTTTACCTTATCGGTAATGTCAAGGCAGAGATCCGCTTCAGCAATGCAGTCACGAACATCAACGGCGAGGATGTCAGCGCTTACAACGGCGCACAGCTTTCCGCAGATGGCAAGACCCTGACCCTGACCGCCAAGAATGACGGTGAGCCTATTGTGGTGAACATGGCCACCACCGGAAAGCTGCCCTTCTCTTCCCTGAGCAAGAGCGACTTTACCGTTTCCGGGACGATCGAACATCAGACCGTTAAAAGCAGCAAGGATGGCGTGGGCAAATTGAGCCTCGTCTATGTGCGCACCTACGACAACGAGGTGTTTGAAACCTACCCGGCGGGAGCGGACATGTACGGCCTCTACAAGCAGCGCATCGTAGCGCAAGAGGGCGACAAGTACACAGAAGGCTCGCTTGATATCGGCGAGGTGGTACGCAGATATCAACCGAAGCTCGACGACTTTGAGTATGACCCCAAGACCCAAACTGCAACCTATAAAGGCCCGATGTATTTTGACGATGCACCGCTGTATTCTATCCGGTATGTCCCGGAGGATGGCTCGTTCCGTCTGTGACGAAGCCCACCAAGGCAGGCACTTACAGCGTTGACATCGTGGTGGATTCTAGTGACCACTACGTTGGCAACCAGTACGAAGTGGACACCTATACTGTGTCTGAGTCGAAGTACACCCTGACCGTGGACGACAAGTCTACCGAGCACGTTGCAGGTGAGAAGCTCAGCTTCACCGCAGACGAGAAGGACGGTTACACCTTCACCGGTTGGAAAGTGACCGGTCTGCCCACTGACGTGGACACCACCAAGGCGACCATCTCCTTCACGATGCCCGCAAATAACGTCACACTGAAAGCACAGTACACCGAGAACGCTCCCAAGACCTATAAACTCGATGTCACCGATGCACAGGTCACCCTGAAGGATGGCAGCGCTGTTGCCGACCTGACAGCTGTGTCCGTGGGTACAGAACTCAAGGCTACCGCAGACGAGGACACCGAGACCAGCGTGTTCAAGAGCTGGAACTGCACCGGTCTGGAGCTGACCGAGGAGCAGAGCACCGCACGCGTGGTGTACTTCACCATGCCCGACCATGATGTGAACCTGAAGGCGGAGTTCGTTACTCCTACGAATAAACTCGAGGTCACCGATGCAAAGGTCACCCTGAAGGACGGCGGCGCTGTTGCCGACCTGACGGCTGTGCCTGTGGGCACAGAGCTCAAGGCTATCGCATACGAGGACACCGAGACCAGCGTGTTCAAGAGCTGGAACTGCACCGGTCTGGAGCTGACCGAGGAGCAGAGCACCGCACGCGTGGTGTACTTCACCATGCCCGACCATGATGTGAATCTGGTGGCGGAGTTCGTTACTCCTACGAATAAACTCGAGGTCACCGATGCAAAGGTCACTCTGAAGGACGGCGGCGCTGTTGCCGACCTGACGGCTGTGCCTGTGGGCACAGAGCTCAAGGCCACCGCAGACGAGGACACCGAGACCAGCGTGTTCAAGAACTGGAACTGCACCGGTCTGGAGCTGACCGAGGAGCAGCGCACCGCACGCGAGATATACTTCACCATGCCCGACCATGATGTGAACCTGAAGGCGGAGTTCGTTACTCCTACGAATAAACTCGAGGTCACCGATGCAAAGGTCACTTTGAAGGACGGCGGCGCTGTTGCCGACCTGACGGCTGTGCCTGTGGGCACAGAGCTCGTTGCCACCGCAGACGAGGACACCGAGACCAGCGTGTTCAAGAACTGGAACTGCACCGGTCTGGAGTTGACCGAGGAGCAGCGCACCGCACGCGTGGTGTACTTCACCATGCCCGACCATGATGTGAATCTGGTGGCGGAGTTCGTTACTCCTACTAAGCCCGATCCCGCGCCCGAGAACTATAAGCTTATTGTTTCCTATGCAAAGGTCACCCTGAAGGACGGCAGCGCTGTTGCCGACCTGATGGCTGTGCCCGTGGGTACAGAGCTCAAGGCCACCGCAGACGAGGACACCGAGACCAGCGTGTTCAAGAGCTGGAGCTGCACCGGTCTGGAGCTGACCGAGGAGCAGCGCACCGCACGCGTGGTGTACTTCACCATGCCCGACCATGATGTGAATCTGGTGGCGGAGTTCGTTACTCCTACTAAGCCCGATCCCGCGCCCGAGACCTATAAGCTTATTGTCTCCTATGCAAAGATTACCCTGAAGGATGGCAGCGCTGTTGCCGACCTGAAGGCTGTGCCCATGGGTACAGAGCTCAAGGCCACCGCAGACGAGGACACCGAGACCAGAGTGTTCAAGAACTGGAACTGCACCGGTCTGGAGCTGACCGGGAGGAGCAGCGCACCGCACACGAGATATACTTCACCATGCCCGACCATGATGTGGAACTGACTGCTGTGTTTGAAGTTCCTGCTACTCCCGATCCGGATCCCACTCCTGATCCTAAGCCGAACCCCGACCCCACCCCCGCACCCGGCGGTGACAGTGACGGCGGCGGTGCAGCCATTGTGGCAGTAGCCGCTGTGGGCGGCGCAGCCATTGGCGTGGGTGCCTATATCGCAGGCACCACGGCCTACCTGAAGAGCGTCCTGCCCGAGGGTATGGCCATCCCCGCTAACCGCCAGCAGCTGGCAGTTGCACTGTGGACCGCCGCAGGCAAGCCCGCTACCCAGAGCACTGCACTGTTCAACGATGTGGCAGCAGATGCCGCAGAGCTGCAGGCTATCCGCTGGGTCGTGGATACCGGCCTGATGTCCGCACAGGACGGCAGCTTCAAGCCCGGCAGCCGCGTAGGCCGCATGGAAGTGATCCGCACTTGGAAGACTTACCAGCAGCGCGGCTAAAACCGCTGCCCCTTAACCCCTTATAACCCCGCAGGGACTGCTGCACAGCGCTGTGCGGCAGTCCCTTTTTTGCGTCCCAAAAGGGTGCGCAAGGGCTTTTTTGGGGTTTTTCAGGGCGATTCGATGCATTTCAGGGGCCATTCACGCAGAATTGCTCTACTTTTTTGCCGCCGTTCGTGGTATACTACAAGCACAGAGCAGTGCTCTGTTCAATATGCCATTCCCGTAATTCCTATAGAGCAGAAAACCGTCCGGTAACCGCAAACCGGGCGGTTTTCTGTTTTTTGCGGGTGCGTGCGGTGCACCAGGTCGTTTCAGCGCATTTGCGGGGCGATTCGTGCCCAAAACCGTCCAAAGCGGGCAAAACGTGGTACACTGGGTACAACAAAAGCGCCCGGCTTGGAGGGCGCTTGAGAAGGAGAGAATCTTATGCAAAAACGGCTCATCAGCATGGTTCTGGCGCTGAGCATGGCACTGACCGCAATGCCGCTGCCCGCCCTTGCCCAGAGCGCCCCGCCCGACACCGCCAAGGCAGCCCGCTGGGCTGTGGAGTCCGGGCTGCTGCCCGACATGGGTGAGGGCGCCTTTACGCCCGGCAAGCGTGTGACCAAGGTACAGGTCATCCGCGCATGGAACCGGCTGAAAAAGCTGGGTCTGGCGAAATAACAATTGCCATCTCCCGATCGATCCTTTCCAATAAGTGCAGCAAGGCCGTCCGGCATTCGCCGGACGGCCTTGCTTGCTTTTGGGGGAAGGCTGCGCAACCGAACCCTCTCAGTCGTCCGCTGCGCGGGAGCGCCGCCAGTGAGAAAACCGGTGGTGCCCACTTCATCGGGGTCAAAAGAGAACATCCCCCGGCAGGCAGAAACTTTCCCCGCAGAGGGCATTTCAATCGTTCTCCACCCCGGGGCACCCGGCGGTGCGCCATGCGGCGCACAGCACCTCTTTTTCCGCCTTGGAAAGCTTTTTCAGGGCGGCTTCCCGGCGCAAAGCGGCGCGCTTGTCCGCGCAGCGCTCCAGATAGGCAAAGCCTACCGCGCCGTGGGCGCGGGTGTAGCGGGCACCTTTGCCGCTCTGGTGCGCTTTCAGCCGGGCGGCGGGGTGGTTCGTCCAACCGGTGTACAGCTGCCCGCCGGTGCAGCGCACCATGTAGACGTAGGCGGCGTCAGGCAAGGCGTCCATTGTTTTTCAGCACCTGACGGCAGGCGGCAAGGGCGGTCTCCTTGTCCTTGGCGGTAATGAGGAAGCGGCTGGCGTGGCAGAAGCTGATGCCCGGGATGCCGCTCTTCTGCTCGATGACCTCCTGCGGCTGCCCCGCCCACGACTGGGGGAAGGGCAGCTTGGACTTTTTGGTCTTGTGGTCGGTGACGCACTGGGCGCTCCACCCGCCGCGCTGGCTGGGGTACACCACAAACAGGGCATCGGTCTTGTACAGGCCGTTTTTCCACGGCAGATAGCAGGGCAGCACCACGATGCCGTCGCGGGAGCTGCGGTAGGCCTGCTGTACTTTTTCGTCCGCGCGGTTCACGGCGTTGGCGCTGTCGATCTGGTTCTCCAGGATCTGCTTTGCCACAGCCACCGCCTTGAAAAAGCAGCTGTCCTGATCCTCTTTGGAATCCCACACCGGGTTGAAAAAGCCGATGGCATCGCACAGGCTGTTCTGCTCGCCGGTGTTGTCGTTCAGGTCCAGCGGCTGGATGAAGTTTTCGTCAATGAGCCGCGCCTGCCGCTCGCCCACAAGGCCCGGGCCAAGCACCCGCCACAGCAGGCCAAAGGCCGCGTAGGGCACGCCGTTGGCGCGGTACTCCCGGGGCTCCTGATGGTGGTCGAACATCCCAAAGCCGATATCGTACACGATGCCGTCAAAATCGTCAGGCACGGTAAAGCCGCGGGTGATCTTGATATCCGGGCGCAGAATTTGCAATAGCGCCGTAGCAAACACGTCATCGGCATGGAACTTGCCGGCGTGGGTAAAACCGTTTGCGGGAATTTTCATGGACTTGATACCTCGTTCTCCTAGTTTCGTCTGGTATCAGTATAGCACAATCCCGCCCATGGGACAACAAAAAGGAACGGCGGCGCTGCCGTTCCTTTTGTGTGGGACGATTTGGAATGCGCTTCCACTGGAAGCGGCGTTGTAGATGCCGTTTGCCTTTACGACCCCTCCCGTGAAAATGGGATAGCGGAGCGTCCGCAGACGCTCCGCTATCCCGAAATAAAAATAATATTTCCGCTGAATATGGCTAGAGCGAAGCGGAAGCCATTTTTGATCGTTCTGCAACAAAAAGGCTGCTGCACAGCGGTTTGTGCAACAGCCTATAACAGTTTTGCTTACAGCGCCGAGTAGCCGAAGCTGTTCACCAGCGCGTCAATGTGCTGCCCGGCCTTGCACAAGGGGCAGTCGCGGGAGTCGAAGCTGGCGTAATCCGGCAGGCTGGTGGGGTCGAAGATAGAGGTGACCGGGTAGCCAAGGCACTCGTGGGTGGTGGCAAAAATCGCCGAAAGCCCAGCCACGATGCCGCCGTAGTAGTTTACGGCTTCCACGGCTGCCTGAATGGTGTAGCCGGTGGTGATGGATGCGGCCAGAATGAGGACGTGCTTGCCCTTGACCATGGGAGCAAGATTATCCCGCAGAATGATCTGGCTGCCGGAGGTGTATTCCGGCGTGACGATGTAGATGGTCTTGTGGGCGTTCATATTGGTAAAGCCGTCCTTGGTCAGCTCGTTGGCAAGGCAGGTGCCAATGACCTGCGTGCCGTCCAAGCAAAGCACGGTATCCACGATGGTGCTGTGCTGATAAGCGCTGACCAGCTCCTTTGCCACGGCTTTTGCCTCGGAAAGGCGGGTCTTTTGGGTGGTCACGTCGATGTAATAGTTGATGTGGCTGTGGCTGGTGGCAAAATGTCCCTTGGCCACCCGCAGGAACAGTTCGCTTTTGCTGGTGGGAAGCTTGACCATGTTGATCATTGTACAGCACTCCTTTTTTCACCGGGCGCAGCTGCGCCGCAAAATACAAAACAGCGCGGCAACCCGTTCCGGTCGCAGCGCTTATTTTTCTTCTCTGCCTCTTTATTGTACTGAAAAATGCCGCTGTGCACAAGACACAAACCTGACGAAAAACCTTGCTTTTTTACAGACATATCGCCGAAAACTTGGATGCAAAGGCCGCTGCCGCCCGGAATGCCGCACCGCAAAGGGGGCACAGCGGCAAGCCCGGCGCTATGACAGGGGAGAAGTGTGCCTTTTTGCGCAACACGGAAAATTTTGCAAAAAGGGACTGGTATTTTTGCGGGTTTTGAGTATAATATAAGAGATAGTTCAAATTTGAAGTAAAAGGAGAATCACATCCATGGCACAGGCAAAACAGGATATGGGTTCCGGCAGCGTAAAAAAGCTGATGCTGCAGCTCATGATCCCGGCGGTCGTTGCACAGGTGGTCAACCTGCTGTATAACATCGTGGACCGCATTTACATCGGACATATTGCCGGCATCGGCGCGGCAGCGCTGACCGGCGTGGGACTGTTCACCCCCATCCTTATGCTGCTGAACGCATTCGCCATGCTGGTGGGCGCGGGCGGCGCACCCCGCACCGCCATTGCGCTGGGACAGGGCGACAAGGAGCAGGCGGAGAAGATCATCTCCAACAGCTTTACCATGCTGCTGCTCTTTTCGGTGGTGCTGACCGTGGTGTTCTACGCCGGAGCACCCACCCTGCTGCGGCTCTTTGGTGCCAGTGACGCCACCCTGCCCTATGCGCTGAGTTACAGCCGCATCTACATTCTGGGCTCGGTGTTTGTGCTGCTGGTGCTGGGCATGAACCCCTTCATCACGACGCAGGGCTTTGCCAAGACCAGTATGCTCACCACCGTCATCGGTGCGGTCATCAACATTATTCTCGACCCCATCCTGATCTTTGGTCTGGGTCTGGGCGTGCGGGGCGCTGCCATTGCCACCGTGCTCAGTCAGGCTGTGGGCGCGGTGTGGATCCTGCACTTCCTCACCGGCAAAAAGACCATCCTGCGCCTGCGCAAGGACTATATGCGCCCGGAAAAGAAGGTCATTCTGCCGGTGATGGCGCTGGGCGTCTCCACCTTTGTGATGATGTCCACTGAGAGTCTGCTGTCCATCAGCTTCAGTTCCAGTCTGGCGCGGTACGGCGGCGACGTGGCTGTGGGCGCCATGACCGTCATCACCAGCGCCTCCCAGCTGTGCACCCTGCCCATTCAGGGCATCTGTCAGGGCGGTCAGCCGGTGATGAGCTTCAATTTCGGCGCGGGCAAAAAGTCCCGCGTCAAGGAGGCATTCCGCTTCCAGCTGACCCTGTGCAGCTGCTACACCTGCCTGTTCTGGCTGCTCATGATGCTGGCGCCGGGGGCTGTGGCGGGCATCTTCACCTCGGATACGGCGCTGATCGACTACACCACATGGTCCATGCGCATCTACATGGCCGGTATCTTTGCCATGGGCTTCCAGATCGCCTGCCAGCAGAGCTTTATGGCGCTGGGTCAGGCCAAGGTCAGCTTGCTGCTGGCCTGTCTGCGCAAGATCATTTTGCTGATCCCGCTCATCTTCATCCTGCCGCACCTGCTGCCGGACCCGGTATTCGGTGTTTTTCTGGCAGAGCCGGTCAGCGATATTCTGGCCGCCATCATCACCACCATCACCTTCTTCTCCCGCTTCAACGGTATTCTGGAACGGGGCGCCGCGAAGGTGTAATGAAATAGAACAAGCCCGGAAAGTCTGCGGACTTTCCGGGCTTGAATTTTTGGCTTTAAACGGCCTCTGGCTCACCCAAAGCCAGCACCTTCGTCAACTCAGCCTGCACCTTGGCGTTGGTGGCGTCGGTGACGGCCAGCACATCGGAATAGAACTTTTCCATCTCGTCACGGGTGGAGAAGGTGGCCACATACATCTGGTTGCCCATGGCACCGGACAGCGCCTCGGGGATGCGGTCCACCATGCGCATGTTGTCCTGATACTTCTGCATCAGCTGCTCGTGGCTATAAACAAAGCTCTTGCCGTCCCGGCGGCCGGCAAAGGCGCAATAGTAGTGCTCACCCACCGGCATATCGGTGCCGCCGAAAGCGATCATGTCCGCCCAGATCTTGTACACGTTGGTGGAGCGGGCAAAGTCGATCATGTCCGGGGTAAAGCCGCCGCAGGGACGCATGTTGACTTCCAGCGCCACGATCTGACCCTTTTTTTGCCCATGCTGGCCTGATTCTCGGTCATGCGGAAGAACTCGAAGTGGACAAAGCGGCTCTTCACCCCAAAGCTCTTGACGGCGGCACGGCCCGCAGCGCGGGTGTCCTCCGGCAGATCCTTGATGATGTAGTAGATGGAGTTGTCATCGTTGTTCACGATGTCCATGATGGACACCGGGCTCACGTTGCCTGCCTCAAAGATGGGGTTGCCATGGGCGTCGATGATGGCATCGTAGCTGTTCACCTCGGCGCGGACGAACTCCTCCATGATGTAGGTAGGCCCACATCCGGGTGCTCCTTCTCCTTGTAGGCCAGAAATTCTTCCAGCTCCTTGTCGCTGGAAAGGCGGTGCGTATCCGAAGCGCCCACGCCGTTATCCGGCTTGACCACCACCGGGTAGCCCACCTGCGCCACAAAGGCCTTGCAGCCTGCAAGGTCATCTACCATGTGGTAGCGGGCCGTCGCGATGCCGACTTTCTGATAGTATTCCTTCATCTTGGACTTGAACTTGATGCGCGGCATATCGCTGACTTGGAAGCCGCTGGTGATGTGGAAATCGGTACGGAGCATGGCATCGCGTTCCAGCCAGTATTCGTTGTTGCTCTCCAGCCAGTCGATGCGACCATACTTGAAGGCGAAAAAGGCCACGGCGCGGTATACCTCGTCGTAGTTTTCCAGACTGTTCACCTTGTAGTACTCGTTCAGGCTTGCCTTCAGCTCCGGCTTCAGCTCCTCGTAGGGCTGGTCGCCGATGCCCAGCACGTTCAGGCCGTTGTTCTTCAGCTCCCGGCAGAACTGCCAGTAGTTCGTGGGGAAGTTGGGGGAGATAAAAATAAAGTTCTGCATAGTATTTGTTGATTCCTCTTTCCGTTACCTCTATGATTGCAATGCCCCTGCGGGGCGGGACAGACTTTAATATTGGGGAAACAACGGCGCGTCCATGGACGCGCCGTTGTGCCATTTTCACGGGATGGGTCACTGCTGGCCCAGAACGTAGGGCATATAGTACGCCACCTGCTTATACCACCAGTTCCAGTCGTGGTTGACATCGTGACCCCACAGGTCTACCCAGATGGGGATATGCTTTGCCTCAAAGATGCGCTTGAGCAGCCATGTGGTGTCCGGCTGTTCCCAGTCGCCCTGACCGCAGCAGATGACAGCTTTCTGGCTGCGGAACAGCTGCATATAGGGGTGATCCTCCGGGAAGTTCTTCATGTAGTCCACGGGGGAGTTCATGTACACCAGCTCGTCCATATAGTCGCCAAAGCCGTAGTGGGCAGTGTAGATGCCGCTGAGTGCCAGACAGCCGCAGAAGATATCCGGGCGGCGCAGATACAGGTTTACCGCGTGGGTGGCACCCAGACTGCAGCCGAAGGCGATGACACCGGGCAGGTCGCTCCAGCCGTTGCGCTGCTGCGCCAGATGCTGAAGCATCGGAGCGGCCTCGCGGGTGATGTAGCGCAGCCACTGCTCATAGCGGCGGATGCGCCAGTAGGGGGATTGCCCTGTGCGTCCGACCAGGTTTCCTGATCCATGGTGTCGATGGAAAGCACCATGATCTGCCCGGACTCGATCCACGGGGCAAGGGCATCGGTCATGTGGAAGTTTTCAAAATCGAAGAATCGGCCGTCCTGACAGGGAATATACAGCATCGGGCGGCCTGCGTGGCCGTAAAGCTTGCACTCCATATCCCGTCCCAGTTCCGGGCTGTACTCCTTGAAATACTGCATCTCCATGGTGTTTCCTCCTTTGGTGTGGTTATGGTATTGGGGCACCCCTTCTTTTATTCCTCCACCTCATACAGCAGGGTGTGGAACACGAAGGGCAGCTGCTTTTCCCAGCTGGCCTCGCAGTGGGTGCCGCCGGGCACGATGCGGCTGGTCAGGTGGATGCCCCGGGTCATCAGCTTGCCGCTCAAGTTGGAGAATTCCCGGCGGATGCCATCGTGGTTGCCCATCTCCCGGGAGCCGTAATCCATGTACAGCACCGTGCCGGGGGTAAGCTTTGCGCGCCCCACAAGGCCGGAAAGCTTATCCGGCGCCACCCAGATGGAGGGGGAAAGCGCTGCGGCACGGCTGTAAGTATCGTTATATTGCAGCAGGGCGTACAGGCTCATCAGCCCGCCCATGCTGCTGCCGCCGATAAAGGTATGTGCCCTGTCCGGCAGGGTGCGGAAATTTTGGTCGATCAAAGGCTTGAACCGGTGGATGAACCAGCTCATGGTGGCCTGTCCCTTGCCGTCAAAGTGGCCGTAGGTGGGGTCATCGAAGCGGTAGGGGGAATACTCCACCAGACGCTCGTTGTTCGCCCCGGCGTTGCACTCGATGGCCGCCACGATCAGCGGGGTGTCGGTATAGTCCAGATAATCCGCCACGCCCCAGCTTTTGCCGTAGGTGGCATCTTCGTTGAAAAACACGTTCTGCCCATCGAACATATACAGCACGGAAAACCGGCGCTCCGGCTGTGCCTCGTACATGGTGGGCAGATAGACATACGCCCGGCGCTGTTCGGTGCCGTTGACCGCCGGGTAACTCATGCTCCATTTTTTGATCATGGTGCTTCTTTCCTCTCAAATCTTCCTGCAAGGGGCACAGGCGGCAAGCCCACGCCCTTTATAGGTAGTGTAGCACCATGCGGCGGGAATTGCAATGATTATAGAGCAAAGGGACTGCTGCCCCAGACGGTATGCAGCAGTCCCTTTAAAAGCCGTAGGGTGACAGGCGGCTCAATATTTCTTTTCCACAGGCACGATCCAGCCCTTGGTATCGGGCAGCAGCTTGCCCCACTGCATACCGGTCATGGTGTCGTACAGCTTCTGGGTGACAGGGCCGATCTTGCCGTCGCCGATGAAGGCGTGCTCGCCCTTCCAGACCAGCTCCTTGACAGGGGAGACGACAGCGGCAGTACCGGTGCCGAACACCTCTTCCAGCTTGCCTTCGCGGGCAGCAGCCATGATGTCGGCAATGGCGATCTTGCCCTCAACGACCTCGTAGCCCCAGTCCTTCAGCAGTTCGATGCAGCTGCGGCGGGTGACGCCGGGCAGCACGGTGCCCACGGTAGCGGCGGTGTACACCTTGCCGTCGATCTTAAACATGATGTTCATGCTACCAACTTCTTCAACGTACTTCTTTTCCACGCCGTCCAGCCACAGCACCTGTGCGTAGCCCTGCTCCTCGGCCAGCTCACCGGCCTTGATGGAAGCGGCGTAGTTGCCGCCGCACTTGGTAAAGCCGGTCAGACCCGGGGCGGCGCGGATGTACTCATCCTCCACATAGATGCGGACGGGGTCGAGGCCCTCGGCGTAGTAAGCACCGGAGGGAGCGCAGATGATGCAGAAGATATAGTGCTTGGAAGCGTGCACGCCCAGACCCACATCATTGGCAAAGATGAAGGGACGGATGTACAGAGAAGCGCCGTCGGTGTGGGGCACCCAGTCGCGGTCCACGTCCACCAGAGCCTCGACAGCCTGAATGTAGTCCTCTACCGGGATCTTGGGGATGCACAGACGGTCGGCAGAATCCTGAAAACGCTTGGCGTTGCAGTCCGGGCGGAACAGCTGCACGGTGTCGTCGGCAGTGCGGTAGGCCTTCATGCCCTCAAAAATTTCCTGTGCGTAGTGGAACACCACGGTAGCGGGGTCCAGCTCAAAGGGGCCGTAGGGGACGATGCGGGCATCATGCCAGCCCTCACCCTCGGTGTAATCCATGACGAACATGTGGTCGGAGAACTTTTTGCCGAAGCCAAGCTTCGTCTCATCGGTGGGCTTTGCCTTGGGCGTAGCCGTGCGGGTGATCTTGATATCCAACATAGTGAGTTTCCCTCTTTCCTTTTATGCGCGTGCGCACGATTTCCGGCGCTTTATGACACAAATGTTGGTTTCTATTATAATATTCCCTGCCGGTTTTGCAAGGAATCAAAAAATGTTTCATCTTTCCACCGGTAAAGTTGCACCAGATTGTGAGCACAATGGTGTGCAAACTGCCAAATCTATGGTACAATAGGGGCACAGAGCACTTTTGCGGGGCACAGCCCCGCTTTTCTACGGAAGGAGCATACTGCCATGATCGACAGCGTTATTTTTGATATGGACGGCCTGATGTTTGACACCGAGCGGGTCTGGGCTACCCTGTGGGAGCCTGCACTTGCCACCCTTGGGCTTTCTTATAAGGAAGGGCTGGACGTTGCCGCCCGCGGCACGGCAGGGGACACCATGCGGGCGGTGCTGCGCCGCTTCTACGGGGAAAACTGCGACACGGACGCCATCATCGAGGCGCTGCACGCACAGGCGGAAAAGGCGTTTCAGGCACCGCCGCCCAAAAAGCCCGGACTGGACGAAATTCTGACATGGCTGGATGCGCAGCACATCCCTATGGCAGTGGCCTCCTCCAGCCGGATGGCGTCTATCCGGCACCATTTGGACGGCTGGGGTCTGACCCACTATTTTAAGGTGATCGTCTCCGGCGAGCAGTTCTCGGCCTCCAAGCCCAACCCGGAAATTTTTCTGCGGGCAGCGGAGGCGCTGGGCACTGCGCGTGACCGCACCCTTGTGCTGGAGGACAGCTACAACGGCGTGCGCGCCGGTGCCGCCGGCGGTTTTGTCACCGTGATGGTGCCGGACATGGCACCCGCCAACGACGAGATGCGCCGTCTGTACACCGCCGAGTGCTGCGACCTGTACGAGGTGCTGGAAGGCTTGCAGAAGGGGAGATTCTGATTGTGAAAATACAATGCCGGACAGCCCGCAGGCTGTCCGGCATTGTGCTATTTTAACGTGCTTTTTTTCTGCGGCGGAGCTTGCGCACCAGTTTGCGGAGCAGCAGCACAAGGCACACCACCAGCAGAATGACGGTGAGGATCAGACCGAGAAGGATAAAGGCAAAGCGGTTGGGCTTTTTCAGCAGCGCGGAAAGGCTGCGGCTGTCCTCTACCTTTTTGCGGTCGTGCAGGGTGCTGTAATAGTCCGGCACGTTGCCGATGCCGTCGCCGTCGGTGTCCTCGAACGAGGCCATGTACCGCGCAATGGCGTCCCAGCCCTTCAGCTCCCTGCCGTTTTCGGTCAGGATCACGTCCTCAAAATCTTCGATGGGAGTGCCGTCGGCGTATTTCGGCACGATGGACAAAATGCCGTAGGACATATCCGTCACGGCGCTCAGCATCTGCCCGCTGTAAAGGTCTGCCACAATGCGGTACAGCTTGTCGTCCTGCAGCTCCACGCGCTGCCCGTCCTTGACCAGATAGACGTCTGTCACCTTGTTCAGCAGCAGACGGTGGGGGTTGTAGGTAAAGTTCAGGCCGCTGCAATACAGCCGCGCGGTGGTCATGAAATCCGACACGGAAGCGTCGATCTCGGCGGCGGTGCGCAGTTCCTTGCCGGTGAGGTAGACTTCGATGAGGGGATAACCCGGCACGCCGTCCGCGCCGATGCCCAGCGAGAAGGAGTTGAACACCTGCTCCACTGTGATATCGCCCCGGGCGTAGGTGTCGCGCACGGTGCCGCTGGGTACTACCGCCAGATCTACCGGCACGCCGTCATAGTCGGCGGCGTTCTCCACCGCGTACACATAGGCATCCGCGATGATATCGCCCAGATTATGCTCGGTGTGCACCTTGCCCAGATCCTCCAGGTTAGAGAAAACAACATCGTTTTCTGCCAGCACCTGATCTTTGGTGTAGCCGAACTGCGCCAGATAATCCTCGTCCACTGTGTCCATAAAGCGGTCGATGACCTCTTGCGTTTCCGCATCGGCGGGGATGTCGGCGGTGATGGGGATCAGCTGGTAATTGGTCACCTGCCAGCGGCCGTCCGCTTTTTGTGCCATGGTAAGGCTGCCCAAATTTTTGCCGTATTCGCCGCAGGAGACCACATAGGTGTCCCCGTGCCGGATGGGTTCCCGGATGCGGCTGTGGGTGTGGCCGCTCAGGATGAGGTCAAGGTCAGGTACACCCTTGGCCAGCAGCTCGTCCTCAGACTTTTTGGGATCGTCCCATGTACCGCTGTGGGAAACGCAGACGATCATATCCACGTTTTCGTTCGCCTTGATCTCTGCCACGGTGGCCTTTACCGCCTGTACTGGGTCCTTGAATTTCAGCTCGCAGGTGGGTGCGCAGGAGAGCGCATCCTTGCCGAAAACGCCCACCACGGCAATGCGCACATCGCCCTTCTGCACCATGGTGTAGTCCTGCACGCCGTAGGCGGTAAAGGCGTCTTTGAGCATCTGTTGTCCCTCAGTGAGGCCGGCGGCTTCCATGGCGTCCCAGTCTACATTGCAGACCACGATGGCCGGGACGGCATCGCCGGAGGTGCGGGCACTGGTAAGCATATTGGCAAGCCCCTTGGAGCGGTAATCAAACTCGTGGTTGCCGAAGGTGGTCACATCGTAACCCATGTAGCCCAGCATCCGCAGCTCTGCGGCCTGCGTTTCAAACACCGTCTGGATCAGGGTGCCCATGGAAAAATCGCCGCCGTCGATCACAAGGGTGTCCGGGTCTTTGGCGCGCTGCGCCTTGATGAGGGTGTTGGCGCGGGCAAAGCCGCCGATGTCCGTCTCCTCATCCTCCACCACGGTGGTAAAGGTATTCAGGTGGGAGTGGGTGTCGTGGCTGAACAGGATGTCCAGCGTTTTGCCCGTCTCCGGTGCCTGCCCATAGGCGGCGGGAATGCCCAGCAGCACCGAAAACAGCAGCAGCACGGCCACCGTCATGGCGAAAAGCTTTTTCATGGCGTGTTCTCCTTTGTTGCGTCCTTATTTTTTCGGCTCAGCCAAATTTTTACAGCATCGGAAAAAGTAATACCACTCTATAAAAATAAACTATCTGCACGCTATTTTAGCATAAATGCACAAAATAAACAAGACGGCAGTTGCCTTTTTGCGCCGATATGCAACGCTTTTGGAAAATCAGACTTGTTTTGTCTCCTGCAAAAACAAAACCAGCCAAGCCCGCAGGCTTGGCTGGTTTGAAAGCGATCGGTATTCCCTGATCAGGCACCCACGATCAGGCGCACGGCGCCGTAGATGCCGGCGTCGTTGCCAAGGCTGGCGGCCTTGATGGGGGTCTCCTTGCAGGACTGGAAGGCGTACTCCTTGTAGTGGCGCACCAGCGGGGTGAACAGAACCTCCCCGGCGCGGGCCACGCCGCCGCCGATCATGAACATCTCGGGGTCGGTGGTGGCGGCAATGTTTGCCAGTGCCATGCCCAGCGTGGAGGCCATCTCGTCCACCTCGCGGGCAGCCAGTGCGTCCCCGGCGCGGGCGGCGTCGAAAACGTCCTTGGCTTCAAAGTCCTTGCCGCGCAGGGTGCAGGCGGTGTCCGGGTTTGCGTCCAGCAGCTTCTTCATGCAGCGCACAACGCCGGTGGCGCTGGAATACTGCTCCAGACAGCCGCGCTTGCCGCAGCCGCAGACGGCGGTCTCGTGGGGGTTGACGGTGATGTGGCCGATCTCGCCGCCGGCACCGTGAGCGCCGTCGATGACCTTGCCGTTCACGATGACGCCGCCGCCCACGCCGGTGCCCAGTGTGACCATGACGGCGCTGCGGCAGCCCTGTGCCGCGCCCATCCAGATCTCGCCCAGCGCAGCTACGTTGGCGTCGTTGCCCACCAGCACCCGGATGCCGCCCAGCAGCTCGCTGAGCTCAATGGACACGTTGCGGTTGCCCCAGCCGCCAAGGTTCGCACATACGATGGGCACAATGCTGGAATCCAGCACCGGGCCGGGCACGCCCAGACCGACACCCTCGACCTTGTCTGCGGACAGACCCTTTTCCTGCATCTTCTGCTGCACGGCAGCAGCCAGATTTTCCAGAATGTGAGCACCGTTATTAGAAGTATCGGTGCTTACCTCACTTTTCCAGCAGCTTGCCGCTGGTGGTGAACAGGCCGACCTTGGCGGTAGTGCCGCCCAGATCGATGCCAAATGCGTATTCCTTCATGTCATTTACCCCTTTGATGCGGATGCGCCGCATTTTTTATCAGTATTTTATAGTATACCATATTTTTCCGCAAAAGAGCAGTACTGCGGCGGCATTTCGTGCAATCGGACTGAAATCTGTGTAAAATTTTGGGCAGTTCCACAAGGGGTGTCAGCGCACGGTGTTGGTCAGCGTGCCAATTCCTTCGATCTCGCACTGCACGGTGTCGCCCGGGTGCAAAAATTGCGGCGGGTCCATGCCCATGCCCACCCCGGCAGGGGTACCGGTGGCGATGATGGTACCGGCTTTCAGGGTCATGCCCTGCGAAAGCTCGTGGATGACATGGTCGATATCAAAAATTTGCAGTTTGGTGTTGGAATCCTGCCGCAGCTCGCCGTTCACCCGGCTGCGGATGGGCAGCGCGGGCGGGTAGGTGTCAAATTCGTCGGCCGTGACGATGCAGGGCCCCATGGGGGTAAATCCGTCCAGACTTTTGCCGAAGTACCACTGCTTGTGGGCGGTCTGTACGTCCCGGGCGGAGACGTCGTTCAGGATGGTGTAGCCGAACACATAGTCTTTGGTCTGCCCGGCGGGCACATCCTTGGCGTCCTTACCCAGCACCACAGCCAGCTCACACTCGTAGTCCAGCTTCTGTACAAGGTCGGTGTGCGCCTCGATGAAGCCGCCGTCCGGCACCGCGCGGCTGACCCGCTTGGAGAAGTAGATGGCGTCCTGATGCTTGGTAGAAAAGGCATCCGCAGAGTACTTTTCGGCCTCGTCCGAGTGCGCCATATAGTTGATGCCCAGACAGACCACGTCCTGCGCGGGGCAGGGGATGGGGCTTTGCAGGGTGACGGCCTCCACCGGCAGTGCGGGGATGCCGCTGATGGCCAGCTGCAAGCCGAACCGCACCTGCGGGGTGAGGAAGGGGATGGCGTCGGACAGGGTCTCGTAGGAGAGCCCCAGCCAGCTCAGCGGCCAGACCTGTGTGCCGTCCTGCGAGAGGATGGCGGGGTCCTCCACACCGTCCGGCAGACGGCAGGTAACAAAACGCATACAGTCTCCCTCCTCTCAGTGCCGGTAGGCGATGGCATTGCGGATGCGGTCGGCTTCGGCTTCTCCCGCCAGCTGGCGCACCAGCTCCAGCGCAAAGGGGATAGCGCCGCCCAGACCGTAGCTGGTGGTGATGTTGCCGTCCACGACTACCTCGGTGTCCAGCACATGGGCGCCGGCCAGCTTGTCCTGAAATGCAGCGTGGGCGGTGGCGTTTTTGCCCTCCAGCAGACCCAGTGCTGCCAGCACGCTGGGCGCAGCGCAGATGGCGGCTACCTTTTTGCCCGCCTTTGCAAAGGCAACGCAGGTGTCGGTCACCGTCTTGTTGGCGGCAAGGTTTGGCGTGCCGGGAATGCCGCCGGGCAGCACCACCAGATCTACATCGGAATAATCGACTTCCTCTGCCAGTGCATCAGCGGTGATATGCACCTTATGGCTGCTCAAAATCTCCCGGCTGCCGGAAGCACTGGCCACCAGCACCTCCACCTTGGCGCGGCGGAGCAGATCCACCACCAGCAGAGCTTCGCACTCCTCGGTGCCCTCCGCAAAAAATACTACAGCTTTTGCCATAAGAAAAACCTCCTGTTCAAATCTTAAAAAGAAAAGCCGCGTGCCGCAGCTTTGGGCGGTACGCGGCTTTTATATCAGTCAGCGGCCTTTTTTCAGCTTCCAGCAGCGCACGCAGTACACTGTCGTCCGCGCTCAGCACCCGGCTGACCCGGCTGATGATGGCGCTGGACGCGCCGGTCTTGTCCATGATCTCGGTGTAGATGCACTTGTCGGCCAGCAACTCGGCAATGTTGTAGCGCTGCTCCATTGCGCTGAGTTCCGAATAGCTGCACACGTCCTGCAGAAAACGATAGCATTCCTCCGGGGTCTTGAGCTGCAGAAAAGCCCGGTACAGGCCGGAGTTGCCGGTGGGATGATCTTTCGCCATGATAGTCTCCTTTTTTGCACAAAATGCCCGCAGACAGCGGCTTTATTACACTACATCAGTGTAGTACAAACGCGGATAAATTTCAATGGCTATTTTGTGATTTTTCGGAAATCAGCTCAGGGTGTGCTCATACACCAGCTCGTTGCGGGGCACGGTGCCGGTCTCCTGCTCGGCGGGGCGCAATTCGCGGTAGCGCAGCGCCTTGAAGAACTGCTGCACCGGCAGTGCCTTGGCGTGGATGGTGCACCACACCCGGCCTTTGCCCTCGCCCTTGGCCAGCCGCTCACAGGTCTGCACGATATCCCGGCCGATGGCTTTGCCGCGGTATTCCGGCTTGAGGTACAGGTGCATCAGGTGCAGGGCGGTGTTCTCCATCTTCCACGCAAAGTAGCCGATGAGCTTGCCCCCCAGAAACACCAGAAAATAGTTCACGTCGTTGTCGATGTCCGCTTCAATGGCATCGGCGCTTTGCAGCTCCTCCACAAGGGCGTCCAGCTGCTTTGCGGGGTAGTAGCGCTTGTAGACCTCGTGCCACAGTTCGCTGGCAAGGTCGGCGGTGTTGTGGATGTATTTGGCCTTTGCGACCAGCTTGTAATCAGGCTTCATAAAACTCCTTATACTTTTACGATGTAGTCCGGTTTGCGGGGCGCGGCGGGCTTGGGCGCGGCGGCGGGATAGCCCAGAATGCAGTGGCCTACGCCGATCCAGTCCCCCTCGATGCCCCACTGTTTCAGCAGTGCCTTGCCCTCGGCGGAGTCGAACTCCTCCCGGGCACGGTTGATCCAGCAGCTGCCCAGCCCCAGCGATGCGGCAGCCAGCATCAGGTTGCCCATGACAAGGCTGCCGTCCTGCACGGCGCAGTTTGCATGGGCATCGGCCAGCACCACCAGAATGGTGGGTGCGCCGTACATGGGGTCGCTGTCGGCGCCCATGACGGCGGCGTTCATCCGGGTCAGCTGGGCACGGGTGGCGGCATCCTGCACGACCACGATCTTAGCGCTCTGGCGTCCCATAGCGCTGGCGGCGTAGGTGCCGGCCTCCAGTACAGCGTCCAGCTCGGCATCCGTGATCTGCCGGGGCTCGTAGGCGCGGCAGCTGCGGCGGCTGCGAATGGTTTGTAAAGTCTCGTTAGTCATGAAAGATCCCCTCCTTAATAGTGGATGGCTTTATTGTACCACAACCTGCGCCGGAGTGCAAAGTGCCCGCCGGTAAAAAACATTGCTGGTCTCCGAAAACGTTTGCGGTGCAAAACACGACAGAATGCACAAAAAACAAAAGAAAGATTATGGAAAAGCATTCTTGTTGCCAGCGGGCAAATCGGGTATAATAGGGCTACCATAGCGGAAAGGAGTTGTGCTCTATGGCAAAGGCATCGCAGGTCGTCATTATGGAGGGGGAATACTACATTATCAAGGCCCCCAATGGGAAGGTACTGGAAGTAAAGGATTTCAACACGGAGAACGGCGCCGGCATCCAGCTGTGGAGCTATGCGGGCCATCCGTGGCAGCAGTGGCAGTTTGTGGACGCGGGCGAGGGACGCTGGCGCATCCAGAACCGCTTTACCGGCAAGATGATCGATCTGGCACTTGGCGGCGTGGTGGAGGGCACATGGCTGCACCAGTGGAGCCGCACCAGCGGGCTGAGCCAGTGCTGGGCGCTGGAACCCACCCGCAGCGGACGTACCCGCATCCGCAATGTGCTGGCGGATAAGTACATCGACCTTGTGGGCATGAACACCGCCAACGGCGCACAGGCGCAGATCTGGAACTATGTGGCGGGCGGCAATCAGGAGTGGACGCTGGAACGCATCGACCCTGACGTTGCCCAGACCGGCAAGCGCGCCGGGGAAGCTAAAGACCCCCAGCCCACGCCAAGCCAGCGCAAGCACCAGAACGATCTGGTGCGCAAGCTGAACAGCGCAGGCAAGGGCCGCGCCGGGCGCAAGGCATAAATCGAAAAATGCTTCCGCTGCTTTGTGGGCATCCGCAGCGGAAACACTTCCCAAAGGGCTGCTGCACAGCGTTTCATGCAGCAGCCCTTTCTTATGAAAAGAGATACGGTCAGCGGCCCCGCCCGCTCAGACGCTGACAAAAACATCGGACAAAAAAGGAGAACGACCAATGAACTTAGGCGCATTTATGGACCCGGAATTTCCCATCTTCAGCACCACCCTTTGCTATTTGGAGCGGGAGGACGCTTACCTGATGCTGCACCGCATCAAAAAGCAGGACGACTACAACCACGACAAATGGGTGGGCGTGGGCGGCAAATTTGAGCGGTTTGAAAGCCCGGAGGACTGCCTTGTGCGGGAGGTGCGGGAGGAGACCGGCCTTACCCTGACGCGCTACCGTGCCCGGGGACTGCTGACCTTTGTGTGGGGCAACATGACCGAGTTCATCCACCTGTACACCGCCGACCGGTGGGAGGGCGAGATGATCCGGGGCGATGCCTGCGCCGAGGGCGAATTGCAGTGGGTGCAAAAGTCTGAGGTGCAAAAACTGCCCATCTGGGAGGGAGATAAGCTCTTTTTCCGTCTGCTGGAGGAAGAGAACCCCTACTTTTCCCTCAAGCTGGTGTATGACGGCGACACCCTGAAACAGGCCGTGCTGGACGGCAAGCGCATTGTTTAAAAATGTTCGGATGCAGAGACCTATGGTGGGATGCAACCCTTTGGACAAAATAGACATAAAAAGAAAAGATTTTTCAGCACTTAAATCAGGACGCGTGCAGAAAAAACAAAAAATACTGACAGATGTGCCATCGAATAAGGACTTTTGACGCATTTTAATAGAAAAAAGAAAAAAACCACTTTTTCTTTTTTTGCAAAAATATGTTACTATTCTGTTACGGAACTGTGGACAGCCTGCAACCAGAGACTGTCTGTAAACACAAACATTTCTTAAGGAGGAATGTGCTTTATGATGAAGTATCTCCAGAAACTGGGCAAAGCTCTGATGCTTCCCGTCGCTGTGCTGCCGATCTGCGGCATCCTGATGGGTCTTGGTTATGCCCTCGCTCCGGGCGTTATGGGCGTTCCCGGTGCACCGACTTCCGGTGCAGCTTATACCGTCGGCTTCCTGCTGGTCAAGGCAGGCGGCGCTCTGATCGATAACATGGCATGGCTGTTCGCCATCGGTGCCGCTGTCGGCCTGGCTGACAACGATGGTACCGCAGGTCTGGCCGGTCTGGTCAGCTACCTGATGATGCAGCAGCTGCTGAGCCCCGGTGTGGTCGGCATGGTGCGCACCCTGGAAGAGGGCACCGCTACCTACATTGCCTTCCAGAAGGTCGCCGGCAACTCCTTCATCGGCATTCTGGCCGCTGTTGTGGGTGCTGCCTGCTACAACAAGTTCAAGAATATCCAGCTGCCTGACTGGCTGGCATTCTTCTCCGGCAAGCGCTTCGTTGCGATCGCTACCGGCCTGATCTCCATTCTGGTGTCCGTGGTTCTGCTGTTCGTCTGGCCCGTCATCTTCGGCGCGCTGGTCGCTCTGGGCAAGGGCATCGCTGGCATGGACGGCATCGGCGCCGGCATCTACGCCTTCCTGAACCGTCTGCTCATCCCCACCGGCCTGCACCACGCTCTGAACAACGTGTTCTGGTTCGATACCATCGGTCTGGGCGACCTGACCCACTTCTGGGCAGGTGAGACCAGCGCTGATGTGAGCTGGAGCCTTGGTATGTACATGTCCGGCTTCTTCCCCTGCATGATGTTCGGTGTCATGGGCGCTGCTCTGGCTATGGTCAAGACCGCTAAGAACAAGAAGGCCGCCATCGGTCTGGTTCTGTCCGCTGCAATCTGCGCATTCGTCTGCGGCGTTACCGAGCCCTTCGAGTTCGGCTTCATGTTCCTGTGCTTCCCGCTGTACGTTGTGTACTCCGCTCTGTACGGCATCTTCACCATCATCACCTACTACACCGGTTTCCGTGCTGGCTTCTGCTTCTCCGCAGGCGCTACCGACCTGATCTTCTCTGCATCCCTGCCCGCAGCTGCTAAGACCTGGATGATCATTCCTCTGGGCATTGCAGCATTCTTGGTGTTCTACTTCGTGTTCTACTTCGCTATCACCAAGTTCGACCTGAAGACCCCCGGCCGTGAGGATGACGACGAGGAAGCTGAGAAGAAGGTCGTTCTGGCTAACAACAACTACACCGAAGTCGCTTCTGCTGTTCTGGCTGCTGTCGGCGGCAAGGAGAACGTGAAGGACGTTGGTTACTGCGCAACCCGTCTGCGTTTTGAGGTGAAGGATAACGCCAAGGTCGACGAGAAGGCTGTCAAGGCTGCCGGTGCTGCCGGTGTTATCCGTCCCAGCAAGAACGCTTGCCAGGTCATCATCGGCACCAAGGTGCAGTTCGTGTACGACGAGCTGAAGAAGATGCTGTGATCCTGCACTTCTGAAAAAAGAATGAACTGCAAAAGTCTGGTTGATTTTGCAGTATGAACCGGGCCGCCGGGGGCGGGTGCACAGCGCCCCCTCCCGGCGGCTCGCTTTTTGTACACAGCGGTACAATGTTCACACAAAAGGACTTTTTGTAAAAACACCCAGCGTGCTATACTGGGTGAAAAGCAAGAAGCTGTTTTCGTAAGCGGGGTGCGCCGAACGGCGAGGATTTTTGCCCGCAGACAAGGCGATTTTCCGCAGCAATCCTGACGGATTGCAAGGGAAAGCAACGCAGTATGCGGGCAAAAAGACCGTTCAGGCGGTGTGCAATGCTTATGAAAACGGCTTCAAGGAAAGAACGAGGTGTTTTGTATGATCCTTCAGAATGCACTGGTCTATACCCCGCGCCACACCTTTGAGCGCGGCACCATCATCATCCGCGATGGCCGCATCGTGCCCTTTGCCGCCCCGGAAGAGGGTGAGGAGGTGCTGGACGCCGAGGGTCTGTACGCCCTGCCGGGTCTTGTGGATATCCATTTCCATGGGGCAATGGGCAAGGATTTCTGCGACGGCACCGAGGAGGCCATCCAGGCGCTGGCAGATTTTGAGGCAAGCAAGGGTGTGCTGGCCATCTGCCCCGCTACCATGACCTATCCCGAGGAGATCCTGAACAAGGTGATGGACGCTGCTGCCGCCCATAAAAACGGCAAGGGTGCCGACCTTGTGGGCATCAACATGGAGGGCCCCTTCATCAGCCCCAAAAAGGTGGGCGCACAGAACCCGGAGTATGTGCAGGGCGCAGACGCCGCCATGTTCCGCCGCCTGCAAAAGCGTGCAAACGGTCTGATCAAGCTGGTGGACGTTGCCCCGGAGGAGCCAGGCAATCTGGACTTTATCAAGGAGTGCCATAACGAGGTGCGCATCTCCATCGCCCACACCTGCACCGACTATGACACCGCTGTCAAGGCTTTTGAGGCCGGTGCCACCCACATGACCCACCTGTACAACGCCATGCCCGGCATTACGCACCGTGCGCCCGGCCCCATCATTGCGGCCATGGAGCACGACGCCGAGGTGGAGCTCATCACCGATAACGTGCACATCCACCCTGCCATGGTGCGGTTCACCTTCAACACCTTCGGGGACGACCGCATCTGTCTGATCGCGGACAGTGCCATGTCCTGCGGCCTGCCGGACGGCCAGTACAGTCTGGGCGGACAGGCCATCACGGTCAAGGGACCCCGCGCTACCCTGACCGAGCACCCGGACACCATTGCGGGCAGCAACACCTGCCTGTACGACTGCATGAAGCGCGCCGTGCTGGAAATGAACGTGCCGCTGGAAAGCGCTGTCCGCGCCGCCAGCGAGACCCCCGCCAAGAGCATCGGCGTGGATAACGACTACGGCAGCCTTGCCGCCGGACGCTACGGCAACGTCATCCTTGCAGACAAGGAACTGAACCTCAAGGCCGTCATCCAGAAGGGTGTCCGCATCGTCTGAGTTTTGTAAAAAAGTGATGCCGGGCAGCCGCAGACTGCCCGGCATCATGCTGTAAAACTACGCTTTCCGCAAAAAATCAGACCTTGAACAGCGGGGTGCCGGGAGCGACATCGCCCTCTGCCAGCATCTTCACTTCGTCGCCCGCACCATCGGTCACGATGATGGCGGTGGCGGTGGGGTGGCCGGCGGCGCGGATGGCGTCCAGATCCACCTTCAGCAGCGGGGTGCCGGCGGTGACCTTCTGGTTTTCCTTGACCAGAACGGTAAAGCCCTGACCCTTCATGTCCACGGTGTCCATGCCGACGTGGATCAGCAGCTCGATGCCGTCGTTGCTGGTAATGCCCACAGCGTGCAGGGTGGTGGCGATCTGAGTCACAGTGCCGTCAAAGGGGGCGTACACGGTGTCGCCGGTGGGCTCGATGCCGCAGCCGGGGCCCAGAATGCCCTGTGCAAAGGTCTCGTCCGGGATGTCGGCCTGTGCCAGCACCTTGCCCTGCAGCGGGGTCAGCACGGTCTTGCTCTGGTTGGTGAACTTAGCGGTGTTTTCGTCCTTGGACTTGCCGCCAAAAAGCTTGTCAAAAAAACCCATAAGTATCATTCCTTCCTGTCATTATTCAAGGGGACGGCAGAAGCAACAAAATGTTTGCCGACCCTGAAGTGTTTACCTGTATAAAAAGATACCATATCGCGCACCAAAATGCAAGAAACGCGGGGACTTTTTCTCCGGGACTTTTTCTCCATGCTATCATGGCAGAGGATTCTGCCTTTTTGCCGGGGGCTGCCCCGGAAGGGGCACTTCCCGGCGGTGACCCCTCTTCTACGCTGCCGCTAATTTTCACTTTACAAATGCCGCAAGAACCGTTACAATTACAATCAAAGCAGTGCCGAAAGGCCGTTCGTTTTCATCCACCGCGCGCAACCGTTCCGACAGCGCCGGGGCTGCGCAAAACGCTCTTATCAGGAGGTTTTTTGCATGAAAAAGATCACGCGTCGTACCGTTCTCCGTGCCTCGGGGCTGGCAGCCGCCTCGCTGGCTCTGTCCGGCTGCGCACCCGCCGGCAGCGCCTGTGTGGGCAACGGCTTTTCTGACTGGCTGAAGCAGACCTTCGGGAAGGACAGCGCCGCCTCTTCTGAAAGCACAGAGGCCGCAGCCCCGGATGCAGGAACCCCGGACGCCGGAGCGGCGTCTGAACCCCCTGCGGAAAGTGCCGACACCAGCCTGCCCGCCTACAACGCCGACCCCCTTACCGGCGAGCCGCGCCGCAGCAACGGCCGTATTGTCGGCGTGATGGTGAACAATATCAGCAACACCCAGCGGCAGAACGCCCGCCCGCAGCGCGGCATCGGTTCTGCCGACCTGCTCATCGAGAGCAAGGTGGAGGGCGGCATCTCCCGCTTCTGCGCGGTGTATTATGACGCCAACGCCATCCCGGAGGTGGGCCCGCTGCGCTCCGGCCGTGACCAGTTCCTGCAGCTGCTCATGCCGTGGCAGGCGCTGTACTACCACGATGGCGAAAGCGCCCCCTGCACCAAGTTCATCAACGTGTACAACTACTCCGGCCTGAACATCGGCGGCAAGAGCTACTTCAACACCCCCACCCATCCCCATGTGGCGCACCGCGACAGCCGCGGCCGCAACGTGGCTTACGAGCACACCGAATTTACCTCCGGTGCCGAGATCCGGAAAGCTGCCGCCAACGCGGGGATCGGGCTGCAATACCCTTATGAGAGCACCTTCTTCCGCTTTGCGGACTACCGCACCGGCGCAGAGAACAAGATGTCCGGCGCTGCCGCCGCCAAGACCATCAACATCGTGCACTCGGACAGCTACAAGACCACCTTCAGCTACAACCGCTGGGATCACCTTTATAAAATGTCCATGTACAGCCGCGCCGCCGGTGCCTTTGAAAACACCGTGGACGAGCTGACCGGCAAGCAGCTTGGCTTTACCAACCTGCTGGTCTGCTTTGCGGGCATCGCGGACTACCCCGGCAACTCCGGCGGCGTGCAGCAGGTGGACTATGTGTCCGGCGGCGAGGCCTATTTCTTTACCCGGGGCGCAGTGCAGCGCGGCACATGGCAGAAGGCCTCCCCGGAGCACCCGCTCAAGGTCTACGCCGCCGACGGCAGCGAGATCTGCTTCAACCGGGGCAAGACCTATCTGGCCATCGTGGACGACGACGAGTGGCCCAACTTCAACTATCAGTAAGGGGAGAAGCCCATGAAACGCAAATGGAGCCTGCGCCTTGGTGCAGCCGTGCTGTGCGCGGTGCTGCTGGGCAGCTGCGGGAGCACCGCCGCTGCGCCCGCAGAAAGCACCGCCCCGGCAGACCCGCTTACCGGGCAGCAGCTGCTGTACCCGGAGCAGCGGGCAGCTGCGGTGGTCATTGAAAACACCACCGACAGCACCACCCAGTGGGGCATCGGCAGCGCCTCGGTGGTGCTGGAAGCAATGACCGAGAGCGGCAGCTCCACCGAGCTGTGTCTGGTGTACCCCGCCCTCAGCGCCATGCCTGTGGTAGGGCCGGTGACGCGCGGGCAGGACTTATACTGGCGGCTGCTCAGTGGGCAGCAGGTGCTGCCCATCCAGTGCGGCAGCAGCGCCTATGCCAAGCGGTATCTGGAATACTATAATCTCCGCGCGGTGGACGCGCAGGAGGTGGGACGCAATGCCTTTGTCAGCACCGGTTACAGCTGGGACAACACCCCTTTGTGGCGCACCAGCGGCAAGGCGGTCGCCGCAGTGCTGGACAGTTTGAGCATCTCCACCGCCGTGAACCAGAGCGCCTCCGGCAGCGAGAGTGAAACGGCAGGCGTTCTGCCCGCCCTGCTGCCCCAGCGGGACACCGGCCATCTGCCGGACGCAAACGCCGCCGATGCGGTAAAGGCGACCGTGAATTTCCAGTCCGGCGGTGCTACCGGCTTTGTCTATGACGATGCCCTTGCCGCCTACGGGATGCTGCACGCCGACGGCACCCCCCAGCTGGATGCCAACACCGGCACACAGGCGGTCTTTGACAACCTGCTCATCCTGTACAGCGGCTCCTCCCTGCGGGACGATGGCCGCACGCTGGACTACGACCTTTCCATGGGCGGCGGCGTCTGGCTGAATGGCGGGCACCTGTGGCAGATCACATGGACGCAGGGCACCCAGAGCACCCTTGCCCTCTACGATTCCAACGGCAAGCCGCTGAACCTCCCAGCGGGGCGCAAGCTACATCGCTGCTCTCCAGCCTTACGGGGCAGGAGCTGCTGGTGCAAAGCAGCACCGGCGAAGCGCTGGTAGGTGCCGGGTGACCACGGCAGAAGAGCCGGAGAAGGCGCACGCCGGGAGAAACTCCCCCAGTCTCGCTGCGCTCGACAGCCCCCTCTAGGATGGGGCCTTTGGCATAGCGGTACAGTTTCCGGCTAAAGTGTAAAGCTTGCGGACGCGCCAGAGGCTCCCTCCCCGAGGGAGCTGGCAAAACCGTCAGGTTTTGACTGAGGGAGTTAAGCTGAGAGGGTCTCAACAAAAAAGAGCCATTGCACGCATTTTGTGCAATGACTCTTTTGGTATGCTGTTACAGATCCACCACGCTGCCGACCTCGGCGGGTGGTGGGCACGGGGCCCAGAGCGGCTTCGTCGGCGTCGCGGCGCACCGTAAAGATGGCGCTGCGCCCGGCGGCAAAGTCCGGGTGCCAAGTCAGCGCAAGGGTCTGCCAGTCCTCCGGCACGGCGCAGAAGCAGTGCAGCAGCGCACCGCGTCCGGCGGCAAGGTTCAGGGTGAACACCGAGGCATCCGCTGCATTCTCGCTGTACAACGGGGCGGCAAAGCTGCCGCAGGGCACGTTCTGACCGTTGCAGGCAGCGGTCACGCCGGTGCCCATGCTGTACAGCTGCTCCCGGGTGCGCAGACCACGGCTTTGCAGATAGCTGGTATCCACCGGCAGGCTGGCCGCCGAAAGGTTTTCCACCGAGAGGTACACCAGCACGCCGCCCAGCTCCGGTGCCGGGGCATAGCCCAGCAGCTCCACGGCAGCTTTGCCGTCCAGCAGGGCAGGCTCGCCCGCAAGACACGGCTGCTGCGCCGCAGCACAGACCCCGGTAAGCAGCGCAGCCGCAAGGCTGACCGCACCGGAACCGGCACATTTCAGGAATGACCGGCGGGAGATGGATTGGGACATGACAGCGTTCCTCCTGTATACGATACAATACACTACCCTTTAACAATAAAGGATTCTGCGCGTTCTGTCAAGGGGCAGCGGGAAACTGTAACCCTTTGTTTATTCGTAGGCCTCGTTTTCCTCGGCTTCGGCCTGCCCTTGCAGGGTGTCGGCGTAGCCGAAGGGTACGATGTCGATAGCCTCCACCAGTTTGTCCCGCATCCACAGCTGCACATCGGTCTGCACGGTGTAGCCGCAGCCCGGGTCTGCCATCCACTGCTCGGGGCGGCGGGTGGGCACGGCGCGCTGGCTGAGCATGCTCATGATCACGCCGCCGTGGGTCACGCAGGCGGCCTCGGTAACGTCCATGCGGATCATGTACTCAAACAGCTTCATCAGACTGTCGGCGCAGCGGGCATGGAACTGCTCGGTGGGCTCTGCGCCCTCCGGCAGATAGCCGGAGCCCGGGGTGATCCATTTTTTAAAGTCCTCGTCGTGCACGAGCTCCTTTACCGGGCGGCCCTCAAACTTGCCAAACCCGGCCTCCCGTAGGTCGTGCACCGTAAACTGGTGGGCAGCCCCGGGGAACAGGATGTTGGCAGTCTCCACCGCACGCAGCAGCGGGGGGAGGAAAACACGGTGTCCACCTGCGGGTAGGCGAACCGCTCCTTCAGGTCAGCCAGCTGGGCGCGTCCCTCGTCGCACAGAGGCAGGTCGGTGCCGCTGCCGATGTACAGGCCTTGCAGGTTGCCCGCGGTTATGCCGTGGCGGATGAGATGAAGCTTGAAGGTTTTCATGGATCACACCTCTTTTGGTTTAAAATTACGGATGAGGCTTAGCCCTCGGCGTGGTTGACCTCCACGGTATCGGGGAACACATTCATGTCCAGACGGCAGTCGTCGCGGATGGTCACGCTGGTCAGGGCGGTGCAGCCCTTGAATGCGCCGGTCTTGATGTAGCCCACGCTCAGGGGGATGTTGACCTCGGTCAGGGCGGTGCAGCCGTTGAAAGCGCCGGCCTCGATGTACTCTACACCGTCGGCGATGTTCACGGTGGTCAGGGCAGTGCAGTCCTTGAAGGCGGTAGCACCCACGCTGGTAACGGTGCCCTCCACCTCAACGGTGGTGATCTGGTCGGCCTGATCAGCCCAGGGAGCCGGAGCGTCCTTGGTGAAGTTGGTCATACGGCCGGTGCCGCTGATGGTCAGGGTGCCGTCAGCCAGTGCCCAAGTCACGCCCTCGCCGCAGCTGTTGTTGGTGGCAGCAGCGGTGGAAGCAGCCACAGAAGAAGCGACTGCGGAAGAAGCAGTGGACTTGGAACCGCCGCAGCCGGTCAGGGCGATGGCGGCGATCAGGACGGCAGCGGCAGCGCTGCACAGACGGACTTTGCGCTCGAGTTTCATAATGAAGTTTCCTCTTTCTTATTCTTGGTATATTACCTTTTATAGCGTCTGGCTTGTCCTTTGCGGATTTGTGCGCCGGTCAAGAACAGTCGCCAAAAAAAATTATATAGCACAAACTGCAGAAAGATGGAACCACCTATTTGAAAAATTTTTGTTTCAGAAAAGACGGACTTTCACCGCGGCTGTCGGTTTTCTTCCACAGCGAAAACACAAAATCTATGTGTTAATACCCATAGTTTAGCATAGATGTGGGGCCCCGGGCAAGACTTTTTTTGACAATAATGACGAAAAAAAAGACGAAAAATATCGGCATTTTTCTTGCTTTACAAGTCGTTTTCCAATGTGTATAATCAACCTGTTGTAAACCAAAAACAAGGATGTTACCAAAAATAGATCCTGCAGATATTGAGGAGAGCACATCATGGAGTTCAATCGCATCATCAAGCTGCTGCGCAAGGAGCGCGGCATCACCCAAAAGCAGGCGGCAGAGGATCTGGGGGTCTCTCAGGCGCTGCTGTCCCACTACGAAAAAGGCATCCGCGAGTGCGGCTTGACTTTGTGGTGCGGGTGGCAGATTATTATAATGTTTCCTGCGACTATCTGCTGGGGCGCAGCGCCGAGCGCAACGGCATGATGCTTTCTGCCGAGGATCTGCCCAACCCCGAAAAGATGAAAGACAACGTCTACCACGGCAGCGTGCTGCCCACCATGAACAAAAAAAAACTCATCTCCAACAGCCTGAACGTGCTCTACGCCAAGATCGGCCAGTGCCACAGCAAGGCGCTGACCACCGAGGTGAGCGCTTACCTGATGATGGCGGTGGCCAAGATGTTCCGGATGCTCTACTCTTGCGGAGCCGCACAACGCCTCCAGCATGTTCAGCATTGAGCCCCACCGCTGGCACGGCTATTCCGATGCGGTGATGCGGATGGCCGAAGCCAACGTGGAGGCGTTGCTGGACGGGCAGGATGTGAACGGCGGCGAGGGCGTCAAGGACCCCGCCTGCCTTGCCATGACCACCGAGAGCCTGACAAGAGAATTTCCCCTGTACACGCCCAGCCTGTTAAACTTGGTCAAAACCAGCGAGACCCATGTCAAGGGGCTTTCGCCGCAGGAGTGACCCCGCTTGTGAAATTGTTGTAAAGAATCGCCCCGGGCTCTTGCATCTGCGTCCGGGAAACGGTATAACCAAATAAGAAAGAAAAAAAAGAAAATCACCCTTCAAGGAGGATATAACGTTATGTCTACTGTCATTTCCCGCCGCAGCTTTCTCAAGTGCACCGGTGCATCCGCCGCTGCACTGGGCGCAGTCAGCCTGCTGGGCGGATGCAAGTCTAACGGCAGCGATACCGTGGTGGAGGTCAAGGTGGGCGATACCGTCCGCAACTGGAACGGTCTGGGCGTGCAGCTGACCAGCGTGTTCCACCTGACGCAGGATCCCGTGCAGCCGGCAGGCTACGAGTATCTGGGCGTGCGGGTGACCGCCGTCAACCGCAGCAAGACCGAGAGCTACGCCATCGGCGCACAGGGCATTGACGCCATCAACGAGGCTTACCCTGTGCCCCCCGCTGGAGAACGTGGACGCAAACTTTCAGGCTATGGCTGCTGCTACCCCCCGGATTTTACCGCCGTCTGTGATGGTCAGCCTGCAGCCTGCTGCGCCAATATCTCGCTGTACAACGCCAATTCCCAGAGCTTTTCCGATGTGGAGAGCCTGCCCCCGCAGGGCAGCGCCTACATTGTGCTGATGCTCATGGTGCCTAAGGACTGGAAACAGCTGAAGGTCACCTATGTGCCCACCTTCCTGGAGGGCAAGAGCCTGACTTTTGTCATGAACGCTTCCGATGTGATCCGCAGCTGACAGAATCACCAGAAAAAACACTTAAACTTCGTCTAAAATGCGCGATGCTGCCACAAAATATTCACATTTGTTTTGCGGAAAATCATTGACATTTTTCTCTGTTTCGCCTATTGTATAGGTAGTGCCCTATGGCAGAATCTGTATTGATGTGTCCCAAAGGAGGAACGAATATGACTGGGGAATTTTCCCGCCGCTCTTTCCTGAAATATACCGCCCTCACCGCTGTGGCTGTGGCGGGCAGCAGCCTGCTGACCGGCTGCTCCGGGTATGCCCCGGTGCAGCACGCTCCCGGCACCAGCAACACGGTGCTGAAGGTCGTCTCCACGCTGGACTGGGTGGAATACGATGAAGAGACCAACACCACCTTGTTCCGGCTGGTGGTGACCAACGGCCGTAAAAACGCGCTGGAGGTCACTAAGGCAAACTTTGCCGTAAAGGCAGAGGGCTACCTTGCCTATCAGAACGACAAGCTGCAGGTGATCTACCCGGATTCTCTGAGCCATCAGGTCAAGCAGGGCGAAACCTTCACCTATTATGTGAAAGCAAAGGACCTGAACGCGCTGACAGACGGCCCTGTGACCCTTACCTACTACCCTGACCTGCAGTACAGCGAGTTCAGCGCCAACTGGGAGCTGGCCGCAGATGTTCTGGAACCGGAGCTTCCCGGCACCTCCACGAACTGATCCCAGGTGGAAGAACATATAGGTAAAAAACGGAGGAACAAACCATGTCTTATACATTTTCCCGCCGCGCATTCCTGAAGTATTCGGCAGCCACCGCAGTGGCTGTGGCCGGTGCCAGTCTGCTGGGCGGCTGTGAATATCAGGATCCCCAAAACCCGGTGAGCAAAGAACTGCCCAGTGCGATCAAAAGCGATTTGAATGTCATTGCCGGCCTGAAAAGCATGAAGATCGAGAAAGGCACCTGCACTTTGGAGGTGGACATTGAGTCTGCCCGTGCAAACCCCATCCCGCTGGATCCCTACCGCTTCTCTGTTGCCGTCAAGGGCACCGAGGACAAGCCGGTCTACTTCAGCGATAACTGGGGCGGCGTGCGCATTCTAGACGCTGAGAACAGCCTGATCCAACAGAAAAAGCCCATCACCATCCATCTGGCCGCCGACCACTTCCCCACTCTGGAAGAAGGTCAGACCGTGGTGTTCAAGTTTATGCCCATCCGCGAGAACTCCGAGTATTCCATGACTTGGGAGATCACCAAGGAAGTGTACGAAGAGTTCATCGCAAATCAGAGCACCAGCAAGAACTGAGCGTATCATAGCTGAACTATGACCGCAGGCCGCTGCACAAAGCTTTGTGCAGCGGTCTGTTTTTGTGTGCAGGCTGTTTTGTACTGCGTGCGGATGATTCAGACCGCAGCACCCGGCGCTGCACCGCGCTTTGCGAGGCACTTGGAGAAAAGTGTTGACGGCAGCAGGCTTTTTTGTTATACTGTATAAGGTTTATTATGGAGATGTATCGAAGCGGTCGTAACGAGAACGACTCGAAATCGTTTTGTCCTTAATCGGGCACGTGGGTTCGAATCCCTCCATCTCCGCCAGAAGTCGCAGATTCAAACGAATCTGCGACTTTTTCTTTTGCATCAAGCAGAGAAAAAGCGCTTTTGCCTCATCACAGTATGCTTTATACATGAACGATAAATCCATAATTACTTGGGGAGTTTGGATTCTCCCAAAAGGTCCGCAATGACCCCAGCAGACCCCTGTTTGCTCTTGTAATCGAGATGTGCATAGATGTCTGCCGTGGTGGAGAAGGTGCTGTGCCCCAGCCATTCCTGAACCTGCTTCATGGATACGCCGTTCATCACCATCAGGCTGGCGCAGCTATGGCGCAGGTCGTGAAAACGGATGTGCTTTAGCCCGTACTTGGTCAGCAGCCAGTCGAAGTGCTCCGTCACGAAGTTCGGGCGGATCAGCTTGCCTTCCTGATCGGTGCAGACGAAATCCAGATACTCGGTGCTGTAACTCTTCTTGAACAGTTTACGGTAAAGCTGCTGTTTTTCCTTCTGCTTCAGAAGTTCTTCTTCCACAGCCGGGATCAGCGGCAGGGTGCGGCAGCTGGTCTTGTTCTTCATCACATCGCTGACCACAGGAACGTACTTGCCGTTCACCAACTGTTCCGTCACCTTGTGATTGATGGTGATGGACTTGCGCTCAAAGTCGATAGACGACCACTTCAACCCCAGTACCTCGCTGCGGCGCAGACCGTAGTAGGCCGTAATGAGGATGCACAGGTGCAGGGGGTCATCCTGCGATACTTCCAGCAGCTGCTGGACTTCATCCTTGGAGTAGAAGTTGGGCCGGAAGCTGTTCTTCTTCGGACGGTCAACTTTCAGCATCGGGTTGGTTTCCAGATAATCCTTGCGGACGGCATCCTTGAACGCTTTACCGAAGATAGCGTGGTAGTGAATGACCGTGTTAGTGGTGTAGCCCTCCAGCAAGATCTTCTCCTGAAACTCATCCAGCACCTGCGGCGTGACCTCGCACAGCTTCAAGCCCAGCGGCTCAAAATACTGCGTGATGCGCCCGGTGATCATCCGATTGTAGCTGATAAAGGTTGCAGGCTGGATGGATGCCTTGTGAACTTGCACCCACTCGTTGAGATAATCCAGAAACAGCATCTCCGACTTGTTAACGGGTTGGAGAGGTTTCGGCAAGGGCTTGGCGGTTTTAGCATCTACTTTTTCGTAGGCTCCGCCCCGCCCCGTGGGCAGTTCCCCGGTCTCATCATAGTGGAGCAATACTTCCCGGAGCATGGATTCCGCCTTGCGCTTGTTGCCCCGGACGGTCAGACCTGTGGAGATCCACTTGATCTTCCGCTTGCCGTTGGCATCATAAAGATTGATCACGAAATAGAAACGTCCATTTTTCTCTTGGACAGACCCTGTAGTTTTCATCATAAACCTCCTTGGGGTCAACAGGCGTGCTGTCCGTTGCTGCACCCACAGCAATACCACATCCAGCGGCGGATTTCCAGCCGGGAAGGTGCTCTGCCCGGTGAGCAGGAACTCGATCATACTCAGCTTCGGGATACGATAGGTGCGGCCGATTTTAAGCGCAAACAGGCGGCGGGAACGGATCAGTTCTCCAACTGTATGGCGGTTCAGACCGAGCATCTCCGCAGCCTGCTGAAGGCTGACGGCATCGGGGTAACCGGGAAACATCTGGGAATAGGCATTGTTAAACTTCATAGGTACTCCTTCAGCATAAGTAGTCTAAGGTCAAAAGTGTGTGCCACCTGCGGTTATATCCTTTGCAGCAAAGCGGCGGTCAGGCGGCAATGTAAAGAGAGCTGACAGTAGTTTCAACTCTCGCATCGCAGATAGACTTGCAGCCCATCTGCGTCAATATGATATAGGTCTCCCATATTCGCCCTCGGCACCCTAGGAGTGGGGGAATCGTCCGGCGGCGGATTCACACCGCACCATTGGCATTTCAGCCACCCCGTCCTTCGTTATGACCGGGCTGCGAGTTACAGAAGTACCTTTTTTGTGAAGTACCGGACGATTGAACTATTCTGTTTTCAAAGAACAGAGTTTTATAGAAAATCTTCGAAATTTAAGGCTTCCGAAAAATTGTCCCTGTAATTGGTAGGCATCGAGAAAGGCCAAAAAGTAACCCGAAAAAGAAATTTGTTAAAAAGTTCTTGGAAAATATAGCCGAAGTAGCTTCTTGATTAAAATAACGTCGGTCCATGGGGCAACCGATGGAGGGCGAAACTTTGCAACAATGGCAGTGCATGAAGTTGAAGGTGGTCTTGAAAAAAAGATGCCTCTATATACGAACCTTTGAAATAGGTCATTCCATAGCATCCAAGGCGATTCTGTAACCGAATTGTAATAAGCGGACAAAAGTGAACTCCTAAAAGAAGCCTTCATAATGTCAAAAAGTGTGTCACCTGCGGTCAGGTGGCAATGTAAAGAGAGCTGACAGTAGTTTCAACTCTCTCGCGTCGCAGATAGGCTTACAGTCCATCTGCGTCAATATGATATAGGTCTCCCATATTCGCCCTCGGCACCCTAGGAGTGGGGAATCGTCCGGCAGCGGATTCACACCGCACCATTGGCATTTCAGCCACCCCGTCTTCGTTATGACCGGGCTGCGAGTTACAGAAGTACCTTTTGTGAAGTGCCGGACGATTGAACTATTCTGTTTTCAAAGAACAGAGTTTTATAGAAAATCTTCGAAATTTAAGGCTTCCGAAAAATTGTCCCTCTAATTGGTAGGCATCGAGAAAGGCCAAAACGTAGCAATGCTTTTTTTGAAAATTAACAAAAAGTCACAATTTGCATTTGCAAATCGTGCGTCTGCTATTAAACGGAATTGTCATAATAATCATACGAGTACAAGCAAACCTTCGTGAAAGAAGATACTCCGAAGAAATACCCCTCTATATACGAGCCCACGAAAAGGGCTATTCTGCACCCACCACTTACAATCTGTAACCAAGATGTAATCATTCAAATCGATATTCGCCAAAAAAAGAAGGCTGGATTTCTCCAGCCTTCCAAAAAAGAATGTATCAATAATTTTTGGCTCTCAGAGTCTTCTCAAGCGTGTCCGCAAACCTGACATCCTGCTCCTTCGTCCGCTTTGGGCTCCCCTTGGGGTGCTTTCCGGCACGGAGGAGCTTTTTGTTTTCATAACGCCGTAGCATGAGAGCGTCTATATTATCAGCGGTGTATTCCAGACCATTCTGGTTCAGCACTCGTGCGCACTTGGCAAGACACATACTCGCCAGCCCGTAGTCCTGCGTCACAACCACATCTCCCGGTTTTACCCGGTTGACGAGTGCAAAATCCACACTGTCAGCGCCTTTGTCAAATACCAGCGTCTGTGCCCCTTCCCGCTCAATCTGGTGAGCGGTGTCGCACAGGATGATGACCGGAACGCCGAACTGCTTTGCAATCTGCAATGTCAAATCGACAACCGGGCAGCCGTCTGCATCGATCATCAAAATATTCATCGGCTTTCCTCCATCACCCACCGAAATGCTCTTGCGGTACGCAAATCGGCATCTTTGAAATGCCCGCCGCTGTTCCATTCAAGCGTGCAGTCTGCACCGCGCGCTATAAGCTGACTGTGCAGAGTGCGGATATTATCCCCCACCACAGCCATGACAGCGTTTTTTTCGTGTGTTCTTCCTTGTCGCCAAGGCTCAGATAAATGTGCTGCGTCTGTATCGAGCGCTGTTGTTCAAACTCCATCCAGCCCTGAAACCACACCGAGGGAGATGCGGCGGCGATACCATAGAACAGATCAGTCTGGGTGGAGGCCCACAGCGCAAACAATCCCGCCAGCGAGTAGCCGCCCAGAATGATTTTGATGTCTTCCGGGAGACGAAACTGCTGCTTCAGCGTGGGAATGAACGGTTCCGTCAGAAAGCGCAGGGTGTCCGCAGCATTGCCACCGAAGCCTTGCTTTCCCCAAACAGCAGGGGGGGCTTTCCACGGGGAAAGTTCATCGTTCCAACTTTCCACCGGAACCGCAGCAAACAGAAACGGATGTGCTGCGCCCTGTGCAATGGCTGCAACTTCGTTGTCCATGCGCTGCAATTCGTGTTCATCCGTCATCTGAAGCAGAAGATATTCGGCGCAGTCTGCGCCGTAAATACGGCAGGGTCTATCTCCGATTTGAACTTGCTTTGCGGTCACGGCAACTGCCTCCTGAAAAATTTTTGATGAGTCCAGTATAACAGCTGCGAGCGGAATTGACAATTCAGATGGATGCAATAGCTTCTGCAAGCAGTGCTTCGTGGTACCATTCTGGTACGCCGAAGCTCTCTTGCAAGCAATGTCTTTGTATATACAAAGCCCCTTGCCTTGCAAGAGCTTGTTGGGCACAGCCCAAACCTGTTGTTCTGCATCGTGCCGATGCAGGCTTCGCGTTTCTGCAAAACGCTCTTTCAGCACGCTGTAAGAGTGCACAGCCATCACGGTTCCGTGATGTTCACAGGGATTGGGACTGCATCCCAACAAGCAGAATACGCACGGCAAATTTGCAATGCCATGCGTGTTTGAGCCTTTGTATATACAGAGGCACTGCTTGCGAGACTGAATGAAAAAAAAGCTGAAAGAAAATATTATACTGTTCTTGAATTCAAAATTTTGAGGATGGCATTAGCAATAGTGGTTGCTTCATCAAGTGTATTTTGCTTACCAAAAGAAACTCGAATCGTACCGCGTGCATATTCATCGGGAAGATGAATTGCCTTTAGGACGTGCGAGGTCTGGATGCTCTTGCTGTCGCAGGCTGACCCAGTTGAAATACAGATTCCCATCAAATCCAGTCGATGGAGCAGCATTTCGCCGGAGGCATTACGAAATGATATACTTACATTTCCTGGAATATGATTGACATCACCGTTGCGAACAAAGTCAAGGTTGGAATTGGCAAGAACGTTCAAAAAAACTTTTGCTCGATTTGAAGCAAATTCTCTTGATTTTGTTTCCATTTCATGGCAGTTCTTCTTTAGAGCAGTAGCCATTCCAACAATACTGGCAACATTTTCCGTTCCGGCTCGCATCCCAGATTCTTGAGCACCGCCATCCATAAACGGATGGAGAGACGTACCAGATTTTATGAAAATAAAGCCTATTCCTTTAGGACCATTAAATTTATGAGCAGATGCAGACAGCATATCAATGCCTAGGCCATTTACATCAATCGGAATGTGCCCAACGGCCTGAACTGCATCCGTATGAAACAGCGCACCGTATTTATGCGCAATGTTTGCAAGAGAAGCTATGGGTTCAATGCTTCCAATTTCATTATTGACAAGCATAATTGAAACTAATTGGGGCTTACAGGCCATAGCAGCATCTAAAGTTTCAGTTTGAACAGTTCCATGGCGATTCACAGGAAGATATCGAACATTTACACCAAGATGCTCCATTGTCGCACAAGCATTTAGGATGGCATGGTGCTCAATTTTGCTTGTCAAGATAGGGCGTTTCAAAGAGCTGCTTTTTATAGCCCAGTTATCACTTTCAGTGCCGCCAGATGTAAAATAGATTTCTTCGGCTTTTGCCCCGATGCAGTCAGCAATAGTTTCTCTTGCCCACTTCAAGGCGGCTCGTGGCTCTCTGGCGAAAGAATATGGCTGTGAAGCGTTTCCGTACTGCTCAAGAAGAAATGGCTTCATAGCCGCAAAAGAATCCGGATCCAACGGCGTGGTCGCTGCATTATCAGCATAAATCATGAGTAAGCACCTTTGTTATTTGCAAACAATCTCAGGGATGCGTTTGCTTGGAACGTCATATTCCTTGGCATCAATGATGCAGAGCTGTTTATAGATCGCAGAGCGCATTTCAATAGCGGGATTTAGACAATAGTCAATAAATTCCTGACGGTCAATATCATTTGGAGTTTGCACATGAGGAAACAGAAGTTTCAAAAACGCAGTACACAACCGCTTGATTGCGGTCATATGACGTTTATCTGCGTTTGACGGAAAATCGATCATAGCATCAACGACAGCTGAGTACGTGAGATCATCTCGCAAGGCATGCATTACTTCGGCAAAATATTCCGTATTGATGGCCCAGCCCTTGGCAATCATACCAGTTGTCATTCGAGGAATTTCCCATCCGGGAATAAAACCGTGGAAACGATCCAATGTTGCAGATTCCCCGAACACTTCACTAATATTAGCAACCATATTTTTGTTTTGTGTCAAATCGGTCTGCATCAATATTACCAAGAACAATTACACCTGCACCAGAAGACAGCGAGGCATCGAATCCTTTGATCTCGCCATATTCCATGTAATGCTTGAGTGCCTGCTGAATTTGACCGGGTTGTTCAAATGTAATAGACTGAACTTCATCAAACCCAACAAAATCAAATCGTGTGAGAAGACCACCGGTCTTTTTTCGCATTGTCGTAAATCAAAGATGCGCTAGATACAGTACCGCCACTAATAAGCCAACCACGCTTGCTTATTTTTTCAAAAACACATAACTTTTTCCGGTGCCTTTTGGAGCAAGTTCAATCAGATTAACGCGTTTTTCAACGAATGGCAGAAGGCGACGAAGAAAATAAAGTTTTTTGCGTTCGCTCACCTCACCATTCTCATCTAAGTACCCATCAGGATTGTAGTCGATTGCTTCGATAATGACATCAATCCATTCATGAATAGAAAATTGGCTTCGTGCATCACGATAAAACTCAAGATCTATATCGTAAGGGCAGAATGGCTTGTAGCCAATCATTGTGATGAGACCTTTCGGCTTTGATGGAGTTCCATCCATCATCCAGCAGAGGGTTACGATGCCCCAATTTTCACTTTCCCGCAGCAAGGTGTTTTGCCATTTCTCAGCGACATCATAAGCTACAACACCACCTGCCCCACCGCGAGAGCCACCAAAATCAGGCAGTTCAAAGACTGTTTTTCCTGTTTTTACATCAACGGAGACTCGAACCCGAGCCAAAAATTGAACGGTGTCGCCCATTAACCATTTGAAATTTGTATTGCTCGAAATCTTCCCGACTTGGAATATAACGTTTGATATATCGTCCAACACTTTCATAATCGATGGTTCCATTGTCATCTGAGAACTTCATAACCAGCCAATCACGCATATAAGAAGGAATGCTCAGGTTGGAAAAATATTCGCTTCTTTGGGGATCTTTTAATACAACCATGTCAGCGAAAAATTTCTCTGACTTTATCCTCCAACATACAATCGCCGTCCTCTCACAGAAACAAGGTGCATCCCTGTTCTTTGAATTCTCGAATTTTAATGTGCAGATCATCCTCGGAGCATCCGATATATTCTGCCATGCATGGCAAACAATAAAAATCTTCGGTATCAAGGTCAATCAATTTTTGAGAAAGTGCAATCTCATCTTTTGTTAGAACCTTACCACAATCGCAACATACTTTTTTTTTTTTACTCGCATTAAAGGTCGAAATCTCCTCCCCCAAGAGCGGGCTTTATTTCCAGTGATGGAACATGGACAACTTTTCCATCGGCTATAATAATCGGATCGTATTTAAAATTCTTTGTGGCTTCAGCCTTGTTTTCAGAAAAAACTATCATCCATTCCTTACCAACTGTGTCTATAGGAGTGCAGATACCATCGACACTTCCAAGACTAGCTTGAACATTTTGAACGGGTTTATTGAACAGAATAACTGGTTTGGCTTTTTTCATAGAAAACTTGATAGAATCTTTTTCCCATGTCGCAGTAAGTGGTAGCTCGTGGATGCTGTCAAATACAATCACAGGAACAAGCAACTCTTCAGGTGAAGCGCCGCCATGAAGTTCGCCGTATTGTGCATTTTCATCATCGCCGCCGGCGGCAAAAGCCAGACTGCTTAAAATGATCGTAATTTTTGAAAATCAGATATTGATTTCCATCTGAGTCTTTAGCGATCACTTGATTGGAGCTAGCAATGATTTTAGCTCCATTAAAAATACAAAATCGACCATGACTGCACACCTGAGAAGATGCTGGCGCAGGGTAGCCCTCCCTTGCATGGAAAAACCTCGCAGCAAGGCGACTGCTTCCGTGATCTCCCGTAATAATTACCCGATGGTATTTTTTGGAACAGCTCCTCAATCTTATCAACGACTTTAGAAAAAAACGCAAACTGTTCCTGAATGCAGGTATAATAACTTGGATCATCAATTACGCCATGGTGCGCCAACTTGTCCAACTTATCGAGTTTGTCATGCGGCGTATCCATTTTATTCCACTGGTCATTGTATTCCGTTTCCGTTGGCAAGCAGCTCTGCGCCAGAGCAACAGATTTTATCTGACCATTATTGTCTTTTTGCAATGTCCAGCAAAGCAAGGAAAGCCATTCGGCGCCAAGTGCATCAATCCATAAAATAACGCTGTCCGTTGTTATCGAATCGCTAAGCAACGTATAGCGATAGGGATAAGAATTTATATCAAAGTTTGAAAAATAAATATCCTCGTCCTGCGGCAAGCGATTTGAAAGTTTATAAGACTTGTAGGAATCAAAGTACCGCTCAGAGTCACTATCCTTAAACAGTTCAGTGTGCTGTAGATAGGCATAAAGCTCAGGATAAGCAGACTGAACCTCCGAGCAGGACAAAGCCTGTTGAGCGTCCATCCTCAGCCATTCTCCAATCATATGAATCAGATAAATGCGTTCAGCCTGGGTATTTCCTGTCAGATAGCAGAGCCGAAGCTTGTAATCAGGGATTTCATCCAATGCCTTGAAAAATGCGGGATCTTTAGACAGGTTCAGCGCAGACATCAACTCCTGACTTTCTTTTTTTTCCCATTCAGGATGCCGGAGACGAAGAGAGAAAATGTCATGATAAATATTATCTACTAGATCATTTGCATTTTTTGCCTTGCGGACGCAATAAGAGGGATAGTCGTCTTGCTGATGTAACTGCATCCAAAGCATGGCAAGTTGTTTTTGACCGTTATTCATCGTTGCCCATTTTCCCATGACATCTGTATTTTGAAAATGAACAAGATTCAGGCAGTTGAGGATAGCTTCGTCAAGATTTCCCTTTTGGAGCGCATAAGGAAATAACAAATTGACTGATTCATCCGGGCAGTTTTCTGAAGTTAATACTTCTCCTCCCTGAAGATAAGCACGGATAAAAGACAATGTATCTGGTAAAACATGAACTGAGATATCTCCTGCCGTAGATTGCATATCGCGCAATCTCCCGGTGATTAGGACATACTCTGAATACTGTACAGACGGGTTCGACCAGTATTCATACCAGCTTCGTATGCCAGAAAATACTTTGTTGGCTGCGTTTACAAGGGTGTTTTTGATATTTGTCAAATTGCTTTGACAAAACGAGAATTTTCAGGGTTTGTGGGTCGGATATGTCGGTAGTACAGTCAAAGAAAAAGTCTTTCTGCCGTTCATCACCATCGAGGTGAAGGTCTTTATCATGCCATTGGGCCCTACATCCCCAGAGAGGAATGATGATTCGACCAAGATCAGAGCCATATCCCATATAACGCCAGAGCTTTGTAAAGCGTTGACGCTGAGTCTCACCTCTGGAAAAAAAAGCCGAAGGTATTCGCTCACGCCGGGGAGAATCAACCATTTGTCTTTATATTGGGAATCCATAAGACTGTCATAGGCAGGTAGCACATCGGCAGAGGAAAACAGCACGTCTGAAGGAACCACTTCCACATTGGGAATTGTTTTCAGCTTTTCCAGAAGATCGCAATATTCAGCAATATTTCCGACCATGATAGCACGGCAAGGAAAACGGCTGGGCACACGTTGCTGCTTTTCCAATTTCAACGTATCAATGACTTGATCTACCGTCATAGTTTTGCTCCTTTCCTTATTTTTAGAAACTCATCGCAGTATTCAGGGTGGCTATCCAGAAAACTGGCGATATTCTCACGCAAACGACTTACAGGCATTTCAGCAATTTCATTCTTAGTATTCTGCAATTTTTCCTGTCGAGCCTGCTGTTGGATGGCCGACTTCATCATAGATTGAAGCCGACTGAGTTCTGGTGCTTCCCAAGTACTCATATCATTTCCGTGGGACAGCTTCAACTTGGCAAGCAATTCTGGGCGATGTACCTTAAAATAGGTAACATACTCAGAGCCAACGGTTTCATAAAGAGCAGCGTATACCTTTTGGGCATCCGTCAAAACACGAGCTTTCTCATTCTGCAAAGCATCAATTGCAGCAATGACCTCTGTATCACGAGGAGTAGTTATACCGCTCTGAAGGTCAATGACCGTGTGAATCGGTTTGCGTAGCTCTTTTGGAATTACCCAGAAAATAGGTGTCGAGAAAGAGTCGCACCATGCCTTGACAGACTCCTTCCCTGTAACGCTTTCCCACAGTGCCTTCAGCTTACTACGATTGCGAGCTTGTCCGATACGAGCAACCTGCTGATCCAGCAGGTGATTGAATTGGGTGAGAGTCGCATCAAACGGCGTGCTTTTTCAGGCCGGAGTAAATAAATAGCGTCCAGTTCCTCAGCAGTGCAATTTACATCACGGTCATCCAGAATATCAGCAAGTGTGGGTTTGCTGTCGGTCAGAAAATCATTTGCCGACTTTCCATAGCTGTGCAGAGCGGCAGCGTCCGCATTGCGCTCATCAGCGGTCAGGTGGGCGACTTTTCCAAGAGATAGTGTACGGAGAGCCTTTTAACGCAGGATACCAGGGCTTCTGGATATCCTCAACTGCGGTGAAAGGAATACGCTGATACTTGAAACGGTTTGCCAAATCTTTGCGGGCATCTTCCAAATTGCGGTAGTTTTGTCCTAATGCATGGTCAACCTCAACCAGATACTGATATTCATTCACGATGTCAGCCAGCTTATCCGCAACTTGCTGCTCGGTCCATGTATAAATTTCACCCTGCATGCTGAGATGCAGGCGATCACTCAAATCCACCGGCTGGATGGAAAGCGTTGTGGCAACATCGGCCAGTGCAGGGGAGGAAGAATACAAGAAATTACGGAATGCGGTAGACATGACAGTCTTATCCTGAAATGCATTGCGCATGGCGACTTTGATTTTTCCGCGACTCTGGAAATTCAGAAGGACATCGTTCATAATAGCTTCACGGTCAATATCAGCCGAAATAAACTGCTGCATTTCATCGATGATCGTGTTTGCTTTATCAGTGTTGGGTCCATACGTTCCGTCCGGGAGATACTTCAATGCCCAGAACGGTGCGCCAGACTGGGTAATAGCGGCGCGCATATTACGGCAACATTCGGCTTCTGTTGCAACCTGTGCATCGGTCAAATTTATAATGTCTTTAACGTAATCGCGGAAGTGCTGGAATGTGATACTGCCGGCAGATAGATAGTCCGAGTTGAGGGAACCTTTGCACATGGACAGAATCATGCTCTTGAGAGTTTGTTCGTTCAAAATGTGCGTACTCTGGACGCTATCCGTCCAGCTGAAGGCTGTGTTTTTGTAGCAGGAGAAGATCAGGCCAAGCAGGATGTGCCGCAGGCAATCGTATTATAATAACCAAATGGCGGCTCCTGCAGTTCACGCCACAAGTCGCTCAGAATCACACGCTGACCGGAATCCATCTTATTACGAATGACCTTTGCGAGCGCAGAAACAGCTGTTACGGTTTTATCGCCCGTAGCGTTGGCTATTCCGTCAATCTCCGTAAATTGCAGAATTTCCGGAGAGATGCTGTTCAAAACGCTTTGCATCTGGGTGGTTGCGCCTTTACGAGCAATACCCGCTGCCGGTGCAGCATCGTTGCAAGGCTTATAAGCAGTAACCATTTTGACGATCTGTTCCGGGGCATAGGGGAAAACATTGTTCAGAACCTGTGTAATGATGGTATGGCGCAAATTTGCCGTGCCATAGAGATTGTTGAACACATTGGTGCCATTCCATGCCACGAGCTTTCCGCCGCCAGTAGCCTGTGCAGTCCATGTGTTGATCACTTTTTCGCTTTCCAGTTTGTAGCCATTCGCAGATGCAGTCTGCCCGCTCTCGTTAGCAAGCTCCATTTTGGTGAGCTGCGTCAGCCATGCTTTACGGTTCTCGTCACTGAGAGGTGTCTTGAGCAGAGCAATCGTCAACCGTGGTTCATTTGCATCGGCTGCAGCGTGAGCCAGCGTATTCTGAATCGCACTATACTGCGGATCATCCTTTACCGTGACGATCAGCAAACCCAGCTTATAGGGCGATTTTATCAGTTCCGCCTTTACCTCGGCAAGACGATTATTGATAGAATTGGTCTCTGCACAGCAGACAGCAATCTTCATGCGTTTGAAGGTTGCATCGTTTTCGTCCCAGACCTTCTTTTCCAGCTCATTGGAGAAGCGGCCATCCTTGGCAAACATCTGATACCGAGAATATTTCCGGTCGTTATTTTCAAACTTGACCCGGAATGCATCGCCGGAGCCGCCCTTGAACGGAAGCTGAAGCCGAATCGTACCATTGGCAGCCTGATCCTGAAGTACCAGCTTGCTTTCCTCCAAAGGTAGCAAGCAAATCACGCACCTTGTCCTTGCTGAGTACGCCAGCCACGCAGTTTTCCAGACAATCCAGCGTTGCAGCAATGCCACCCTGCATATGACGCACACCATATGCGCCTTTGGTGGTGGAAGAAACAGCAAGCAGCAGCATCACGATTTTGAACAGGCGCAGCGCATCCTCATCACTTTCAACAAGATGCAGGCTTTCCTCATAATGCTGGATATAAGGTGCAACTTTCGTATCTTTATCGCTAAAGTCGCTTTCGCGGGTGAAGAAATAATCCCACAGCCATTCCGGGGTGAGCCAGCGTGCTTCATCATCCGGACCATAGTGATTGATGTATCCGACAAAACCAATGTCAGAATTCGATTGATCCTTCATAAAGCGGAACATGGTACGCTGCGCAGCAGCAAAAAAGCTCCGCCACACGAGAAAGCAACCGAATCGTCATAGGGTGGATGGGGCACAGCTTGTCGATCATTTCGCCGGTTTTGTCATCCAGAACCAACCAGATCTGGAAGGAATTTCTTGAAATCGTTGACAACCTGATTGCGTTCATCAGCCCATGCGTTCTGCATACCGTTGCGCACAACAATAGAACCCGCAATCAGGTCCAGCGCAGCAGATGCACTGATGTGGAATTCTACTGTGTGGAAGCGGTTGGTAATCATCTGATAGCGGTCCTTGCCCATGCTATCGACCATCTCATCCGAACGATGGACAACATAGAGCATAAAGAACGGCTTGACCTTGCAGAATTCAGAGAGCTGTTGCATGATGGTGTGGTCATCACTATGTGCAACGTACTCGGTGAACTCATCCCAGATAAAGAAGATGCCACTCTTGGCAAGACCATTGGCATCAATGACTTCTGTCAGCCAATTTTCAAACGTGTCCAGATTGGAAATCAGGCCAAACTTCATGTCCCGCAGAACCATGGCAGTCGTCTGGATGGCAGACAGCTTGCCAGAGGAAACCGCAGCGCGCAGTTCTTCCACCGAAGAATAATCATCACTCAGAATCGTATTTTCAATCACATGATCCCAGTTGATGGACGCATCATCCAACCTATCGGTCACCGCACTGATCAACGATGCGCCACCCAGATCCGCTTTATCGCCAAATTTAGCAACCAGAGCTTCACGGACAGCCTGCTCAGCTTCCACCAGCATCATGTCGCCGGTGCGGATGCCCGTGCAGCCTGTCTTCCAGATCACCAGATAATCGCCCTTGTTGCGGCACTTCATAAAGCGATTGCGATATTTGGACAGCCGAGAGGACTTCGACAGGAACTCGTCGATTACTTCCGGCTTTTCTTCCAGCAGGTGCTTTACAAAAATAGCTGCATAGCTTTTACCAGTGCCGTAAGAGCCATGCACCCAAAACGATCTCCGGGCATCCGGGGCCTCATTGCCAAGCGACTGACATAGAACATCCACCAGATTTTCCATGTCGTCGCCAACAATATATTCCCGCCACAGGTTTTGATTTCGCTTATCCGCATCAATGTCCACAACCGACTCGAAGTTGGGGCTGATTTCAAGGAAGTCCTTGTACTGCTTGTTATATGCCACGACCGCAAACTCCTCTCGATTTTTTATTCCTCGGCCAGATCAATAATATCGTCGGAAGAATAATCTTCCAGAATGATGTTGTCCAGATTTGCCACAAAGGAAACCCGGATGTGCTTCGGGAAACTGATCGCCAAACCCTGCACGTCTTCGCGGAATTTCTTCACATCAATGCCGTAGATATCCGCAGGAGAGATTCCCTTTGCATCCGGGTTGCTGTGTGCATTGACCAGCTCAGAGAAAGTAAAGCTCTTACGGCCAGTATGCTCAGCATAGAGATAAAGTGCATACAGCAAAGCAACCGCATGGGGATATTCCCATCCGGCACGGTAATAGTCTTTATCAAGCTGAATTCCCTGCATCAGTGAAGAACCAATAGGAGAATCTCTAAATGTTGAAAGCAGAGAGTTCGCTGCATGGTCACAGGCGGTAAAAGCGTTATCATATTTCAAAATACCGACAATATCATCCTTATTGAAGGTTTCTCCAACACCAATATTAAGACAAAATGCATTGACGACAATAGAGTTATACGCAAGATTAGCCCACATGACCGCCCATCCAAATGGGTTATAGACGCCAATATTGATGAGCTTGTTTCCAAGCACCGTCAGTTCCGGCAAAACAACTTTCTTTGAACCTTTCGTCTCTATCTTCAAAATTCCAGATTCAGCAACCCATTGTTTTAATGCTTTATACTGATCTTTGCCTAAAACTTTATCTTGATCTGGCAAGTCAAAGCAATCCACTCCCGTATAAACAAAATGAGAATATAACGACTGTCGAAATCCAAAATTTCTGTATTTATCCGGGTTTTCCATGTTTTCTCCTCTCACAAACAACGACTTTGCAACCATACAGCCTTTATCGGTATAAGTGCAGCAATTATAACAGTGAACACAGCGATTGGCGCGAATAACAATCTTTCCATCAATAATCTGATATGCACCAGTAGGACACTGTGGCGTACACGCTTTGCAACCTACACAGTAAGCTGTTTTATTGGCAATACTGCGTAATGTCGAGATATCAAATCTATCCAGCTGAAAAAATGGGCTTATTGATACAATTTGCTGCCCATTTTCTTCCCGATAGTTCATTTCAAAATTACCATGTTTCGTTTTAACGGTAATTCGCTTTCCGTCATCATCAACAGGAATACCCCAAATGGGAAGAACGCTATTCCAATTTTGACGAGCGTTCTTTATACGGAAGACGATGGAGGTTGCTGTTATTTCTTCCGAAACTCTATTTTCGCCCTGTTTGAGAATTTTTCCTCCAGCACGCGCTTGCCAGCCGCCGTCTTCAATGTATTTTTTGTCAATCTTTCCTTTTTGCGAAAAGGGTCATATCTTCGAGCATCCGCAACTGGCTCTTGACTTCATCAGGATAATTAAAAGAGATAAGAGAATCCTGCCATTTTGCAGACATATAGGGCATACCTTGCAACCGACACGATAGATACCATGCCGATAGGCGTTATTTAACAATACATTTTTCTTTAGTGCATATACAAAAAAAATCTCGGCTGATGACCACTTTAAAATCGCATGACAGTTGACTTGCTGAATATTTTTTTAACGCCCTCACCAACCTCTGTATATTTTGATCTTCGTAAACTTTCCTCTGCTCGAACGCCATCAAATACAACAGCTTTTGTATCTTTTCCTGTTAGTTCGGACAGTAGCATCAATGTGGGAACGGACTTTCGGACAGAACAGCACCAGCGCAATTTACTGGCTGGCGGTCCAAATTCATTCCAAGATTCTTCCATATCCATATGGCACTTTGCTTCTTTGAAACGAACACCAGGCCAGTGTTTTTGCGCATCGACAAAAGTTTTTAACGTATCGGAAAGTTCCATGCCGGTATTACTGAACACAACATAATAATCCTTTGGAGCAAGCGCTTTTGTCATCAGGTCAAGCAAAAAACCAGAGAGTCCTTGCCGCCCGAAAATGCACAGACAAATGAGAACCCTAACGGAAGATAGTGCTCGTACTGTGTCTGGATAAATTGGACTGCCTTTTGCTCCAGACTCAGCATAATTTGCCGGTTGACTTCATAGAGCCGATCTGTATCAATGGGAACAAGTTTCAGACGTTCTTCTGTCAAACGTTTAATCGTCGGTTTTGTATAGAAGCCTCCTCCCTGCGCCTCAGCCACGCAGACACCATTCAGGACATAGCGGCGAACACCCTCTGCCCAAAGCAGCGGTGCGGTTGTATCTTTGGGATAATCCCAGTATTGATCCATCCCAAAGAAGTCTAATTCTTCATGGAAGACCGGGCGAATTTCTTTTTTGAATTTTTGCATTGATCGTCAGCCGGAAGATGCCGTTCTCTTCCGTCCATTCATAACCGTACACGGCGGCTTTTCATTCCTCTCTTGCGCCAGAGATTTTCTGGCGTTCGTTTTCTATTTACAAATTGATTCGTCACGGTGGTATTGTCTGCACTCCATGCAAAACGGGGATCGTTGGCAAGTGCCTTGTGAAGTCTGCCATACAATTCACTGCCTGCAAGAAGCCCACGCTTGACCAGAAGTTCACGCAGATCTTCTGCTTGGAACCGTTTTCCTGTGATGCCGTCATCGACATACCACGCTGCAACGGCATCCGAAAAAGTCTGGACTTCACTGGAGCCGCTCACCAGCATGGCGTGCAGGGTATCCTTGGATTGGCTGGCCATACCGCAGATCGTCTTAGCATTGCCCAGCTTTTTGCTGTAAAAGCCCAGAATGCTTTGCAACAGTAAAGGTGTCCACGGTCGGTCACCGGGCAAAGCCGGGAGCAAACTGTACCACCACGGCTGGATATCGCGCAGAACAATGTGATCCCCTAAATCTGAGAACAGCTTATCCAGAGCCTGCTGCGCTTTGGCAAACCATGCTTCATTCAGTTGCAAACTTTCCCCGGTAATCAGCACATCTGGGCTGGTAATAGAGGAAAATCGGTTCTTCATTCAACTTCATCTGGCCGTGCAGATTGCCGGTTTTCAGCCCGACATTTTGCAGATATTGAATCAGATCCTCCTCCACAAACATTCCGTCCTGTTCCCGTGCATAACGGCGCATCACATCGAGAACCGAACCAATCTGATCGTCGCCACCACGCGAGATATGCGTCTTATTGCTAAAAGAGTAATGCTTTCCGTGATATCCGACCTTCTCGAACAGGTGGCGAGCGAGGTCATAAACCATTGCGGAACTACTGATGCCATTATCATTCAGGAACATCTGCATTTCGGCACGAACATATTCATAGAGCTGCGTGTCCGAAACATAGCCGTTGTTCCTCTCCATAAGTTTTTCCAAAAGCTGCTCCATCTGACTGGCACCATCGTCCCAATCTACAAAGGCATCCTCGTGGTAGAGTTTGCCTGCCAGTGATACGATTTTGGAAGATGCTAAAACTGCCTCCCGAATGGCGTTGTCCGATGCGTGAATTTTTTCATAGAGATCTGACAGTGCAATGCCGTCCAAATCTGCGTCCAGCACGACCTTTTCAACATCCTGAATCAGCTTCTGAGAGACCGGAGAAATGACTGCGGGTGCTTGCACGGGTGTTGCAACAGGTTTAGAAGCGAGTGGCTCCTTTTTTTCGCAGAACCGCTTTCCGGCACAGAAAGATACTGTATGTATTTTTTGCCAGTGCGGCCCGCAGCCGATTGTTCTGTCTGGCGTTGGTTGCGGTATATTCCTTTGTAGCAGTCAACAGATCTTTCGTGCGTGTTGCAACGTCAAGGGATACGCCATAAAGAGCCGTGCTGTCCAAGCCGATTTGCCGAGCCAGCTGTTCACAGTTGTTGATCGCAGAGACATAGCTCCGTGAGGAGGATTCTGCCAGATGCATCTCGTTCCGCATCCATTGATAAAAAGCGGAACTGTTTGCGTTGGGCGGTGTCCGTACAGCTGTTTTTTTTCAACAGGCGCAGCAACAGGCTTGGCAATCGGTTTTGCTGGCGCAGAAGAAACCACTTGGGGAATCGAAACGTCGGTCACTGTGACCGGTACATCCGATTCAGCCTTTTTGCACTGAACCGAAAGTGCAGTATGCGCAACTCCACAATGATCCAGGAGCTTATAAAGGCTTGTCATGGCTTCATCCGGGGTTTTCTCGGTTTCCAGATAAAGCCACTGCCCTGCACTGTTTTTTGGTGAGGACCTTCAGCCCTTTCAGTTTATGGGCCCGATAGGCAGTTTCAATATAGACACCAGTTTTGTTGTCCGGGTCGCCGATGAGCGAAATAAACTTTTGAGGATAGCGGCTGTACAGTTCCTTAACACCTGCGACATACACATCCTTCCATGTTTTCGCCTCGATGTGTTTGCCATCAAACAGCACTTCAAGAGGATTTGCTCCTGCGCAGGAGAATTTTTCCGGAGAAGAAATTTTCTGCGAACCGGACAAAGCAGGGGCAGGCAACACGGACGGAGGGATGAGAGGTCGAAGTTGTAGCGGGCGGCTGCACTGTTGATGCAGCTTGCGCATTTGCCAGTGCTTTCGCTGAGCTTTCCCGAAATTCTCGATACAGATCAATCGTATGCACGATTTGGTTTTGCTGTCTTGACGAAAAATAGTGCGACTGCGGTGTGCGCCGCAGCGCAGAGAGAATGTATTTGAGTTCAACAGCGCTTGTCACTGAGAAAAGTCGCTTGGCAGATATTTGAAGCCGGTTGATGACTTTTTCCGTCATGGAAAAAAAAGCAGTTTGCACTTCTGAAGGCTTCTCGCCTTTTTGAATCAGCCATTGCACATATTGCTGTTCAGCCAAGGTCACAGTGGGTACTGCTTTGGCAACTTCCGGTCGGAAGATTTCAGCCAGCGATTTCCGAATCAAAGGAGAATCCGATTTATCGGTGCGTAAGGATACATTTTGTGACTGATTCGCGGAGAAATAGATTACCATTGTGTCCAATGGGTCTTTACAGATCTCCATCAGCTTTTTCAGGCGGAGCAGAATTTGATGCGCATTGAAGTCTGTTTCAGCAAAAAACCATTTTCCATCCGGCTTCTGCATAATACCGAGAGGATGAGAAAACTCTCGAATCTCAATTTCGCTTCCAATTTCAATTTTATCCCCTAAAATGCTTTTCCCCTCAAGGCGCATTAACTCATCCGGATGCTTTGCAGCAATCAATTTGAGCGCAATAAAGTAAAGCAACCGCCAGCTTGCAGTGGATTTTTTATCCCCGTAGTAGACTACGGAGTCTGGTTTTGCTTTGAGATAATCAGTCAAGTTTGGAGTTTCGCTTTTTTCAGAGAAGATCATTTTTTTGTTTTGGCCTTTCAGGAAATCCGGGCGTAAAGAAGATGGTGTTTACAGAATGTCATCACACAAACATCTTAAATTGTGCAACATACACAAAATATAAACACTTCAACATTGTAATTATAGCATTGAGCAGGACGACACACAAGTGATTTCGACACAAATCTGAAGATTTGCAACAAAAAAAAGCCGCAGAATGAAATAATATCACCTGCGGCTCAAATCAATAATTTATCTTACTTTATAATATACTCGGTTTCCGGCTTTCCTTGCTGCCAGCAATCCCATCTCGTGGAACTTCATCACAAACGTCCGGATCGTGGCATAGGCAGCGTTGCGGAAGTCTTTTTCCAGCTGCTTGGTGGTGAACTCCTCCGTGCCGTAGGCAGACAGAACATATTCCCCAGAGCAACCGTTCTTTTTTCGGTGATTTTTCTATTGGCAAGAGCGGGCTGGTACACCTGAAGATCAGCTTGCGGCGGTATTACATCCACTTGCAGACGGTTATAAACCTCGTTGCAGAAATAGGACAGGAACGGCGTTACGTCCGTGTAGCCAGAGATGAGTGCGTTCTTTTTCGACACGGTCATAGGCCTTGTAGTAAGCTGCCTTGCTCTCAGCAATATACCGGGAAAACGGCGTAAACAGTGCCGCAGGATAACCCTTGCTGGACAAGATACCAAAGGTGGAGCAGCCGAGCCGTGCGGCCATTGCCATCAAAATAGGGGTGATAGTATGCAAAGGCAAAGTGCAGGATCGCCGCCTTGTGCAGTTCGTTGATGCCGTCTTTAGCATTGGCGAAATCGACCAGTCGTTTCATGGCATCCGGGAGCTGTTGCGCCGGAAGTCCCTCCCGGCTTTCTTCGCCGCCCACAACATAGACAACATCGTGGCGGTAGAAATGGTCAGGCAACAGACGATCTTCATCCGGCAGGTAGTCGCCGGTGCTGATCTGGTAAAGCTGGTGCAGATTTTCCTCGGTGATCGTATTCTGGCGGTCGGCAATGAAGTCCAAACCACGCTTCATGCCATAAATACGGGATTCTTCCTCATTGCGCGGGGCATAGCCATTCAGGATATGCCGGATGCTGTTGCGTGAGGAATGAATGCTTTCAATCTGGAAGGTTGCATGGATCTCCTCAGTCATGGCCTGCAACCCAAAGGACCCTGATTGCTTGCGGGAACAGAAAGAAGCTGCTTCATGCCGTTGGTGGAAATTTGAGCCAGATTGGGCAGATAGAACAGTTCATCACTAGAAAAAATCGACTAACGGCAAAGACTGAGCGAAGTTCTGACGGAGTAGCTCTGTAAATTCATTGACACTGGAAACGGAATACTTATACTCCATCCGATCCAACTCGAACAGATGCTTGTCTGAAAGCATTTTTTTGCAAATTTGGCTCCATCCATTCCTGTCACCTCATAACTGATACATATTGATACCAATTAGTGCCAATATACTGACAACCAACAAAAAAAAAGTCAAGCAAGTAAAGCTGATTCAGACCTTACTCAATGCGCTTTCCCTTAAAATTGGCCGCATTTTAAGAGAAAAGCAAGGCGATTAAGGGATTCTGTTTTGAAAAAATTTGAATGTCCCCAAAGGGCAGGTATGTACGGCGGCAAACGCTGACTTAAAGTGAAGGGGATGGGAGCTTTGCCCTAACGTTATTATAAATGATACTAATTGGTATCAGCAGGCTTCTGACATTCGGTCATGATCCTTCTTGCCCTGCCGCGCGTGGTATCCTCAAAGGTTTCATCCTCGCTGAATCGCAGCCAATAGGGGTCTTCCATCAGGCAGGCGTTGGTGCGTTTGACGATTTCCCATGCATTGTAGTCCGGCAGACCCATCATTTTCAGAATTTTCTTGCAGTCCATCCGATTTTTCGGAAAGATTCGTTTCTTTGCCCAAACCACCACATCGACCAATGGAACTTCACGTTTGTCACCGATGAAAAGGTTCAGTGGGAGGCTGTACTGCGGCACGCCCTCATTTGCGCAAAGAGACTGCCCATCTTCGCTTAGGTGTGCAATTTCTTTTTCATACATCATCAATTTCAGATAGGCCATTTTATCACCCCATGGCGGCTTTCAGGTAGTGCAGACGGTATTTCAGGTATTGACGGATCGCAGATGCTCTTTTTGCGCTCAACAATGCAAGAATAGGCGAGATGGACTGAATGATTTCACTATACAACTCGTCCAAGTCACGCGTTGGCAGCACAGGCTCATCGATCATCTTGATTTGCTGGGCATGGTGACTGCGGAACGGTTTGGCTTTGTCGAACTGATAACGGAGCTTCGTGTCAGTCAATTCTTCATCCGTTGCCCACGCAAGCAGACTACCGCCATTGTCGTAAATAGGCGGAGCATAATTTTTTCCATCCCGGACGATCACATCAAAATTGTTTTCGTGGCGGTCTTCGTTGCCGATAAAGGCGTCAAATGCCAGCATTTGATAAAGCCACTTCTTACCATATAGTTCTATCGCATACTGGAACAATGCTTCCGGTGAAGCGGCTCGACCGCTGGCAAGGAAATGGGCATCAGCCAAGTCTGCAAAATGATACAGCTGTTCATCGTCCGTTGTGAACTTGGGGCAGACGCTGACCACATCGCAGGAATAGGTCTGAATGTCGGGAAAGAGTTTGGCAGGCATCAGGGCGTATTCCACATGCGGCAGACCCAGGACCTGCGCAATCAGCGATGCCATCACCTCAGAATATGGCTCATATCCAGCCGTTCCGGCCTCTGTGATGGAGTTGCCTTTGACCATAACAAGCTGATCATCTACATGATACCAGCCCTTTGAGAGCATTCCACGGCTCGTCCGTGTTTCACGCTTTTCAACCAACTGGATTTTTGCAGGGACTTCAATTGGGCTCATGGTATCACGCTCCTTTGCTCCATTATATCATGTTTGGATGGATAGACAAGGTAAACTATGGTCAATAGCAAAAATCAAAACATCAAATTGTTTTTGAAATTTGAAGTAGAAAAGTCAAATCAAATATAAAATTTCGATAGAAACATTAAATTTTTAGCTCAATAAGTGAAATGAACGCTCAAAAAAATGAAATCCAAACCCCAAAAAGTGAAATTTGATGGTTGAATACTGAAAAAGTGTTAAAAAAGATTTTGATATTCTAAATTCGACTTGAACTTGAACTGGTTTTTTGCATATCGTCCTTGCAGATAGCCTTTTGGAAATGTTTTCACCTTTCCGGGGAGAAAACTCAGTCAGAGCGTAAATATCGGTCTGCATGGTCTTTTCGTCCTTTTCGGCAAACCAGATCTGATCGCGCCGCAGCAACGTCAGGTCGAGAAGTCCGGTATCGTGCGTGGTGAAGATGAGTTGTGCATGGTTTGTATTGATAGCGGCATCCTGCACCATTTCGATCAAGTGCCGGGTCAGGAGTGGGTGCATACTGGATTCAATCTCGTCTACCACCAGAACAGCCCCAGATTCCAGAGCAGCGAGCCACATACCGATGCGAGAAAAGAATCGCCGTGTTCCAACGGATTCCTGCCCCAACGGGAGCCAGAACCCCTTAGAAGTACCATCTTCGGCATCGAGAGTGTGCAGTGCGGAAATGATAGGTTCTTCCTTGGAACCAGTGATGCGGATGTCTTTGATGCCTAGATCGGCATACAGCATTTCATGCAGGATACGGCTCTTTTCGGAGCCGCCCTGCCGGATGGCAGACAATGTAGCATCCAGCCGCATTTCTGTTCCCACGAAACCTGTCAGCTTTTCAAAGAACCACAGATACGCTTTTTCGGTCTGCGGACAGTTCCACTCGTTGGAACTGGACAGATACAGACGATTTTCGGCGGTTCGTCCAGAAAGCGTAAGCTGTTCTTGGATGTTTTCACGAAATTGGTAACTGCTGCCCTCTCTGGAAAAAAAAAAATCAGTGCTTCCCGGCCATTAGGCCAGTGATAAAGATATTCGGTCAAGATTCTGGACTTGTCAAACGAGAACCCATAGGCATACTTGATGCCGCCATAGAAAAAATAGATAGCTTCAAAACTGGTCGGCTGTGTGGGCTGGTCTGTGAAAAGCAAACGGTTCCTGCGGAAGCGGTTCGCCCCTCAGCAGCTTGGCATATCGGCCACAGACCATTTCCCGCATGAGCAGGAGAGCATGGAGAACATTGCTCTTTTCCCGGCTGCATTTGCGCCGTACAGTGCCAGCACAGGCACAAGCTGTTTCTTCTGTCGTCCGGCGAAATCAGGCAGTCGACCAGACTTTTATCTGTAGATGCTTTCAAGCTGATGATGGCTGTATCCTTGATGGAACGGTGGTTGGTGACTGAAAATTGAAGCAGCATCGCAATTCCTCCCAGATGATTTTCTGAATCCAGTGTACTCTATTCTGGGCGGAAAGTCAAATTTTGATTTTGAAATTTGCAAATATTCCGCAAAAAAATCAAGAATAAAATCTAGAATATCGGCTTTTGATACCGTTTGGGTGCTATCAGGGATCATTCTGTATATACGACTTCCCTCACCACTACCTCCTCCGCCTGTGCTTTCAGTCCATTCATATGGGCCGCCCAGAAAAGCTGTGATCGCTCTTTGTCCGGCGCAGTGAACTTGTCTGCCAAGGCCGCAATCGTGCGCTCCAGCTGTTCTGAGGCGGCTCTCTGGACTTCCTGCAAATATAGCGGCCAGAGCGTACCGTTCAGCAACATCCGGTTGTACAGCACAGGACGCTGATTCTTGAGGTAGGCCAGCCGCATCCGGCCATACTTGCCCAGCGGTTCGGTATCATCGATCTGCGGCAGGGTGAGCAGGGGCAGCTGATACTCCCCGACCTGTGCGTAATGGATCTCGGTGCGGACGGCGTTCGTGCTCTTCATAGGAATTCTCCTTTGCATTTTCAACGTGTTTTGTGGTCTTTGTGGAAAACGGCGCTCACTTCTTCCGATTCTGTGCGGTCAGCCAGTTGCCCTGCGCCTGATAGTAGTGCTCCATCGTGGTGGGGGCGTTCAGGATGGTGGTGCGCAAGTAGGCCAGGATGTTCTTGATGGGCTGGGTGGTGTTGGACATCACATCGAAGATGTACTCAACGTGCTGGCTGGTCAGCTTGTCCAGCCGCAGCCGGATGGCTTTAGTGGTCTGCGGCTGCTTGCCGACGTACTGGGTCTGTCGTGGACAGCAGTACATCTCCACAATGTTGTCCAGCAGTTCCTCCAGCTTGTCGGGGTCGTACCGCTGGGCAAGGGTGTCAATCTCCAGCCGTTCCCAGAACTCCTCCCGCACCTGTGCTTCCATCCGGTCAAAATCTGCGGATTCGCCTGTCGGCCCTGATAGATTAGTACTTTGTCTTTTAGTATTTTGTTTATTAGTATTTTTGTTGTGTTGGATTCTCCAACGTTGGAAAACCCGACATTGGATTTTCCGATGATGGTGAATTTGGCACTGGAGCAGGGCGTTTTTCAATCCGTTCTTTCTGCGGCAGTTCAAAGACTTCATAGTTGTAGTCAATAATGCGGCCACGGGCATCACGGACTTTGCTCCGACACAGATACCCGCCATCTTCCAGTTCGTGAACCGCACTTCTCACACTGTCAATGCCATCCCTGCACCCGGTTGTCAGCCCTTTCAGGCTGTAATCCCAATCGTCCGGCAGGGAGAGCATATATAGGACAGCAGTCCCTTGGGGCCTTCAGGGACAGCCTCTTATCCTGCAGGTGGTAGTTGCTCATAACGGTGTAGTTGACGTTTTTATTGACGCGGAATGTTGACATGGCGGCTTCCCTTTCAGCCCAATGCGGGCAAGAGAAAACGCAGCATCTCCCGGCTTTCGGGAAACGCTGCGTTCAGACAGGGAAGCCTGCTGTGAGCTGGCACAGCAACGGCAGCACTGCACAATTCTAACGGACATCTAACACAACTACACCTGAAATGCAGCCGTTGACGGCCCGTGTGAAAAAGGCTTTTTCTAACGTCATTTCGCAAAAAGCGGCTGATTTTCGCCTGCAAATTGCGGTGTGACGTGCCTTTTTGAGGTCACAAGAATGCCCTCAGCTGCCAATGACAGCCGCGAGGGACCAGCTTCATCCAACAATTTCAAAGACTCGAAATCGTTTTGTCCTTAACCGGGCACGTGGGTTCGAATCCCACCATCTCCGCCAACAAAAAAAAGCACCGGCTCAGGCTGAGGCTGTGTGTGCTTTTTTGCGGCTAAGATGGTGAGGATGAGAACAGGGCGACGGTCCGCAGACCGCAAGCAATCAGCCCAGTGCAACGACGACGACCGCTGCCTGTGGCAGAAACAGGGAGGAGTTGTTGGGGCAGCGTTCTGATTTTTCAAAGCCCTGCCAAGGGGCTGCGGAAAAATCAGCAAACGCAACCCGTTGCTGTTGCTTAGCCCGCGGGAGAATATCCACCATCTCCGCCAACAAAAAGCACCGGCTCAGGCTGGTGCTTTTTTTTGCATATCCAACCGGATTTTTCCAGCCTTCCAAAAGTATGTATCAATGGTTGTAGTTCAAGATTTTCTCAAGCGTATCTGCAAACCTGACATCCTGCTCCTTCGTCCGCTTTTGGCTCCCCTTGGGGTGCTTTCCGGCACGGAGGAGCTTTTTGTTTTCATAACGCCGTAGCATGAGAGCGTCTATATTATCAGCGGTGTATTCCAAACCGTTCTGATTCAGCACCCGGGCACACCTTGGCAAGGCACATACTCGCCAGCCCGTAGTCCTGCGTCACAACCACATCTCCCGACTTTACCCGGTTGACGAGAGCAAAATCCACGCTGTCCGCTCCTTTATCGAACACCAATGTCTGCGCACCTTCTCGCTCGATTTGGTGAGAGGTGTCGCACAGGATGATGACCGGAACGCCAAACCGCTTTGCAATCTGCAACGTCAGATTAACGACTGGGCAGCCGTCGGCATCGATCAAAATATTCATCGACTTTCCTCCATCACCCACCGAAAGGCTTTCGCCGTGCGCAGGTCGGCGTCTTTGAAATGCCCGCCGCTGTTCCATTCAAGGGTGCAGTCTGCGCCACACTCTGCAAGCCGGCTGTGCAGGGCACGGATGTTATCGCCCACCGCAGCCATGACGGTGTTTTTCGTGTGTTCCTCCTTGTCGCCAAGGCTTAGATAAACGCGCTGTGCCTGTATCGGGTGCTGCTGTTCAAACTCCATCCAGTCCGGAAACCACACAGAGGGCGAGGCGGCGGCGACACCATAGAACAGATCAGTCTGGGTGGACGCCCACAAAGCAAACAGCCCGGCCAGTGAGTAGCCACCCAGAATGATTTTGACGTTTTCCGGGAGATCAAGCTGCCACTTTAGCGTGGGAATGACCTGCTCCGTCAGAAAGCACAGGGTTTCCGTAGCATTGCCACCGAAACCTTGCTTTCCCCAAACAGCAGGGGCTTCCCACGGAGAAAGTGCATCATTCCAGCTTTCCACTGGAATAGCTGCAAACAGAAAGTGGTGCGCACTTTGTGCAATAGCGGTAACCTCACTTTCCATGCTTTGCAGCTCATGTTCGCCGGTCATTTGGAGCAGTAGGTATTCTGCATGGGGCTCGCCGTAAATGCGGCAAGGTTTGTTCCCAATTTGCATTGTCTGTGCGGTCACTGCGGCATCCTCCCGAAAAAATTTTGATAAGCCCAGTATAGCAACTGAAAAATCATTTTGCAATTCGAAAAGGCTTTCATAGCCGTGGCAATTGGCACAAAGATACTGCCCCTTCGCTTCGCTCAAGTGGGCGATTTCTTTTTCAGGGAGCAGTTCGTTCACAGCTCACTTCAGCTTGCTCAGGTAGCGGTAGATGGTGGCCTCCGAGGAGCCCAGCTGGGCGGCGACCTCGCTGACGGCACCCTTCATATAAAAAGATGCCCGCGTGGTGCAAGGACTCCACGATGCGGATCTTTTCCTCCATGGTCAGCCGGTCGGGCGGCAGCCCGGCGCTGCCGGTCACCTCGGCAATGGCATTCTGCACGGCATCCGGCAGGGAACTGACAAAGTTCTCCACTCCGATGCCGGTGGAGGAAGGCTCGGTGTGTGCCCCGCAAAGGGCAAGCAGCTCCTGCGCGATGCGGCTGTACTTGCCGGCGTCAAAGTTGATGCAGAGCATCCCGATGAGCTGGCCGTTATCCTTGATGAACATGGTGGAGGAGCGCAGCCGCCCCCCCTTGGCCTGCGAAGCGCCCTGATAGCCCGCCAGGTAATCCTGCTTTTCATACATCCGCTCCTGAATGAAGCGCAGCGCCATGTTGGAAAGGGGCGCACCCTCGGTGCGTCCGCTGATGTGGTTATTGACGATGGCAACAATGGTACCGTCCTCACTGGTAAGGTCGTGCAGAACTACCTCGTAGTCCGGACCCAGCGCCTCCCCCAGAAAAGATACCACTACGCGATAAGGCTCAAGTCTTGCATCCATCCCGTTCACCTCTTTTGTACTGCTGGAGCGCGTAAGAAAAAATTCTCATGCGTGTTCTATTGCTATCATAGCAGAAATGACAGTTTTTTACAATAAGAAGGTGCGTTGTATCCATTGTTTCGTCAAAGTGATGACATTTATCGGGACTTTTTGTCATGCGCGACAATTTATTCTCATGGTAAGAAAATATTATTGACAAAATATTCTCATTGCGTTAGGATAGTGTCAGCGAGGGAAGGACAGCCCTTCCCAACAAATGGAAAAGGAGAAAAATCGGATGAAACAGGTGATCGTTACCCCCAATGCTCCGGCTGCCATCGGCCCCTATTCGCAGGGCATCGCTGCGGGGCAGACCGTCTATGTATCCGGGCAGCTGCCCATCGATCCGGCCACCGGCCTGATCCCGGAAGGCATCGCCGCCCAGACTGCACAGTCCCTCAAGAACATCCAGGCCATTCTGGCACAGCAGGAGATGACGCTGGCCAATGTGGTCAAGACCACGGTGTTTCTGGCGGACATCAACGATTTTGCAGAGATGAACAAGGTGTACGGCGAGTATTTTGCGCAGCCCTACCCCGCGCGCAGCGCGGTGCAGGTCGGCGCGCTGCCCAAGGACGCTCCGCTGGAGATCGAGTGCATTGCTGTAAAGTAAGTTCCCCCGCACGGGAAGAAAAGAAACGGTGAACCAAATGGATAAACAGATGTTCGTTCGCATCCTGAACAGTGAGATGGAGCTGGCCACCGGCTGTACGGAGCCCGGCGCAGTCGCTCTCACCGCCGCAGAGGCGGGCGCAGCACTCCGCAAGGCGGGCGGCACACGGGTAGAGGCTGTGACCGTCCGCGCCAGCATCAACATTATCAAAAACGCCATGTCGGCAGGCATTCCGGGCACCTCGTATCAGGGCATGGATTACGCCGCCGCCATTGGTGCCGTAGGCGGCGACCCTGTCCACCTGCTGGAGGTCATGAACTATGTGGCCCCGGAGCAGGTAGAACAGGCGGCAGCTCTCGTCAAAGCAGGCAAGGTCAAGGTAGAGGTGGCACAGGTGCCGCAGAAGCTCTACGTTGAGGTGCTTGTCACTTCTGACGGCCACACCGGCCGTGCGGTGGTGCGGGATCTGCACACCAACGTGGTGCTGGTGGAGCAGGACGGCGTGGCGACGCTGGACAAGCAGCACGCCGATCCCGCCGCAGCAGGGGACAGCGATGTGGTGACCCCGGAGCAGATCGCAGAATTTCTGACCGTCCGCTCCATCTGGGATTACTGCACTGAAGAGCTGGACCCCCTGCACGACCCATCGACATCATCCGCAGCGCCGTACAGGTGAACACGACCATCAGCAACGAGGGTCTTTCCAAGGAATACGGCCTCGCCATCGGCCGCAATCTCGAGCTCAACTGCCGCAAGGGCCTCATGACCCGCGATCTGACCACCAACTCCATGGTCATTGCTTCTGCCGGTGCGGACGCCCGTATGGCAGGCGCTCCGGTGTCGGTGGTGGCAAACTCCGGCAGCGGCAATCAGGGCATCACGGCGACGATGCCTGTTGTGGCAGCTGCCCGCTGGCTGGACATCGACGAGGAGAAGATGCTCCGCGCCGTGACCCTTTCCAACCTGATCGCGATCCGCATCAAGGCCAAGTTCGGCCGCCTGAGCAACCTTTGTGGTGCAACGGTAGCTGCCACCGGCGCAGCCTGCGGCATTGCCTATCTGCTGGGCGGCGGCTACCACGAGGTATGCTGCACCATCAGAACATGGTAGGCAACGTCACCGGCATGGTATGCGACGGCGCAAAGGCCGACTGCGCACTGAAGATCTCCACCTGCGTCAACGCCGCCTGTCAGGCAGCTGCCATGGGCGTGCGCGGCGTGCGGGTGCAGAGCACCGACGGCATCGTGGAGCACAATGTGGAATATACGCTGGACAACTTTGCCACCCTGAGCACCCACGGCACCAGCGACAGCGTGATCCTTGATCTGATGCTGAACAAACACCTCCCGGAGACGGAATAAGTCTCCCCACCCGGCCCCTTTCCGGGGCAAAAGAAAGAGGTACTAAAGTTATGAAAAAGCTATTCAATAGTCTGCCCTTCCGGCTTCTGCTGGGCATTTTTGTTGGTATCATCCTTGGTCAGATATTCAATGAGAGCACTATGGGCGTTGTGGTGACCCTGCAGTATATCATGGGTCAGCTCATCACCTTCTGTGTGCCGCTCATCATCATCGGCTTCATTGCCCCGTCCATTACAAAGCTGGGCAAAAACGCCTCCCGTCTGCTGGCAGTGGCCATTGTCATCGCCTATGTGTCCTCTGTCTGCGCAGCCTTCATGAGCATGGGCGCCGGCTACGGCCTGATCCCTCACCTGTCCATCGACAACAACGTTGCCGGTCTGCGCGAGCTGCCGGGCGTCGTCTTTGAGCTGAACATTCCCCAGATCATGAGCGTTATGAGCGCCCTCGTGCTCAGCGTTCTGATTGGTCTGGCCGCTACCTGGACCAACAGCAAGCTCACCTGCGACTTTTTGGCCGAGTTCCAGAACATCGTGCTGGACATCGTGAGCAAGGTCATCATCCCCGTTCTGCCCTTCTACATTGCCGCCACCTTCTGCGGCCTGAGCTACGAGGGCACCATCACCCATCAGCTGCCCGCCTTCCTGCAGATCATCGTCATCGTTATGGTTGGCCACTACATCTGGCTGGCTGTGCTGTACCTGCTGGCCGGTGCTTACTCCGGCAAGAATCCCTGGGAAGTGCTGCGCCACTACGGCCCTGCTTACCTGACCGCTGTCGGTACCATGTCCAGTGCTGCTACGCTGGGTGTGGCGCTGGAGTGCGCCCGCAAGAGCAAGGTCCTGCGTAAGGACATGGTCAGCTTCGGCATCCCCCTGTTTGCAAACATCCACCTGTGCGGCTCTGTGCTGACTGAGGTGTTCTTCTGCATGACCGTTTCCAAGATTCTGTACGGCAAGCTGCCCAGCGTTGGCACCATGATCCTGTTCTGCCTGCTGCTCGGCATCTTCGCTATCGGCGCACCCGGCGTGCCCGGCGGCACTGTCATGGCTTCTCTGGGTCTGATCACCGGTGTCCTGATGTTCGACAACGCCGGTACCGCTCTGATGCTGGCCATCTTCGCCCTGCAGGACAGCTTCGGCACCGCCTGCAACGTGACCGGTGACGGTGCGCTGACCCTGATGCTGACCGGCTACGCCGAGAAGCACGGCATCGCTGATACTGGCGACCTTGAAAGCCCGATCCTGTGATAAAAACCCGAGCACTCCTCCTTAATTACAAGAGACTGTGAACAGACAGTCCCGAAATCTCCGAAAAGCCCCGGCGGCCATGCGGTCGCCGAGGCTTTTTGTGCTACAACCCGGTTTGATATCCGGCGTAATGGGATGAAATTTCTGAAACGCCTTTAAAACCATAAAGTAAAATGCTATACTAGAAGGACATTGGGTGCGCTGAAAATGCGCAGCCTGAAAGGAGCTTTTATGACGCAGCTTTTGATTCGTCTGTTTATACGCCGTCCCAATTCTCCGCAGGATCCCCGCGTCCGTGCCGCCTACGGCAATCTGGCCAGTGTGGTGGGCATGGTGTGCAATATCCTGCTCTGTCTGGGCAAGTTTGTGGTAGGTACCCTGTTCGGATCTATCGCCATCACCGCCGATGCACTGAACAACCTTTCGGATGCCTCCTCCAATATCGTCAGTCTGGTGGGCTTCAAGCTGGCTGCCAAGGCACCGGATGCCGAGCATCCCTACGGTCATGCCCGCTTTGAGTATCTTGCCGGGCTGGTGGTCAGCGTGACCATTCTGGGCATCGGCTTCTCCCTGCTGAAGGAATCGGTCACCAAGGTGCTGCACCCCACCCCGGTGCAGTTCGGCTGGCTGACCGTGGCGGTGCTGGTGGTGTCCATTCTGGTCAAGCTGTGGATGAGCGGCTTCAACCGCGCCATTGGCCGTATCATTTCCTCCGAGACCCTCATCGCCACCGCCGCCGACAGCCGCAACGACGTGCTGAGCACCGCTGCCGTGCTGGTGGCTGCCATCCTCTGCCGGGTGACCGGCTGGGACGTGCTGGATGGCCTGATGGGTGTGGGCGTGGCGGTGTTCATCCTGATCTCCGGCTGGGGTCTGGTGATGGATACCCTGAGCCCGCTGCTGGGCGAAAGCCCCAGTGAGGATCTGGTGGAGCATATCGAACAGACTGTGATGAACTATCCCGGCGTACTGGGCGTACATGACCTGATGGTGCACGACTACGGCCCCGGCCATCAGTTTGCGTCCATCCATGTGGAGCTGCCCGCCGAGCAGGACCCGCTGGAGGCGCACGACCTGATCGACAACATCGAGCGGGACTTTATGAAGCACGACCATCTGATGGTGACCATTCACTATGACCCCATCGTCACCTCGGACGCCGCTGTGGGGGTGCTGCGCAGCCGCCTGACCGAAAAGCTGCGCCAGCTGGACCCGGCGCTTTCGCTGCATGATCTGCGCATCGTGCCGGGCAAGACCCACACCAATGTGCTTTTCGATCTGGTGCTCCCCGCGGGCTATGCCGGGGACAAGGTGGAACTGCTGACCCAGATGGAGCAGTTCATCAAAGAGCAGGATCCCACCTATAACTGCATCATCAAGCTGGAACAAAGCTATACGGCTGCGGCTCATAAATGAGGGGGAGCCGCCCCGCACAGGCTTTGCGATATAAGGAAAGCAGAGGGAAAGTAGTATGTTGAACGAGACCTACCGCGCCATGCTGAACAACAAAAGTGTCATCCGCGAGACCTTCATGTATGGCAGACAGCGCGCTGCCCAGATCGGCAGCGAGAATGTGTTCGATTATTCACTGGGCAACCCCAGCGTGCCCTGCCCGCCGGAGTTCACCGAGGCCATGCAGACCCTGCTGGCACAGGAAGAGCCGGTAAGCCTGCACGGCTATTGCCCCAGTCAGGGCGACCCGGGCTTCCGCACCGCTGTGGCGGCGCATCTGACCGAGACCTTCGGTCTGCCCTACGCGCAAAAGCACATCTTCCCCACCACCGGCGCGGCGGGTGCTATCGCCCACGCCATCCGGGCGGTGACCCAGCCCGGGGACGAGGTGCTGACCTTTGCGCCTTACTTCCCGGAGTACGGCCCCTATGTGGCGGGCACCGGCGCAGTGCTGCGGGTGGTGCCGCCGCAGGCGCCCACCTTTCAGCCCAATCTGGATGCCTTTGCACAGATGCTGACCGAAAAGGTCACCTGTGTGCTCATCAACACCCCCAATAACCCCACCGGCGTGGTCTACTCTGCCGACACTCTGACCCGCATGGCGGAGATTTTGACCGAAAAAAGCGCCCAGTACGGACACAATATCTTCTTGGTCAGCGACGAGCCCTACCGGGACATCGTGTTTGACGGCAAGACCGTGCCTTACCCGGCGGCGTTCTACCCCCACACCCTGACCTGCTTCTCCTACTCCAAGAGCCTGAGCCTGCCCGGCGAGCGTCTGGGTTATGTGGCAGTGCGCCCGGGGTGCGAGGGCGAGGACATCCTTGTGGACATGATGAGCCAGATTTCCCGCTTTACCGGCCACAACTGCCCGCCCAGCATCATCCAGCGGGCGGTCAGCCGCTGCCAGAAGGTGACCAGCGACCTTTCGGTCTACCAGACCAACATGGAGCTGTTGTACGAGAAGCTCACCGCGCTGGGCTTTGAAGTGGAGCGCCCGGGCGGCACCTTCTATATCTTCCCCAAGGCACTGGAAGAGGACGCCAACGCCTTCTGCCAGAAAGCCCGGGAATTTGATCTGCTGCTGGTGCCCAGTGACAGCTTTGGGGTAAAGGGCTATGTGCGCCTTGCCTACTGCATCGACACCGAAAAGGTAAAGCGCAGCCTGCCCGCCTTTGAAAAGCTGGCAGCCGCCTACCGCAAGTAACCGGAACGCCCCTGCTGGGGCATAAAATACACAACCGATAGAGGAAAGGGAACCCTGCTATGGAAAAGATCAAGATGACCACCCCGCTGGTGGAGATGGACGGCGACGAGATGACCCGCATTTTGTGGAAGATGATCAAGGACGAGCTGATCCTCCCCTTTGTGGACCTCAAGACCGAGTACTACGATCTGGGCTTGCCCAACCGCGATGCCACCGCAGATCAGGTGACCATGGATGCCGCCCTCGCCAACAAGAAGTACGGCGTGTCGGTCAAGTGTGCCACCATCACCCCCAACGCTCAGCGCGTGGAGGAGTACAAGCTCACTGAGATGTGGAAGTGCCCCAACGGCACCATCCGCGCCATCCTGGACGGCACCGTGTTCCGCGCCCCCATCCTCATCGACAGCATCCACCCGGTGGTCAAGAACTGGAAAAAGCCCATCACCATCGCCCGCCACGCCTACGGCGATGTGTATAAGTGCACCGAGTTCCGCATTCCCGGTGCGGGCAAGGCGGAGTTGGTGTTCACCGGCGCAGACGGCAGCCAGCAGCGTGCCACCGTCTTTGACTTTGAGGGTGCCGGTGTGCTGCAGGGGCAGTACAACAAGGACGATTCCATCCGCAGCTTTGCCCGCAGCTGCTTCAACTACGCACTGGACGTGAAGCAGGATCTGTGGTTCGGCGCAAAGGATACCATCTCCAAGAAGTACGACCACACCTTCAAGGATATCTTCCAGGAAACTTACGATGCCGAGTACAAGGAAAAGTTTGAAGCTGCCGGCATCACCTACTTTTACAGCCTGATTGACGATATCGTGGCGCGCGTCATCCGCAGCGAGGGCGGCTTTATCTGGGCCTGCAAGAACTACGACGGCGATGTGATGAGCGACATGGTCTCTACCGCCTTCGGCTCCCTGGCCATGATGACCAGTGTGCTGGTCAGCCCGGATGGCAAGTACGAGTACGAGGCCGCCCACGGCACCGTCACCCGCCATTATTATAAGTACCTGAAGGGCGAAAAGACCTCCACCAACCCCATGGCTACCATCTTTGCGTGGTCCGGCGCCTTCAAGAAGCGCGGCGAGCTGGATAACCTGCCGGAGCTGGTGCACTTTGGCGAGGCACTGGAGGCCGCAAGTCTGCAGACTCTGAACGAGGGCATCATGACCAAGGACCTGTGCGGTCTGGCAGAGGGCATCACCCCCACCGCCGTGGACAGCGAGGGCTTTATCAAGGCCATCCGTGAGCGTCTGGAAGCCAAGCTGGCATAAAACGATTTTCAATATAACATAAAAACCGGAACGATCCACCCGCGAAAAAGGGAAGATCGTTCCGGTTTATGTTTTGGGCAGGATGTGCGACAAACTGGAATTGTTAATTTGGAACTGGTCCTATAATGCCAAATGCTATTGCATCAATAAAAAGCACGAACGCTATCACACAAACAATTAAAATAATTGCAATGACTTTAATAACAAGTTGTTGATTTTGTCTTAAATTACTCTTACTAACAATCCTTAAGACAAAAATCAAAGCAACGATGATGATAAAAGAAATAATATTATAAAGAACTACTGTTTTCATCTATGTGTCCTCCTTTTTTATATCAATTCCGATTTGTTGGTTACAAATGTAGTGCATCCAGCACTTCATTTACGATGTCCAGCGATACCTGCCCCGGGGCACTTGCCTGCCCGGGGTTGGCAAAGGTCATGGCAGAGCCGAACGTCTCCCCGGCCAGACGGCTCACTGCGCCCAGCGCACCCATGCTCATGGTGATGACGGGTGTTTCCGGGTGATGGTCTGCCATCTCAGCGGTGGCGGCCAGCAGCTCCAGCACATCGCTGCGGCACCGGGGCATTACGGCCAGCTTGGGCAGGTCGGCTCCGGCCTGCTGCATCTGCACCATGCGGGAAACAAGCTCCGCCCGGGGCGGGGTTTTGGCAAAATCGTGGCTGGAGCACACTACCGCCACCCCGGCAGAATGTGCCTGCTCTACCAGCTCGGGCAGGTCTGCCCCGGCGGTGAAGAACTCGATGTCCAGCAGGTCGGCGCAGTCGGTATCGAGGATCAGATGCAGAAAGGCAAGGTATTCCTTATGGGAGAGCGCTTGCTCGCCGCCCTCTGCCTTGGTACGGAAGGTCACCAGCAGAAGCTTGTCCCGCAGGGCGACCCGCAGTTTCTGTACGCAGCGGGCAATGGCAGCGGGGGATTGAAAGCCCTCGAACCAGTCTGCCCGCCATTCCACACAATCGGCCAGCAAGGTTGAAAACTGCGCAGCCTTTTCCAGAATAGCAGCTTCGGTGCGCTCCACAATGGGCAGAATGACCTTGGGGCGGCCCTCCCCGATGCGGCAGCCGCGGATGTTGACACAGGACATGGTGCTTCTCCTTTATATAATAAGTATAGCTACATAATACAGGATACTGGAATGACTCCATAATACGTTCTACCCGCCGCCTTGTCAAGAAAAGGAGGTTATTATAATAGGAGAAAAACAGGAGCATTTACCCCCGTGCAAAGAAATTGGAAAAAAGATGTCAAAAAGTGTTGACAAGATTGCCGGGGTGTGGTATTATACTTGAGCGCCAAGCGCTGAGACAAAAGAATGACTTCTGAAGCCTCAGCAGGAAGCCCTTGAAAAGAACCAATAGACGCTGAAAAACACCAGTTGACACTGAGATGTACGAAGCGCTCCAAGTTCAGAAAAGTTCAAAAGCTTCTCAAAAAAGTGCTTGACAAAAAACCGCTTCTGTGGTAAAATAATCAAGTCGTCAGCCGCAAGGCTGCGGCGCACAGGACCTTGAAAATTGAACAATATCGAAAGAACTTGTAACGGAACCTATTTTCGTGTTGGAAAAACACGGTAAACAATTCCAAACAAAAGTAATTCACACAGGACGCAAGCGATTGCGTGCTGAGCGAAACAAGATTTAACACTTTTAAGTGATAAATATCATTTATAAAGAGTTTGATCCTGGCTCAGGACGAACGCTGGCGGCGCGCCTAACACATGCAAGTCGAACGAGCGAGAGGAGGTTGCTTTCTCAAGCGAGTGGCGAACGGGTGAGTAACGCGTGAGGAACCTGCCTCAAAGAGGGGGGACAACAGTTGGAAATGACTGCTAATACCGCATAAGCCCACGACCCGGCATCGGGTAGAGGGAAAAAAAGAGCAATCCGCTTTGAGATGGCCTCGCGTCCGATTAGCTAGTTGGTGAGGTAATGGCCCACCAAGGCGACGATCGGTAGCCGGACTGAGAGGTTGAACGGCCACATTGGGACTGAGACACGGCCCAGACTCCTACGGGGAGGCAGCAGTGGGGAATATTGCACAATGGGGAAACCCTGATGCAGCGACGCCGCGTGGAGGAAGAAGGTCTTCGGATTGTAAACTCCTGTTGTTGAGGAAGATAATGACGGTACTCAACAAGGAAGTGACGGCTAACTACGTGCCAGCAGCCGCGGTAAAACGTAGGTCACAAGCGTTGTCCGGAATTACTGGGTGTAAAGGGAGCGCAGGCGGGAAGACAAGTTGGAAGTGAAATCCATGGGCTCAACCCATGAACTGCTTTCAAAACTGTTTTTCTTGAGTAGTGCAGAGGTAGGCGGAATTCCCGGTGTAGCGGTGGAATGCGTAGATATCGGGAGGAACACCAGTGGCGAAGGCGGCCTACTGGGCACCAACTGACGCTGAGGCTCGAAAGTGTGGGTAGCAAACAGGATTAGATACCCTGGTAGTCCACACTGTAAACGATGATTACTAGGTGTTGGAGGATTGACCCCTTCAGTGCCGCAGTTAACACAATAAGTAATCCACCTGGGGAGTACGACCGCAAGGTTGAAACTCAAAGGAATTGACGGGGGGGCCGCACAAGCAGTGGAGTATGTGGTTTAATTCGACGCAACGCGAAGAACCTTACCAAGTCTTGACATCCTGCGACGGTGCTGGAAACATGTACTTTCCTTCGGGACGCAGAGACAGGTGGTGCATGGTTGTCGTCAGCTCGTGTCGTGAGATGTTGGGTTAAGTCCCGCAACGAGCGCAACCCTTATGTTTAGTTGCTACGAAAGAGCACTCTGGCCAGACTGCCGTTGACAAAACGGAGGAAGGTGGGGATGACGTCAAATCATCATGCCCTTTATGACTTGGGCTACACACGTACTACAATGGCGTTAAACAAAGAGAAGCAAGACCGCGAGGTGGAGCAAAACTCAGAAACAACGTCCCAGTTCGGACTGCAGGCTGCAACTCGCCTGCACGAAGTCGGAATTGCTAGTAATCGCAGATCAGCATGCTGCGGTGAATACGTTCCCGGGCCTTGTACACACCGCCCGTCACACCATGAGAGCCGGGGGACCCGAAGTCGGTAGTCTAACCGCAAGGAGGACGCCGCCGAAGGTAAAACTGGTGATTGGGGTGAAGTCGTAACAAGGTAGCCGTAGGAGAACCTGCGGCTGGATCACCTCCTTTCTAAGGAGTCAGGCAATGACAGAGCATCTAAGATGGTCGGTCATTGGAACAGGTGACAAGTTCAAGTTCAAGTAGATATTGTTCGATTTTGAGGGCCCTGAAAAGGGGTTACTCAAAACCTTATGTGGGGGTTTAGCTCAGCTGGGAGAGCACCTGCTTTGCAAGCAGGGGGTCAAGGGTTCGATTCCCTTAATCTCCACCACATGGGCCAATAGCTCAGCTGGCTAGAGCACACGACTGATAATCGTGAGGTCGATGGTTCGAGTCCATTTTGGCCCACCATGTGATGTAAATCAAAGTTTCGGGAGACCGAGCTTTGAGGAACATCACCAAGACGTACCTTGAAAACTGAATAATAACTGCGAAACAAAGATTATAGTAAGTTCTTTTTTATTAGAAATATTACAATTTCAAAAGGAAGGGTAACAATAATCTTCGTTGGCAAGAGAGAATCAAGAGGATACCAAATGTTCTTGAAAAGAACGTTTGAAAGGTCAAGCGAACAAGGGCGCAGGGCGAATGCCTTGGCACTGGGAGCCGATGAAAGACGTGATAAGCTGCGATAAGCTTCGGGGAGCTGCAAATAAGCATTGATCCGGAGATCTCTGAATGAGGAAACTCACCTGGGTTCATACTCAGGTACGTTATACTGAACTTAAAAAAAATAGGTATATCGAGGGAACCGCCTGAACTGAAACATCTAAGTAGGGCGAGGAAGAGACATCAAACGAGATTCCGTAAGTAGTGGCGAGCGAACGCGGAAGAGGGCAAACCGAGAGTAGAAATACTTTCGGGGTACGGAGCGCATTTAGGACTTAAGTTGTTAACCGAACCGGCATGGGAAGGCCGGTCAGAGAGTGTGAGAACCACGTAGGTGAAAACGACAAGAGCTGAGCGATTATCCAGAGTACCGCAAGACACGTGAAACCTTGTGGGAAGATGGGGGGACCACCCTCCAAGCCTAAATACTACCCAGTGACCGATAGCGTATAGTACTGTGAAGGAAAGGTGAAAAGCACCCCGGGAGGGGAGTGAAAAAGAACCTGAAACCCTGTGCCTACAAGCACCTAGAGCACGTCAATGTGTGATAGGGTACTTTTTGTAGAACGGTCCGGCGAGCGATTGTATGCAGCAAGGTTAAGGACTTAAGGTCTGGAGCCGAAGCGAAAGCGAGTTTGAAAAGGGCGTTAAGTTGCATACAATGGGCCCGAAACCGGGTGACCTACCCATGGTCAGGTTGAAGTGGAAGTAAAATTCCATGGAGGACCGAACCGACCTCCGTTGAAAAGGCGGCGGATGAACTGTGGGTAGCGGAGAAATTCCAATCGAAACCCGGAGATAGCTGGTTCTCCCCGAAATAGTTTTAGGACTAGCCTCAACTTAGATATCTGGAGGTAAAGCACTGAATAGCCTAGCGGCCGAGAGGTTAGCGAAGCTTATCAAACTCAGAATGCCAGAGTATTGATGCTTGGGAGTCAGACAGTGTCAGATAAATGTCATTGTCAAAAGGGAAACAGCCCAGACCTCCAGCTAAGGTCCCAAAGTCAGGTTAAGTGGAAAACGATGTGAAGATACGTAGACAACCAGGATGTTGGCTCAGAAGCAGCCACACATTCAAAGAGTGCGTAATAGCTCACTGGTCGAGCGTCTTTGCGCGGAGAATTTAACGGGGCTAAACCTGACACCGAAGCTTAGGCAATACAGCAATGTATTGGGTAGGGGAGCGTTGTATACGCGGAGAAACAGTAGCGCAAGCGGCTGTGGAGTGTATAGAAGTGAGAATGCCGGAATGAGTAGCGCGAATGCAGTGAGAATCTGCATGGCCGAGCAAGCCTCAGGTTTCTGGAGGAAGGTTCGTCCGCTCCAGGTTAGTCGGGGGAGCTAAGGTGAGGCCTAACGGCGTAGCCGATGCACAGACGGTAGAGATTCCGTCACCACCAAAAGAGTTAAGCACAGGGACACATATGAAGTCTCGGAGCCGGGTGTTGGTTCCGGTAGCGATCGAGGGAAGTTAGTACCGAAGTCCGGGATGGAAGATGGCGAGAAAAGCTGTGTGTATTTCTGCGGTGCCCGTACCGCAAACCGACACAGGTAGGTAGGAAGAAGATTCTAAGGCCAACGGGAGAAGGGTTGTTAAGGAACTCGGCAAATTGACCCCGTAACTTCGGGAGAAGGGGTGCTCCAGAGATGGAGCCGCAGAGAATCGGCCCAAGCAACTGTTTACCAAAAACACAGGTTTGTGCTAAATCGAAAGATGACGTATACGAGCTGACGCCTGCCCGGTGCTGGAAGGTTAAGAGGAGATGTGCAAGCATTGAATCGAAGCCCCAGTGAACGGCGGCCGTAACTATAACGGTCCTAAGGTAGCGAAATTCCTTGTCAGGTAAGTTCTGACCCGCATGAAAGGCGTAATGATTTGGGCACTGTCTCGACAGCCCGCCCGGCGAAATTGTAGTACCGGTGAAGATGCCGGTTACCCGCGACAAGACGGAAAGACCCCATGGAGCTTTACTGTAGCCTAATATTGGGTTTCGATGTTGCATGCACAGGATAGATGGGACACAGGGAAACAAGTGCTTTGGCATTTGTGGAGTGGCCGTTGGGATACCATCCTTGCGATATTGGAATTCTAACCTGCGCCTTTGAATCAAGGCGGGGGACATTGTTAGGTGGGCAGTTTGACTGGGGCGGTCTCCTCCTAAAGGGTAACGGAGGAGTACAAAGGTTCGCTCAGCTTGAACGGAAATCAAGCAAAAAGAGTGTAAACGCAAAAGCAAGCCTAACTGCGAGACCGACGGGCCGAGCAGAAACGAAAGTTGGAGTTAGTTAGTGATCCGGTGGTATGTGAGTGGAAATGCCATCGCTCAACGGATAAAAGCTACCCTGGGGATAACAGGCTGATCTCCCCCAAGAGTCCACATCGTCGGGGAGGTTTGGCACCTCGATGTCGGCTCATCGCATCCTGGGGCTGTATTCGGTCCCAAGGGTTTGGCTGTTCGCCAATTAAAGCGGTACGCGAGCTGGGTTCAGAACGTCGTGAGACAGTTCGGTCCCTATCTGTCGTGGGCGCAGGATATTTGATGGGAGCTGTTCCTAGTACGAGAGGACCGGAGCGGACGTACCTCTGGCGCACCAGTTGTTCTGCCAAGGGCATAGCTGGGCAACTATGTACGGATCGGATAAACGCTGAAAGCATCTAAGCGTGAAGCCGACCCAAAGATAAGATATCCCATTGTTTCAAACAAGTAAGACCCCTTGAAGACTACAAGGTTGATAGGCACGATGTGTAAGTGGAGTGATCCATTCAGCAAGCGTGTACTAATAGGTCGAGGGCTTGACCACAATTCGCTTGAGACTTTTAAGTCAACGAAAAAATGTTAGCAGTGATTATTCAGTTTTGAAGGCACGTCCTTCTAAGAAATACTGGACAGAAGCGCAGAAATGTGTTATACTGATTCAGTCAGATCGGTCGGTGTCGATGACGGTAAGGTTCCACCTGTTCCCATTCCGAACACAGAAGTTAAGCTTACTTGTGCCGAAGATAGTTAGCTGGAAACGGCTTGTGAAAATAGGTAGTCGCCGACTTAACAAAAACGCTTCAGGAGAATTCCTGGAGCGTTTTTTTTTGAGTGAAAAAAGATGAAATATCTACAAATAGAACAAGATATAACTGAAAATTCATATTTTGTTAAAATATTTCGTGGGAATTAGTTGCGACTAAGTGACGCTTATGTTACAATAAAGATATATCAATGTGGTGGAAATGGGATCGGTCGGGGATATATTACAGAACGGAAGGAAGTAGTTGTGGTGAAGGTGGCGATGATCGGGCACAAGGATTTTCCGAGTCGCTCGGGCGGTGTGGAGGTCATGGTTGGCGGGCTGGCCAGAAGTCTGGTGGAACGAGGCTATGACGTTACCGTGTATAACCGCGGCTTGGAAAAGCACCATAATGTGTACGATGTGGACGGCGTTCACGCGCGGCGGGTATTTACCCTGCAAAAGCCTGCACTGAATGCCACGATCTACTCTTTTCTGGCAACTTTTGATGCGCTGTTCCGGGGCTATGATGTGCTCCATTACCACGCCATCGGACCCAGCGTACCGCTGCTGATCGCTAAGATATTCGGCAAGCACACCGTATGTACAGTGCACGGACTAAACTGGAAGGTGGACAAGTGGCGCGGCTTTGCAAGCCGTTATATGAAGCTGGGAGAGCGGATCGCCGCAAAATATGCGGATGATCTGGTGGTGCTTTCGGAGACGGAGTGGAACTATTTTTTGCAGAAATACGACCGTGCATCCATACTGATCCCCAATGCCATCCGCTTTTACGAAAAGCGCGCGTGCAGCCTGATCCGGGAAAAATACGGGCTGGCGAGGGGAGAGTACATCCTGTATGTGGGGCGCATCTCGCCGGAAAAGGGCACGCTGGATCTGGTGGAGGGATACCGCAAGGCCAAGACAGGGAAAAAGCTTGTACTGGTCGGCCCGCTGGATGACAGCGAATATTGCAGAGCAGTACAGCAGCAGGCGCAGAATGACCCTAATATCATCATGACCGACTATGTGGTGGGCGACCCGCTGAAGGAACTTTACAGCAATTGCGGGCTGTTCGTTCTGCCCAGCCACACCGAGGGGCTTTCCTTGTCTTTGCTGGAGGCACTGTCCATCGGGGCACGGTGTCTGGTGAGCGATATCCCCGAGAATACGGTCGTGACCGACATTTACGGCGCGGCCTTCAAACCGGAGGATACGGACGACCTTGCCCGGGCGCTGGAACGGGAATGTGCACAGGAGTACCCGGACGCAATGCGGCAGCAGCAAATCCAGTACATCCATACAAATTTTGAGTATGAGGTGATGTTAGACCGTTACGAGGAGGTCTATCATCATGTGGTGGGCGACCCGTTGAAGGCGATGCCCTCCACGCTGAAAAAGGGAAGAGTGCCGGCAGGCGCAAAAGCATAAGCAAAGAACGCCCCGGAAACGTTTGACAGCGTTTCCGGGGCGTTTTTCGTTTAGATCAGCGGGGCGATGAATTTGAGCATAATGCCCACCAGATGCAGCAGCTTTTTGCCCTGCCAGATGCTCTGGCGGGTGGGTTCCACCGTGCGGCACTGTGCCAGCGTATCCTGAAAATCTGCTTCAATGCGGGGCAGGCAGTCCACGCCGCGCATCCAGACCGCGTTTTCAAAGTGGTGGTACAGGCTGCGGTAATCCAGATTGATGGTGCCCACGACCGCCTCCTGCCCGTCCATGATCATCACCTTGGCGTGGGTGAAGCCGGGGGTCCACTCGCTGATCTTCACACCGGAGGACAGCAGCGGCAGGTAATGCGTTTTAGCCAGCGCATAAGCAAACCACTTGTCCGGCTTTCCGGGTAGGATCAGGTGCACATCCACGCCGCGCTCGGCGGCAAAGCGCAGGGCGGTCTCCAGCTCACCGTCCAGAATGAGGTAGGGCGTGATGATATGTACGCTGTGCCGGGCGCGGTTGAGCAGGTCAATATACACCATCTCGCCCACACGCTCGCCGTCCAGCGGACAGTCCCCGTAGGGGGTGACAAAGCCCTTTGTCTGCGTTTCCGGGAGGGGGCGGGTGAGGAACTGGGCAAACTCCGGCTCCCGCTGGATGCTCCACATCTGCAAAAATAGGGCGGTCATGGTGCGCACGCCCTCGCCCTCCAGCATGACGGCAGCGTCCTTCCAGCGGCCGTATTTTTCAACGTGGTTGATGTACTCATCGGCCAGATTCACGCCGCCGGTAAAGCCCACGCGGCCATCTACGACCAGAATCTTGCGGTGGTCGCGGTAGTTGTAGTGGGTGGAAACAAAGGGCGTGACCGGCGCAAACACCTTGCAGCGGATACCCAGCGCTTCCAGCCGTCTGGGGTAGTCCCGGGGCAGGGTGGAGAACTCGCAGGTGCCGTCGTACATCACCCGCACATCCACGCCCTGCGCGGCCTTGCGTGCCAGTATCTCCAGAATACGCCCCCACATCAGCCCTTCGTCAATGATGAAGTATTCCAGAAAAATGTACTGGGTGGCGCTTTCCAGCTGGGGCAGCAGCGCAGCGAACTTGGCTTCTCCGCTGGGGAAATAGGTCACCTGCGTGTTTTCGTACACCGGGAAGCCGCCGCCCCGTCCGCGCAGATACTGCGCCAGAGAGGCCGCGCCGGGGCAGTCCGCGTCCAGCGCCGTGCTCGCCTTTTTGTCCTGCGCCAGCTGGCCGCGGGTCTGCCCCTCCAGCTCCAGCAGGCGCTTTTTGAGCATCCGGTGGCCGACATCCTCCTTGGTGTAGCAGAACAGCAACACGCCCAGCACCGGGGCAAGCGCCGTGACCACCAGCCACGGGATGCGCACGCTGTTGTTCATGTCCTGATTGAGCAGGTAGACCATCATGGCCGCCGTGACCAGCAAGGTGCCGCCCAAGTAGTGGGGCAGCAGGTTACTGAACCAGCGCATCAGGCTGAAGAGCGCCCCGAATTGCAGCACCAGCAGTACCAGCACTAGCCCAAAGCGGCTGAAGATGGCATGGATGAGCCCTTTCTGGCCTTTACGGAGCAGACGGATGCCGCCGTCCTCAAATACCCGGACCTTGCTTCTCATGGTGTGCTGCAATGTTTCTTTTGACATTTTGACCGTCCTTTTTTTGGAATGTGTCGGAGGATAGCCTGCAAGCCCTGTCCAAATGACACATTTTGTGCTATGATAAAGGGGAAGAACTGCTGCCGGGCGGCAACAGAGCATATACAAGTCTATTATAATCCATGCCGGCCGGTTTTTCCACAGAAACCGGCAGATTTTTGTACAGAAGGAGTTTGCATCATGAACAATCTGATCATTGGCATCGCGGGCGGCTCGGGCAGCGGCAAGACCACCCTTGCACTGCGGCTGAAGGAGCGCTTTGGGGAGGACGAGGTGCGCTTGATCTCCCACGACAGCTACTACAAGCGTCACGACGAGCTGCCCTTTGAAGAGCGCTGCAAGCTGAATTACGACCACCCGGACGCCTTCGACAACGCATTGCTCATCTACCACTTGCAGGAGTTGAAGGCAGGCCGCGCCATCGACTGCCCGGTGTACGATTACTCCAACCACAACCGCAGCAACGAGGTGCAGCACATCGAGCCTGCCCCGGTGCTGATCGTGGAGGGCATTCTGCCCTTTGTAGAGCCGGAACTGTGCGCCCTGTTCGACTACAAGATCTTCGTGGACACGGACGCAGACGAGCGCATCCTGCGGCGCATCCTACGGGACGTAAAGGAGCGCGGGCGCAGCTTGGACAGCGTGATCGACCAGTACCTTACCACGGTCAAGCCGATGCACGAGGCCTTTGTAGAGCCCAGCAAGCGCAACGCGGACATCATTGTGCCAAACGGCGGCGAGAACAGCACCGCTGTGGAGATGCTTGCGCACCACATCCGCACCCTGATCGAGAAAGCGAACCGGGGGTAAGACGATTTAGAATGGCTTCCGCTGCGCTCTAGCCATGTTCAGCGGAAAGAATATTTTTAATTTTGGGGTTCTGAAAAGCCTGCGGGCTTTTCAGAACCCCATTTCCACAGGTGGGGTCGTAGAGGAAAACGGCATTTGCAGCGCCGCTTTCTGTGAAAGCGCGGCGCTGCGGGCAAGCGCTCGCTCCCGGGGGGGGGAGCTGTCGCGCAGCGACTGAGGGGCTTTAAATGGAGAAGCGAAAAAGCGTTAAAGCGATAGCGCCGACTGGCGCAGCGCTAGCTTTTTTGTGCTTCGACTTCTTCTTTAGGATTGTCAAGGGCGAGCAGCCCTTGGCCCGTTGTGGGGTGGGTGGAGTCCAGAGGTAGGGAGGGGGGACTCGGAACACCCCTCCCTGCCTCTGGCCCAGCGGAGCGTCCCTGCACGCTGACGGCAGGTAGTAACTTCTCCTGCGGAGCGCATTCCCAATTGTCCATCACAAAACAAAAGGCACCCACAGCCATCCGGCTGCGGGTGCCTTTTTTCATACAGGTTTAACGGACAGAGGTGCGCACCAGCGCGCGCTTGAGGCGCGCCTGTGCCAGCTCGTACTCACGGTCGTTCAGGTTCTTGCGGGCAAGGATCTCCTCGGCGCGCTTCTTGGAAGCCTCCGCACGCGCCTGATCGATGTCCTCGGCCCATTCCCAAGTGGTAGCCACCAGACGCACGTCCCCGTCCAGCACGCTGAGCAGGCCGCCCATGCAGGCTGCACGGCGGCGCTGACCGTCGGCATCCACAATGTGCGCCTCGCCCATGCCCAGTGCCGTGCAGTAATCGCCGTGCTTTGCCAGAATGGCGAGGTCGCCATCAATGGCGCGGCAGACGATGCGCTCGGCCTGACCTTCAAAGGCGCAGCCGTCCGGCGTGACCACCGTCAGATGAAAGGTCGTCATGGCTTACCCCTTCTTCGCTTTTGCGAACACGTCGTCGATGGTGCCCGCGAACAGGAATGCGCTCTCGGGCAGCTCGTCGCACTCGCCGCTCAGGATCATCTTGAAGCCCCGCAGGGTCTCCTTCAGCGGCACATACTGGCCGGGCATACCGGTGAACTGCTCTGCCACATGGAAGCTCTGGCTCAGGAAGCGCTGCACCTTGCGGGCGCGGCTGACGGTACGCTTGTCCTCCTCGCTCAGCTCGTCCATGCCCATGATGGCAATGATGTCCTGCAGCTCCTTGTAGCGCTGCAGCACCTTCTGGACGGCACGGGCGATTTCATAATGCTCCTGACCCACGACCTCCGGGCTGAGGATACGGCTGGTGGAGTCCAGCGGGTCCACAGCGGGGTAGATGCCCTGAGAGGCGATGTCACGGCTCAGAACCGTGGTGGCGTCCAGATGGGTAAAGGTGGTGGCAGGGGCAGGGTCGGTCAGGTCATCGGCGGGGACGTAGACGGCCTGCACCGAGGTGATAGAGCCCTTGCGGGTGGAGGTAATGCGCTCCTGGAGGGCGCCCATCTCGGTTGCCAGCGTGGGCTGGTAACCAACGGCGGACGGCATACGGCCCAGCAGTGCCGAAACTTCGGAGCCGGCCTGGGTGAAGCGGAAGATGTTGTCGATGAACAGCAGCACGTCCTGATTCTTCACATCGCGGAAGTACTCTGCCATGGTCAGGCCGGACAGTGCCACGCGCATACGGGCTCCCGGGGGCTCGTTCATCTGGCCGTAGACCAGTGCGGTCTTGTTAATAACGCCGCTCTCGGTCATTTCGCCGTACAGGTCGTTGCCCTCGCGGGTGCGCTCGCCAACGCCGGTAAACACCGAGTAACCGTTGTGCTCGGTGGCGATGTTATAGATCAGCTCCTGAATCAGAACGGTCTTGCCGACGCCGGCGCCGCCGAACAGGCCGATCTTACCGCCCTTGGCGTAGGGGCAGATCAGGTCAACCACCTTGATACCGGTCTCAAGGATCTCGGTGGTGGACTGCTGCTCCTCGTAGCTGGGAGCGGGACGGTGGATGGGCCAGTAGGCATCCGGGGTGGGGGCGGGCTTGTTATCCACAGGCTCGCCCAGCAGGTTGAACACGCGCCCCAGACACTGGTCGCCTACGGGCACCTTGATGGACTCGCCGGTGTCCACGGCATCTGTGCCGCGCACCAGACCATCGGTGCTGCTCATGGCAATGCAGCGTGCCACATTGTCGCCGGTCAGCTGAGCGACCTCCACCACCAGCTTCTGGCCGTGGTTGTCGATCTCAATGGCGTTGAGCAGCTCCGGCAGCTCGCCATCCTTGAACTGGATGTCCAGCACCGGGCCAATGACCTGGATCACCTTGCCGATATGTTTTTCGGACATAGGCTACAACTCCTTCTTGATAGGTTTTTCCGCTCAAGCTCCCCTTCGGGGAAGCTGCCGCCGTCAGGCGGCTGAGAGGGTTTTAGTTCTCCGCGCCGGCCACGATCTCGGTGATCTCCTGCGTGATAGCAGCCTGACGGGCACGGTTATAATACAGGTTGAGATGGTCGATCATCTCACCGGCGTTCTTGGTGGCAGCGTCCATGGCGGTGCGGCGGGCGGCCAGCTCACTGGCTACGCTCTCGCACACGGCACCGTAGACGACACCGGCCACATACTCCGGGATGATCGCGCTGAATACTTCCTCGCTGCTGGGCTTGTACAGGATCTGACTGCGGCGTGCCTCCGCCTTCTGCTGCTCGGTGGGCTCCATAGCCAGCGGCAGCACCTCGATGGAAACTGCCGTCTGGGTCATCATGGAATCGAACCGGGTGTAGCAGAGCTTTACGGCGTCAAACTCGCCCTTGCGGTACCCTTCGGTGATCTGACGCGCCAGCTGGAAGCACTGTCCCACCGAAATATCGGCGGCCAGCAGCACCTCCTGCGTGAACAGTTCGGCCTCGTGGTGGGCAAAGTACTCTGCCGAGCGCTTGCCGATGGGCAGCACCTCCACGTTGCCGCTTTCCTGTGCGGCCAGCTTGAGCACATTGGCGTTGTAACCGCCGGCAAGGCCGCGGTCACCGGCAATGACCACCAGCAGCGTGCGCTTGATCTCGCTGCGGCGCAGGTAGGGGTTGCGGGCCCGGGGGTCCGCTGCCGCGATCTCGGTCAGGGTCTTGTACAGCGTTTCAAAATAGGGTCGGCTGTGTTCGACCCGCTCCTTGGCACGGCGCATTTTGGAGGAAGCCACCAGCTCCATGGCCTTGGTGATCTGCATGGTGCTCTCTACGCTTTTGATGCGCAGCTTGATGTCCTTCATGGAACCAGCCATGCGTTACGCCTCCTTCCCTTTAATGCGCCTTGACAAAGCTTTCGGTATACCGGGTCAGCACGGCTTTGAGCTGCTCCTCGGTGTCCTTATCCAGATTGCCGGTGGTGCGGATGGTGTCCATCACGGCAGCCCCGGCGGCATCGTTGTCCAGATACTCGTACAGGCTCTTCTCGTACTCTGCCACATCCGGCACTTTGACGTTGACAAGATAATCGTGGATGGTGGCGTACAGGATCGCGACCTGCTTTTCCACAGGTACGGGCGCGGAGCGGTTCTGCTTGAGCACCTCCACGATGCGCTCGCCCTGTGCCAGACGCGCCTTGGTGTCGGCGTCCAGATCAGAGCCGAACTGTGCAAAGGATTGCAGCTCGCGGTACTGGGAGTAGATCAGCTTCAGGGTGCCTGCCACCTTCTTCATGGCCTTGATCTGGGCGTTGCCGCCGACACGGGACACCGAGATACCGGGGTTGACTGCCGGCATAACGCCGGAATGGAACAGCTCGGTTTCCAGGAAGATCTGGCCATCGGTGATGGAGATGACATTGGTGGGGATGTAGGCGGACACGTCGCCGGCCTGGGTTTCGATGATGGGCAGCGCCGTCAGGCTGCCGCCGCCCAGCTCGTTGTTGGAAAGCTTGGCAGCGCGCTCCAGCAGACGGGAGTGCAGATAGAAAACGTCGCCGGGGTAAGCCTCGCGTCCCGGAGGACGGCGGATCAGCAGCGACAGGGCGCGATAAGCCACAGCGTGCTTGGAAAGGTCATCATAGATGATGAGGACGTGCTTGCCCTGCTGCATGAAGTATTCGCCCATGGCGCAGCCGGAGTAAGGGGCGATATACTGCAGGGGAGACAGCTCGGAGGCGGTAGCGGACACCACGATGGTGTAGCCCATGGCACCGGCTTCGGTCAGGCTCTGCACAAGGTTTGCCACGGTAGAGCGCTTCTGACCGATGGCAACGTAAATGCAGATGACGTCCTTGCCCTTCTGGTTCAGGATGGTATCCAGCGCGATGGTGGTCTTGCCGGTCTGGCGGTCACCGATGATCAGCTCGCGCTGACCGCGTCCGATGGGGATCATGGAAGTCGATGGCCTTGATACCGGTCTGCAGCGGCTCCTTGACGGGCTGGCGCTCGATGATGCCGGGAGCAGGGCTCTCGATGGGGCGGTACTCGGTCGTCTCAATGGGGCCTGCGCCGTCGATGGGCTGGCCCAGTGCGTTGACCACGCGGCCGATCATGGCATCGCCCACCGGCACGGAAACCACCTTGCCGGTGCGCTTGACGATGCTGCCTTCTTTGATGCCGGCATCCGAGCCCAGCAGCACGATGGAAACGGTATTTTCCTCAAGGTTCTGGGCCATACCGTATTCGCCGTTGTCAAACTGGAGCAGCTCGCCTGCCATGCACTTTTCCAGACCGCTGGCCCGGGCGATGCCGTCGCCCACCATAATGACCGTGCCGGTCTCGCTCTGCTCGATGGCATTTTCGTAATGCTTGATCTGCGCACGGATGATCTTGGAGATCTCTTCAGGTTTCAGTTGCATCTTTGTTTGTTCACCACTCAATTCATAATAGTCATTTCGGGTGGAAATTCGTTCTGTGCTCTGCCCCGTTTGCAAAGGGCAGGGGGAAAGTTACAGAGTGACCGCCGCAATATCCCGGCGCAGGGAGGCAAGACGGTTCTGGACGGTGCCGTCCAGCTCGGTGCCCTCGATATCCAGCCGGATACCGCCCAGCACCTTGGCATCCACCTTGGTTTTAAGGTCGATGGTCTTGCCGGTCAGGCTTTCCAGCTTGGCGTGCAGCGCCGCGCGCTGCTGCTCGGTAAGCGGAACAGCCGAGATGGCCGTGGCTTCCAGAATGCCGTGCGCCTGATTGTAGCGGATGCGGTAAGCCCGTGCGCAGCCGGACAGCTCCCGCAGGGTGCCCTTCTCGCACAGGATCTTTAAAAAGTTCAGCACATAGAGGTGGACCTGCCCGCGCAGGGCTTCGTCCAGCAGGCCGCAGCGCTCCTTTTTGGGGATGCTGGGGGTGCTGAGCAGCCGCAGGTAGTCCGGGTTTTGCTTGAGAAGCTGTTGCACCTCGTCAAGTTCTCCCAGAATGCGGGTCTCCAGCCCTTCCTCTGCCGCCAGATCGTACAGACTGCCGCCGTACATCTTTGCAGTTTCGGTCATGATGCTTCACCCACGTTTTTGATAAATTCGTCGATCAGGTCCTTGTGGTCCTTCTCGCTGATCTCGCGCTCCACCACCTTGGATGCGATCTCCATGGCAATGCCGCCGATCTCGTCCTTGACCTCGTTCACGGCCTTCTTGCGCTCCTGCGCAATGTCGGCCTCAGCCTTCTGCTTCAGGGCAGCGGCCTGTGCGCGGGCCTCGCCCACGATCTCTTCCGAGCGGGCGGTGGCGGTCTTTTGCGCCGTAGCTACGATCTGGTTGGCCTCGGTGCGGGCGTTCTGCAGGTTCTGCTCGTACTCCGCCTTCATGGCTTCAGCCTCGGTGCGCAGCTTCTGCGCATCTGCGATCTCGCTGTCGGCCTTGGCCTTGCGGTCGGCGATCACCTGTTTGATCGGCTTCAGCAGGAACTTTTTGAAGATGACCAGCTGGATCATCAGGTTGCAGATCTGGGCCAGAAAGGTCCAGCCATCCAGCGTGATCAACGCCTGATACAGTTCCATAAGCGTCTCCTTTCGTTATTTTTTCGGATCGGGAGGCTTATGCCAGATACTTCATGAACATACCGGGAGCCAGGAAAATCAGCAGCAGGCCGGTAACAAAGCCGTAGATACCGGTGGTCTCGGAAAGGGCAACACCGAGGATCAGGGTGCTGGTAACGTCGCTCTTGCACTCCGGCTGACGGCCAACGGCCTCACAGGCAGCAGCAGCAGCGTTGCCTTCGCCGATACCGGGGCCGATACCTGCGATCAGTGCGCAGCCTGCGCCGATGCCGCAGCCTGCCAGAGCGATACCACGAGCCAGATACTGGAAATCAGTCATAAGATTTGTCCTCCTAAAATGTGTTTGTGTTTTGGGGGATGCCGGAAGGCCTTAGTCCTCACCGGCAGCACGTTTGATGAAGATTGTGGTCAGGGTACAGAAGATGAACGCCTGAATGCAGCCGCCGAACCAGTCGAAATACAAACCGGTAAAGGCCGGGATGCCGATCTGGAACAGCTGGATCTGACTCAGGAAGCCCGGCAGCCAGCCAAAGATGACATGGCTCAGACTTGCCAGTGCCCAGTACAGCAGGGTGGAGATGACCGTACCGGACAGGATGTTGCCGAAGTGACGGAACGCCATGCTGACAGGGGTAGAGATCTCTGACAGCACATTGATGGGTGCCATGATAAAGATCGGATCGAGCAGACCCTTGAGGTAGGCCAGAATGCCGTTCGTTTTGATCTTGTAGTACATGATCAGAACAAACACCACGATGGCCCACGCTGCCTCGGTGTTCAGGTCGGCCGTGGGGCTCCACAGGCCGACAACGCTGATCAGGTTGCACCCGATGCTCAGTGCAAAAATAGCACCGACCAGGGGGATATACTGATCGAAGTGGAAGCCCATGTTGTCGTGCACGAACTGTTCCAGCCGCGTTACGATGAACTCGGCTGCGGCCTGTCGTTTGGACACATTTTCCAGCTTGAGGTCGTGCCCCAGCCAGATGGCAAAACCCGAGAGCAGCGCCATGACGATCCAAGTGCTTACCAAGGTCTGGGTAATTTTAAAATCACCCAGCAGAGGGATATTGGTGTGAATGGTATACAGGATCTTTGCGCCGTTCAGTTCCATTTATTCTTGTTCACCCCCTTCGTCACGGGGCTGCACCGCAGACGCCTCAGCAGGGGCGGGGTCATCTTCCACAGCGATGTCCACCGGCTCCTGCGGGGGTGTGAGCGGCTTGTACTTCCCGGTTATCTGGAGATAATAGATCGTAACTCTGGGGAACAGCAGCGGCAGAACGCCTGCAAACGCCTGGAAGCACGGAGCCGCAATGGCTATGATGATCCACAACGCCTGCAGCAGCATCCTTGTATTATAGGATATCTGCAGCTGCGCTTTACGCTTTTTTTCGTCCGGCTCGTCAATGACCTTCTGCACCACGAAGCAGATGCCGGCAAAGTTGCCGATAGCCACCAGCGCGCCGATGATGCCGCCCAGCAGCACCCGGTAGTCAAAGACCACCCAGCCCACCAGATGCAGCGCTGCAAACACCACCCACATCACGGCAGTGCACAGAGACACGCCGCAGGCGATGCGCAGCAGCTCCTTTTTGGATTCCGGCTGCAATTTCATAAAAACGAACCTCCATTACTGGTGGGAGTTGAAGCCCACCCGATGATTTTTTTCGTGTTTGGAGCGCTCCAGCCGTTCCTTGCAGAACACCCAGAAGTTCTGCGCCCCGGCGGCAAGCCCCAGACCCACAGCGGGCAAAAACAGCCATTCCGGCCAGCCCCAGTGCTCCACAGCCCACCAGCATCCGGCAAGGCAGAGCACCAGCGGCAGCAGCATATTCAGCCCTAGCTGGGTCAGCCAGACCAGATCTTCCAAAGCCTTGTACCAGCCCTTCAAGTTCTGCGCCGCTCCTTTCTGCGGGTGCCGCCCGCATTCCAGCATTTGGAAAAAATGCCGGAGACGGACAGGCAGCCAAAAAGTCTATGCCCTCAGTATACTTCAAAGCGTCGGATATTGCAATCAATTCTCCACCGAAATATAGTAAAATTTCATAGTTTGTTAAGACTGATTCCATAAATGTGCACCTATAACACACATTGTGCGCCGATGATTGCATCATTGCACAAACTTTTCAGAAAAGTTTGTGCAGAGTGTAAAAAACAGTGAAAGGTCGGCTCCCGGCGGGGAGGACGATTTAAAATGGCTTCCGCTGTGCTCTAGCCATAATTAGAGGAATTAAATTTTTATTTCGCGTTTGTCGCGCTCTGCGGAGCGCTCCAAACGCATTTTCACGGGAGGGGTCGTAACGAAAAACGGCAGCTGCCGTTTTCCTTTTGGGGCTTTTCCGGTGAAAAGGGAATTTCGGAGCGTCCGCAGACGCTCCGAAATTCCGAAACTATAAATAATTCTTCCTTGAACTATGTGCAGAGCAACGCGGAGCACATTTTAAATCGTCCCACGCAAAAGGGGCTGCCGCACGTTTGTGCGGCAGCCCCGGCGGGTACTTTGGGATTCAGACGCTTACCAGAGGTTTGCGGTCTCGTTGTACAGACCCTCGTAGCTCTTGGCGGAAACGTCCCAACTGAAATCGCACTCCATGCAGTGACGCACGAGGTTCTTCCAGTTTTCCTTGTTGTTGTAGGCATCCTGTGCGTTGCAGCAGGCCACATACAGCTCGTGGGCGTTGTAACCGGCAAAGGTAAAGCCGTTGCCGTCACCCATGGTGCTGTCGTGGATGGAGTCGCGCAGACCGCCGGTCTCACGCACGATGGGAGGCGTGCCGTAGCGGCAGGCCACCATCTGTGCCAGGCCGCAGGGCTCGCTCTTGGAGGGCATGATGAAGGCGTCTGCACCGGCGTAGATCTCCTGCGAGAGCTTGGGCTCAAAGCCGATATAGGTGCCTACGCGGCCCGGGTGACGGCCGCACAGGTCAGAGAAGAAGTTCTCGTACTGGCTCTCGCCGCTGCCCAGAATGACCAGCTGGATGCCGCGGTCCACCAGACCGTCGGCGATGCTCTGCACAAGGTCAAAGCCCTTCATGCCAACCATGCGGCTGACCATGCCAAAGACGGGGCTGCCGTCTTTATGCAGACCGAACCTGTCCTGCAAAGCTTCCTTGCACTTGGCCTTGCCGGTCTCAAAGGTCTTGATGCTGTAATTGAAGGGGATGTTCTTGTCGGTAGCGGGGTCGTTGGCGTCCATATCGATGCCGTTCAGGATGCCGCACAGCTTGTACTGTTTTTTTCACGCAGCAGAGCGTCCAGACCGTAGCTGAACCACGGGTCCAAAATCTCCTGTGCGTAGGTGGGGCTGACGGTGGTGATCTTGTCGGCGGTCTCGAAGGCACCCTTCATGAAGTTGGCGCAGCCGTCGTACTCCACGATATGCTGGTCCCGGTGGCCGATGCCGCAGGTGTCCTCCAGAATATCGGTACCGTACTTGCCCTGATAGGCGATGTTGTGGATGGTGAACACGGTCTTGATGCGGTTGAACTTGTCCAGATGACGATAGTACAGGTTCAGGTACACCGGCACCAGAGCGGTCTGCCAGTCGTTGCAGTTGATGATATCGGGGGTGAAGTCGATGTAGAACAAAGTCTCCAGCACGGCGCGGGAGAAGAAGGCGAAGCGCTCGCCGTCATCGTAGAAGCCGTACAGGCCGCGGCGCTTGAAGTAATACTCGTTGTCCAGGAAGTAGTAGGTCACGCCGTCCACATCGGCCTTGAACAGGCCGCAGTACTGGCTGCGCCAGCCCACAGGCACGGAGTAGTTGGTAACGTATTCCAGCTTATCGCGGTACTTCAAATCGCCGTACAGGGGCATGATGACACGGGCGTCCACGCCGTCCTTGACCAGCGCTTTGGGCAGGGCACCTGCCACATCGGCCAGACCGCCGGATTTTGCAAAGGGGGTTGCTTCCGAAGCAGCATACAGGATCTTCATAAGATTCGCTCCTTCCATGATACAGGCAGATGTTCGCGCTCCCCGCCGCCGTGAAAAGCGGCGCGAACCTTGCATACAAAAGAACAGGCGGGGGCACACAGGTGCCCCCGCCCCTCTCAAGAGGGGCTACCGGGGAGGAAGCCGCCCCTATGGATATTGCATCGATCAGACGGTGTGCTTCTTCTGCACATACACCGGGAAGCTCTCGGTGCCGGACAGCTTTTTGCCGGCGGTGATCTTCACGTTCTTGTCGGTGACCACGCAATCCAGCTCCACATTGGGCTCGACTACGGTATCCTGCATCAGGACACAGTTCTTGACCACAGCACCCTTCTTGACCTTGACGCCGCGGAAGAGCACGCAGTTCTCCACGGTGCCCTCGATGACGCAGCCGTCGGCCAGAATAGAATCCACGACCTTGGAACCGGTGACGTAACGGGTGGGGGTTATCATCGCGGATCTTGGTGTAGATGGGGCTGCCCTTGGGGGAACAGCGCTTCCAGATTGCGGTCATCGATCAGCTTCAGGTTCTCGTCAAAGTAGCTCTTCATGTCGCAGATATGGGCAACATAGCCGGTGTACTCCAGAGCATGGATGTTCAGGATGTTGACGTTGTGTGCCAGGATGTCGCGCTCGAAGTAGATGAGGCCGCGGGCGGTAGCGTCCTTGACCAGCTTGATCAGGGTTTCACGCTCCAGCACATAGATGTTCAGATCCAGATTCTGCACACCGGAGCGGTAGTCATTGAACAGCAGCTCGGTCACGCGGCCATCGGCATCAATGGTCAGGGTGTAGTTGTCGTTCTTGCGGCCCTCGGGGATCTCGGTCTTTTGATAGGCCACGGTCACATCGGCACCGCTGGCCTGATGGGCAGCCAGCAGGGCGTTGAAGTCGTAGTTGACGGCGATGTTGGCATCGCTCATGACCACATACTTCTCCTTCTGGTGCTCGAGGAAGCTCAGAATGGAGCCCAGCGCCTCCACACGGCCGGAGTAGATGCGCACGCCCTTTTCTGCAAAGGGAGGCACGATGTTCAGGCCGCCGTGACGGCGGGCCATATCCCACTCGCGGCCGGTGCCCAGATGATCCATCAGGGAGTGGTAGTTCTTACGCACCACGATGGAAACGTTGGAAATGCCGCAGTTGGCCATGCTGGACAGCACAAAGTCTACCATGCGGTAACGGCCCGCAAAGGGGATCGAGGCCATTGCGCGCTCGGTCACCAGCTCGGGAACGGTATTGTCATAGCTGTTGGGGAAAATGATACCCAACGCATTGGTGTTCTGTCTCAGCATACTTCCACACCCTCCTTGACGGATTCAAACACTTTTGCGCCCTCCTTGACGGTAGCGCCTGCGCCGATGGTCAGACCGGTGCCAACGTGGGCAATAGCGCCCTCGCCGCCGACCTTTGCACCTGCGCCCACAACAACGTCCTCAGCAAGGATACAGCGCTTGACCACGGCACCTGCCTTGACCACGACACCGTCCATCAGCACGGCGTCCTCAACGGTAGCGCCCTCTTCCACAACAACGCCTGCGCTCAGCACAGAGTGCTTGACGTTGCCGTAGATCTTGCAGCCCTCGGTGATGAGGGAGTCCTGCACAACGGCGCGCTCGCCGATCTTCTGGGCGGGCAGCACGGGGTTGCGGCTGTAAATTTTCCAAGTCTTATCAAAGATATCGATGCCGGAGTTCTCGGGGTCTAGCACTTCCATGTTGGCTTCCCACAGGCTGTCGATGGTGCCCACGTCGCGCCAGTAACCGGCAAAGCGGTAGGCGTACATCTTGCGGCCGTCACGCAGCAGGGCGGGGATGATGTTCATGCCGAAGTCGTTCTTGGAGTTGGGGTCAGCCTCGTCCTCGATCAGATACTTCTTGAGCACATCCCAGTTGAAGATGTAGATGCCCATGGAGGCCAGATTGGACTTGGGCACAGGGGGCTTCTCCTGGAACTCGGTGATGCGGTCGGTCTCGTCCGCCACCATCAGGCCGAAGCGGGAAGCTTCCTTCCAGTCCACTTCCATAACGGCCACAGAGAACTCTGCGCCCTTTCCTTGTGGAAGCGCAGGAAGTCGGCGTAGTCCTGCTTGCAGATCTGGTCGCCGGACAGGATAATGACGTACTCGGGATTATAGCTGTCGATGAAGCCAATGTTCTGATAGATGGCGTTTGCAGTGCCCTTGTACCAGTCGGTGCCGTTTGCCTGCTCGTAAGGAGGCAGGGTGTGCACACCGCCGTGCAGACGGTCCAGATCCCAAGGCTGACCGTTACCGATGTACTCGTTCAGCTTCTGGGGCTGGTACTGCGTTGCGATACCAACGGTGTCGATATCGGAGTTGACGCAGTTGGACAGCGGGAAGTCCACGATGCGGTACTTACCGCCGAAGGACACCGCAGGTTTTGCCGTCTTTTGTGTCAGCGCGTATAAGCGCGAGCCACGTCCACCGGCAAGGATCATTGCCACGATTTCTTTTGCCATAGCTTTATTCTCCCTTTAGCATTTCCTTTTTGGAAATGATAGTCAACAGTTCAGAATGTTCGTGCGTGCATCCGTGTGGGCATCCTTATTCCTTGGGTGCTTTTGCTTTGCGGGTGCGCTTTGCGGGTTTGGTTTCTGCTTCGGTCTCAGGCTTTGCTTTTGCCGCGGTCTTTGCCTTGGCGGCGGTTTTCTTTACCGGCTTGTCCGCTGCGGCCTCGGGTTTTGCCTTGGACTTGGCAGCGGTCTTTTTTGCTTTTTCCGGTTTTTCATCCGCCGTTTTGGCGGCCTTGGCCTTGGTGGTGCGGGTCTTTTTTACCGGCTTGTCGGCGTCCTTGACGGTGGCCTTTTTGGCGGTCTTTTTTTGCCGGCTTGTCCGCGCTGTCCTCTGCTGCCTTGCGGGTGCGCTTTGTGGGCACCTCAAAGTACAAAGTGCTCATGGGCGGCAGGGTAACGGTGATGCTCTGCTCAAAGCCGTGCTGCGGCTTTTTGTGGGTACGCACCGGCTTGTTGTGCACGGTACCGGAGCCGCCGAAAGCGGCATCGTCGCTGTTCAGGATCTCTTTATAGGTGCCGGACACCGGTGCGCCGAGGGTGTAGCCCTCGCGCAGGACGGGGTTGAAGTTGCAGATGACAAGGATCTGCTTACCGGCGGCGTCCTTGCGCAGGAAGGCGATGACGCTCTGCTGCGAGTCATCCGGTACGATCCACTGGAAGCCCTCCCAGCTGTAATCGATCTGCCAGAGGGCGGGGTGCTCTTTATAGAAGGCGTTCAGGGTACGGACGTAGTTCTGCAGCTCGGCGTGCTTGTCGTAATCCAGCAGCATCCAGTCCAGCTGCTTTGCCTCGTTCCACTCGGCAAACTGACCGAACTCCTGTCCCATGAACAGCAGCTTCTTGCCCGGGTGTGCCATCATGTAGCCGAAGAAGGTGCGCAGATTGGCAAACTTGTCGTCATATTCGCCGGGCATCTTATTCAGCAGGCTGCCCTTGCCGTGCACCACTTCATCGTGGCTGATGGGCAGGACAAAGTTCTCACTGAAAGCGTAGAAGAAGCTGAAAGTCACCTTGTTGTGGTTGCCGGAGCGGAACAGCGGGTCGGTCTTCATGTAGCTGAGCATATCGTTCATCCAGCCCATGTTCCACTTGAAGTTGAAGCCTAAACCGCCGTCCGAAGCGGGCTTTGTGACCATGGGCCACGCGGTGGACTCCTCGGCGATCATGTACTTGTGGGGGTGACGACCCAGCACGGTGTTGTTCAGCTTGCGCAGGAAAGCGATGGCTTCAAGGTTCTCCTTGCCGCCGTCCTTATTGGGCTCCCATTCACCCTGCTTACGGTTGTAATCCAGATACAGCATGGAGGCCACGGCATCCACGCGCAGACCGTCGATGTGGTACTGCTCCAGCCAGTACAGTGCGCTGGAAATGAGGAAGCTCTGCACCTCGTTGCGGCCGAAATCGAACACCATGGTGCCCCACTCCTTGTGCTCGCCGCGCTTGGGGTTGGGATCCTCGTAGCAGGCCTCGCCGTCAAAATTGTACAGGCCGAACTGGTCTTTGGGGAAGTGGGCGGGCACCCAGTCCATGATGACGCCGATGCCTGCGGCGTGCATCTTATCCACAAAGGCCATAAAGTCCTTGGGGGTGCCGTAGCGGCTGGTGGGTGCAAAATAGCCGGTGACCTGATAGCCCCAGCTGCCGTCAAACGGATATTCCATGACCGGCAGCAGCTCTACATGGGTATAGCCCATCTCTTTTATGTAAGGGATCAGCTCGTCCGCCAGCTCGGGTAGTTGTAGGGCTTGCCGCCCTCCTTCATCTTCCAGCTGCCGGCGTGCATCTCGTAGATATTCATCGGGCCGTTGATCACGTCCGCCTTTTTCTGTGCGGCCTGCCAGGCGGCGTCGTGCCATGCAAAGCCGGACAGATCGTAGACCTTGCTGCCGTTGGACGGCCGGGTCTCGGCGTGGAAGGCGTAGGGATCGGCCTTGTAGACAAGGTCGCCTGCACGGGTGGTCACGCAATATTTATAAACATCGTATTCCTTCATGCCGGGAATGAACAATTCCCACACGGAATCGCCATCCACCTTGTGCATGGGATGGCTGCCGGGCTTCCAGCTGTTGAAGTCGCCCACAACACTGATGGCTACGGCGTGCGGTGCCCATACGCGGAACACAACGCCGGACTCCCCGACCCGTGTTTCCAGATGTGCGCCGAAGTAGCGGTAAGCCTCGCAGTTGTTGCCCTGCTTGAACAGGTACACCGGCAGGTCCGATGTGTTGCTCTGAATCTTTTCTTCGGTCGGTTTCATAGACTGCTCCTCCCCGTGCGGAAGCCGAAAGCGGCTTCCGCAGCTTTGTACTCTTTTATATTAAAAGGTTTTGACCAGTTTTGCAAGACTTTTTGTCCGAAAAACAAATACAATTAACACAAATTTTCTGGCATTCTCTGTATGTTGTGGGCATATCATCCAAAATTTGCAGCTCAACATCGTGTAAACTGCTCATTTGACAAACGGTTTCAGCGAAAGCGTTGCGAAAACAGAAAAGGGGTCGGGGAAAGCCCACAGACTTTCCCCGACCCCGAAATAAAAATAGTATTCTGATTAACATCAAAAGAGACCGCTGCACAGTTTGTACAGCGGTCTCTTTGCGTGGTTATTGTGTTTTGTTTACAGCTCAGCCCACAACGTAGACGTTGACCTGAATGGCGCCGTTGATGACGCTTTCGGCGTAGGTCTCGTAGAACAGGTCTACAAGGATCTGCCCCTTCTGGACGGCGATGCCGGTGTCGGTGGCTACGGCATAGCCGTAGACGAACTTGCCGTCAGTGGAGGTGATGTAGAGCTTGGTGCCGTAGGGGATCACGTCCGGGTCCACAGCCACGGTGCCATAGCCCAGACCCAGACCGGAAGAGCCTTTGCCGCTGCGGGAATAGTAGCCGGTGGCCTTGCCGGTGAGCACCTTGCTATAAGAGGTGGGGGCGTTGGTGGTGCCGTCCGCGCCGGTCAGGGGGGGACACTGGCGCGCCTGCGCCGTAGGTCTTGATAACGTGGTCGGTGGGTTCCACGGTGGTGGTGGTATCCACAACGGTGCTGTTCTCCAACTCGCCGTCTACATAGCGGTCGCGGGTGGTCACGGTCTGCTGACCGGCTGCACCGTGCTGCAGGGTGGTGGTGCGGCCGGTGTTGCGGAAGTACAGGCTGGTGTAGACATACTGGGTGTCGTAGGGGATGGCCTGAGTTTCCACACGCTCTTCGTAGTCCACGCGGTGGACCACGATCTTGCTGCCGGCGGTCACAACGTGATCCAGCGCCGGCTCGGTGTAGTCGTCCCCTTCAAGGGTGATACCGGCGCGCTCCAGTGCATCGGCTACGGTGCCGAACACCAGCTTTACAGGGTATTCCTGCCCGTCGGCGGTGATGCTGACGGAGAATGCGCGCTCGATGTTCAGGGAGGCAAGATTGCCGCTGAACGCGGTGTAGTAGACCTCATCGCCCTCTTCAGAGCGGATGCCGGAAAGGTGCATGACCTGTGCGGGGGAAGCATCGGCATCGGTCAGAAGGACCTGCCGTGCACCATTGGAGTCGGTGACGTAGGTCAGCCGCAGATTTGCAGCGGTGACGCCAAGGGTAGCCACAAGGCATACCACCATGACACAAAATGCCAGCACACGGGGAGATACTGCCTGCTTTGCGGCAGTAACTGCTTTCTTCAATTTAACGGAAGCGATACGAGACAACTCCTCTCTTTGTCGTATTTGGCGCGGCCGCGGGTCTGGATTGCATCAGCACCCCGGCCGCCCGGACTGTGGCTGCTCTGAGTATAAGCGTCTCACAGTCAAATACGATGCTCTCTTCGGGTAAAAAGAATGAGCACCGTATTACAGGTTGGAATCCGCTTCGGGCAGACCACAAAACTGCCCCGGCACAGGCCGCATCTGCCCATGCCGTGCCGTACGCAGGACGGCTTTTTACTTCATCCAGATAGAATTTAAACGCTGCAACGTTCGTTGCGCAAACGTTATTTTACCAGACCGTAAAGCATCTGTCAAATTTGCGCCTTGCACTTTGTTAGATTTATAACATTATTTTTTGTGCAATTTTCACAGTGTTTCTTTTGATATTTTGGTTTTTAGGTGGTTTCCTTCTGATTTTTTCCTTTTTTCTGGGGGCAATTCGTTCATGAATTTTTAACATTTGCACCGGCTCTTTTCTCTGCGAATAAGGCCGCAGCAGCGGCCGCTGCGCCCAAAACAAGCTGCCCCACATCGCGGGTTTTGCATGGAAAACCTGCAGGGGAATTACCCGGTCCCGGCAGGGGGAAAAAGCTCGCATTTCCGGTGCCAAAACCCCGTTTAGCAAAATGCCGAAGAACAGAAAATTTCACATTTTTAGTACACACTGGATAGTTTTGCGCCCCCGGCGGTACAATCGGGACAGCAAACAGAAAAGGAGGTTTTGCATGGAGATCGAAATCCTTGAGCAGCAGTGCGGCGGCACCGAATTTGTGCCCCGGCCGCACCGGCTGCACCTTGGCGCACAGAACGCCGAGGGGGTGGACCGGCTGCAGTTCATCCTGCCCGCAGCGTGGGCGGGGTGCACCTTGGCGCTGTATCTGCGCCGCAGCGATGGGGTGCAGCTGGCCGCCATTCCGCTGGACGCCGACGACAGTGTGACGGTGGACCGCCGCCTGACCGGCAGCGTGCGGGGACAGTGGATGCTGGCCGCCATAGGCAGCGGCGGTTACACCGCCTACACCCGCCCCGGCAGCTACGATGCGTACGCCACCCTGCCTACGGACGGCGGCAGTGAGGAGCTGCCGCCCTCGGTGTACGAGCAGTTTGTGGCGCGCGTGCTGGAAAGCGCACACGCCGCAGCGGAAAGCGCCCGCCGTGCCGAGAACGGTGCGGCAGATACCGCCATGCAGGCGGCACTGGCGCAAAAGACTGCGGACAAAATTCTGGCCGACCGTACCGATGCCGAGGCCAGCGCAAAGCGGGCGGAGGCTGCCGCACTGCGGGCAGAAAGCTATGCACCCACCGGTGGGCAGGTGCTGAGCGTGAACAGCAAGGGCGGCGCGGTGCAGCTGAACGCACAGGATGTGGGGGCGGTGCCAAGCCCGGCGCAGCCTTTGCCCGGCGAGGTGGTGCGCATTCTCAGCGTGGATGCCGCCACCGGCGCGGTGCAGACCGATACCACCCCGCTGCCGGACCTGCGCCCCTATGTGCGCAGCGAGACCGTGCCTACGGCGGCAACGCCCGGCGCGGTGCGGGCAGACGGGCAGTACGGCGTTGCGGTGCGGGCAGATGCCACCCTGACCACCGTGCCCGCCACGGCGGCGCAGCTGGACCGTATGACCGAGGCCTATGCGCCCCTGACCCCGGCGCTGCTGCCCTACGGCGTAAAAAAGGCGCTGACCAGTGCCGCCGGAGCAGCAGGCTGGTCGGCGCAGGAAAAGGCCGCCGCACTATTGCAGCTGGGCGCGGACGACCGGTTTTACTCCAAGGCTGAGGCAGACCGGAAATTCGGCATGGGCTGCACCCTGCCGTGTGCCACCGCAGCCGTGCTGGGCGGCGTGAAGGTGGGGCGGGGCCTGACCGTGAGCGCAGACGGCACACTGGAAATGACGGCGGAAAACCTTGACACGGTGCTGGGCTTTAGCCTGGCAGAAAAACTGAATCAACTGAGAGGAGTGACGGACATGAACGGAAAGCTTGTCTACACAAGCGACGGTGCGGCGGGCAAAAGCAACAAGACGATGACTGTGCCGGACGAGGTGGATTATATTGTGGTAAGGATGGCGGTCCCTCTGGAATGTACCACGATCGCTACCACCGGCGGAGTAGCCGCAGCGGCGGCTGCGGACTACGGCTGCACCCGCATCGTGCGGGGCGGTACGGCGGTGGCCATAGTGGGCGGCGGCAACACCTACAATCTGCGGGACGGCGTTTACTGCAAGGGCGAAGCACTGGTGAAGGTGAGTTTCGCTGCGAACGGCACGGTGAACATCGGCGTGGTCGATGTAAACCTGGCGAGCAATGACAACGCTTATCCCTTCAACGTGGAGGGCTACCAGTATGTGTAAGGGCGGTGCAGCATGAACGAGATGACCATCCGGCTGGAACGCAACGGCGCGGCAGCGGTGCCCGGCGGACAGCTGCTGCTGGGGTATGCGGGCAACCGGGGCAACTACCGGCTGCGCATCGAGCAGCGGGGCGAGTGGAAGGGGCTGACCGTGTGCGCCCACTGGCACACCCCCGGCGCAAGCGCGGCTACGCTGGTGGAAAACGGAATCCTGACCGTACCGGCGGCGGTGACGGCAGTGCCCGGCGCGGGCTGCCTCACCTTTGAGGGCACGGACGGCAGCCGCACCGTGACCAGCGCTGATGTGCGGTGCAAAGTATGCGCCAACAGCGGCACGGCAGAGGGCGCGATGCCTGCCCCGGCTACGCCTGCGTGGGAGGCGCTGGTGGGGCTGCTGGGCACAGGCAGCGGTATTACCACCGCGGAAAAACAGGCGCTGCTGACAGTACTGCGCATGCTGGCGGCGGGCAATGACGCAGCTATGGATGCCTGCGACCGTCTGGCGACGCTGTGGGACAACCCGCAGCCGCCGAAGGAGAACGTTTTTGCCGTGCTGGGGCAGGCGATCCTTGGAAAAATGATCTTAGGGAGGAACAAATGAGCTACGTAAAACAGAATTTTGTGGACGGCCAGACCCTGACGGCCGCCCAGCTGAACCACATGGAAGCAGGCATTGCCAATGCTGCCGGAACGCAGGGCGAAAAAGGCGACAAGGGAGAAAAGGGCGACCCCGGCCCGGCGGGTGCAAAAGGTGACCCGGGCGAGGGCTTTACCGCCAACGCAAAGGCGCTGCTGCTGAACCTGTTTGAAAATGCAGCCTATAAGACCGACACGATGCAGCCCACCCTGAATGCTCTGCGTGCAGAGTGGGGCGGCAGTGCACAGGAAGTTCCGGTGCAGAGCGTGAGCCTGAGCGCCGTGACCATGACCCTGAACGAGAGCGAGAGCAAGACCCTGACGGCCACCGTGCTGCCCGCGAACGCAACCGACAGGGCGGTGGTGTGGAGCGTTCTGCCTACCGGATTTGCCACTGTGACAAACGGCGTGGTAACAGGCATCAAAGCAGGTAACTGCACCGTGACTGCCACAGCAGGCGGTAAGAGTGCAAGCTGCGCGGTAACGGTGGAAGTAGTGGAGACAGCACAGCTGATCTACAGTCTGCCCGGCGAGACCGTGCTGACCCAGGGACTGGACACCGGCCTGAAGCTGCTGGAGCACGCCTCCACCGAGACGCCGCAATACACGATCCTAGTGGATGCGAAAGCGGGGGACGACTTTAATGCAAACACATGGCCTGCCTTCCTGCACTGCCTGACCGAGACCGGCGATACCGACAATCTGCCCGGCTTCAACTCCACCAGCAGCCCGCTGAACAATAAGACCGAGTTTGCCTACTACAACTACGGCGGCGTGACCCTGTCAGACAGCATCGAACACCTCAAGACCCGTACGCGGTATGCAGTGCAGATCGACGGCAGAAAATATCGCGGCGGCAGTACCTACTGCCCGCTGACGGAGTGGAAAACCACAAACGGCACAATCATAGATGTGCCCCAGACCTTCCTGATCGGTGCGGCGCAGAGCGCGGACGGCAGCAAAAAGCAGCAGTTCTGGTTGGGTACGCTGTATCAGTGCAGAGTGTATAAAGGCCTGCTGAGTGACGACAAGGTGAACGATTACATCGAGAAGGGGTGGTAAAATGGAAGTGTTTGACATCAGCGGTCAGATCATCAGCCCGCTGGCGGGAAAAACGCTGTACGTTGCAGGCGACAGCATCGCTTACGGCAAGAGCAGCGCAGGCGGCTACGGCAAATGTATTGCAGACAAGTACGGCATGACCCTGACCAATGAAGCGGTGGACGGCGCAACGCTGACCCCGAATATTACCGATAAGGTATACGGCGGCACCCGTGGCTGCATCAGCACAGTGGTGACAAACTCCACAGCGCTTGCAAAGGCAGACTACATCCTGTTGGAGGGCGGCGTGAATGATGCCTGGAACAACGCCCCTGTGGGCACCTTGACCGATGGGTTTGCCGCTGCCTACGATGAAACGACCATGACCGGCGCACTGGAGAAGATGCTGGACGATCTGGCAACGAATCACAGCGACAAGCGCGTGGCCTATGTATTCCCGCACGGCGGGATGTTTGCAGGCAGCGAAAACTGGTACAAGACCTATAAGCCTGCCATCCTTGCGGCGCTGAAAAAATGGGGCGTGCCCTACGTTGACATTGCGGAGACCACCCCGCCTATGGGAAAACACGGCGTCAGCGAACTGGGCGATAAGTACACCAGCGACGGCACCCACCCCAACGCAGCGGGCTACGAGCGGTTTTATGCAGAGCCCATCGCAGCGCTGCTGAAACGGCTGTAAGGGGGCGCACGATGGCATTGCAAGCGTATTCTCTTGCCCGGGACGGCAGCACCGCCCTCTCGCCGCACTTCTGTGTGCGGGAGTTCCGCTGCAAGGACGGCAGCGACCCTGTCTTCATCGACACGGCGTTGGCAGAACTGCTGGAGCGTATCCGGGAGCACTTCGGAAAACCGGTGACGATCACCAGCGCCTACCGCACCCCGGCACACAACGCCAAGGCAGGCGGGGCAAAGTTCAGCCAGCACCTGTATGGCCGGGCAGCGGATATCCGGGTGCAGGACGTGAGCGTGGAGGACGTGGCCGCCTACGCCGAAAGCCTGATGCCGGACCGGGGCGGCGTGGGACGCTACCCCGTCAAGGCGGGCCGCGCCGCCGGCTGGGTGCACGTGGATACCCGGGCAGACAAAGCCCGGTGGAGGGGGTGAGCGCGATGACAGGCATCATCTCAGCCATCATTGCAGGCGCGGTGACCCTGATCGGCGTGCTGATCGCCAACGGAAAAAGCCAGGCGGTGACCGACACCAAGCTGGAAGAACTGACCCGGGAGGTGCGGGAGCATAACAACTTTGCCCGCCGCGTACCCATTTTAGAAGAACAGATGAAGGTGGCCAACCACCGCATCGCAGATTTAGAGAAAGAGAGGAACTGAACCTATGAACGATACCCATTGCAAAATTTCTGCCGCCACCCTGGCACGCACGGCTGCGCTGGCGCTGGCACTGACCAATCAGGTGCTGAGCGCCTGCGGCAAGCCCATGCTGCCCATCGAGAGTGCCACCGTGGAGCAGCTGGTGACCACCGGCCTGACCGTGACCGCCGCCCTTGTGAACTGGTGGAAGAATAACTCCTTCACCCCGGAGGCCATCAAGGCCGATGGCTATCTGGAGCAGCTGCGGGAGAAGAAGTAAAGGCCACAGAGTAGGCGGGACGATATTTTTTGTGAATAGAGCAATGCCGGAGCGTCCTCAGACGCTCCGGCATTGCATTTTCACAGGAAGGATATTGGAGCCGTTCCCAACAAAAAACTCCTCCGGCAGTTGCCGGAGGAGCATTCATTTTTCTATTCTAAACACGGATGCGCCGCCCTGACATGGTGCGCAGCCGGGCTTACTTCAGGAACTTTGCCACGGCGCGGGCGACGATGCCGCCCAGAATGCCGGACACCAGAAATTCGGCTACGCCCTGCACACCAACCAGCAGCACTACGAACATGAAGGGGTTGGCAGCGCCCTTGACGGACACCAGATTCTGCACATAGTCGCAGCCGTAGAAAGCCAGCACGATGTAGCCCATGAAGAACAGGGTGTTCAGGGCGGGTGCGGTCATGGCGCTGAGGATGTAGCTCCAGGTGCGGGACTTATCCAGCTTTTGCAGGCCCTTGAAGATCAGGCCGCAGCACAGACCCATGAGCACACGCATACCCACGCACAGGATAAAGGTGTTCAGCGGGCTGACCTGGAACAGTGCACCGGTCATGGCAGATGCGCCGGTGATGGCATCGTAGAAGCTCACAGCGCCGAATACGCCGCCCAGCAGGGCACCCACGGCGGGGCCCATGGTGATGGCGCCCACGGCGATAGGCAGGGTGAGGAAGCTCATGTACAGCGGGCCCACGGGCACACTGCCCAGACCGACAAGCTTCATCACCAGTTCAATGGCCACCAGCAGGGCCACACGAGTCAGAGTCTTGGTATTGGTATTCTTCATAATTCAGTTTTCCTCCTGCTGCCGTTCCGCCCTTTTTGTCGGATACGGCGCAAACCTGCCCGCTCTTTGCGGGTTTTAGGTGAATATTCAAATCTTTGGAAGCGCGTTATTGTGTCAGGGCGTGTTCCAGAGAAAAATGCGTTAGAATCTGTCACCGGGGAAGCGCACCCCGGCGCTGCGGCGCGCCACCGTGAGTACCCGGCTCACCGCGATGCTGGTATCCAGCATGCGGGCGCACAGCTCTTGGTCTCCGGCGGTCATGGCGCGGTAAAAGGCCTCGAACTCTGCCGCCTGCCGGGGACGATCTCCGTTCAGGTTGTAGTGCTCCTCCTTGCCCTCGTTGGGATGGAAGGTCACGCCGCCGCAGTAGTTCGGGGTGGATTTTTGCAGGATATAGCCCTTCGTGCCCTGAATGATGCAGCGGGCAGGGGCTGCGCAGTCCTTGGCGGCAAGGCTTACCGCCTTGAAGCCGCTGTAATCCATCATCAGCACACCGCTGGTGTCGATATTGCGCTCCATGTTGGCGGCATACACCGCCTTATTCGGCTCACCAAACAGACCCACGATGTAGCTGACGTTGTACACGCCCAAATCCATCAGTGCGCCGCCCGCACACAGCGGGTCGAACACCGGCGGGGTCTGCCCGGCGCAAAAGGCGTCGTACCGGCTGGAATACTGGCTGAAGCTGCACTGTACCATGCGTACCGTGCCCACCCGGGGCAGCAGCTCCCGGAGTTTGGCGTAGTTGGGCTGGTACTGGGTGGTCATCGCCTCAAAGAGGAACAGCCGCTTGCGCTGTGCCAGCGCAGCCAGCTCCTCGGTCTCGGCGGCGGTCACCGCCATGGGCTTTTCCACAATGACGTGCTTGCCTGCCTCCAGCGCCACCCGGGCGTAGCGGGCGTGCTGTAAGTTGGGCACGGCGATGTAGACCGCGTCCACCCACTGCAAAAGCTCAAAATAATTGGTGGTGTGCTGCGGGATCTGATATTGTGCACACAGCTCTGCGGCCTTTGCCGCCGAGCGCGGGGTGCTACACACCGCCTGCACAGTAAACGGCGTGTGCTCCACAAGCCATGGCAAAAATTCCTGCACGATCTTACCCGTGCCAAGAATGCCCAGTTTCATAATGCTCTCCCTTATCCTCTTGTTCCCTCAGCCTACCAGCGCCTCCGGCTCGCGGCGGGTGCGGCGGTTGGGGTGCGGGTGCTTTGCCCGGAGGCGTCCCTGTTGACCGTAGTGTCTGCCGCCGCCATGGCTGCGGCCGTGCTCCTGCGGGGCGTTCAGCTGGTACAGCAGTGCCAGCCCCTTCATCAGCAACTCCGGGTCATAGGTCAGGGGGTGGCGGCACAGCGGGGTGACGTACTTTGCCAGACCGCCGGTGACCACCAGTGTAGCCGGGCTGCCCAATTCCTCTTCAATGCGCTGCACCATGCCGTCAATGAGCACGGCGGTGCCCAGCACCGAGCCGGACAGCATACAGCTTTCGGTATTGGTGCCGATGGCTTTTTTCGGGGAGCCCAGATGCACCTGCGGCAGCTGGGCACAGCGCTCACCCAGTGCGCGCAGCCCGGTGGAAAGGCCGGGGCAGATCACGCCGCCCCGGAACACCCGATCCTTGTCCACCACATTAAAGGTGGTGGCGGTGCCAAGGTCTACCGTGACGACCGGCAGCGGAAAGTTTGCCGCCGCGTAGGCGGCATCCACCAGCCGGTCCTTGCCCACGGCGCGGGGGGCTCGTCCACCCCCATGGTCAGCCCGGTGCGGATGTCCGGCGAAACGATGACCGGCTTTTTGCCGGTGTAGTGACGGGCGCATTCGGCCAGTGCCCCGGTGATCTGGGGCACTACGCTGGTAAGCACCGCCCCTTCAAAGCGCATGGGACGCTCCGGGTGGCGGCGGTGCGCAAAAATTTTATCCATTTCGGCACGATATTCCGCAGCCGTGCGGGTGCGCACCGTGTCCATGCGCGCCACAAAGCATACACGTCCGTCCCGGATGCCCCCAAGGGCGACGGTGGTGTTGCCTATATCAATGGCTAAGATCATAATTCTGTTTTCCTTTTCAAAGTAAAAGAAAAGAACCGGTTTGCTCTTTGTCAAGCGTATTTTACCGCATTTTTGCTCAGGATACAAGTTCCCGGCAAAGATTTTGTTGTGCTGGTGGAAGTTTTGCATTATACTAAGGTAAGATATGTGGAAAAGAACTGTTTTTCCGGGAGGTAAACGAACCATGGATCTGAACGGCAAGTGCGTCCTGCTGGGCGTGAGCGGCGGTATTGCCGCCTATAAGATGGCCAATGTGGCCAGTGCACTGCGCAAGCTGGGTGCGGATGTGGAGGTCATCATGACCAAAAACGCCACCCAGTTCATCACCCCTCTCACCTTTGAGACCCTGACCGGCCACAAGTGCATGGTAGACACCTTTGACCGGGATTTCAAGTTTGAGGTCACCCACATCTCGCTGGCAAAAAAAGCGGATGTGATCTTAGTCGCCCCCGCCACCGCCAACGTCATTGCCAAAATGGCGCACGGCATTGCGGACGATATGCTTACCACCGTGGTGCTGGCTGCCAAGTGTCCAAAGCTTGTGTCCCCCGCTATGAACACCGGAATGCTGGAAAACCCCATCACGCAGGATAACCTTGCCACGCTGGAGCGGTACGGCTTTACCGTCATCCCCTCGGAAAGCGGCGTGCTGGCCTGCAAGGATGTGGGCAGCGGACGCCTGCCCAAGGAGGAAGTGCTGCTGGAGTACATCCTGCACACCATTGCCCGCCCGAAGGATCTGGCAGGGCTGCGCATTGCGGTGACCGCCGGCCCCACGCAGGAAGCGCTGGACCCGGTGCGCTACCTGACCAACCACTCCACCGGCAAGATGGGCTACGCCCTTGCCCGCGCCGCCGCCATGCGGGGCGCAGAGGTGACCCTGATCCACGGGCAGACCGCGCTGCCGCCGGTCAAGTTCACCACCGATGTGCCGGTGACAAGTGCCCGGCAGATGTACGAGGCGGTGACCAGCCGCTTTGACGCCACCGATGTGCTCATCATGGCAGCTGCCGTGGCGGACTACCGCCCCGCCACCGTGGCGGACGACAAGATCAAAAAGAAGGAGGGCGACCTCTCCATCCCGGTGGAGCGCACCGAGGATATCCTTGGCACCATCGGCCCCCGCAAGACCCACCAGTTCCTGTGCGGCTTTTCCATGGAGACCCGGGACCTTGTGGAAAACTCCTCCGCAAAGCTTGCCAAGAAAAATCTGGACATGGTGGTGGCCAACAACCTCAAGGTGGCCGGTGCAGGCTTTGGCGTAGACACCAACGTGGTCACCTTCATCACCCCGGACGGCACCCGGGAGCTGCCTTTGATGAGCAAGGCAGACGTGGCCGATGCCATTCTGGACGAGATCCTGCGGCGGCGGGCAAAAAAGTAATACTGCCGGGATTTTGTTGTACACATATCACAAAATCCACAAAAGATTTATGGTTCTTTCCGAAAATTCGGCCTTACCTGTTTATTTTATGCTGCAAAAATTATATAATAAGGGTGTGTCCCCATATTTGGAAGGAATCGGTCTGCGCTGCAGCCGTTAATATTTGGAGGAGAGCCTTACTATGTTCATGTACTCGGATTATAGCCAGCATCTGCTGGACAATGTAAAGAAGATCCATTTTATCGGCTGCGGCGGCAGCGGAATGTACCCGCTGATCCAGATCCTTGCCGCCAAGGGCTACGAGCTGTCCGGCAGCGATGTGCTGGACGGCAGCATCATCCGCTACGAGCGGGAGATGGGCGTGAAGGTCAGCCTTGGCCACAATGCGGATAACGTTGTTGGTGCGGACATGGTGGTGTACTCTGCCGCCATCTCCAAGGATAACGTGGAGCTGAACGCAGCTGCCTCCTATGGCATCCCCACCGTGGAGCGCAGCGTGCTGCTGGGCTATGTGAGCCGCCTGTACAAGCAGAGCATCTGCGTGTCCGGCACCCACGGCAAGACCACTACCACCTCCATGATCACCACTGCGCTGGAACTGGCAGGGCGCGACCCCTCTGCCGTCATCGGCGGCAAGCTGCCCCTCATCAACGGCTACGGCAAGGCCGGCAAGGGCGATGATATCGTTATCGAGGCCTGCGAGTTCGCCGAGACCTTCCTGAAGCTGACCCCCTACCTGTCCGTGGTGCTGAACATCGACAACGACCATCTGGACTACTACGGCAGCATGGGTGAGCTGAAGTTCGCCTTCAAGCGCTTTGCCCTGATGACCCAGTTCATGATCTTTGCCAACGCCGATGACAAGAACACCATGGACGTGATGTACACGCTGGACCGCCGGGTGCGCACCTTTGCCATCGACAACCACGCCGATTACCGCGCTGTCAATGTCAACGAGTATAAGCCCGGCTTCTTCGAGTTCGACCTGAAGGAGTGGAATACGACCGACACCACCCGCATCCGCCTGTCCGTGCCCGGCCGCCACAATATTTATAATGCACTGGCCATGTGCGCCGTGTGCCGCTTTGTGGGCCTGAGCGCAGAGCAGTGCGCCGAGGCTGCCCTGAACTTCAAGGGCGCAGGCCGCCGCTTTGAGGTGTACGGCGAGTGCAACGGTGCGCTGGTCATCGACGACTACGCCCACCACCCCGCCGAGCTGCGCGCCACCCTCACCGCCGCCAAGGAGATGGGCTACAAGCGCCTGATCGCCGTCCACCAGCCGTTTACATACAGCCGCACCAAGATGCTGTTCAACGACTTTGTGGATGTGCTCAAGATCCCGGACATCACGGTGCTGACCCCCATCATGGGCAGCCGCGAGCCCAACGACCCCACCATTACCAGCGCAAAGCTGGCAGCGCAGATCCCCGGCTCCGTGCTGGTGAACAGCCTGCAGGAAGCCGCCGACTGGGTAAAGCAGAACGCCCAGCCCGGCGATCTGGTCATCACCCTCGGCTGCGGCGATATCTATAAAGCCAGCAAGATGATGGTGGAAAAGGATCAGTAAGCAATAAGCTGATTTTTAAAGGATTATAAATACAGAAGCGCCCGCAGCCATTCGGCTGCGGGGCGCTTCTGCGTCTCTATCTATGCTTCTGGAAGGATGTTGGCATTATCAGAACTTGAACAGGTCCACGATGCGCTGCCACAGGCGGGTGAAGATGTTGCCCTCCTTCACCGTCTCGGTCTCCGCCACAACGTTGTCGGCAGCGGCCACGGTCTCGGCGGTCTTGTAGACGAACTTCACGCTGCTCTCGGCGTCCTCGGGTGCACCGGCAAAGCTGGTGTAGCTTTCCAACCGGTCGGTCATCTCGTCCAGCACAGTCTTGAGACCGTGCAGCTGATCCTGATCCAGTGCGCCGGTCAGCTTGGAGATGCCCTCCTCGTTGAACTGGTTCAGACCATCGTTCAGCTGGTGGGTGCCGTCATTCAGCTGGCTTGCACCCTCGTTCAGGGTGTTCACACCGTCATACAGGGTCTTGGTACCGGCGGCAAGCTGTGCGCTGCCGTCCTTGGCAGAATGGGCACCATCTGCGGCGGTCTGCACACCGGCGGTGTACTGGCCCACGCTGGAAACAAACAGCTGGATCTTGGAAAGGCTGTCCTTCAGGGCACGCACATCGGCGATATCCTGACTGTTCTCCACCTGATACTTCAGCTCTGCCTTGGCGGTGTCCTTGGCTTCCTGACTGGTCAGCAGCTGCACCAGACCGCACAGCATGGAGGGGTCGTAGTTCTGCATCAGGTGCAGAGCAGCCTCCAGATCGTGGTTCGTCTTAGTAGCGGAAAGGTACAGTGCCAGATCCAGCTGGCTGTCCTTGAAGCTGGGAGCCTGCTCCCAGATGGTGCGCACCATCTTGCGGCGGCCGGCAGCCAGCGTCTTGTCGTTGATGGTCAGGATGTTGTCGATGACGGCGGCGTAGTTATCCCAAGTCATATCGGTGTCGATCAGACCGCCCTCTTTCAGGGTCTTGTTGGCAGAAGCCAGCACGCCGTCAGCCACCTGCTGTGCACCGCTGTTCAGGGCTGCATTGTTGGCGCTCAGGGTGTCCAGACCGTTGGTCAGCTGCCCCAGACCCTCGTCCAGAGCGGCGGCGCCGTTGTTCAGGGTGTTGGCACCGTCCAGCAGGGCCAGAACACCGCTGGCCAGCTGGGTGGTACCGTCCTCCAGCTGGGAAGCGCCGTCCATGAGCTGGCTCATGGCATCGTTCAGCTGGTTGATGCCATCGGTCAGGTCGTTGATGCTGCTCAGGTCAAACACATTGTCCGTGCCCAGAGCAGCGGTGCTGGTAGCGCAGGCCACCATGACCTGCGGGCAGGTCAGCCCGGTGACATCCGCTTCCACCGTGATGGTGTCCTGCAGATAGTCCTCGATGGTGTCCAGTTCGTCCGGCAGCAGACCGGACAGGGAATCCTTCACGCCCGGCAGGGTGACAAAGGCAGCCACATTGCTCTTGGCAGCGCTTTCCACCAGACCGTGGGCAGCCACCACGTTGGTGGCATCCTGCCCGAAGATCACGCCCACAGCGGTGACCAGCGGGGTAACGATGGTGCGGTCCTTGCCGTTCACGTTCACGGTGCCGGTCTCATTGTTCTTCAGGGCAACGGTCACGGTCAGATGGCCGCTCTTGCCGATGAGGTCTTCCAGCGCGGCTTCCTGCCCGTCCAGCGCGTAGGTAACGGTAGCCTGAATGGGCAGGGCGCGGTCGGTGTCACCTTTATAATACACATCGGTATCGTCGGTGTTCCACACCAGCTTTTCGCCGTCCTGTGTGAACTCAGCGCTGCTCTCGGTGTTCTGGATATTGGTCAGGGTGCTCTGGTCGGTCACCTTGGACAGACCGGAGGCGCTGTAAACGTGCTCGCTGACGGTGGTGCTCTGGATGGAGCCATCGGCGTTCATCACAGCGTACACGGTCTCAGACTTGGTAAAGCTGCTGCCGCCTGCGGCAAAAGCCGGGGCTGCACAGCTGGCGGCAAGGGCAACTGCCAGCGCCGCACTGGCGAAACGAAGCGATTTTTTCATAACGTAATTACTCCTTTTCAGACTTCTTGGCGTTGGCGGATTCGGGCACCATCCACTTGAGGGTGGTGTGGCGGATGAGCCAGTCACACAGCATCAGGGCGGCGGGCAGCACCACCAGAATGACCAGCATACTGATCAGCGCGCCGCGGGAGATCAGCAGGCAGATGCTCCGCAGCAGCTCCATCTTACTGATGGCTGCCACGCCGACCGTAGCGGCGAAGAAGGTCAGACCACTGGTCAGGATGGACTGGCTGCAGTGTTCCAGCGACTGCTGGGCAGCTTCCTTGGGGGTGCGGCCAAAAGCACGCTCCTCGTGATAACGGGTGGTCATCAGGATGGAGTAGTCCACGGTAGCGCCCAGCTGGATGGTGCCGATAACGATGCTGGCGATGAAGGGCAGCTGCGTACCGGTAAAGTACGGGATGCCCATGTTGATGGCGATAGCGGCCTCGATGCTGGCAACCAGCAGCACCGGGATGGAGATGCTCTTGAAGGAGATGGCGATGATGACCAGCACGGCCATGATCGACCAGACGTTGACGTTCTTGAAGTCCACGTCTGCCACCTCGATCAGGTCTTTGGTCATGGCACCTTCACCGGTGATGACGCCCTCGGGGTCTACGTTCTTGATCAGGCCGATCATCTCGTCCAGCTGGCTGTTGATGGAGTCCGTGCCGGTCTTGTAGGAGCTGTTGGCCAAAATCAGCTTGTAGCCGCCGGACTGCAGGATCTCCATCACGCTGTCGGGCAGCAGCTCGGTGTCAAAGCCGGGGCCGGTAATGGAATCCAGACTTACCACCTGCGTGATACCGTCCACGTCCTTCAACTCGTCGCACAGGTCGGACACCTGCGTAGCGGTCAGGTCGTCATGCACCAGAATGAAGTGGCTGGTGGTCATGCCGAAGTCCTCGCCCAGCTTGTTGGTGCCCACGATGCCGGTCAGGTCCTGCGGCAGGGAGTCGAACAGGGTGTAGTACACCTCGGTCTTGTTCTGCGCGATGGCAAAGGGGATGAGGATGAGGATAAAGATAACCACGATGGGCACCGAGTGGTTGGAAACAAAGTAGCTCAGCTTGGTCAGCCGGGGGATAACGGTGCGGTGTTTGTACTTTTCCACCCACTTATCAAAGGTGAGAATCAGCGAGGGCAGGATGACGACGGTGCAGATGACGCCCAGCGCCACGCCCTTTGCCATGACAAGGCCGATATCGCGGCCCAGCGTCAGGCGCATGGCACACAGTGCCAGGAAGCCCGCGATGGTGGTCAGGCTGGAAGCGGAGATGGAGGTCATGGTCTTGCAGATGGCACTGACCATGGCTTCTTCATTATTAGAGCGCAGCTCCTTTTCTTCCTGATAGCGGTGCAGCAGGAAGATGGAGAAGTCCATCGTGACACCCAGCTGCAGCACGGTGGCCAGTGCTTCGGTGATGTAGCTGATCTGGCCCAGAAAGATGTTGGTGCCGAAGTTGTACGCAATGGGGAACAAAAGACCCAGCATGAACAGCAGCGGGGTGATGGTGCTTTCCAGCGAGAGGAACAGCACCAGCAGGCTGGCACCCACGGCGATCAGGATGTACATGGGCATTTCCTGATTGACCAGTGCCTTGGTGTCCTGCAGGATAACGCTCATACCGCCGAAGAAGCAGTCCTTGCGCAGCAGCTTTTCGATCTGAGCGACGGCTTCCATGGTCTCGTCGCTGGCGCTGGGGGCGTCAAAGCGGACGATCAGCATGGTGGAATCGTTTTTGCCGAACATGAACTGCTGCACATCGGCAGGCAGCATGGCGGTGGGGATGTTGGGGTCGATCACATCGCTGAGCCAGAAGGTCTGGGTGACGCCGGGCACGGCTTCAATCTCCTTTTTCATAGCGATGAGTTCATTGGTTGGCAGGCCCTCTACCGTGATCATACCGGTGGAGGCCAGATGGAAATCGTCCTCAAGGGCTACCTCGCCGATCATGGAGTCCAGATCCTGCGGCAGGTAGGTGAGGATGTCATAGTTGATGCGGGTAGCAATTGCGCCGATTGCGGAAGGGATCAACAGCAGGAATGCTACTGTCAGGATCAGCTTGCGCAGACGCACGATGCCTTGTGCGATCTTTTTTCATGAGAACCCTCCAGAATAGAAAGTTGATTGGGAAAGCCCGCGAAACTGACCGCCGGTCATCTTCCGGGCAAACACTATTATATTCAGCCCGGGCAGTGTGTCAAGCAGAAAAAGTGACTGAAAGTCAGTTTTTTTATCACCTGCAAAACATTGTATAATAAATCGGGCTTGCACAAACGGCAAAGGACTGCTAAACTAAGGTACACAGACCGGACGCAGCACATACCTGCGTCCAAATTCATACTAGAGAGAAAAGAGGAATCTACCCAGAGCATGAGCACCGTGGAAGGGAAAAAGCAGGAAAAGCGCCGCGCACTGCTGGAGGCAGCCTATGATCTGTTTCTGGAGCGGGGCACCGCCAAGACCAGCGTGGAGGATATCACCAGCCGGGCCAAGGTGGCCAAGGGCACCTTTTATCTGTATTTTCAGGATAAGGGTGCGGTGATGCAGGCGCTGCTGGGCCGGGTGAGCTACCAGCTGCTGAGCGATGCCTGCCTTGCAGTCGAGCAGCACCCCGAGCTGCCCGACTTTACCGCGCAGGTAGTGGTCGTCATCGACCATATCATCGAGGCTTTGCGGCAGGATGTGCTGGTGCTGCGGTTTCTGGAGCGCAACTTCGTCTGGCCCGGGCTGGACCAAATCGAAGCCAGCAGAGAGGCCGAGCCCCTGATGCGCAAGCTGCTGGCCATCGTGCTTTCCAGCCCGGAGATGGCCGGACGTAGTGAGCGGGAGGTCTACCAGCGCATCACCGCCCTTGGCAGTATGTGTATGTCAGTGTGCTACTCCAGCATTCTGGAGGGCAAGCCGGACAACATCGACAGCATGAAACCGGTGCTGTACGACATCATCCGCCGGGCACTTTCGCCGGAAAAGTAAAAAAAGAACGCATAAAAAGCACAAAAGGTCTTGCTTTTTGTAAAAAGCTGTGGTAAACTATCCAAGTCGATATGACGTATGGACGGTTAGCTCAGCTGGTAGAGCATCTGCTTGACGTGCAGGAGGTCACAGGTTCGAGTCCTGTACCGTCCACCATACAGTTCGTACTCGAACCCGATTCTTTACGAAAAAGGGTTCGGGTACGTTTTTTGTTTACAGGAAGTTCTGCGGAGGGAGTATGTAGAACGGTAAGCAGGAGCAAGTAAAGGCAGGGTATCACCATGGCGGTGGTGCCCTGCCTTTTTGCTTTGTATTTCCCTATATTGCGCTTTTCGGACTAATCGCTGCGTACGTCCGTACATGGTCGGTACGCACGTACGCAGGAAAAAGGGCAGGGCCTGATATATAACAGTAGTCTTTTATTGTGTAATATGATATACTCAAGTCAACATAACAATTGTGAACGAGCGCAATTTCAAATGGACATCAATCGTATTTTAAGTGAACGAGCTATCTAAAAAAGGAGGTATTTGCTATGAAAAAAGCGTCGAACATTTGGGTTCGCAGAGGTCTTTTTGCTTCACCGTTTGCATGGACAGGAATTGGCATTAGCTCTCCTATTAAAGCAAAAACCGATGTCTGCTCCACAAATTTACTCGTCCCTTTTTGAAAAAGAAATACGCTTTGACCGCAAGAAGATTGGAAAACTTTTGGCAGACCTTGAATGGTGGGGAGTTGTCTCTAACGATAGTGGTGTATATAGCTGCCAATGTGCTGTGCTGGATAACTGTCAAGAGAGCTATAACGAGAGCCAGTTGATTGATTTGATTGGGTTGACTCAAAACACTGTGAATGGCCAATCTTTTTATAGTTCTATGCCTCCGATGAGCGTCAGTTCTCGTGGACCCAGTGGTGCATAATTGTGTGATTTCCAAATAGTAAGAAGCAGGGTTTGGGGCAGGCACGCCCCAACAAGAAGCTGTCCCAAAGGGGCAAGAATTTTCAAGAATTGAAAATTTGTGGCCACGGGACGATTCTTGCTCTCACCTTTTCGCTGCGTTTCGCAATTTTCACATTTCAATCTGCTCGCAGATTGTTGACAAGCTGCGCTTGACCCGATACTATAAAGGCAAGTCGAATACGCGCCAAGGAGGTGCAACCATGACCGCCGTAATCTACGCCCGCTATTCATCCGACAGACCAGCGCGAAGCGTCCATTGAAGGGCAGCTGCGCGACTGCAAGGACTACGCCGAGAAGAACGGTATCACCGTGGTCGGCACCTACATTGACCGCGCCTACTCTGCCAAAACGGATGACCGCCCGGACTTTCAGCGGATGATCAAGGACAGCGCGAAGAAAATCTTCGATGTGGTTCTGGTCTGGAAGCTGGACTGCTTTGCCCGGAACCGATTCGATGCCGTGAACTACAAGTACCAGCTGGAAAAGAACGGTGTCCATCTGGTGTCTGCTATGGAACCCATCTCGCAGGGGCCTGAAGGCATTATGGTGGAGAGTATGCTGATCGGCATGGCGGAATACTATTCCGCCGAGCTCGCCCTGAAAGTGGCGCGCGGTGAGCGCGAAAATGCCCTTCAGTGCAAGTATAACGGCGGTGTGGTTCCGCTGGGCTTCACCATTGGCAAGGAGGACAGGCTGTACCATATCGACCCGGAAACGGCTCCCATCGTGCAGGAGATCTTCAGCCGGTACGCCGACGGCGAACCGGCTGAGAAGATCGCAGCATCCCTGAACGAGCGCGGCCTGCGTACCCGCACCGGGAAGCCGTTCGTAAAGAACAGCTTCTTCCAGATCTTCCGCAACCGCCGCTACATCGGCGAATATCGCTACAAGGACATTGTGACGCCGGGTGGCATTCCGGCCATTGTTGACCAGGACTTGTTTGACCGGGTGCAGCAGCGTTTCGAGCAGAACAGGATCGCCCATGGTCGGCCTGCAAAAAGGATGTGAGCTATCTGCTGACCACCAAGCTGTTCTGTGGCAAGTGCGGCACCCTGATGGGTGGCGAAAGTGGCACCAGCCACATGGGAAACACCTACTATTACTACAAGTGCGGCAACGCCAAACGCCACGGCAAGGCGCACTGCGACCTGAAAGCCATCCGCAAGGAGCCGTTGGAGCGGTTCGTGGTGGACACCGCCATTAAGGTGATTTTTAGCGACGAAATCATCGAACGGCTGATAGATTTGGTCATAGAAGCCCAACAGAAGGAGAACACCCGGCTGCCTGTCCTGAAAGACCAGCTCAGGGACACGGAGAAGCGGCTGGCAAACCTTCTGGAAGCCATTGAACAGGGCATCCTGACCCCGACCACCAAGCAGCGTTTGGACGAGCTGGAAGCCCGGAAAGAAGCTCTGAACACCAGCATTCTGGAAGAAGAGCTGAAAAAAAGCCCGTCTTGACCCGTGAGTGGATTCGGTTCTGGCTTGAAAAATTCCGCAAGGGTGACGTGGGCAGCACGGAACACCAGCGGCAGATCATTGATACCTTTGTCAACTCGGTCTACGTCTTTGATGACCGGGTCGTACTCAACTTCAACTTCACGGACGATGCCAAGACGGTCACCCGTGAGGAAGTGTTGGGTTCGAGTGCTGTGGACAATGCTCCACCACATCCCCAGACCATTCGGTCTGGGGATGTGGTGGACGGTACAGAACGAGAACCGGAACAACAAGTAAAGGCAGGGTATCACTATGGTAGTGGTATCCTGCCTTTTGCTATTTTTAACAGTGTATGATATACTCGGCTTAGCCCAGTAAATTGGAAGTTATGGAGGTAACAATACTTATGAAAAAATTTCTTTCTTTGTTTTTGTGTCTTACCTGTATACTGACTTTAGCTGCGTGTGGAAAAAAAGCAGCGCCCATTACGCTACCTCAAGCCGATAAGATTACATCTATTGATATAACGATTGAAGAAAACACAGTAAGTCATTCAGATAAAACTTGGATGAGTGAAATAATCGCCGATATTTCCAGTTCTGAACCGACTAAGAAGGAAAGCGTTCAAGATGTCCCGCAAGCGGAAAGTTATATCAGGATTGACTTCCGGCATGAGACAGGAACAATTACTATCTTTGCGTATGAGGACAGGGGGAAGTACTATCTTGAACAACCTTATCAAGGAATTTATAAAATTGAACGCAGACTGTTCGAAAGGCTAAAAAGAAACGGATTGATTTCAGGTTGCCGTACTCGTTCCCTGCAGGGTTTGGGGCTCCGCACGCCCCAGCAAGAGCATCCGCCTTGCGCATGTAGTCATTTTGTGATACAATGACTCTGACAGGAGGTGTCCCGTATGATGCAGACATTCGTTCGCCCTTCCCGGGATCTGCGCAACCATTACGCTGAGCTTTCGGAGATGCTCAAAGACCACAACCATGTGATCATCACGAATCATGGCCGTGGAGAATCCGTACTCATCAACATTGAGGACTACGCCAAGTACGAGGAGTTTTTGCACCAGCGATATGTTGCCGAGGCACTTGCCAAGGCAACACAGCAGGCGGCTGACCCCGACACGCAGTGGGAAGACCACGAAAGCGTATGGGAGACGCTAGGCAAGCAGTATGACGTATAAAATTAAATATCTGCCCCTTGCTGTGCAGGACTTGAACGATATCGCCCGGTATCTGTCTGGCTTTTACCCTAAAACAGCCAGCCGTGTGCTGCGAGGTGCTTGGAATCTGCCGCAGTATCTGGAATAAATTCAACTTCGACTGCTGTGAACGGTACAGAACCCCCCCTGGCAGGCAATCACCATTACGGTGGCAGCCTGCCGGGGGTATTATAATATTATGCTGTCAAAAGCTTTCTTGCCTTACACCTCGTGCTCAGCCCAGTCCTGACTGCGGCCCACGGCCTTGTGCCAGCCCCTGACCAGCTTTTCCCGCTGGGCAGCGTCCATTTTGGGCTCAAACAGCTGGTTGCAGCTCCACAGGTGGCTGATCTCCTCCCGGCTCTTCCACACGCCGGTGGCAAGGCCGGCCAGATACGCCGCGCCAAGGGCGGTGGTCTCCCGGATGGCCGGGCGCAGCACCTCCTTGTTCAGGATGTCGGACTGGAACTGCATCAGGAAGTGGTCGCGGCTGGCGCCGCCGTCCACCTTCAGGGTGCTGATGGTGATGTCGGTGTCCTTCTCCATGGCCCACATCAGGTCGGCGCTCTGGTAGGCGATGGATTCCTCTGCTGCGCGGATGATGTGGTTCTGGGTGGTGCCGCGGGTGATGCCCAGAATGGCCCCCCGGGCGTACATATCCCAATAGGGCGCGCCCAGACCGGTAAAGGCGGGCACAATGTACACGCCGCCGTTGTCCGGCACCTTCTGGGCGTAGTACTCGGAATCGCAGCTGTCCTGGATCAGGTGCATCCCGTCCCGGATCCACTGGATGACCGCCCCGCCCACAAAGACGGAGCCTTCCAGCGCATATTCTACCTCGCCGTCAAGGCTGATGGCAATGGTGGTGACCAGACCGTTCTTGCTCTGGTAGATCTTGTTGCCGGTGTTCATCAACAGGAAACAGCCGGTGCCATAGGTATTTTTCACGTCGCCGGGCTTAAAGCAGCCCTGCCCGAACAGCGCGGCCTGCTGGTCGCCTGCAATACCGGCCACCGGCACGTCCACGCCCTGAATGTTGGTGTAGCCGTACACCTCGCTGGAGTCCTTCACGCTGGGCAGGATGCAGCGGGGGATGTCCAGCGCCTTGAGCAGGGTGTCGTCCCAGTCCAGCGTGCGGATATTGTACAGCATGGTGCGGCTGGCGTTGGTGCGGTCGGTAACGTGCACCTTGCCGCCGGTCAGCTTCCAGACCAGCCAAGTGTCCACCGTGCCGAACAAAAGCTCCCCGGCCTCGGCCTTTTCCCGCGCACCGGGGACGTTTTCCAGGATCCACTTGATCTTGGTGGCAGAGAAATAGGCGTCCGGCACAAGGCCAGTGTTTTCCCGGATATAGTCCGCCATGCCGGGGGTCTTGAGCAGCTCGTCCACAAGGGGCGCGGTGCGGCGGCACTGCCAGACGATGGCGTTATACACCGGCCGTCCGGTGGTCTTGTCCCACAGGATGGTGGTCTCGCGCTGGTTGGTGATGCCGATGCCCGCAATGTCTCTGGGGTCCACGCCGCTCTGGGCGATCACCTCGTTCATCACGCCGTACTGGCTGGACCAGATCTCCATGGGGTTGTGCTCCACCCAGCCCTGATGGGGGTAGATCTGCTCAAATTCCCGCTGCTGCACGCAGACAATGTTCTGCTCGTTGTCAAACAGGATCGCCCGGCTGCTGGTAGTGCCCTGATCCAGTGAGAGGATATATTTGGTCTGGCTCATGATCTTCTCTCCTTGCTCTGAAGCTTGAGCGCAAAACAAAAAAGAGCGCACCAAACAAAGCTATCTGCTCTGTCTGTCGCTCTCCTGCTCTGCGCAAACATATTCTGTGCTTATTGTACACGCTCCGCAGGAAAAATACAAGCTTCTGCGCGATTTTTGGAGGTTCTGCACAAGGGGGCCGCCCCGCCGTTGAACACTCTGCCGAAAGGGTGCGCGGTGCAGCCGCTGCGGCTGTGAAAATGGGACACCGGAGCGTCCGCAGACGCTCCGGTGTCCCGAGTACCATTCAAAATCGTTCTATTACAACTGCTGCTTTGCCAGCACGTCAGAGGTAGGGGTCTGGAACACCGGGATGTCGGCATAGGGGTCGGCAGCGGTGTCGGCGGGCAGACTCTTCATATATTCGTCCATGGCGACAGCCACCTTCTTGGCCACAGCCACCGCCTCCACCACGGTGCGTGCGCCCATGACGGCGTCGCCGCCGGCAAACACGCCCTCGCGGGTGGTGCTGCCGTCCTCGCTGACGGTCAGCAGACCCTTCTGATTAGTCTCGATGCCGGTCGTGGTCTTGACGAGGTTGCTCTCCGAGCCCTGGCTGACCGACACGATCACGCCGGTGTGGGGGTAGAAGATCTCGCTGCCCTCCACCTGAGTGAACTTGCCGTCCTCGCCCTTGACGGTATCGCGGCAGATCAGGCCGTTTTCCCGGATCTCCACCGGTGCCTTGCAGAAGCGGAAGCCCACGCCTTCCAGCTTGGCGTAGCTCACCTCGTACTCAGAGGCGCTGATGCAGCTTTCGTCCCGGCGGGCGTAGCAGGTAACGTGGCGGGCACCGTTGCGGATGGCGGTGCGGGCGCAGTCCATGGCAGAGTTGCCCACGCCGATGACGGCCACATCATCACCCAGACGGAAGGCCTTGGAGTTTGCCAGATAGTCGATGCCAAAGGCTACGTTGCCAAGGCTCTCGCCCTTGATGTGCATGGCGTTGGCCTTCCACAGACCGGCACCGATGAACACGCTCTTGTAGCCGTCGCGGAACAGATCGTCGATGGTGATGGTCTTGCCGATGGTGGTATTGGGGCGCACCTTGATGCCCTTCAGCTCCAGATGACGGTACTGGAAATCGTCCAGCACACTGTCCGGCAGGCGGTAGTTGGGGATGCCGTAGCGCATCACGCCGCCGATCTTATCCCGGGCGTCAAAGATGGTCACATCGTAGCCCCAGCGTGCCAGCAGCACCGCAATGGTCAGGCCTGCCGGGCCGGAGCCCACGACTGCCGCCTTCATGCCGTTTTTCGGGGCAGGGCCTGCGGTCATCTTGTTGGCATAGGGTGGAGATATAGTCCTCGATGATGGAGAAGTGCACCGGGTCGTGGCTGGGCATCCGGTTGCGGATGCAGTGGCCCTCGCACTGGTTCTCGTGGTTGCACACCAGACGCACAAACGGTGGTCAGCGGGTTGTTTTCAAACAGCATCCGGCCCGCATCGTCCATCTGGTTTGCCTTGAGCAGACGGATGACCTCCGGGATATTGGTGTGGATGGGGCAGCCCTCCTGACACATCGGCTTTTTGCAGCCGAGGCAGCGGTTGGCTTCGTCCAGAACATGAAGTGCCATGGGTTCCTCCTTGTGTTTCCCCTGCGGGGACAGTCGTTTTTTACAGGCTCGTTGTATCCAACATTGCATTACTTTAATCATACACCCGAACTGCGCCGGATACAAGAGGGTACAATATAAAATTTTTGGCGTTATTTTTTGTCAATTCGTCAAAAAGATAATTTTTTGACGATATATCCCGCCCATCGGCTCCGGTTTAGCCCGGCACAGTGCGCCAAGGTCGCTGGCCCTGCTCTGGGCAGCAGCCATTTGGGCACAGGTCTCGTTTTCCCGTGCCAGCCGCGCCAGCGAGTGGGACAGCGGCAGCGCCGTCTCCCCGGGCAGGGGCAGCGCTTCCTTGCGTGCGCCCAGCAGGTGCAGGTAGGGCGGCAGTGCCGGGGTCTGGGCGGTGTAGCCCAGCGCCGCATCCATCGCCAGCCGCCGCATCCGCGCCCGGGGGTAGCGCACGGTGGTCAGGGCGTCCAGCAGGGCGGGCAGGCTTGCGGTCTCCCGCACAGCATTTTCCAGCCGGTGCTCCAACCCCTCGGATACCCCGCGCACTGCGGCAAAGGGGGCTTGCTCTGTGCAGGCTGCTCGCAGCAGCGCCAGCTCGCAGTGCCCCATGACCGCAAAATCTGTATACTTTCCGTCATATTCTGCCTGTTTATACAGTTTCAGCGCCTTTTGCGGCACATAAGGTGCCATCGCCGCCGCGCCGCCCTCCGCCCAGAGTGCCCGCAGGGCGCTGGCGCTGGCAAAGGCTGCATGAGCACTTTCGGTCAGTGCCTGCCCGTGGTCTGCGCCCTGCCGGGGCAGGGCGATGGGCTGCATTTCTACATTCAGTTCTATGATGGCTTTACAATACTCTACGGCAAGATTATTGTTGGACTTGTCCAGCAGTGCGGCGATGTCTGCCCCCGGGCACAGCGCCTGCACCGCCGCCTGCCGGGCGGCGGCAAAGCTGCGTGCCCCGGCGGCAAGCTGCTGTTTCAGCGTGGTGCGGTATGCTTCGCTGCACAGCACCCGGGCAGCTTTTTGCAGCAGGGCGGTGTCCGGGGTCTCTGCCCCAAAAACCAGCGCGTCGCACCCGGCAGCGGCCAGAATGCGCACCCCCGCCCGGGCAAAAGCCTCGGCACCAGCGCAGGCGCAGGGCGCAGGCAGGGCAAACACAAGGTCTGCTCCGCAGGCCAGCGCCGCCTGCACCCGCACCGCCTCCGGCAACAGCGGCAGCGCGCCCCGCTGGGTAAGCCCGCAGCTCATGGCCACGGCCACCCGCTGCGCCCCCAGCGCCCGCGCCTGTGCCAGCTGCCATGCGTGGCCGTTGTGGAAGGGGTCGTACTCCGCAATGATGCCTGCAAACTTCATGGAACTGCTCCTTTTCGCCAAAAGATTGTTAAATTTATATCGGATATACAGAAAAATCCTGCCGTCTCCGGGATTTGTGGGCAGGATGTACAAAAACCTTGTACACAAGCTTTACCGCTTTGCCCGGGTTGCGCCTTGAAAAGCCGCCATCCCTATTATATAATAAACATAGGAATCTGTAAAATTCTGTCCGCAGGTTTTTCAGGCTGCGGACGGTACAAAAATTTTCAGGAGGCAACACAGATGAAAGTTCTGGTTATTAACTGCGGTTCTTCTTCCCTGAAGTATCAGCTGATCGATATGGACGGCGAGAAGGTGCTGTGCAAGGGCCTGTGCGAGCGCATCGGCATGGAGAGCAGCATGATCACTCACGAGGCCAACGGCACCAAGGCTACCACCCCGGCGATCTTCCCCACCCACACCGAGGCTTTTGCCGAGGTCGTGAAGAAGATGACCACCGGCGCCGGCAAGTGCATCAATGACGTGAGCGAGATCGACGCCATCGGTCACCGCGTCGTGCACGGCGGCGAGAAGTTCAAGAGCAGCTGCCTGATCACCGATGAGGTCATCAACACTCTGCGCGAGCTGAGCCCGCTGGCTCCCCTGCACAACCCCGCCGGTATTCTGGGTATCGAAGCCGCCCGCAAGGTGTTCGGCAACATTCCCATGGTGGCCGTGTTCGACACCGCTTTCCACAGCACCATGCCGCCGAAGGCTTATATGTACGCCATCCCCTACGAGTACTACGAGAAGTACGGCGTGCGCCGCTACGGCTTCCACGGCACCAGCCACAAGTACGTTGCCCACAAGGCAGCCGAGTATCTGGAGGAGCCCATTGAGCGCCTGAAGCTGATCACCTGCCATCTGGGCAACGGTTCTTCCATTGCCGCAGTCGATCAGGGCAAGGTGGTGGATACCTCCATGGGCATGACCCCGCTGGCCGGCCTGATGATGGGCACCCGCTGCGGCGACCTGGACCCCTCTGTGGTCAACTACCTGAAGTACACCCTGAACATCACCGGCCACGAGCTGGACGAGATCCTGAACAAGAAGTCCGGCCTGCTGGGCATCTCCGGTGTTTCCAGCGACAAGCGTGACGTGGAAGAGGCTGCCGAGGCCGGCAACAAGCGCGCACAGCTGGCTTCCGATATGCTGAACTACCAGATCAAAAAGACCATCGGCAGCTACATTGCAGCCATGGGCGGCGTGGATGCCATCGTCTTTACCGGCGGCATCGGCGAGCACGATGCCATTGCCCGTGCAAAGATCTGCCACCACATGGATTGGCTGGGCATCCGCATCGACACCGAGAAGAACAAGCACCCTGTTGGCGATGTGTGCGAGATCACCGCTTGGGGCGCAAAGGTGCGCACGCTGGTCATTGCTACCGACGAGGAGCTGATGATCGCCCGCGACACCAAGGAAGTCATCGAAAAGAAGTAAGCTTTTCCCAAAGGGCTTTGCAGGGGCTGCTGCACAGAATGTGCAGCAGCCCCTTTTGTTTGTGTCAAAATGCGTTTGTCGCGGCCGCAGGCCGCGACAAACGCGAAATATAATAAATTTTCCTCTATTTATGGCCAGAGCACAAGCGGAGGCCATTTCCAATCGTCTGCGTCCAAAAGCGGCGCGCCGCTTTTCTATCTTCCGGCGGTGATTTTACCCAAATATATGCTGTCGGTTTGTGCCATGTGTACAAATAAAAGGGCGAACGGTTGTTTTTTGGTTGACAAATCTTAAAAATAACGGTACAATAGGAAAGTCCTCAATTCGAGGGCGTTTATCTATTCAAGCCCCTGGTAAGCTTACTGATCAGCGCGATGGTCCCAAAACCAAAGGTATGGTTACAATCCTTCCGTGGGCAAGAACTAACTAAAGAGGAGATACTACTATGTTTGAAGACAAGACTCTGGTCTGCAAGGACTGCGGTAAGGAATTTGTTTGGACTGCCGGCGAGCAGGAGTTCTACGCTTCTCGCGGCTTCGAGAACCAGCCCCAGCGCTGCAAGCCCTGCCGTGACGCCCGCAAGAACGGCGGCGCACGCAGCAACAGCGGCGAGCGTCAGATGTTCGACGCTGTCTGCGCAGCTTGCGGCAAGACCTGCAAGGTTCCCTTCCAGCCCCGTGAGGACCGTCCGGTCTACTGCTCTGACTGCTTCGCTCGCATGAAGCAGAACTAAGCGCTGATTTTCATTTAAATCGGTAACAAATCCCCCCGCTGCCTGCTTGGCAGCGGGGGGATTTTTGCGTTCCTCTTCAGGTATTCTTGCGCTGATTTACACCCGAAAGCATCAGCACCGTGCGGTACAGCCGCAGCTTGAGCAGCAGCAGCTTTACCCGGTCGTTCCGGCTCTGCATGGCGTGCAGCGGGGTGCTGCGCACCGCTGTGCGCACCCGGGGCTTTTGCAGCGCACTGCGCAGCCAAGCAGTCTGCTCGGCAAGAGAAAGCGGGCTGCAGCCAAGGTTCTTGACCCCCATCATCAGGTCGCGGACGGTGCAGTAGTTGGCCTTTGCGCGGTGCATAGGGCTGTCCAGCAAGCCCCACGCGGCAACGGTGTCCCACACCGCATCGCTCAGGTAGAAGTTATCTTCCAGCCGTTCCGGGTGGTAGCGGTTGGACAGACTGCCCCGCCGGGCGATGACATAATGGTACAGCGGCTTTTCCAGCACCACCAAACAGCCGGGGTTCTGGCGATAGAATGCTACGAAGAACATTCCATCCTCTCCCAGCTGATGGGGAGGAAAGCGCAGATGGTACTGTTCCAGAAACGCTCTGCGGTACATTTTGTTTGCAGCCAGATACGAGGACGCCATCTTGTCGAAATGCTCCTTGAAGGGCTCGCCCCGGTACAGGCCGGAAAAGGTACAGTGGTCGGTTTCAGAGTGCAGCAGCTTTCCGTTTTCATCGCAGATGTCGTAAAACATCCCAAACTGCACACAGTCTGCATCCGCATCCCGGGCGGCACGGTACAGCACCTCTGCCGCATCCGGCTCCACCCAGTCGTCCGGGTCCAGAAAGAAGATATACTCTCCCCGGGCGGCATCCAGACCCGCGTTGCGGGCAGCGGCTACGCCGCCGTTGGGCTGGTCGATAAAGCGAAACCTCGCATCCTCGGCAGCAGCCTGTGCGCACAGCGCGGCGCTGCCGTCCTTGGAGCCATCGTTGATGAGAATAGCCTCGAAGTCGGTCAAAGTCTGCGCCCGCAGTGAGCGCAGCGCCCGGGGCAGCAGGCGCTCCATATTATAAATGGGCACTATAAACGAAATACAGGGCATGATTCCAACTCCTTGAAATGATTATCCCGGCAGGCCGAGCCGACGCAGCAGCGGACGCAGATGCAGCCAACCGGCAAGACGGCAGAACAGGTACGGCATTACCAGACTGGCCGCACCGCATACGAGAACTGTCCCGCCCGCAGAAACGCCCAGTTTTTCATACAGTACAAGCCCCGGCACTGCGCAGCAAAAGGGCTGATGATACAGATAGAACAGCATGGTGTTCTGCCCCAGCGGAACCAGCCGCCGCAGGGGCTTTTGCAGCAGCACACACGCCGCCCAGATGCCCACACAGAACCCGCTGACCTTAAAATAGTCCACCCATGTGCACACAGCCTCTGCAAGCAGGCCGTCAGGCCAGACCATAGTGGGGAACAGCAGTCCCCACACCACCCATAGACCGCACAAGGTGCCAAAAATCATCAGCGGCTTTGCGTGCTGTTCGGCCTTTTCACGCGGGAGCACACAGCCCAGAAAGAAAAACGCGCCCTGCTGAAAATAACTTTTCACTGCCCAGAACCATTCGGTGAAAAGCAGCTGATAGCACGCGGGCAGCGCTACCACCAGCACCAGCTTTGCCGCCCGGGCTGCCGCCGGGGACAAGGCTTTGTCCAACAGCCATGCCGTGAGGACAAACCAGAACAGCGTAGGCAGATACCACAGATGAAAACCATAGGGGTTCTCGTTGCGCAGCACCAACCAGAGATATTCCGCAGGCTGTTTTAACTGGTATGCACCGCCGGACAGCAGCGCCTGCACCGGCGGCACCAGATTTGCCAGATAAAACAAAAAGTACAAAAAAGCTGAATATATACCCCAGGGTAACAGCAGGCTGTGCGCCTTTTTTGCGCACGAACTGCCCGGCGGAAAAGGCTGCGGTTCTTCTGCGCGGTCAGGGTGCAGCCCATACCGGAGAGCAGAAACAGCAGCGGGACGTGAAACCGGTAAACAAAGGTATAAGAGAACGCACACCATGGATGTGCGGCACGCATGGACATCCGAAAGGTATGACCGTAGATCACCAGCAGCAGGCCAATGGCCTTGGCGATGTCGATGTGATCCAGGCGTTTGGTGGTTTGTGTCATCTCTGTCAGCCCTCCTGCATCAGAATATGGATGCGGTCCCGCATCTCCTGCCGACTGTCCGGCATCCACACCTTGGGCTTCGGTGGCTTTTTGCGCTCCATTGCATAGGCAAGCGTCACCAGACGCAACGCCATCGTGCTCCAGAAATAAAAGGCGGTATTATCGGTCAGGTAGGTCACCGTCATATAGCCCAGTTCGCACAGATACAGCAGTGTGGTCTGCTGGTCTGCATAGCGCTGCCAGAACAGCGGGGTCAGAACATACTGGATGCCGGACCAGAGCAGAAAGCCGGGAAAGCCCATTTCCACAAAGACCTTCAGGATATCGTTATGGAAAGGAAAGGGCTGGTTGATAAGTCCCGCATCGTACCACTGGCTAATGATGGTATCCACATATTCAAAGCCATGGCCAAAATAGGTAATGGATAATTCATAGTAGGGGTTTGCCATGCTCCACAGGTAGTCCCGTCCCATCATATCTACGCCAACACTGTTCAAAAGCCTTGAAATGATGCCATTACGCACACAGTAAAGAAATGCCAGAAAAAACAGGACGCAGCACCCGCCCACTGTCGGGTAAACCCAGCTGGGCACCTTGCGCTTACGGAAAAACAAAGCAATCAGAACAAACAAGAGCACTGCCGGAATGGCGCTGCGCTTCATACCGACCAGAAAAAACCAGCAGCAGGCAAGCAGATACCGCCGACGTTTGCGTTTTTCCTGCTGAGTGTCATGGGGCGCAAAGACGGTATAATACAAAACCATCTGTCCGAACACAAAGGTCAGATCATGGATCTCCAGCTGCAGCGCGTAGCCGTCTGCATCGCCGAAGGTGACCAGACAGGTGATGAGAGACTGGAGGCTGGCTGCAACGCCATATCCGGGAACGCTCATCAGCATGATGGCAGTGTTGGTAATACAGATGCTGATGGTGAACAGTTCGATTGCCTTTTCCCGAAACAGATAGACCAGCGCCACGGCAGTAAGGATGGCAATGCTCTGGAACAAAAGCTTAGAACAGCTGCGGATCATGGAGGACACCGCAGCAAAGCTTTCGATCCAGATGACTATCGACCAGAAAAACAACGCCACCATCAGGGACATATACAGCAGGGTAGGCTTCCAGATCTCCCGGAAGCGCTTTTCGTCCGGGTAAAACAGAGCGTACAGCACCGCCAGCCCGATCACCCCCAGCGCAACGGCCTTGGGCAGACCGCCCACTGCACTGTTGATAGGTTTCCACTCCCCCAGCCCGGCACAGGACAAAAAGACCACGCAGCCGATGGTCAGCAGCCTTTGCCACAGCGGGCTGTCCTTATAAAATAAAGAGGCCGGTGTTTTCCGGCTATAATCCTTTTGGTCAGGATCTGATCCAATGTGCGCATGAAAAAGGGTTCTCCTTTTGTAGCGGGTGTTCCCGCAGGTGACTTACGCCTCTCCGCTTAGTTGCAGGTACTGCTGCTGTAAGCGGGCGGCGGCGATGTTGATATCGTAGCCCGCCTGCCGGATCAGCGCTGCACCGGCAGAGCGGTCACAGGGCTGTTGGAGCATCCGCTGCAAGCCTGCCGCCCAGTCTGCATTGCTGGCAGAAAGCGGGATCTGGATGGCGTGGGGCGAAAGCAGCACTTCCTCCGGCACTGCGTCCGAAAATACGCACCCCAGCCCGGCAGCCTGCGCCTCGATGCCCACCACCGGCAGACCCTCGAAGCGGGAAGGCATGACGAAGAGATCCATCAGCTGGTACCAGTCTGCCACATTGCTTTGCAGCCCGGCAAACAGGATATGGTCTGTGATGCCCAGTGTCTGTGCCTGTGCGCGGACAGCCTGTTCCAGCCTGCCGGTGCCGATAAGCACCAGCATCGCCCGGGGTTCCAGCAGCAAAAAGGCAGCAAAGATCTCCAATAGACGCTCGTGGTTCTTGCGGACGTCAAAGCGTCCTACATGGCCCAGCACCACCCGGTCTTCCAGCCCGTAGCGCGCCCGCATTTCGGCGCGGACGGCGGAGTCGAACCGGAAAGTCTCCGGCTCGATGGCGTTGGGAATGATCTGTCCCCGGCGCTCCCAGTCTGCTTTTCCAAAGTAGTAGATGCCCGCATCCCGTCCGCAGGCCCACAGGTGGGTGGCGGCACCGGGCAGCAGCCGCTTGCAGAACATCTTCAGCGGCCACTTGTAGTCCCGGACGATCCAGATATTATGGGCATGGGCAATGCGCACTTGCAGCCCCGCCTTCTCCGCGCCCTTCAGGGCGTACAGCCCCATCGCCTCGTTGTGGGCGTGCAGGATGCGGATGCGGGGATCTGCGGCCACAGTCTGCTGCACAAAGCGCAGATACGCCGGGTAATGCAGCGGGTTCAATCCCGGGCTTTGGTAGATATGCCCGCCCAGACGGCGGATCTCGTCGTCGTAGTCGCCGGGCTTTTTCTTGTTGACGATAAAATCAAACTGAACCTTGCTGCGGTCGATATGCCGGTAGTAGTTCATTAGCATGGTCTCGATCCCGCCGCGGTCCATATTGCTGACCGAATGCAGCACTCGTATCATGGGGTACTCCTCACATTATAACAACTGAAATCTTCTGCCGTAGCGGCACCACAGCCCAAAGTCCTGCTGCCGCAGCGCACGGGTGCCCCAGCGAGCACGGCGGGGCAGTGCGCTCTCCTGCGGCAGCGCCTTGGCATACAGTGCGCAGCACAGCCGGAAAACGGCCTGCTGCGTTTCCTGCGGCAATCCAGATATGGTGGCATAGCAAAAAGCCGAAAGCTGCAGCGTCAGGCTGCAGCGGTACAGAGCATCGTGGGGCAAGCCCAGCGCGGCATCCTGCGCCAGCAGCTGCTCCATGATCCAGTAGCTCTGCACGGCTGCAGGGCGGTGCTGGCTGGTGGCGGTAAGTCCCTTGGGGTTTTTGCGCCACAGGTAGACGACCTCCGGCACAGAGACCACTGCTTTTGCCTGACGGAACACCAGAAAATGGATGATGGTATCCTCAAAGCAGGTATAGTAAGCCGGAAAGCGCACCTGTGCAAACAGCTCCCGCCGGTAGATTTTACCCCATGGCATTCCGGGCAGCTCAAATCGCTCCGGCGCAGCGTTACCGATGTAGACCGCCGCCGGGTAGCACTGCACCGGACCGTAGCTGCCATCCGTGTACAGGTACTGCCAGCCGCCCTGCACTACATCGGCATCAAGGCGCTGTGCGGCCTCCAGCAGGGTACGGATTGCACCGGGCAATAACAGATCATCGCTGTCCACGAACATCAGCCAGCGCCCCACGGCATGGCGCAGCCCTTCGTTGCGGGCGGCAGCAGCGCTGCGGGGTGCGATGCAATTGCACAGCACCACCCCGGGCTGTGCCCGGTAGCGTTCCAGCACAGCGGCTGTACCGTCGGTGGAATCGCTGTCCACCACGATCAGCTGCACGGTGCAGTCGGTATCCTGCTGCAAAATGCTGTCCAGACAAGCAGCAATGGTGGCTTCGCCGTTATACACCGGCACGATGACCGAAAGCGTCACCGCCGGGTCCTGCGGCGGCAGCGGCGGGCATTCCCCCTCCGCTGCGGGCTTCGGACACAATGCTGTCAGCGCAGCACGGTCGGCCTGTGTGCTGTCCGGCAGCGGTGCACCGCCCCGGTGCAGCAGATGGTACAACGCAAGGTCTGCGTGACCGCAGGCGGCGGCGCACACGGCGGCAGCACCCGCCAGCAGACGGCTGTGGGTGCGGCATTGGATCAACTGGTAAGCGCGTCGGTTGCGGATCATACTCCACCTCTTTCGATCCCGGCAAGGGCAGAGCCGCCCTCCTCTGCGATCAGGGACATCTTTTTCTGCGCCGTGCGCACCAGATCCCGCACATTATAGATATCATCCTCCGAAGAGGTCGCCCATGCGGCGGTGAACAGGATGGGGTACTCCGGGTTCAGCTTGTTGTACTCGTCCACCTGACTTTGCAGGATGCGGATCATGACCTCTGCCTTCCGGCTGCTGCACTCACCAAAGAAGGCAAGGAACTTGCCCACGCCGTTGTAGCCAACCACGCCGTCGGTATCACCCATCAGCTGCAGCAGACCGGAAAAATCCTTCAGGATGCCATCGCCTACATGGTAGCCGAAGCGGCGGCTCATATCGGACAGATTATCCAGCTGCAAAGCAAAGCAGGTATAGTCCTCCGGCAGGATGCGGTCGGCCATGCCGGTGATATACACGTTGAGCTTTTCGCGGTTGGGCAGACCGGTCTTTTTGTCCACATACAGCAGATAATCCACCGCATCCGAGATGCGGCCCAGCAGAATTGCGCCGCAGCAGCCGATGACAAAGAACAGCACCAGCGCAAGCATCAGGTACAGCTTGACATTGATGGCGGCAGCCACCTGCACCGAGCTGATCATCTTCAGATAATCCGCGCTGATGTACAGGTTCAGCTCCTTGCTGCTGGTATTGATGATCTCGTAGTAGCTTTTCAGCTGCGCCTCGTAGTCGTTGATCATGCTTTCCATTGCAGCATGCTGTTCGCTTGTACCGCCAAAATCCACGTTGCGGAAACTTTGCAGGATCTCCTCCTGAAACTGCCGGTCGATCTGGCTGGATGCGACCTGCTGTTCCAGCGATACCAGTTTCAGCACCAGACCGTCGTAGGTGGTCTGTGCCTTATCGCCAGCACCTTCCAGCTCGATGTTATTCAGGATATAGTCCGAGGACACCACCTCGCCCCGGTCAGTAAAGTAGTTTTGCAGCAGATCGGCGTTCTTGTACACATACTGGTCGGTCAGGCTCCACAGACTGTCCCGCTGCTCGGTGGTGATCTGTTCGTTCTGCTTTGCAGTTTCGATGGTGTTGGCCAGATATTCCTGCAGCACCGTGCCGTCCCGCACCTGCGGGCCGTTGAGCACATAGGCGTACAGCGCCGGGATGGTGTATTTTTTGAAGTCGGAATAGATATCGCACAGGTCTGCATAGGTGTAGCCGGTGCGGGAGGAGCGAAAATTCGGGTAGTGCTCCCGCTTGCTCAGCAGATAGTCCTGCATCTCGTTGGTATCGTTTTCCAGAATGCGGATGCACTCGTAGTAATCGTAGCCGTTGTCCAGCAGACCGGACGAGGGGTTGAGCGAGAGCTTCTGCTCCACATATTTTTCCGTATAATAGGTGCAGTAGCTCTGGATGATGGCATCCAGCATATTGCGGGCATAACCCGCGCCCTGCTCTCCATCCACCACAAGGCTCACCTTGTAGGTATCCGGGAAATAGGTCACCTCTTCGCCCTTTTGCAGCAGTGCCTCGTTGATGGTCTGCTGATCTTCCGAGATTACCGGGGTCACCGAGATGTTGGAACGGATGGTGCTCAGCCGCCCGGAAGCACCCAGTGCATCCATGGCCTGCGAGATGACGGTGGAGGAGTAAATCTCGTTGACGTCCAGCTCGCTGCCGTCCGGGGTGTAGCCGTCCGAGATGCCGTCGTTGGTATAGCGGATAATGACCGATGCAGTGTACTTCTGCCTACCGTCTGCATACAGGTAGATGGCGGCCGCACCTGCCAGCGACACCAGAAAGATCAGCAGGCTGAAACGCTTCAGATAGCGCAGGATCTCAAACTTTTTCATCTGCGGTGCCTTGCCTTTCTGCGTTTACGTTCGTGGAGCAGCCATGCGCTGCCCAGCATCACGGCAACGGACTCCATCAGGGTCTTTTTCAGGCTCAGGCGCTGCAGGAAGGAGGCCGAGCCGTAGGTAAAGGTAATATAGTTCTGGGATTTGTACTTGATATACGCCTTGTCCAGTACAAACAGCTGCTCCGAGATCTCGTTGATGGCGGTCTCCAGCTTGTTCACCATGGCCTGCGCCTCGGCCAGACGCGGCTGGCCGGCATCCAGCTCCCGGATCTTCTGGATCACATAATTCGTGCTCACGATCTCGGACTGGTAGTCGGTGGCATCGGCCAGAGAAGCGTCTGCCGCTCGCGCCAGCGCATCCATGGCGGTCTTGGTGCGGGACATATAGTATTCGCTGTCCTCGTCCACGGTGGGGATCATCATGATGGAGGTCATGGACTTTTCGTAGATGGAAATGCCCTTTTTGTCGGCGTCATAATAAGCCTGCTGGGTGCGCATGGCAAGATCGTCGATCTTGTTCTTGTATTCCAGAATGCTGGTCAGCATGGACGGGTCGCGGGCAACGCCGCCCTCGATGACAAAGGCCATGGCGTTGGGCAGGTCGTAATCCACCAGATTGTTGATCTTTTTACCCAGCGTGGTAAAGTTGTTGGTGGCAGAGTCGGGGTTTGCCTCGTCCGTAAAGCTCTTGTTCTCCTGCAGACGAGCGTTCAGGTAGCGGTTCAGCCCCTCAGCGCGCACCTCCAGCTCGTTCAGCCGTAGGTAAGGCTCACACGCAGAGGTCACTTCCAGCTTTTCCTTCAGCAGGCTCTGGTTGTCGCAGTAGTTGCTCTGAAAGATCTCCCGGTAGGATTCGCACACGCTCTGCAAAGATCCGTAGCCTTGCGGCTGCCAAGCTCCAGCTTGCGGGTATTGATGGAAAGATAGTAGTTGGTGCTGATATACTCGCTGCCGTTGGCGCTGCCGGTGCCTTCCGGGCTGAGATAAAGGCACTGGGCCAGCTGGGATGCAGTCAGGCTGTCCTGCAAGCCCACCCGCCGGATGGCGCGTTCCATCACCTCGTCCGAAACGATCTCGTAGGCGTTGAAGCGGGTCTTGTTGGGGTTCATGCCAAGCGCCGCCTCGGAGTAATTGAAGGAGAGGCTGGCGGTGGCGCTGTCCGCACTTTTGAAATAGTGAACCAGCCCGAACAGACAGCACAAGGTCAGCAGGCAGAAAAACAGACGGTATTTATTGATCCAGATATGGCGCAGCGCCTGTTTGATCTTTTCTTTGATGTCCTCCATGGCATTCTACCCTTTTTTGCAGCGGCCTGCACGCGCGGTGCAGACTGCTTAGTCGATGTCAATGACCGAAAGCTCCGGCACGTTATTGATGCGATGCGGGCACCCAGCTGGAATCGCCCAGTCCCCGGCTTACAATGAGGGTGGCGTTGTTGGCAAGCGTATAGCTGCCCCCGGCATAGTCGGGGAAAAAGCCCTCCTCGGCGGTATAAAGCGGACCGATCTTCGGCAGACGCACGATGCCGCCGTGGGTGTGCCCGGCCAGTCCCAGCTCAAAGGAATAATTTTCCAGATGCTCGGGAAAGTAGGTGGGAACGTGTGCCAGACAGATGCGCAGGTCATAGTCCGTCTGCGGCTCCACGCTGTCCATAAAGGTACTGGCACCGTAGTTGTAAAAGTCCTCCGGGCTGCCCTCCACGCCCAGAATGCTGATGACATTGTCGTGGATGGTATAGCGCGCCTCCTGATTGCGCAGGACGGTCACCCCGGCGGCGGTGAACTTTTCCACCAGTTCCCGGTCGTTGTCCAGAAAATACAGCTCGTCCTCGTGGTTGCCCAGCACGCCGCATACCGGGGCAATCTCGCTCAGCTGACGGAACAGAGAAAGCATATTATCATAATTGGTGCCTTCGCCGTAGGTCACAAAGTCGCCGCCCAGCAGGATCAGATCCGGGGCAAGGCTGTGGATATCCTGCACCAGCTCGCAGTTATCCTGCCCGTACTCCTGCAGATGTAAATCGGTGAGAAAAAACGACCCGGCAGCTCTGGGTCAGCTTGCGGGAATGCACCTGATAAAACTCTGCCGTATAGTGGGTGCGGTTATAGCAGATGTTCTGCCACAGCGCCCCGCCGATCAGAGCGAGCAGAGCAATAAAGATCAGCAGGGTCAGCAGCACCTGCTTCCACCGGGAAGCCGGCGCCTGTGCGCAGCTGCCGCTGTGTCTGCCGTTTTGCGCTGCGCCTTTTCCGTGCTTTGCTTTGATAAAGGCCACATCCTTTCTGCCGGGAATGGAATTGAGCGGATACAAGAATTGATATATAAAGAAATTATAACATATTTAAAGTGAAAAGCAAAGAGTGCATCTCTGCCATGAGCGGATTTTCACATTTGAGAGTTTCCCATAAAAAGGGATGCCGCAGCGCAGCATCCCTTTTTGCATATTTGCGGATCAATCGTCGTCGCTGTCCAGCTTGAGCACGGCGGTAAAAGCTTCGCTCGGCAGGGAAACGCTGCCCAGCTGACGCATCTTCTTTTTGCCTTCCTTCTGCTTTTCCAGCAGCTTCTTTTTTTTTACGGGAGATATCGCCGCCGTAACACTTGGCCAGCACGTCCTTGCGCATGGCCTTGACCGTCTCGCGGGCAATGATCTTGCCGCCGATAGCTGCCTGCACCGGGATCTCGAACAGGTTACGCGGGATGTTGTCCCGCAGCTTTTCGCAGATGCGGCGTCCCTTGGCGTAGGCGTTGTCCCGGAACACGATCATGGACAGTGCGTCCACGGGGTCGCCGTTGAGCAAAAAGTCCAGCTTGACCAGATCGCTCTCGCGGTACTCCTTGAACTCGTAGTCATAGCTGGCGTAGCCCCGGCTGCGGCTCTTGATGGCGGCGTCGAAAAAGTCGTACACGATCTCGCCCAGCGGCAGCGCGTAGTGCAGGTCCACCCGCACATCGTCCAGATACTTCATATCGATCAGCACGCCGCGCTTGCTTTGGCACAGATCCATCAGGCCGCCCACATAGTCGTTGGGCGTGTACAGATGCACATCCACAAAGGGCTCTTCCTGCTTGACGATATTGCTGGGATCCGGGTAGCTGGAGGGGTTATCGATCATCTCCACCGTGCCGTCGGTCAGGGTCAGACGGTAGCGCACGCTGGGGGTGGTGGTGATGATGTCCAGATCGAACTCCCGCTCCAGACGCTCGGTGATGATCTCCATGTGCAGCAGACCCAAGAAACCGCAGCGGAAGCCAAAGCCCAGCGCGGCGCTGGTCTCCAGCTCAAAGGTCAGGGAGGCGTCGTTCAGCTGCAATTTTTCCAGTGCGTCCTTCAGGTCGGGGTACTTGGCACCGTCGGCAGGATAGATGCCGCAGAACACCATGGGCTTGACCTGACGGTAGCCGGGCAGCGCTTCTGCGGTGGGGCGCTCTGCCAGCGTGACGGTATCGCCCACGCGGGTATCGGCCACTGTCTTGATGCTGGCGGTCAGGTAGCCTACCTCACCGGCCTGCAGTTGGGCGCAGGGAGTCAGGGCGGTGGCACCCATGTGACCCACCTCCACCAGCGTGAACTCTGCGCCGGTAGCCATCATGCGGATGGTGTCGCCGGGCTTCACTGTGCCCTCGAACACGCGGATGTAAACGATGACGCCCTTGTAGCTGTCGTAGATGCTGTCGAAGATCAGCGCCTTGAGAGGTGCGTCCGGGTCTCCGGTGGGGGCGGGGATATCGCTGACCACACGCTCCAGCACCTGATCGATGTTCAGGCCGGTCTTGGCGGAGACGCGGGGCGCATCCATGCAGGGCAGGCCGATCACGTCCTCCACCTCCTGCGCCACCTCGTCCGGGTGGGCACTGGGCAGGTCGATCTTGTTCAGGATGGGCACCAGTTCCAGATCGTGCTCCAGTGCCATATAGGTGTTGGCCAGCGTCTGCGCTTCCACGCCCTGCGTGGCATCCACCACCAGAATAGCGCCCTCGCAGGCAGCCAGACTGCGGCTGACCTCGTAGGCAAAGTCCACATGACCCGGGGTGTCGATCAGATTGAACTCGTAGGTCTTGCCGTCCTTTGCGGTATAGTTCATGGTCACGGCACGCGCCTTGATGGTAATGCCGCGCTCGCGCTCGATATCCATGTTGTCCAGGATCTGGTCTTCCATAGTGCGCTCGTCCACGCTCTTGGTCAGTTCCAGAATGCGGTCGGACAGGGTAGATTTGCCGTGGTCGATATGTGCAATGATGCAGAAGTTGCGGATGTTGTCTCTTGCCATGTAGTTCCTCCGGGCAGCTTTATGCTTCTAAGATCCAGTCCTCCACGGCCACGATCTGTCCGTGGTCGCGGTAGACGCGGGGCACGCGGCGGGAAACGCCGCACAGCACTTCGTAGGGGATGGTATCGGTCTTGCGGGCAATGGTCTCTGCGGTGTCGCTCACGGTGCCGCCCCACAGGATGGCTTCGTCGTCCTCGCACACTTCCGGTACATCGGTCACGTCCACCATCATCTGATCCATGCACACCCGCCCCAGTACCGGGCAGGCCTTGCCGTGGATCTCCACCACGCCCTTGCCGCAGCTCAAAAGCCGGGGGTAGCCGTCGGCATAGCCGGTGCAAAGGGTGGCTACCTTGGTGGGCTTTTCGGCAGTAAAGCGGCGGCCGTAGCTGGCGCACTGGCCGGGCTGCATCTCCTTGATCATGCTCACCACGGTCTTGAGGGTCATCACCGGCTTAAAGCGCCCAAAGCGTACTTCGTCGCTGGGGTCGTAGCCGTACAGGATGATGCCGGGGCGCGCCATGCAGCGCTCCCGGGGCAAGCCCTCCGGCCAGTCCGGGTGCAGCATGACCCCGGCAGAGTTGTCGCAGTGCACAAGGGCAGGCTCCCGCCCGGCAGCTTTCAGCGCGTGGAAAGCTTTCACGAACAGTGCGTGCTGTTCGGCGGTATAGGCCACATTTTCCGGGGCGGTATCATCGGCCACGGAAAAATGCTGGAACAGGCCGGTCATTTCCAGCCCGGGCAGCGCACAGGCTTCCAGCATCTCCCGGATGGCGGCGTCAAAATCGGTGCGCAGGGCAAAGCCGATGCGCCCCATACCGGTGTCGGCCTTGAGGTGGATGTGCACCCTGCCGCCCGCCGCCACGGCGGCTTCGCTCAGGGCGCGTGCCTGCGCAAGGGAGTAGCAGGCCACGGTGATGTCGTTCTGGATCAGGGCGGCGGCGTAGGCGGGCTGTACATGCCCCAGAATGAGGATGGGCAAAGTCTGCCCCGCCTTGCGCAGCTGTACAGCTTCGGTCAGGCAGCTGACCGCCAGCCATGCGGCACCCTCCTCGGCGAACACCCGGGCGCACTGTACCGCGCCGTGGCCGTAGCTGTCCGCCTTGACCACTGCGCACAGGGGCAGCGCCCCTGCCCGGGCCTTTACCTCCCGGAAATTATACCGAAGGGCCTCGAGGTCGATCTCGGCCCAGACGTGTTTTTCAAACGGTTGTTTCTGCATGATCTGTTTCCTTTTTTGGTACGATAAAGCTGCCCCGGCCCGTGTGGACGGGACGCCAGCCGTCAATGCCGCTCTCCTGCAAGGCATGGAGGGTCTTTTGGCGGAAGGCGTGGTCGGTGCGGCAGCGCTCCTGCACAAATTCCTTGGTCTGTTCCCGCACGGTAACGCCGTCGGCGGGGCAGCGGCTCTTCACGATGGGCAAACCCGCCTCCCGCACAGCGCACTGCACCTCGTACTCCGTTGCCAGCAGCATGGGGCGAATGAGGGTGAGGTCCCGCTGGGAGAGGTAGGTCACCGGCGAGAAGCAGCCGATGCGCCCCTCCCGCCAGAGGTTCATATAAAAGGTCTCCACGGCATCGTCCAGATGATGTCCCAGCGCCACCTTGTTGCAGCCCAGCTCCTGCGCGGCGGTGTGCAGCGCACCCCGCCGCAGCTTGGCGCACAGGGCGCAGGGGTTCTTCTCCTTGCGGTACTCGAACACCACAGGGCCGATCTCGGTGCGGCGCACCTCGTAGGGGATGCCGTGCCGCCGGAACAGCTCTGCCAGCGCGGAGTAGTCCATGGGCTGATGGTCGAACTGCGGGTCCAGCGTGACCGCCACCACCTCGTAATCGAAGCCGATGTACTTGCGCAGCATGGAAAGGCCGATGGTCAGCGCCACGCTGTCCTTGCCGCCGGAAACGCCCACCATTACCCGGTCGCCGGGGGCGATCATTTCATAGTCCTGCACGGCCTTGCGCATCAGGCCGCAAAGCCGCTGCATTGCACGAAGATCACTCATGACAGGCTCACACTTTCTACCAGATTGACCACATCGCTGATGGACGCCAGCTTTGTCAGCGCCGAAACATAGACCACATCGCCGCTGTCGTAGGTGATGGTCGCCAGCACGGCGTAGTAGGTGCGGATATCACAGCGCACCGCCTCTACCGTCGCGTCCTCCACGGTCAGGTTGACCTTGCGGGGCTTGATGACGCCGTAGGCCTGCTTGAGGTCGGCTTCCGAATCCTCAATAAAGTTGTCGTAGCTGTCGGCGGTACCACGCTGCAGCAGCACGGCCTGATAATCCTCGCTGTCTGCCGTATCGGCGGTGGCAAGTTCCAGCACGGTGCCGAGGGTTGCGTCCTCGGTCATGCGGCACACGCTCCACACGCTGCTGTCGTAGTAGACAGAGACGCCGTTCGTGCCGGTATAGTGGGTGTCGGGTGTCGCGGGGGTCTGCCGGTTCACCAGCAGGGTAAGCACCATGTAGGCTGCAATGCCCAGACAGATGAAAATGGCCATCGCCGTCAGCAGTTTGGAGCTGCGGCGCTGCGCCGAAGAAGTGCGGTCGATCTCATTTGGCATGGATGTATTCTCCTTGTGTTGGCAAGGCGGCGGTACGCCGCCCATATCCTTTATAGTATACCACAACCGCAGCGGGATTTGTAGCGGGCAAATGGCAAAAAATATGCCGGGGCGGGCAAAAAACTTTTGCAAAAATCGAAATTCAGAAATCAAGAGGATTCAAGAGAAAACAAGCGATTTTGAGAGTTTCAAAAAATTCCGCTGAAAAAATCCAAAAATCATGTTGACAGGCGCGTTTTTGTGTTGTATACTGACACTCGCGCCCCAAAAAGGCGCCTGAAACGTACAAAAAGCTTATCAGGAGGAAATAGATATGAGCACTACTCTCGTAAAGCCCGCTGAAGTCGAGCGTAAGTGGTACCTGCTCGACGCTACCGGCAAGAGCCTGGGCCACGTCGCTGCTGAGGCCGCTGTTCTGCTGCGCGGCAAGCAGAAGGTCGATTACACCCCCAACGTGGACTGCGGCGATTTCGTGGTTGTCATCAACTGCGACAAGGCTGTTCTGACCGGCAAGAAGGCCGAGCAGAAGTTCCACATCACCCACAGCAAGTACATCGGCGGCCTGAAGAAGGTCCAGTACAGCAAGCTGATGGCTGAGAACAGCGATCTGGCTATGACCTACGCTGTCAAGGGCATGATCCCTTCCAACACCATCGGTGCTAAGGCTCTGACCCGCCTGCACTGCTACCAGGGTGCCGAGCACGCTCACGCTGCTCAGAAGCCCGAGAAGATCGAGTTCTAAGAAGGAGGCAATCGAATATGTACGAAACCAAACCTTATTTCTACGGCACTGGTCGTCGTAAGGATTCCGTTGCCCGCGTTCGCGTTTACACCGGCACCGGTAAGATCACCATCAACGATCGTGATATCGACAACTACTTCGGTCTGGAGACCCTGAAGCTGATCGTCCGCTCTCCGCTGGTCCTGCTGGGCCTGGAGGGCAAGTACGACGTCGTCGTCCGCGTTTCCGGCGGCGGTGTTTCCGGTCAGGCTGGCGCTATCCGTCACGGCCTGAGCCGCGCCCTGCTGCAGCAGAGCGACGAGAACCGTCCTGTGCTGAAGAAGGCTGGCTTCCTGACCCGCGATCCTCGTATGAAGGAACGTAAGAAATACGGCCTCAAAGCCGCTCGTCGCGCTCCGCAGTTCAGCAAGCGATAATCTACAGCTTAATAATGCTAAAAAAGCCCGGAAATACGCCATTTTCCGGGCTTTTTCTATGCCTAAAATCACCTGATTCCGATGGTGAAATTTGAGGAAATTTGACTTCAAATTAGCCCATTTTGATGGGTTTACCATGGGTTTACGGCCTATTTTTGAGTCTAATGGGTGGGAAAATGGGTTTACAGAAGGCCATTTTGGAGGGGAAATTAGCCCCATATCCTTGACAGATTTACGGTAAAAATCCGGCTGAAATGGAATGAAAAACAGTGTCAGGATCGTTTGGCGAGTTCTGACGAATTCTGCAAAAAAATAATATCAGGTATCCTGTTACATAGAGCCTTGGCTCATTCTTTGAAAACGAGAATGGGTCGAGGCTCTATTTTTTTCGCCCGAAATCCAGCGAGACAAATCTGAGTAGGAGGTAACAGGTATGACGGATTTCAATCAGAAGACCCATGACACCGATGTGGGCAGTCATGGCGGACAGTCGAGGCAGATGATGAAGGTGTTTGAGAACCAGGAGTTTGGTTCGATCCGGTTGTTACAGGAGGCAGGCAAGACCTTCTTCTGTGCAAGCGATGTGGCGAAAGCGTTGGGGTATGTGAATCCCTACGCCGCAGTGAAACGCCATTGCAGAGGCCCCCTAACGAAACGCGAGGGGGTCGTTCAGAAGGTGAATCAGTATGGGGATGCTGGAGAGCAGGTCGTTGAAATCTCCTTTATCACGGAAGGCGATGTTTATCGGCTGATTGTTCACAGCAAGCTGCCATCGGCAGAACGGTTTGAACACTGGGTGTTTGATGAAGTTCTCCCTTCTATCCGCAAGCATGGAGTGTATATGAGCGATTCCATTTTGGATCAGGTGATTCAGCATCCGGAGGTCATCTACACCCTGGCGAAGGAGCTTGTGACCGAGAGAGAGCAGCTTGAGGGTATCCGCAAACAGCTGGATGCGGCACAGCCCAAGGCAGACTACTTCGACACCTTTGTAAATTCGGAGGATTGCACCTGCATCCGGAATTTCTGTAAGGAAATCGGAATCCCGGAGAAGACGGCGGTGGCTCTCTTACTGGATCACCGCTATCTGTACCGCAGTCCAAACGGCTGGCTGATGCCTTTTGCAGACAAATCTGCAAGGGGCTATTTTATTGTCCGGGATTGCTACGGCAGAAGCGGAAAACTGGTGCAGCAGACGAGAGTGACCTGCAAGGGAAAGAATCATCTCTTCAAGTTGTTTAAGAAATGGAGTGTGATCGAATGACGCTTTTTACAGAGGGACGCCTTCAGGCGTTTGAACGCATGATGCAGGATACCGGCAAATACCATCGCCGGGAGGACAGCGAAGATCGTCCGCGCAAATGTCCGAAGAAAAAAGCGGAGCCTGCGAAAAAGGATGGTGAGCACCATGCCGGTATTCAGGGTTGAGAAGAACAGCAATTACACAACGATGTGCAATTACCACCTGCGGGATCAGGGTCTCAGCCTGAAAGGGAAAGGACTTCTCTCTATGCTGCTCAGTTTGCCGGACACATGGAACTATTCGGTACGGGGGTTATCTTCGATTACGCCGGATGGCGTAGATGGAGTGCTTACGGCTCTGAAGGAGCTGGAGCGTCTTGGGTATCTGGAAAGGAACCAGCAGCGTGAGAGTAACGGTCGGATGGGCAGAGCTGAGTATGTGATTTATGAGATGCCAAGGAAAAAGATCCGTGTTCGGAATCACCGTGTACGGAAAAGCCGTATGCGGTAAATCCGGATACGGACACACCGGTTACGGAAAATCCCGCGCAATTAAGTACTAATAGAACAAGTACTGAAACAATCAATAAAAGAGAGAAGAAGGAAATCCAGCACCGGTATGGCTCATACGAAAATGTTCTTCTCTCTGACACGGAATACGGCAAGCTCCGGCAGGAGTTCCCAGGAGATTATCAGATGCGGGTGGAACGGCTCTCTGAGTATATGGCTTCCACCGGCAGGAGCTACAAAAATCACCTTGCCACAATCCGGAGTTGGGCGAAGAGAGAAAAAAAGCCGAAGTATAACCCGGCAGACTACACATTTGAGGAAGGAGACAGCCTATGAGCGACATGGTGCCTGAAGTATTGAATGCGGCGTTGGATTCGCTCTTTACGCCGAAAGAACCCGGAGAGCAGGAATACCAGGGCGAGGACGGACTGCTGTATTGCCGGAACTGTCATACGCCGGTGCAGTGCAGGGTAAAGCTCTGGGGCAGAGACAAGATTGTTCCCTGCCTTTGCAGGTGCCAGCAGGAAGCGATGGCGGAAAAGAAACGCCAGGATAAACTGGGGGAGCGGCAGCGTAAAATCAGGCAGCTGAAAGCAACTGGGATTCAGGAAAAAGCATCTTCTGAATGGAATTTTGGCGTTGCAGAAGACAACAAGGACGTCCAGATGGCAAAACGTTATGTGGAGCAGTGGAAAAAGGTCAAGGCTGAAAACCTTGGCCTTTTGTTATGGGGAGATGTCGGAACCGGAAAGTCCTTTGTGGCGGCATGTATAGCAAATGCGCTGCTGGATCAGGGCATTCCGGTTTTGATGACGAACTTCTCCAAAATCCTGAACCAGATGGGTGCCATGTATTCGGAAGAACGATACCGGTATATCGCTTCGTTTTCCAACTATTCTTTGCTGATTCTGGATGATCTGGGAATTGAGCGCAGCACCGAATATGCGCTGGAGCAGGTCTACGCTGTCATTGATGAGCGGTATAAGTCCGGGCTTCCGGTCATTATCACAACCAATCTGAAAATTGCAGAAATCCGCAATCCGCAGGATGTGGCATATGCCCGGATTTACAGCAGGATTTTGGAAATGTGTACGCCGGTGCGAATCAGCCGGAGAGGACCGCAGAAAGAGCATTGGAAAAGAAAAAAACAGCAGGTCGTTAAGGAGGTACTTGATCTATGAAGTGCAAGGCAAAAAAGGCGTTTTTTCGCAGATAAGAATGACATCTATCACCGCTGGAAGGAGGTTAAGAATCTGAATGGCAAAAGCAAAAACCAGTATTACAACAGAAAACCGCAGTGGCTCAGCTGCCGACGCTGCGGCTAAGGAGCAGCGGACGGAGATGCCGCTTTCTGACCTGCATCCCTTTGAAGGACATCCCTTTAAGGTGCTGGACGATGAGCTGATGGAACAGACCGTGGAGAGCATCAAGCAGATCGGTGTGGTATCACCACTGATTGTCCGACCTGACCCGGAAGGCGGATTTGAAATTATTTCAGGACACCGCAGACTTCATGCGGCACAGCTGGCAGGTTTGGAGACCGTGCCGGGCATCGTCAAGGAAATGGACGATGATGCAGCAAAAATCTTTATGGTGGACAGCAACTTTGCAGCGGGAGAATATTCTTCCCAGCGAGAGAGCGTTTTCCTACAAGATGAAGTTGGAGGCGATGAAACATCAGGCAGGAAGGCCATCGAAAGAAAACGATTCCCAACTTGGAAATAATTTTGGAAAACTGTCGAGCGAGGAAATGGCGGAAGAACTTGGCACAAGTAAAAATCAGATTTTTCGCTATATTCGCCTTACAAACCTGATTCCCGAAATTCTGGATATGGTGGATGAGAAGAAAATCGCCTTCAATCCGGCGGTAGAGCTGTCTTATCTGAAACCGTCTGAACAGAAAGAATTTCTGGAGGCTATGGACTATGCACAGGCATCTCCATCCCTGTCGCAGGCGCAGCGGCTAAAAAAGCTCTCGCAAGAGGGCGGCTGCACCTTGGATGCCATGTGTGAAGTGATGAATGAAATCAAAAAAGGATGAGCTTGACCATGTGACGATTAAAAATGAGGTTCTTCGGAAGTATTTCCCGAAATCCTATACGCCGAAGCGCAGATGCAGGACACGATTATCCGGCTGCTGGAAAAGTGGCAGCGAAGTAAACAACGAGATATGGAACGATGAGAAGGAGATTTTTATGATGATGAACTTTAAGAAGAATCAGAACAACGCAGTGTGCAGCATGGATTGCAAGAACTGCCCGAATGGTGCATCACAGCCGAATCCGATGGATGATCCCATGTTTGAGAAGTCCATTGCGATGCTTCATAACTGGGTGATGCTGGAGGCAATCCGTGAAGATCACCCGAAGGAGCGCATTGTGATGGTGATCCTGCCGGGAGCAGGTGGCGAACTTCTGACCGAGGATGGAAGTCGAGACATCTTTGAGGATGTTTACGATGAGATGGAGGCTGATCTGGTGGCAGATGGGGAACTGCTTCTCCATTATGATAAGAGCGATGTGATCGAGACAGACAGAACCCGCTATCTGCTGGGAGCTGCGGAAGTTTCGGAAATCGACCAGAACGGTAACGAATGCAGCATCAATCTGTTTTACGCGCTGGAACGCACCATCGACTATGTGAACGAGAACCTGACGGTGGTTTCCATTGGCGGCGAGTTGGTTCCGGCACTGCGCCTGATCTAAGGAGGTGCCTATGAAGAAATTTGATGTGGAGATTACAGAGACTCTCCAGAGAAAGGTTTCCGTGGAAGCTGCCTCACAGGAAGATGCGGAACGCATGGTGACGCAGGCTTGGAACAATCAGGACTATGTTCTGGATTCCAGCGATTTCACCGGTGTGGATTTCAAGACCGTGGGAGAACATGAACTGGCAGAGACCAGGACAATGGATGTGCTGCTGGTACAGCCCAATGCCTACCCGAAGAAAATTAGTGTTGGCACGGAGCTGGAAGATTTGCAGGCCATGGTCGGCGGCGATATTGAAGTCACCTATCCATTTGAGGATGAAGTGGCCATTATTCTGAATGAATCCGGCAAAATCAATGGTCTGCCGCTGAACCGTGCGATTTACACCGAAGACGGGGATATGCAGGACATTTATGCCGGTGATTTTCTGGTGGTAGGGCTGACAGAGGATGACTTTGGTTCTCTGACTTCGGAGCAGATGCAGAAATTTGAGGAACGGTTCCATCAGCCCCAGATGTTCGTTCGTATGGGTCGCAGCATCATGGCGATTCCGGTTCCGGATGACATGGTGAAGAAGATGGAGGAAAAGGCTGCAAAGCCCCAGGAAAAGAGCAAACCTGCACCGGACCGGGACAGTTTGTAAGGAAGGAGGCGGAGATTCATGCAGGAAGAAGTTGAAAATCGTACCGTCAATCTGGCAATCAGTACCACGAAATTGACCTTTCGCACCATCGTGAATGGCTATAATGCGTGGAAACGGCACCATCAGGCAAAGGCGGCTCAGAAAACAGCGCAGATGCCGGTTGGAAAGCAGAGCATCAAAGAACTGATCGGTCAGAATCAGGGAGTCAGCAGTATCCCCATTGAGAAAACGGATTTGAAAGGCTTTGAACAGGTGGCGCGGAAATACGGTGTGGATTATGCCATTACGAAAGACCAAAATGTAATGCCACCCAAGTACACGGTGTTCTTTAAGGCGAAGGATGCGGATGCACTGACTTCCGCTTTTGAGGAATTCACCAACCGAAAGCTGAAAGCAAAGGAAAAACCGAGTGTTCTGGAGCAGCTTAACAAGCTCAAAGAGCTGGTTGCTGCAATTCTGCCGGATAAGGTTCGTCACAAAAGTCAGGAGCGTGATCTATGAGTAATAAGACCAAGAAGCAGCTGCTCCTGAACCTGCCGTACTTCATTGCCGGTCTTGTATGTACCAATCTGGGAGAAGCGTGGAGAATTGCCGAGGGCGCAGACATGTCTGAAAAGCTCCTCGGCTTTCTTTCTGCCCTGGGTGCAGCCTTTTCCAATCCGATGCCAAGTCTGCATCCGATGGATTTGCTGATTGGTGTGTGCTGCGGAGCGGGTTTGCGGCTTGCTGTGTACCTGAAAGGCAAAAATGCCAAGAAATATCGCGCCATGGCATGGAGTATGGCTCTGCTCGTTGGGGTACGCAGAAAGACATCGAACCGTTTGAAGATCCAGTGTTTGCAAACAATGTGATTTTGACCCGGACGGAGCGGCTGATGATGGGCAATCGCCTGAAGAATCCGGCAAATGCCAGAAACAAAAAAAACGTGCTGGTGGTGGGCGGCTCCGGCAGCGGTAAGACCCGGTTTTGGCTCAAACCCAACCTTTTACAATGTCACAGTTCCTATGTGGTCACTGACCCGAAAGGCGATATCGTAATCGACTGCGGCCAAGCCCTTTTGAAGAATGGATACAGCATCCGGATTTTCAATACTATCAATTTCAGAAAGTCGATGCATTATAATCCCTTCGCGTATATTCACAGCGAAAAGGATATTTTGAAGTTGACCACAACCCTCATTGCCAACACCAAAGGAGACGGCAAGGCCGGTGACGAATTCTGGACGAAGGCGGAGACTCTGCTGTATTGTTCCCTGATCGGTTATATCCCACTATGAGGCACCGCTGGAAGAACAGAACTTTGCAACGCTGATTGAATTCCTGAATGCGATGGAAGTACGCGAGGATGATGAAACCTTTCAGAATCCAGTAGATCAGATGTTTGAAGCTCTGAAAAAGAAGAAACCGAATCACTTTGCTGTCCGCCAATGTGCCAAGTTCAAGCTGGCGGCGGTCAAGACCTTAAAGTCGATTCTGGTGAGCTGCGGCTCACGTCTTGCTCTCTTCGATATTGAGGAAGTCCGTGATATCACTATGTCCGATGAGCTGTCGCTGGATACGCTGGGAGACAGAAAAACGGCTCTGTTCCTCATTATGAGTGATACAGACCCGACTTTTAATTTCCTGATTTCCATGATTTACACACAGCTGTTTAACCTGCTGTGCGAAAAAAAGGATGATGTGTATGGCGGCAGGCTGCCGGTTCATGTGCGCTGTTTGATTGATGAGTGTGCCAATATCGGGCAGATTCCGAAGCTGGAAAAGCTGGTGGCCACCATCCGATCAAGAGAAATCTCGGCGTGTCTAGTGCTTCAGGCACAGAGTCAGCTCAAGGCAATTTACAAAGATAATGCCGATACCATCATCGGCAATATGGATTCTCGTATTTTCTCTTGGCGGTTCGGAGCCGACTACGCTGAAAGAGCTGAATCAGGCATTGGGAAAAGAAACGATTGATCTGTACAACACTTCCGATACCAGAGGTAATAGCCCATCCTACGGCACCAATTACCAAAAAAAGTCGGGCATGACCTGGCTTCGGTGGATGAACTGGCCGTGTTGGATGGCGGAAAGTGCATTTTGCAGCTGCGCGGTGTCAGGCCGTTCAAGTCAGATAAATATGATCTGACCCAGCATCCGAACTACAAGCTCACTGCCGGTGCTGATAAGAAAAACACGTTTAGCATCGAGGCGTTTCTTGACCATCGGCTGAAACTCAAGCCCGGTGATAAGTATGAAGTGGTTGACGCAGATCATGCCAAGTAAAGTTCGGTTCCGGTGACGAAGATGTCATAGGTGTGCTGTTGGCAACAGAATAAGAAGGGGCGGCGAGCTGCCGCCTCTTTACATAGCCAGGTTTCTGATTGGGATTGGAAATCTGGCTATATGTTTGCCCATTTGCAGGTACACATGCAGATGGAAAATCACTATTCATCAGCCCATAAGGGCGCAACGTACAAGGAGGTACGCATTTATGGCATTTTTCAACAGCGCAGTAACCGTTCTTCAGACCCTCGTTATCGCACTGGGTGCCGGCCTCGGCATCTGGGGAGCAATCAACCTGCTGGAAGGCTACGGCAACGACAACCCTGGTGCCAAGTCTCAGGGCATGAAGCAGCTGATGGCCGGTGGCGGTGTAGCACTGATCGGTACGACTCTGGTGCCGCTGCTTTCCGGTCTGTTCGGTTAAGCAAAAGCTGTCGGAGCGAAGATTCCGGCCGGGCGGCGAAAGCTGCCTGTTACATAGTCAGGTGCAGGCAATATCCGCAGCTGGCTATTTTCTGCGCTCTCTGGCAGGTGCACATGTTGGAAATATGGCGCAGAACCGCAGTTTAGAATCGCACCGGCTGATAGGCCGGACAAGTTACAGGAGGACAAATCTATGGCGTTTCTTACTACAACTGCATCGGCACTGTCTCTTTTCTCTCAGCTGTTCATGCTTCTGTCCCGGATGGCGAAGCTGTTCGGCGTGTTTGCGTAAGGAAGGAGGCGGCTCATGCAGAGTATCCTTGAACAGATCACAGATTGGCTCAAGAGCATGATCATCAGCGGTATCATGGGAAATCTTTCAGGGATGTTCGATTCGGTCAACCAGCAGGTTGGACAGATCGCAGGAGATGTGGGAACCACACCGGCGAACTTTTCACCTGCGGTTTTTTCTATGATCCGCAACATCTCGGAATCCGTGATCCTGCCCATTGCCGGAATGGTGCTGACTTTCATCGCCTGTTATGAGCTGATCCAGATGCTCATTGAGCATAACAATCTGGCAAATTTCGAGACATGGACATTTTTCAAATGGGTCTTTAAGACCTTTCTGGCAGTGACCCTGATCTCGAACACATTCAATATCACGATGGCTGTCTTTGATGTGGCGCAGCAAGTGATCTCCCGAAGCGGCGGTCTGATTTCCGGCAGTACGTCCGTCAGCGATGCGACCCTGACAGCGATGCAGGCCACACTGGAAGGCATGGACTTGGGACCGCTGCTGGGACTGTATTTGCAGACATTTGTGGTTCAGGTCACGATGCTGGCGTTGTCGGCTATCATCTTTGTCATCGTGTATGGCCGAATGGTGGAAATATATCTCATGGTGAGCCTTGCGCCGATTCCGTTCGCAACCTTTGGAAACCATGAGCAGAGCCATACCGGTCAAAACTATCTGCGCTCCCTGTTTGCACTGGGATTCCAGGGCTTTCTTATCATGATCTGTGTAGGCATCTATGCAGTTCTGATTCAGAACCTGTCCTTTTCGGATAACATCATCAGCAGCATTTGGGGCGTTATGGGCTATACGGTTTTGCTGGCATTTACGCTGTTTAAGACGGGAAGCCTCGCGAAATCCGTGTTTGCTGCGCACTAAGAGAGGAGGAATGAGTCATGGCATCTTATATTTCTGTGCCGCGAGACCTTTCAAAGGTCAAGACCAAGGTCTTTATGAACCTGACCAAACGGCAGATTCTCTGCTTCGGAGCCGGTGCGCTGATTGGCGTTCCGGTTTTCTTTTTGCTCAAATCCAGCGGGAATCTGAGCCTTGCTGCACTTGGCATGATGGCGGTGATGCTGCCGCTTTTCTTTCTTGCCATGTATGAGAAAGACGGTCAGCCGCTGGAAGTGGTGGCAAAGCACTTCTATGAGGCAAAGTTCAAGAGGCCGAAAACGCGGCCTTACAAAACAAAAAATTACTATGCACTGCTGGTTCAGCAGGCAGACGTGGAAATGGAGGTAAATCGCATTGTTCAAAATTCTCGAAAAGCTGACAGCGAAGAATAAAAAGCAGGATGACATCCGAATGCCGTCTCATCTGTCAGCCGCAGAGCAAAAACAGGTGCAGACGGTGATTGATCGTGCAAGGGGTGACCGCACGGTTCCGCATTCGGCACAGGAGAGCATTCCTTTTCAGCGGATGTTCCCGGACGGTATCTGCCGTGTGACGGACAACTACTACACCAAAACCATCCAGTTTCAGGACATCAATTACCAGCTGGCGCAGCAGGAAGATCAGACGGCTATCTTTGAGGAATGGTGCAGCTTCCTGAACTTCTTTGATTCCAGCATCCGCTTTGAGCTTTCTTTTATGAATATGGCTACGGATGCCTCGAATTTTGAGAAGATGGTGCGCATCCCGTACCAGAAGGATCATTTCAATCCGGTGCGCACGGAGTACAGCACCATGCTGCGCCGCCAGCTTGCCCAGGGCAACAACGGCCTGACCAAGACGAAGTACCTGACGTTTGGCATTGAGGCGGAATCCATGAAACAGGCAAAGCCGAGGCTCATTCACATCGAGATCGACCTGATGAACAACTTCAAACGCTTGGGTGTCCGGGCAAAATTGCTGAACGGCAAGGAACGGCTTCATCTGATGCACGATATGTTCCACATGGGCGACCATGACCGGTTCAATTTCGATTGGAAGTGGCTGCCGGAGAGCGGGCTGTCGGTAAAGGACTTTATTGCACCGACCGGTTTTGCCTTTCCGAAGAACCGTGTTTTTCAGATGGGTGGGATGTATGGTTCCATGTCCTATCTCCAGATTACGGCTTCCGACCTGTCGGATCAGCTGCTGAAGGACTTTCTGGATATGGAATCCAGCCAGATCGTGACCATGCACATTCAGTCGGTAGACCAGAACAAAGCAATCAAGTCCATTAAGCATACCATCACGGAGCTGGATCGTTCCAAGATTGAGGAACAGAAGAAAGCTGTCCGTTCTGGATACGATATGGACATCATTCCGTCGGATTTGGCGACTTATGGTAAGGACGCAAAGGCATTGCTGAAGGAATTACAGAGCCAGAATGAGCGTATGTTCCTGCTGACCTTTCTGGTGATGAACACCGGCGAGACGGAGCAGGAGCTGGAGACCAACGTGTTTCAGGCTTCCAGCATTGCACAGAAGTACAACTGCAACCTGCGCCGTCTGGACTTCCAGCAGGAGCAGGGGCTGATGAGCTGCCTGCCGTTGGCACAGAACCTGATTGAGATTCAGCGCAGCATGACGACCAGCAGCACGGCAATTTTCGTGCCGTTTACCACCCAGGAACTGTTTCAGACCGGGAAAGAAGCTCTGTACTATGGGCTGAATGCTCTGTCCAACAACCTGATTATGGTTGACCGGAAAAAGCTCAAGAATCCCAACGGGCTGATTCTGGGTACTCCCGGTTCCGGTAAATCCTTCTCTGCCAAGAGAGAAATCGCCAATGCGTTCCTGGTGACGGATGACGATGTAATCGTGTGCGATCCCGAAGCTGAGTACACAGCACTGGTGCAGAAATTTGAGGGGCAGGTCATTAAGATCAGCCCTTCCAGCACACAGTATATCAACCCGATGGACATCAATGCGAATTATTCGGAAGAGGATAATCCGATTGCCCTGAAAGCAGATTTCATCCTGTCCCTGTGTGAGCTGATCGTGGGCGGCAAAGAAGGCTTGCAACCGGTAGAAAAGACGGTCATCGACCGCTGTGTTCATCAGATTTACCAGACCTATTTTGAACATCCGGTGCCGGAGAATATGCCGGTGTTGCAGGATTTGTACGAAGCTCTGCTTCGGCAGGATGAAAAGGAAGCACACCATGTGGCAACGGCACTGGAAATCTATGTAACCGGTTCGCTGAACCTGTTTAACCACCGCACCAACGTAGATATCAATAACCGTCTGGTCTGCTATGACATCAAGGAGCTGGGCAAGCAGCTGAAAAAGATCGGGATGCTGGTGGTGCAGGATCAGGTCTGGGGGCGTGTGACTGCCAACCGTAATGCCGGTAAAGCCACCCGCTACTATATGGACGAGTTCCATCTGCTTTTGAAAGAAGAGCAGACAGCGGCCTACAGCGTGGAAATCTGGAAGCGATTCCGTAAATGGGGCGGTATTCCCACCGGCATCACCCAGAACGTAAAAGATCTGCTTTCTTCCCGCGAAGTGACGAACATTTTTGAGAACAGCGACTTCATTTATATGCTGAATCAGGCAGCCGGTGATCGTCAGATTCTGGCGGATCAGCTGAATATCAGCCCGCACCAGCTGTCCTATGTGACCCACTCCGGTGAAGGCGAAGGGTTGCTGTTCTACGGAAATGTGATTTTGCCGTTCGTTGATCGTTTCCCGACCGATCTGGAACTGTACCGGATTATGACGACCAAATTAACCGAAGTTAAGGAAGCAAAGGAGGCGTAAGCAATGGCTGGCAAGAAAAATCCGAATCTCGGAGACAAGCTGCGGCAGGAGCGCGAGGGTGCGGAGAACACCCTTCGCGATTCCAGAAACAAAGCCGCCGATAGCAGTACGGGAGACAGCAGCAAGAAAAAAGCGGAACACCGCAGGCAGATTCGTCACGAGGCCGATCTTGCTAAGCTGCGCAGCAAGAAGCTGAAATCGGAGCAGGAGATAAAGGCGAAGAAGAATGCGGCCGCTTCCGGGAAAAAGGGCGGAAAGCCTAAGAAGCCGGGAAATCTTGCGGCAGATGCACTTTCAGCCAAAGCGCATCAGAGTGTGCGCAATGCCGACCAGGATAATAATTCCGGCGTGGAGGCAGCGCATTTTACCGAAGGTTCAGCGGAAGGAGCAGCCCGCGCTGGTTCCCGGTTCCAGTATGGTCGAAAGCTGCGGCAGTACAAAAAGCTGGAGCGGTTGGAGAAAAAGGCAGATAAAGATGCCGTAGATTCCATCTTTACGGAACGCATGAAGTCTGATCCGCAGGCTGCCTCCAATTTCTTTTCCCGATGGCGGCAGAAGCAGGCCATTAAAAAAGAGTATGCCGCTGCGAAGGCAGGTGCGGCCGCTACGGAGAACACAGCAGCTGGCACAGCCAAAGCTGCGCAGGGTACTGCCAGTATAACGGAAAAGGCATTTCAGTTTGTGCAGAGCCACTCGCATATCATCATCGGTATCGCAGCCGTGGGACTGCTTGTTTTGGTGATTGCCGGGTCGGTTTCGTCATGCTCCGTCTTGATCAATGGCGGCGGCAATGTGGTGCTGGGGACTTCCTACACGGCAGAAGATGAAGATTTGAAAGGCGTGGAGACGGATTATACCAAGCTGGAAGATAAACTTCGCAAACAAATCGACCGCATTGAAAGCGACCATCCGGGCTATGACGAGTATCGCTACAATCTGGCAGAGATTGGTCACAATCCCTATGAGCTTGCATCTCTGCTGACCGTAGAATTTGAAAACTATACGAGAAGCCAGGTGCAGGCGCGGCTCCAGAGTATTTTTGAAGCGCAGTATGAGCTGAAGTTAGAGGAAAAGGTGGAAATCCGGACAAGGAAGGAAACCCGTGTGGGCTATCGCTACAATCCAATCACCGGAACCGGACACACCTACACCTATCAGGTGACGGTACAGTATGAGTATAAAATCCTCAATGTAACACTGCTCAATCGGGGCGTTGACTATGTTGCAAGAAATTCCGGCCTTACAGATGACCAGCTGCAACGATACGAAGTCACACTGGAGTGCCGGGGCAATCGAGATGACCTGTTTGCAGGCATAGCCTTTGCAACGCCGGATGGCGCGGGTTCCAGCGGAGAATACCAGGATTACGACATTCCGGGCGAAGCTCTGACGGATGAAAAATTCCGGAAGATGATTACCGAAGCAGAGAAATATCTCGGTTATCCCTATGTTTGGGGCGGCAGCTCGCCGAGTACCAGTTTTGACTGCTCCGGTTTTGTAAGCTGGGTCATCAACCACTGCGGCAATGGCTGGAATGTAGGCAGGCAGACGGCCAACGGTCTGATGGGAAAATGCGACATTATCCCGAAGAGTGAGGCAAAGCCCGGAGACCTGATCTTCTTCCAGAAAACCTACAACACCAGTGGCGCATCCCATGTGGGCATTTATGTCGGCAACGGGATGATGATCCACTGTGGCTCACCAATTTCCTATGCTTCCATTGAGACGAGCTACTGGCGGCAGCACTACTACTGCATGGGAAGAATTCGATAAAAATAGGGCGTTTATTCGCCCGGAAAGGATACGATATGAGCTTGAAACTGGAAAAGATTGCTGCGGAGCGCGAGAGCCCGCAGGAAACGCGATGAATGGGAGGAGCGCAGAAAGGAATGGGACAGAAAGTACCACGAGCAGGAAAACAGCGAAATCTGTGAAATGGTACATGCCCAGAGCCTGACCCCGGAACAGCTGGCAGTCATCATTCAGATGGCGCAGGCTGCGGTTCCCAACCCGGAGAACCTGAAACTGGATGAGAAAGAAACGGAGGATATGGAATGAAAAAGATGATGGCAATGCTGCTTGCCAGCGTGATGGCGGCAGGAACCTTTGCGACCACTGCATTTGCCTATACGGGCGATGATGTGCAGAAGAACACGCCTGTCAGTACCGCTGCACAGGAGACGGATGCAGCAGAAAGCACAAATGCGGGGAAAACGGACAATACCGACAGCATCGAAATCGACCCGGACATGCAGGTTCTGCCGGATGGCTATGAGGTCTCTACGGATGCGGATGGGAACCTGATCGTTACGGTGGGCGGCAAAGAATACAATATCGGCAGCGAAAAGTCCCAAAAGCAGACTGGTACGGTGGTGCCGGGGATCACCAGTCTGCATTTTCGTTCCGGTCCCGGCATGGATCAGGAGATTATCGGATATCTGCATTCCGGCGATACGGTGGAGATTGTCGAAAAATGCGGTGACTGGTATAAGGTAAACTTCAACGGCAAAACCGGGTATGCACATGGAAAGTACCTGAGTGTCACGGATTCTGCAAAAGACAGCAGCATGTTCAGTGAAGATGCGCTGAAGCTGTTTCTGGATCTGATGCAGAGTGGAATGTCATCCGAGGATGAGACGAAATCCAGTGCAGCTTTGACTCCGGAAGGAAATATGACGCTGGTGGACGATATCGGTGAGGAAGAAGATAAATCCAGCCAGCAGTTCATTACGCTGGTGACAAAGGCGGGCAACACCTTTTATCTGATCATCGACCGCGATAAAGACGGCAACCAGAATGTGCATTTCCTGAACATGGTGGACGAGGCCGATCTGCTTGCGCTGATGGATGAAGAGGAAGCTGCCAAGTATCGGGAGAAGGAGCCGGAAGTCACGGAACCTGCGGAAACCGAAAAGCCGCAGGAGACGGAACCGGCACCGGAAGAGCAGAAAACAGAGAGCGAGCAGAAGAAATCGTCTCCGCTTCCGATGATTATGCTGCTTCTGTTTGTGATTGGTGCAGCCGGTGTCGGCGGTTATCTCTATATCAAGATGAAGGGCGTAAAGCCTGCGTCCAAGAAAAATCAGCCGGACCCGGATGCGGATTATCACGATGAGGATGAAGATACGCTCCAGCTGCCGGAGGATGATGGTGACGAGGACGAAGAAGTGGATGTCAACGAGGATTATGAAGCGGAATCGGACGATGAACCTGTCTGATTAACGCAGCGTTGACCGGTGGGGCGGCTGAAAAGCCGTCCCCTTTACATAGCCAAATGGTTGGTGGGTGAACTGTTTTGAGCTATGAAGCTATGGACTCTGTAGGCGATATCTGATAAAATAGAAAGTAAGAACAGTTCAACAACTCGGAATTTTACCATTCAGATTTCCGTGCTCTGCCACTTTTATGATCGTTCTTTTCAGTATTTTGCCACTTTCATGAGGGAATAATCCGTGCTTCATTACACTTTCATGAGCGAATTTATGCTGTAATATGACATTTTCATGAGGGAATTGGTGCTTCGATGCGACGTGAGGAGGTAGTGGGCGGAGGCATGGGCGCGATAAAGGCAACGAGTGCGAATGGGTGGACGCGACGTGAGAAGGTGGAGGGTGCGGACGCGTGGGCGCGGAGTGAGCAGGCGGAGGGCCGAGACATTGGCCCGGGAAAAGTGAGCAGAAATATACGAGTGTCAACGGGAGGGTTTTATGGTACAACTAGAAGTAGTTTTTTGATGGAGGTGCCTATGGAGCCGAAGGTCAGTATCATCGTGCCGGTGTATAACGCGGAGAAGAGTCTCGCGCGCTGTGTGGACAGTATTCTGAATCAGGAGTTTCGGGATTTCGAGCTGATCCTCATGGATGATGGAAGTAAGGATCGGTCCGGGGAGATCTGCGACGGATATGCGCGGGCGGATGCGCGCGTGGTGGTCGTGCATAAGGAGAATACGGGGGTGTCGGATACGCGAAACCAGGCGATCGCGCGGGCGCGGGGTACGTTTCTGCAGTTCGTGGACAGTGATGACTGGCTGACGGCGGATGCGACGAAGCTGATGGTGCGGGCGGCCGAGGAGACGGGCTGCGACATGGTGATCGCGGATTTCTATCGTGTCGTCGGAGAGATGGTGTCGCAGAAGGGGGATATCGACGCGGACCAGGTGATCGGGCGTGAAGCGTTCGTTGGCTTCATGATGGAGAACCCGGCGGACTACTACTATGGGGTGCTGTGGAATAAGCTGTACCGGCGCTCGCTTGTGGAGGCGCACGGGATCCGGATGGATGCGAAGCTCAGCTGGTGCGAGGATTTTCTGTTTAATCTCGAGTATGTGCGCTATGCGACGACGTTCTATGCGCTGCGGACGCCGGTCTACTATTATGTGAAGACGAAGGGTTCGCTGGTGAATCAGAAGATCAGCTTCACGCGGACGGTGGAGATGAAACTCGCGATGTTCGAGTGCTACAACGACTTCTTCAAGCATGTGCTGGATGAGGATGCGTATGAGCGGAAGCGGCTGCAGGTCTATCATTTTCTAGTGGATGCGGCGAAGGATGGTTTCGTGTTCCCGGCGACGATTCCGGGGACGCAGAAGCTCGGTGAGGAGCGGAGCCAGGCGCTGCAGGAGGTGATTTCGGAGGATGGGATCATCGTGGAGAAGTACCGCGACCGGAAGCTGCTCGAGCGCTATCTCGAGTCGGTGGCGCTGAAGTATGATATGACGCTGGCGGAGCTGTCGCTGCTGCTGTATCGGAAGGACGCGGGAAAGGCGCTCACTCGAGGGGCTGAAGCGCAGATGCCTGCGCGGGAAGATGCCGTGGAGGCGACTGATCGAAAGGATGCCGGAAAGGCGCTGAGCCGGAAGGATCTCGCGGAGCTGATGCATATGAGCCGCGGGGATCTGCGCGCCGCGCTGCAGAAGCTGGTCTCACGCGGGATGCTCGAAGTGGTCGACGTGCCGAGGAAACGACGTGAAGCGGCGGAAATAGCCGAGGCGACCGGTCTTTTCGGAAAGCGTGGCGAGGCACAGGATGCAGACGCGAACGGAATGACGAAGAAAAAACGCGAGCCGCGGAAGATTCGTCTCGAGCTGCTGCCGGCGTCGGATGCGGTGCTGCAGGATATCGCGGCCGCGGAGCGTGACTACGAGCAGGCGAAGTTCCGGGGATTTACCGAGGACGAGCTCCGGCAGTATACAGCGCTCGAGCGGCGTGTGCAGGAGAACGAAAAGCAGATACTGCAGAAGTGAGGATGGGCAGACGAACACCATCAGCGATGCCTGGCGATGAGTCAGCGAGGGGCAGAATGCGTTGCGGCGAGGCACAACGCATGCGCGGAGTGATGATGTGGAGGGCCGAAACATGGGCACAAGCGAGTAGGAGGCGGTGACTAGCCGCCGTCCTCTCACACCACCGTGCGTACCGTTCGGTACACGGCGGTTTCAACAGTTGACGTGCATAGACTGATAAGCTGTGGCAAGATCATAAAAGCCCCAGTTTGTAGACCTAAAACAGAATACCGTTCCTTACATAGCAGTCATGCGCTTCGGTGCCTGGCTGCTAATTTTTTGCGAAAGGAGCAGTATCGAATGAAGCTTGTATTAGCGGAAAAGCCCTCGGTTGCCATGAGTCTCTCGAAGGTGATCGGGGCAAATCAGCGCGGAGACGGTTATATGGAGGGCAATGGCTACCTTGTCAGCTGGTGTGTGGGGCATCTGGTGGAACTTTCCCAGCCGGAAGCCTATGATGAAAAGTATGCTAAGTGGAGGTATGATGATCTTCCGATTTTGCCGGATCATTGGCGGTATCAGGTATCTGCCAGCACGAAAAAGCAGTTCGGAATCCTGAAAAAGCTCATGCAGCGGAAAGATGTGGAGAGTCTGATCTGTGCAACCGATGCAGGGCGTGAGGGAGAACTGATTTTCCGGCTGGTTTACCATCAGTGCGGCTGCAAAAAGCCGGTGGAACGACTTTGGATTTCCTCGATGGAGGACAGTGCGATCCGGGAAGGCTTTCAGAAGCTCCGACCGGGAACAGAATATGATGCCTTATATGAGGCGGCTTTATGCCGGGAGCGTGCCGACTGGATTGTCGGAATCAACGCAACCCGGCTTTTTTCATGCCTGTATGGGCAGACCCTGAATGTGGGGCGCGTGATGACACCAACGCTTGCGATGGTGGTCATGCGGGATGCAGCAATCCGGGCTTTCAAGCCGGAGCCGTTCTACTCGGCAGAATTAAAATTTCGGGATTTTCAAGCGGGCGGTGAGCGAATGAAAGAAAAAGCAGAAGCAGAAAAACTGGTGGCAGAGTGTTGCCAGGCAGGAAGTGCCATCATTACCAAGGTAGAGCAGAAAGAATCAGAGAAGCCCCCGGCCTTGTTTGATCTGACATCGCTTCAGAGAGAAGCAAATCGGCAGCTGGGATTCACTGCCCAGCAGACCCTGGATTACACGCAGGCTCTGTACGAGAAGAAACTCGTAACCTATCCCCGTACCGACAGCCGGTATCTGACGGATGATATGGCACCGCTGGTGCCGGAACTTGTTTCTGTGATCCAGCAGAGCTTTCAGATTCAGGCGGATGTACCGGCACCGGTGAATGCAGCGCAGGTCATCAATTCTAAGAAAGTCACCGATCACCATGCCATTATCCCTACAAAAACAGCGGCGGGTTATGACATTTCCTCTCTTCCCAGTGGAGAACAGGCGATCCTTACCATGTCGGCTGTGCGGCTGATTTGTGCAGTCGGAACACCTTGCCTCTATGCAGAAACCGTAGTAGAAGCGGAGTGCGCCGGTCAGAAGTTCCGTACAAAAGGCAAAACAGCCACGGATATAGGCTGGAGACGATATGCAGGAAAGCCGAGTGAAGAGGCTGAGAAGAATGCGGGGGCAAGTGAACTGCCGGAGCTTTCGGAAGGCATGACACTGGAACTTGCCGGTGTCGATTTGAAAGAAGGTAAGACCAGCCCACCCAAGAGGTTTACCGAAGATCTTCTGCTTTCAGCAATGGAAAGTGCCAGCTCGGATGAATTCCCGGCTGGCGTAGAGCGAAAAGGCATCGGCACACCGGCCACACGCGCTGCCATCATCGAAAAACTGGTGCAGAAAGGCTTTATCGAGCGCAGAGGCGATAAGAAAACGAAATACCTTTGCTCTACGGACAAGGGAAATGCGCTGGTGACGGTGGTGCCGGAACAGATTCAGTCACCTTCCATGACGGCAGACTGGGAAGAAAAGCTGCTGAAAATAGAACACGGCGAGTATGACAGTGATGCCTTTATGGGAGAAATCAGCAGCATGGTCAGCGGACTTGTTAAAACCTACGAGGCTGTAAAAGGTGCCGATGTGCTGATGCAGCCGGAACGCAAGGTCATTGGCTCCTGTCCCGCCTGCGGCAGTGATGTCTGTGAAACGGCAAAGGGTTGGTTTTGCAGGGATAAGAGCTGTAAATTTGCGCTCTGGAAGGAAAACAGATTCTTTCAGACACTGGGAAAGCAGATGACAGAGGAACTGGCAAAGCAACTGGTAAATCAGGGAAAAGCACGGCTTACCCATTGCTATTCCAGGAAGTCCAATCGTTACTATGACACAACCGTTTATGTAGAGACCGGCGAGGACGGTGCAGCAGCATTTAAGCTGGAGTTTGGAGGTAAAAAATGAGCATGAAAATGATGAATGCAGCTTATTTGGTGGATAATGCTGCGTTGCTTTCCTTGCAGGAAAAGCAGGACGGCGTGGAATTCCATTGCTTTGATATGGACAGCAAGGTGCAGACTGCCGAGGGACACATTGGCTGGGATGTGTTGGATAAACAGCCGTCTTCTACGCTGGAAGAAAGCACAAGGGTGGCAGCACTCCAGAAGATTCCCCAGCTTGCTGGTCTTACCGTTGCGCCGGTAGCTCCGGAGATGCTGGAACAGATGCGAGGCGGCAGAAAGGTTCTTTGGCAGATGAAAAAGGCTGATCCTGAGCTGGAGAATGCTAAAAATATTCGGTTTATCACCAGCAGCTACGAGGATCGGTTCAAAATTCCGGATGGCAGTGCGGTGGAGATTGAGTATCCGAATCGGAAGTTCTCAGCCCGCTGCGAATATATGGACGAATATCATCTGCGCCTTGGGTATGATGTTCTGCACATCTGTCAGCTGGCAGAAATGCTGGAACGCGGTGGCGGTACATGCCGCCCGGAGCCGCTGATTACGGAAGAACGCAGTGCATGGGATTTGGGAAGCAAGGGCTTTCTTGCCATTCAGACCTGTGAGGACGGTTACGACTATACCTTATATCATAAGGACTTTACGGAAATTGACGGTGGACAGATCGACAACCCGGAAATCAGCATGAATGCAGCCAGAGACCAGATTCTTTCGGATTATGGATTCGGTGGCCGCACCATGACGCGGATTGATTATGACGAACTTTGTGATCGTGCAGAGGATGCAGAAATCAGCAGACGGGAATCTGTGCTGGGTAAACTCTCGGATTTGTCTTCCAGAACGGATACGCCGGTGAAAGCTGCTAAGGCGAAGGAGGCGGAGCGATGAAATATAAGCTTACGAAGGCAGAGCAGGAAACCGTCATCAATTTTGACAATGAACTGGATACGGCCAGTGTTTACACCCATGACAGCCGGCTGATTAAGAAGCTCCGGGAACTGCGAAAACAGTATCCGGAGCAGTTTATTTTGGAGCACCGGGAGCATGGATCGGTCACTTATACGATTCCGAAACGCTGCGTCGGTATCCGACCGCCTTACAGTGAAAAGCGTCGGGAACAGCAGCGACAGGAAGCAAAGGAAAACGGCCTGCCGTTTATGGAGAAGGGAGAAATGAACGATGGCAAGAATTGAAAAATGGGATGAAGTGCATGGAACGCAGGCACCGGACGAAAGAATGATGGCATTTCTCGACAGTGCTACCGACCAGTATGCGATTTTGCAGCTTCGCCGCAGCGAGGATACGGTATATGAACGCTTTTCGTCTATGCGCGAACTGGAACGGATGGGGCTGGAACCGGATATTGACCATTATGAGGTGGTGTATACGGCTCCGCTTCTTCCCTACAAGGATCAGAATACGATGTTGGAGGAACTGTATGCGAAATTCAATGTTTCCCGCCCTGATGATTTTACTGGGCATAGTCTTTCTGTGTCTGACATCGTGGCTTTACGGCAGAATGGTGTTGTAAGCTGTCACTATGTGGATTCCATCGGCTTCCAGGAACTGCCCGGATTTTTGAAACCGGAGAATTACCTGAAAGCCGCAGAAATGGCAATGGAAGACGATTACGGCATGATTGACGGCGTGATCAATAACGGAAAGAAGGAAGAACCGGTGGAAAAAGCATCAGTTCTGGATCAGCTGAAGGAAAAGCAGGAGGCTGTGCCGCCTGCGCCGCCTCGCAGGTGCTGCGAAGAAAAGGAGTTATAAATGCGTTTTACGGATGACGAATGGATGCTCATGATGCTTTACAGCCCTGGCACACGGACAGGGCTGATCGAAGAGCTTCAAAAGATGCAAAAAAGTCTGACCGGCAAAGATAGAAATCTGCGCAGGTGGACGGCCTCGCTGCTTGCGAAACTGGCAGAGATGACGGATGCAGAATATGAGGCACTGGATTTATATCCGGACGAATAAAGGAGAGGAGGAAAAAGACAGATGATGACGAAAACGGCATATTATATGCAGATGGCACAGGAAGCTGCGGCGCAGATCACTGGCAGTAAAGAGCAGTGGACAGCATTTCTGACCACATCCGCACGGCTTTATAAGTATCCCTTTGCGGAGCAGCTGATGATCTATAAGCAGAGACCAGAAGCAACGGCCTGTGCAGAGTACGATCTCTGGAATGACCGGATGAATCGCTATGTGAAGCGCGGCTCCAAGGGCATTGCTCTTTTGGACATGCGCGGTGAGCAGCCGAGACTTCGGTATGTATTTGATGTGGCAGATACCGGAGAACGGAAGAATTCCCGTCCGGTACAGCTCTGGAAAATGAATGCAGAGCATGAGCAGCCGATTATTCAGGCACTGGATGCAGCATTTGATGTTCCTGCCGGTGCCGGGGCTCTGGAAAATCACATCATGGAAGCGGCAGAACGCCTTGCAAGGGATTACTGGGAGGAAAACCGCAGGCAGATCAGTGACATCGTTGCAGATTCTTATCTGGAAGGATATGATGAACTCAACATCGGAGCTTCCTTTAAGAGAGCTGCCGCTGTCAGCATCGCATATTCCGTCTTTACCCGGACGGTAGGCAATGCAGATGACTATTTTGAACACGAGGATTTTCTGGACATCTTTGATTTTAATACGCAGGCTGCCGCCAATGTGCTGGGAACTGCGGTCAGCGAAATGTCCAGCCAGATCTTCCGGGAAATTGAACGCACGATCCGAACCTATGAAAGAGAAAAGCAGGCAGAAAGGAGCCAAAACTATGATGGAGCTGAATTACACGAAGAACGGCGATTACCTGATTCCGGACATCCAGTTGTCGGTGCAGGAACAGAAGCCGCTGGGCAAGTACGGGAGGATGCGCAGAGCGTTCCTGCAGGAGAACAACACGCTGCTGTACAATCACCTGATCCTGACCGAGAAGCTGTACCCGCACCTGTGGGAGATTCAGGAGACCGCGACCGCACGGATGGAGCAGATGATGGCGGAGCTTCTGAAAGCGAATCCGGCACCGGACAAGAAATCGAACCAGATGGCCTGGGTGCAGCACATGAACATGCTGAAAGCGCAGGCAGAGGAAGTTATTCTGACGGAACTTATCAACAGTTAAACTTTATGAGCCTGTTTCAGTCCGAAGCAGAGCAGATTCAGAAAATTGATGCGGCGGCAGAGAATGCAGCCAGAGAAGCGGAGAGCGAAAAAGCCCTCCGCTTTTGTCATTTCTGAGGATGAAATCGACCGGATGCTGCGGACGGGCTCTAATTTTGAAGGCGGAAAAATCCGTATTTATGCGCTGTATCAGCAGCAAGGGGACGCAAAAGAACGAGCTGTATTGCCTGAAAGCAGAATATGGTATCGGTGGTCACAGCTATACCTTTATGGATGGCAGTCGTGGTTTTGCCGATTATGACGGAAAAGGCATTCTGCTTCGCAATTACGGACATGACCGGGAAGTGCGCCTCACATGGTCGGCGGTGGATAAGCGGTTAGACCGGCTTGTGGAAAATGGTCAGTACCTGACTGCGCTGGAAATGGAAGAGTATCGGAAGCTGGAGCAGGAATATGGTGCACCGCTTCCCATGCCGACTGCCGCCCATGTATTTCCGCCAACGCCACCGGAACACTATGATACCGGAAATGAGCGTGTGGACAATATGCTGAATACGGCTGCGGATGTCTATGCCCGGAGTGAACTGGCGGCACCCCAGCGTTTTACCGTGATGGAAACTGACGATGGCTATGCGGTTTGGGATGATATTCAGGACGGCATTCATGTAGAGCCGGATGGTGTTAGCGAAGAGTTTACCAGCGAATGGGAGGCAGAGACCTACCGCCGAGCAGCTAATTGAAAAAGTCCAGGAACGAGAAGCCAAAGACTGGCTTTATGTTGAGCAGAGCAAGCAGAATTTGCAGCAGGACATTCCATTTCCGGATGTGGAATCCGAAGAAGCACCGAAATCGGCTCACGCAGAGACAGATCCTCTGGTGCTGGAAATGCAGGAACACGCCAGAGAACTTGCCAGAGAGTCTGGCTATGCACCGGATGAACGATTTGTAGTCACGATGACCGGCGAGAATTTTCCGGATTTTAAAGATGCGTTTGCCATCTGGGATTATGTTAAAGAAGAGTATTACGGATATTCGGACGGAAAAGTGCAGACATTTGCCGATTATGTGAGTGCGTCAGAGGCAATGCAGGAGATTCGCAGCAGAGCTATGGAGGCTGAAAAAGAGCCTGCAACTGTGCAGCCAAAACCCGCAGCTCCGGTGCAGCCGGATTATCGTGTTGGCGATACGCTGTATCTGGACGGAAAGGCATTTACGATTGAAAAAGTCGGGCTTTTCGATGTGGAGCTTCGGGACCCGGATTCCGTGTATCCGATCTTCCGCTCGGAAAGCAAGGAAAATCTGGCAAGAATTTTGGGGCATGAGGAAAATGTTCACCTGCACAATCTGGTGGTTGATCTGAATCCCGGAAAAGAAGAAGCGTTCCGGGCAGGGCATGAAGCAAAACATGCGGAGAACTACCGCATCAACAGCTTTCACCTTGGCGAAGGCAGTCCTAAGCAGAAATTCCGTGCCAACATGGATGCCATCTACACGCTGAAAGCCTTAGAAAATCAGCATAGGGATGCGACACCGGAGGAACAGGAAACGCTGGCCAATTATGTCGGCTGGGGTGGGCTGGCAGATGCCTTTGACGCAGAGAAAACTGCCTGGACAGGCGAATATAAGGAGCTGAAAGCAGCTCTTACGGAAGAAGAATATGCCGCAGCCAGGGCTTCGACTCTGAATGCGCATTACACCAGCCCTACCGTGATCCGTGCAATCTATGATGGCATTGGACGGTATGGGATTTGAGAAAGGCAATATTCTGGAACCGTCGATGGGTGTCGGCAACTTCTTCGGTATGCTGCCGGATTCCATGCTGGGAAGCAGGTTGTATGGTGTGGAACTGGATTCCATCACCGGGCGCATTGCGCAGAAATTGTATCCGCAGGCAGAAATCAAGGTGGCAGGCTTTGAAACCACCGACCACCGCGACTTCTATGATCTGGCCGTGGGCAATGTGCCTTTTGGCAACTACCGTGTCAGCGATAAGCCCTATGATAAACTCGGATTTTCTATCCACAACTATTTCTTTGCCAAGGCATTGGATCAGGTTCGTCCCGGTGGCATCGTGGCCTTTGTTACCAGCCGCTATACGATGGATTCCAAGAATCCGGACGCACGAAAGTATCTGGCGCAGCGGGCAGAACTGCTGGGAGCCATTCGACTTCCCAACAACGCATTCCGTGCCAATGCCGGTACGGATGTGGTGTCGGATATCATTTTCCCTGCAAAAGAGAGACCATCCCATTGATATCGAACCGGATTGGGTGCATCTGGGGCTGACATCGGAGGGTATTACCCTCAACAGCTATTTTGTTGACCACCCGGAAATGGTGCTGGGTGAGATTACAACGGAAAGTACCCAGTACGGCAAGGAAGAATGTACGGTCATTCCGATTCCGGATGAGGATCTTGGAGACCAGCTGCATGAGGTGGTGCAGCACATCGGCGGTCATTATGAAGCGCAGGAGCTGGCACCGGAGGAAGAACTGTCCTTGCAGGGCGAAACCATTCCGGCAGACCCTAATGTAAAGAACTTCTCCTATGCGGTGGTGGATGGGGATGTCTACTTCCGTGAGAACAGCATCATGCGGAAAGCTGACCTTTCTGCGACAGCCACCGGCAGGATCAATGGCATGGTGGAGCTTCGCACCATCGTGCAGGAATTGATCGACTACCAGCTGAACGATTATCCGGAGGACGCGATTGCCCAGAAAAACAGCGGGGAACTGAATGTAGCCTATGACCGATTCTCCGATCAGTATGGACTTATCAATTCCCGTGCAAATGCGCAGGCTTTTTCAGAAGATTCGTCTTATTATCTGCTCTGCTCTCTGGAAAATGTAGATGAAAACGGCAGGCTGGAATCCAAGGCGGATATGTTCACCAAACGGACGATTCGACCGGAACGGGCTGTTACCAGCGTAGATACTCCGGCAGAGGCTCTGGCAATCTCCATCGGAGAGCGCGGCAGAGTGGATTTGCCCTATATGTCGGAGCTTTTAGGTACACCGGGAGAATATGAAAAAATCCAGCAGGAACTGCATGGTGTCATTTTCAAAGACCCGATGACGCAGGGCGGCGAGGAAACCGGCTGGGTGACGGCTGATGAATATCTGTCCGGCAATGTCCGGGAAAAGCTCCGCGTGGCAGAGTTGGCTGCGGCCTCTGACCCTGCCTTTGCGGTGAACGCGGAATATTTGAGAAGAAGGCACAGCCAAAAGACCTGGATGCTTCGGAGATTGATGTGCGCCTTGGTGCCACATGGGTCAATCGGGATTATATCCAGCAGTTTATGGAAGAAACCTTTGAACCGCCGTTCTATCTGCGCAGAAATATTGAAGTGAAATTCTCTCCCATGACGGCAGAATGGCAGATCACCGGTAAGAGTACACCGAGCCGGAATGATGTCCATGCCTATATGACCTACGGCACCAGCCGTGCCAATGCCTACCGGATTCTGGAGGATACGCTGAATCTGCGGGATATTCGTATCTACGATACCGTGGAGGATGCAGACGGCAAGCAGAAGCGGGTTCTGAATAAAAAAAAGAGACCACCCTCGCCCAGCAGAAACAGCAGGCCATTAAGGATGCGTTCCAGAACTGGGTGTGGAAAGACCCTTATCGCCGTGCGGACCTGGTGGAAAAAAAGTATAACGAGCTGTTCAACAGTACCCGTCCTCGTGAGTACGATGGCTCCCACATCCGCTTTGGCGGCATGAATCCCGGAAATCCGGCTGCGGGAACACCAGCAGAATGCCATTGCTCATGTCCTGTACGGCGGCAATACGCTGTTGGCTCACGAGGTAGGTGCCGGTAAGACCTTTGAGATGGCCGCTTCTGCTATGGAGGCAAAGAGGTTGGGGACTGTGCCAGAAATCCATGTTCGTTGTTCCGAATCATTTGACGCTTCAGTGGGCAAACGAGTTCTTGCGCCTGTATCCGAGTGCAAAACTACTGGTGGCAAGCAAAAAGGACTTTGAAACTGCCCGCAGAAAGAAGTTCTGCGCACGAATTGCCACTGGCGATTACGATGCAGTTATCATTGGGCATTCCCAGTTTGAAAAAATTCCGGTGTCCGCAGAACGGCAGGAGCGGATTTTGACTGCCCAGATTTATGAAATCGAAAACGCCATTGCTGAGATGAAATCCCAGAATGGTGAACGTTTTTCCATTAAACAGATGGAAAAAGACCCGGAAAGGATTGGAGGTGAGATTGGAGAAACTCCGGGCAACCGACCGAAAGGACGATGTGATTACCTTTGAGCAGCTGGGCGTGGACCGGCTGTTCGTAGACGAGGCGCACGCGTTTAAGAACCTGTTCCTCTACACAAAAATGCGCAATGTTGCAGGCTTGTCCACTTCGGAAGCGCAGAAATCTTCGGATATGTTTATGAAGTGCCAATATATGGACGAGTTGACAGGCGGGCGCGGCATCATTTTTGCGACCGGCACCCCGGTCAGCAACAGCATGACGGAGCTTTACACTATGATGCGGTATCTCCAGTACGGCACATTGCAGCAGAAAGGGCTGACCCACTTCGACAGCTGGGCTTCTACCTTTGGTGAGACCACCACGGCCATTGAGCTGGCACCGGAAGGAACCGGATACCGGGCAAGGACAAGATTTGCAAAGTTCTTCAATTTGCCGGAGCTGATGAACATGTTCAAGGAAGTGGCGGATATCAAGACTTCCGATCAGCTGCATCTGCCAGTGCCGGAGGCCAAAGTTTGAAACCGTGGTGGTGCAGCCTTCGGAGCATCAGCAGGCGATGGTGGCGGAGCTTTCGGAACGGGCGGCGGCTGTGCATTCCGGTGTGGTCGACCCGTCGGTCGATAACATGCTGAAAATCACATCGGATGGCAGAAAGCTGGGGCTGGATCAGCGGCTGATGAATCCACTCCTGCCGGATGACCCCAACAGCAAGCTCAACGCCTGTGTGCGGAATGTGCTTCGTATTTATGAAGAAGGACGGTCGGACAAGCTGACCCAGCTGCTGTTCTGCGATCTCAGCACACCGAAGAACGATGGAACCTTTAATGTCTATGAGGATATCCGCGCCAAACTTATTCAATCCGGTGTACCGGAGGAAGAAATCGCATTTATCCATGATGCTGATACAGAGGCAAAAAAGAAAGATTTGTTTGCCAAAGTCCGTACCGGACAGGTGCGGGTGTTGTTAGGTTCGACACAGAAGATGGGCGCAGGCACGAACGTGCAGGACAGGCTGGTGGCCGTGCATCATCTGGATGTGGGCTGGCGGCCTGCAGACATGACCCAGCGAAATGGTCGTATCATCCGTCAGGGAAACCGAAACAAAGAAGTGCAGGTTTATCAGTACGTGACGGAAGGAACCTTTGACGCCTACCTCTATCAGACACTGGAGAATAAGCAGAAGTTTATCAGTCAGATCATGACCAGCAAATCTCCGGTTCGTTCCTGTGATGATGTGGATGAGCAGGCACTTTCCTATGCGGAGATCAAAGCACTTTGTGCAGGAGACCCGCAGATCAAGGAAAAAATGGACTTGGATGTAGATGTTGCAAGGCTAAAGGTGCTGAAAGCTGACCATCAGAGCCAGCAGTACCGGTTGGAAGATAAGCTGCTGAAATATTTCCCTGCGGAGATTGAGAAAAACACAGGGGTTCATCAAGGGCTTTCAGTCGGATATCCGGACGGTGGCGGCATATCCGCTGCCGGAAGAGGGTTTCTGCGGCATGGATGGTGAAGGACGTGCGATTTACTGAAAAAGCAGAGGCTGGTGAAGCAATTCTTGCAATCTGTAAAGCCAATCAGAGTCTGGAGCCGGTGCCGCTTGGCAGCTATCGCGGTTTCAAGATGGAGTTGTCATTTGACAGCTTCCAGAAAGAGTATCAGGTGCTGCTGAAAGGCGAGATGACCCACCGAGTGCCCATCGGCACCAGTGCTGCTGGCAATATCCAACGTCTGGACAATGCTCTTGCCGGGATTCCAGCAAGGCTGGAAAAGGCGGAACAGCAGTTGGACAATCTTAGGAGCCAGCAGGAAGCGGCGCAGGCCGAGCTTGGAAAGCCGTTCCCCCAGGAGGCAGAACTGGCAGAAAAAGAGTGCAAGACTGGCAGAACTGGACGCACTGCTGAATATGGATGACCGTGGAAATGATGATCCTGACCGTGAGAGAACAACGAAAAAACCGTCTGTCTTGGCAGAGCTGCGTGACCGTGCCGGTCGCATTCCGCCGTTGACAACACCGGGATGATGAGGGGGGTGACACTATGAGTGTTCGGGAACACTGGATCAATGTCAGGGTAAACCCGGAAGAGCTGGCGAGGATTCGTGAAAAGCAGAAGGAATTGGGGATTCGGAATACCGGTGCCTATATGAGAAAAATGGCGATGGACGGGTACTGCGTGAATCTTGATTTGTCAGATGTGGCGCAGGTGTCTACCCTCCTTCGCCGTTGCAGCAACAATCTGAACCAGTACGCAAAACGAGCCAATGAATCCGGAAGCATTTATGCGGAGGATATCCGGGATTTGCAGAAGCGGCTGGATGAACTCTGGGAGATGCAGAAGCTGATCCTGAAGAGGCTTTCTGATATTCGCTGACGGCGCAAATGTGCGGGATTTCTACAGCACATGGCACAGATGAAACTGTCTGTGCCGTTACATATTTTTTGGTCTACCTGTTGACATCGTGGTGTTTGGCAAGCAGGTACGATAAAATGAAGATGAAAAAAAAAAAACAAACGAAGGGGTGAAATCCATGAAGATCGTATGTTTTTTGTTGAAGCTGGTGCTGAAAATCCTCTTGCTGCCGGTTGCGTTTCTGCTGCGATTTCTATGCTTTATCTGGAATCTGCTGATGCAGCTATCCCTGAGGGTGCTTTCGCCAATCATGCTGTTTGTTCTTGGCTGCGGCATCTATTCGGTGGTTCGGGCGAGCTGGACGGATGTGTTCCTGCTGACCCTGATTGAGATGGGGATGTTCGCAGCTGCGGTTGGTGCGGGCGGCATCATGGAACTGATGGAACGGCTGTGCGAGTGTGTAGAGGATGTTTTGACAACTTGAGTTCAGGAGGAATTGGATGGATATTCAGTTTATGAAAGATTATTATGATTTGCGGTACGAGGAAACGGATGGAGAAAATCATTTTGTGGATGAGACTGCTTATCAGGAAAAATAGTCTGAGCAATCGAAGATGGAAGACCAGCTGATGGAAATGGTGGGCGGCAGCGAATCTAATGTGTGGAAGCTATACGAAAGCATCATGTGCATCTATTTCGACATGGAAGAAATCATCAAGCAGGCCGTTTATTTGCAGGGAGCTTATGATCGGGAACGGATGTTAAAATGAGAATAGTGAATTGGTAAGAGCTGCCTTCGGGTAGCTCTTTTTTTTAGATGGAGGAATATGAAAAATGGCGGCTACAAGACTAATTGCGCTGCATATCAATAAAGGAAAGACGGTAGCGCAGTGTCTGGCTGACCGTACTGATTATTCTGAGAATGCAGCAAAGACGGAAGATGGAAAATATATCAGCGCGTATGCCTGTGACGCAAAGACCTGTGATGAAGAATTTCTGCTTTCTAAACGGCAGTATGAGCATATCACCGGTAGAACCCAGGCGCATGATGTGATTGCATATCAGATTCGGCAATCCTTTAAGCCCGGAGAAATCACGCCGGAGGAGGCGAACAAGGTCGGGTATGAGACGGCCATGCGCTTTACTAAGGGAAAACATGCCTTTGATCGTGGCTACCCATGTTGATCGTGCACACATTCATAACCACATTATTTTTAATTCGACTACATTAGACAGCACCAGAAAATTCCGAGATTTTCGCTTATCCGGTCTTGCGCTGGCAAGGCTCAGTGATATCGTCTGCCTGGAACACCGGTTGTCGGTCATTGTCCGAAAGCCCTACGGGGAGCGGAAGAAGAGAACGGAATACCCGGAGAAAAAGTCGCAGCGGGATGAAATCTGTGAGGCCATTGATGCAGCATTGGAAAGAAAGCCAAAAGACTTCCAGGAACTGATTGGAATTTTGCAGGAAGCAGGGTACGAGTATAAAGATGGAAAACAGCCTGCCCTGCGGGGGAAAGGCCACGCCAGATTTGCTCGTTTCCGTTCTCTTGGTAAAGGATATTCGGTTGAAGAACTCTGTGGAGTGATTGCCGGGAATGCGGTTCACAAAAGCAAATTTGCAGAGAAAACCCGCACAAGCGCACGGTCAACACAGGTGCATCAGAAGGCGGAGCTGTCGTTCCTGATTGATGTCCGTGCCAAAATGCAGGCGGGCAAAGGCGCGGGATATGCGCGTTGGGCGAAAGTCTTTAATCTGAAGCAGATGGCAAAAGCGATGATGTTCATGGAAGAGCATGGAATCAAGAACTATGCAGAGCTGAAAGAAAAGGCAGATGAAATTTCTGAAAAATGCGATGCGCTGCTGGAATCTGTAAAGGCAGATGAGGCACGGATGTCGGAAGTGTCAGTGCTGCGGAAGCATCTAATCAATTATGCCAAGACAAAAGATGTTTTTGCTGCGTATAAGGCATCCGGCTACAATCGGGAGTTCTATGAAGCCCATCGGGATATGCTGGCCTTGCGCAGCGCAGCAAAAAAGGCGTTTGATGCCTATAAGAAAGAGAACGGTTCTGACAAAAAGCTCCCGCGCATCATCGAGCTGAACACAGAGTATGCGATGCTTCTGGAACGAAAGAAAAGCTCCTATGCAGAGTACCGTACCGCAAGACCAAATCGGAAATGCAGGATTGGCTTGTGGCACAGAAAATCGTGCAGGAAATCCTGAAAGAGGACGAACAGAAGAAAGAGCAACTGCATGAGCAGGAAGTGCGGCAGGAAGAAGAAAAAATAGACAGAATAGCAGATGATGGAAAGCCCGGTGCAGTGTGAGTGTTATGCTCATGCTGCACCGGGCTTTTTTTCTTTGGCAGGAACTGCCGTTAAAGCATCCGGAACGGATGCGCAGCTCGATGCCGCAGGCAGCGTTCTATGGGGATTGGGGAGTTTCCCCAACAAGCAGAAAAAATCGCTTTCGTGTCACGAAAGCCCTGCTTGCAGAAGAGTGGATTCTAAAAAAATCGTTCAAAATTTGGAAGAACTTTCGATTGATTTTGTTCGTTTCTTGGAGTAGAATATAAATGAGAAAGTTTAACTTGCTGCGAGTGACTTTAGACATCGAAAAAGAGGTTCCGTATGGATTTCATGACGATTAAGCAGGCTTCTGAAAAATGGGGCATCTGCACAAGGAGAGTACAGACATTATGCACAGAAGGGCGAATTGATGGTGCCGAGCGTTTAGGCCATCAGTGGGTCATTCCTATTAACGCCGAAAAGCCGAAGGATGCCAGAATCAAAAAGCGGCAGATACATTAAAACAAAATCCGGAAATGGAGAGAACGAAGATGGAAAGAAAATCGTATAGTGCCGGAGCCGTGAAATTTTCGTTCTGGTTCATGGAATTTCGGAACACCGTGCAGCTTTTGAGCGAGGGTAAGAGCTTTGCAGACATTAAAAAGTTGAATGAAGAGACAAACATCTATGGCGCACCGACAAAACTACGAGCGCAGCAGATTTATTCTACCGTAACAGCCCGTATCAAGACATTAGATGAAAGCTTTTACCCAATCTTTCTGAGCAGTGATCTTGCTACACAAAAAAAATTATTTGTGCTGACTGCGGCTCTTTTGCATGACACGCTGTTCTTTGATTTTGTGTATGATGAAGTAGTGCGGGAAAAAAAATGATTCTTGGTTCCGACGAGCTGACGGATGCAGATATCCGGATATTCTTCAAAAATAAGCAGGAACAGAGTGAGAAAGTGGCTTCTCTTCAAGACTATACGCTGCACCGCCTCGGCTCCTGCTATAAAACGCAGCTTTATGAAGCTGGGCTTTTAGAAAGCAACCGGGCAAACAGCACAAGAAAAAAATACTGAAGCCAATTCTTGATATTGCATTTGAGCATTGGCTTTATGACCATGATCTTGGCATCATGGTAAAAACACACTGACGGGGGTAAGATGAAATGGATTTAAGCCAAAGACTGGATGAGATGGAGCTTGCAATCCATAAGCCATCTTTCCGAAAAGGAACAGGCCGCGCAAATGAGGTCAACTATTGGGTGTTTGATTATCCACCGGAAAAGGAACTGGAAGTTCGGGAGCGCGTAGAGTATCTGAAAAATAAGAACGACCGGGGCGATGATGATTTTGAGCTTGTGGTCTTTGACCTGTATGATATCATCATTGACTTTTTGGAAAAAGAAGAACTTCATGGAGAAGTGCTATGACTTTGAAAAAAAAGCGAGGAATCGAGCGTATCGTCAAGGCTGTGACCAACTCCATGAAGGTAAATGACGATGACAGCCTGATCGTGCAATATATCAAAGAACATACGCCGGAGAATGCAGTCGTGTTCCTGACCGGCATCGGCAAGTGCTATCCGATTTTACGCTCCCACAAGGTGCTTAACAACTTGCACCAGGCGTTTGTGCGCTGCCCGGTCGTGATGTTCTTTCCGGGAACCTATAATGAACAGGAGCTGATCCTGTTCAATGAGATTAAAGACGATAACTATTACCGGGCATTCCGACTGGTAAAGTAATGGATGGAGGAAACAGTTATGCAGATCAAGGACATGTTCCGAAAAGAAAATTGACCGTGAGATACAGGGCGTTATCATTGTCGGTCAGGGTGAAGAAACAAATGTAGCGCAGGAGCTGGAAGAGTACGTTGTGACCCGTGAGCTTCAGCGTCATTTTGCGGATTTCTTTGCAGCATATAAAAAAAAAAGGTATTCAGGGAACTACACCGAAAATGGGTGTCTGGATTTCCGGCTTCTTTGGAAGTGGTAAATCTCATTTCCTGAAAATCTTGTCCTATCTGCTTCAGAATAAACAGGTCGGAGACAAACATGCCATCGACTACTTCATTGAGGATCAGAAGATTACCAATCAGATGGTGCTGGCAGATATGCAGCTGGCGGCAAACACCCCATCGGACGTAATTCTTTTCAACATTGATTCCAAAAGCGATTCTAATGGCAAAGAAAATAAAGATGCCATTGTGAACGTATTCCTGAAGGTCTTCAATGAGATGCAGGGCTTTTGCGGCTCCATGCCTCACCTTGCTGACCTGGAGCGCAGGCTTTCCGAGGAAGGTCGTTTTGAAGAGTTTAAGGAAAAGTTTGAAGAAGAGTATGGAGATCCGTGGGAAAGCTCTCGCCAGGACTTCTTCGATTTCATTCAGGATTCCGTTGTCGATGTTCTTTCTGACATGGATTTCATGAGCGAATCGGCTGCTCGTAACTGGTGCGAGAAAGCAACCGAGAGCTACCAGATCAGCATTGAGGATTTTGCCAAGCGTGTGAAGTCCTATATTGATAAAAAAGGTAACAACCACCATGTGGTTTTCCTTGTGGATGAGATCGGTCAGTACATTGGTGATGATTCCAAACTGATGCTGAACCTTCAGACAGTGACGGAAGAACTGGGCAAGGAATGCATGGGCAAGGCTTGGGTAATCGTAACGAGCCAGCAGGATATCGACTCCATTACCAAGGTGAAGGGTAACGACTTCTCCAAGATTCAGGGACGTTTCGATACACGTCTTTCTTTGTCCTCTGCCAATGTGGACGCTGTTATCAAAAAGCGTATTCTGGATAAGACCGAGACAGCAGCACAGAGCCTGCGTCTGCTCTATGACCAGAAAGCAACCATCATCAAAAATCTGATTTGTTTTCAACGACGGTGTGGAGAAAAAACTGTACGCCAACGCAGAAGACTTTGCAGAGGTTTATCCTTTTGTTCCATACCAATTTAATTTGCTTGCCAGCGTGCTGACCAGCATCCGTACCCACGGTGCATCCGGCAAGCATCTGTCCGAAGGTGAACGTTCCATGCTGGCTCTGTTCAAAGAGTCTGCCATGCAGCTGATGGACGATGAGATGGGGGCAATCGTGCCGTTCTATCGGTTCTATGATGCATTGGAGAACTTCCTCGACCACAGCCACAGCAGCGTGATCATCCGCGCTTATGACAACAGCTACATCAACCCGGAAAAGAAGGAAAAAGATGTCTTTGCGATCAATGTGTTGAAGACCCTTTTCCTGATTAAATATGTTCTGGAGATCGAAGCCAACGTGGACAACATCGTCAGCCTGATGATTACCAGCATTGACGATGATCGTATTTCTTTGAAGGCACAGGTGGAGGATGCACTGAAAGTGCTGATGCGCCAGATGCTAATCCAGAAAAATGGCTCCGTTTATGTATTCCTGACCGATGAAGAACAGGAAATCAACAACGAAATCGAAAAAGAAAATGTGGAGATGCCGGAGGTCATCACGAAGATCGCGGAGATGATCTATGAGGACATTTTCTCCAGCAAGAAGTATCAGTACCCAAGCTTTGGTGGACGGTATGCGTTCTCCTTCAATCAGGCAGTGGATGACCGCCCCTATAAGGCAAACCAGAATTACGATATCGGCCTCCGTGTGTTGACCCCGTGGTATGAGGGCGGCACCGATGATGGTACGCTGCGCCTTCTCTCTGGCCAGGGCAAGGAAGTCCTTGTGGTTCTACCGAATGATGATGCGTTCCTGACGGAAATGCGGGCATACTTGAAAATTGAGCGGTTCCTGCGCAAGAATACTTCTGTGCAGCTTGCCAAGTATGAGACCATTAAGGAAGCAAAGCGCGTGGAGATGCGGGAACGCAACGGTAACGCCAAGCTTTACCTGACGGAAGCTCTGAAAGAGGCTACCATTTATGTCAATGGCGATGTGCTGCACACCTCCGGCAAGGAAGTGACCAGCCGCATCAACGAGGCTATCGGAAGATTGGTGCAGACGGTTTACCACAAGCTGTCTTACATCGACGCAGCGATGGGCGAAGCAGACATCCGGAAGATGTTCAAGACCAGCAATCAGCTGTCGCTGGCACTGGGAGATACCGGAGAATCCAATGTTCACGCGCTGGATGATGTGCTGCAATTCGTGGCAGGTAACTCCCGGATGCACATGAAAACTTCTATGAAAACGATCAAGGATCGCTTTATGAAAGCACCCTATGGCTTTGTGGAAGATGACATCCATTGGCTGGTGGCACGTCTCTTTAAGCGTGGAGACCTGTCCTTTACGGTCAACGGTGAGAGCGTCAATCTGAACAACCGTTCCGAGGAAGAAATCATCGGCTACATCACGAAGAAGCAGTTCGTGGATAAGCTGCTGACGGAAGTGCGCGTCCGGGTACCGGAAAACCAGAAAAAGGCCGTCCGCACCGTGATGAAAGAGCTGTTCAAGGTGGCACCGCCTGCCGATGACGAAGATACCATCATGAAGAACTTCCAGCATTACTGCGAGAATCGAATTACCGAGATTGAGCGTCTGGAACCCAAATATGAGAATTACGCCTATCCTGGGAAAGAACTTCTGGAAAAGGGCAAGAAGCGTCTTTCCGCACTGGTGCAGATTCAGGCACCGCTGGAATTCTTTAAGACCGTATTTGACGAGCAGGATGATCTGATGGATTTTGGCGAGGACTATGAGCCTATCCGTGATTTCTTTGGCAGTGAACAGCTGACCATCTTCACCCGTGCGCTGGATATGCTGAATATCTACGAGGACAGTAAGACCTACATCGTGGATGCAGAACTGGAAGACGTGGTGGCCAAGATGCGCACCATCGTCCGGATGCCGAAGCCATACAAGGAGATTCCGAAGCTGCCAAAGAGCTGCGCGAGAAGTTTATGAACTGCTATATGCGCATTCTGGAAGAGCAGGCAGAGCCGGTCAAAGATTCCATCAATCAGGATCGGAACCGTGTCTTTGAAGTGCTGAACACCAAGTCCTATAAGGATGCGAAGTTCAACCGTTATCTGGAACTGTTTAAGGAGATCATGGACGGTGCGGAGCACTGCAACAATGTTTCCACTCTGCGCAGTTATGCAGATAAGGCGGAGGCACTGAAAGCTGCGCCTGCTCAACGAGATGAACGCAGAGGACATTCGCCTTGCGAAGGAGGCAGCGGCAAAGGCCGAGGCAGAGCGTAAGCGTCAGGAAGAAGAGGCGGAAAAAGCGCGGCGAGACCGTGAAACCGGCAGAAAAGGTGGCAGAACCGCAGCCGGTATATAAGGTGCGCACCACGAAGAATGTTTCCATCAAGACGGTTGCCAAGACTGCATCGTGGCGGCTGGAGAGCAAGGATGATGTTGATAAATACCTTGCTGCATTGGTGCGCGAAAACCTGCTGAAAGAGATGGACGAAGATACCATCGTCAACATTGAACTATAAATGACAGGAGGATTGGCTCCATGAACAAGACAGCCATAAAGAATTTTTGCGATCTGGGCGCGGAATAAGCTGATTGCAGATGTCAGCTATGATGCCCGCCTGATCGGTATTACGGAGGACGGCATTGCAAAGCCGTTGCCGCAGAGCTTCGGCGGCACTCAGTTCTTCGATATCGGCACCGCAGAACCGTATTCGATTTCCGGCGAGGCCGTGCGGCAGCGTGACAAGCTGATAGAGGTCATCCAGCAGAAAGAAAAGGATACCGACTACAAAACCGCATATCAGTATGTGATCGAGGAGGTTGCCTATACATGGTTCAACCGCCTGATTGCGATCCGTTTCATGGAGGTCAACGACTATCTGCCTTCCCATATCCGGGTTCTTTCTTCCGAGAGCGGAAAGCTGGAGCCGGATCTGGTCACAACCCGTTTGACGCAGAGCTTGCCCTTCACTGCGGAGGAAGAAGCTCTGATTTTCCAGCTGAAGCAGGACAACAAGCTGGACGAGGTGTTCCGTATCCTGTTCCTGAAGCAGTGCAACGCCTTGAACGAGATTCTGCCTGCGCTGTTTGAAAAGACAAAGAACTACACCGAGCTGCTGCTCAGCTTGTCCGTTATTGACCAGGATGGCGTGGTCTATCATCTGATTCACGATATCCCGGAGGATGACTTCAACATCGAGCGCGGTGGTCAGGTGGAGATCATCGGCTGGTTGTACCAGTATTACAACACTGAGCCGAAGGCCGCTGCCTTTGCCAAGAACGGTAAGATCACCAAAGAGGAAATCCCTGCCGTGACCCAGCTGTTTACCCCGGACTGGATCGTCCGTTACATGGTGGAGAACAGCCTTGGCCGTTTGTGGGTGGAAGGACACCCGGAATGCGGCCTGAAAGAAAACTGGAAATACTATCTGGAAGAAGCACAGCAGGAGCCGGAGGTGCAGGCAAAACTTTCGGAAATTCGTAAAGAGTATGCTGCCCTGAACCCAGAAGACATCAAGCTCATCGACCCCTGCATGGGTTCCGGCCATATCCTCGTATACGCCTTTGATGTGCTGATGCAGATTTACGAGAGTGCTGGTTACAGCCAGCGTGATGCTGCAAAGAGCATTCTGGAACACAACATTTACGGTCTGGACATTGATGATCGTGCCTATCAGCTGGCGTACTTTGCCGTGATGATGAAAGCACGGCAGTACAACCGCCGTATCTTAAACGGTGAAAACAGCTGCCATGTCTATGCCATTCAGGAGAGCAACAGCATCAACCGTGCGCACCTGAAATATTTTGGCGCGGGGATGGATGATATTGAGAAGAACGCCGCCAAGATGCAGCTGGAAGGTTTGCTGGACACCCTGACCGATGCCAAGGAATACGGCTCCATTCTGAATGTGGAGAGCTATAACTGGGATTTGCTGCGCCGGTTTGTGGCAGCGGAGGGACACCGACGGTCAGATCAGTATGGACAGCGTGGGCGTGGAAGATACCGCCGAGCAGCTGAATCAGCTCATTGATATCGGCGAGACGATGGCACGGAAGTATTGGGTCACCTGTACAAATCCTCCCTATGCCGGAACCAGCAACCTTAGTGTGAAACTGAATAACTACGTAAAAAAGCACTATTCGGATAGCAAAGCAGATATGTTTGCCGTCTTAATTGAACGGTGTAGTCAGTTTGTGCTTAAGTGTGGTTTCCAGTCTATGATTACGCAACATGCCTGGATGTTTATTAACAGCTATGAGTCTCTCCGAAAGAAAATATACGAAAAAAGATTTTTGAGTCTTGTCCACCTCGGAATAAAGGCGTTTGAAGAAATTGGCAATGACGTTGTTCAAACCTGTGCTTTTGTAATTCAAGGAAAGTATTTTGATGGCTATAATTCACAGTTTGTACGGTTAGTTGATTGCAAGAATTACAATGAAAAAGGAAAAAAGCCTTTTTGACTGGAAAGTATCGCTTTGAAGCAAATATTGCTGACTTAAAAAAATTCCGGGAATGCCTCTCGCATATTGGGTTAGCAAGCAATTTATAAGAAACTTTCAAAATGCAAAGTATATTGAAGATTATGGTATTTTAACAGGATCTCAAAATATTACAGGTGATAATGAAAAGTTTTTGAAATGCTTCTGGGAAGTAGACAATGAAAAGGTTGGTGACCGTTGGCATTTTTATGCTAAGGGAGGAGATTATCGCCAGTACTACGGAAATTTGACTTTCGTCGTGGATTGGTCGGACACAGCAAGAACTTTTTATGCAACAAATAAGACTTCAAATTTGTTGAGTGAAGAATTTTGGTATAAACCTGGAATTACTTATTCAGCGATTACAAGTCGGGGAACGGGATTTAGATACTTGCCTGAGGGCTGTATTTTCGATAAAGGTGGCCCATCAATCAACCTAAGGAGTAATATCCCGGAAATTCTGGCTTTGTTAAATACAAATGTAAGTGGCAAAATATTATTTTTTGGGTATTTAATCCTTCAATAAATCTTCAAGTGAAGGATGTAAAAAAAGCTTCCCTATTATTCTTCCAGAAAATCCATTGCTTACAGAGATGGCAGATACTAATTTGAAATTCTGCGAATACGACTGGAATGCATTTGAAACATCATGGGAATTTAAGCATCACCCGCTTGTTACGGCAGTCTGTGTGAAAAGTCAAACAGATATTTCGTCTTGCTTTGAACAATGGAAAGCCGACTGTCAAAAACATTCTGATGAGTTAAAAACAAATGAAGAAAAACTTAATAGTATCTTTATTGATGCATATGGATTGCAAGGAGAAGTTGAGGAAAATGTTGAAGAGCGTGATGTGACTGTGCGCAAGGCTGACTTGCAGCGGGACATCAAGAGCTTGCTGAGCTATGCGGTAGGCTGTATGTTTGGCCGTTACTCTACTTATAAGGATGGACTGCTTTTTGCAGGAGAACCGTATTCCTTGCAGACGTTTGTGGATAAAATGAACGACCGCCCCGGAACGATTTCTGCTGAAGAGTTGCAACGCGCATACCGCAATGAGGGTGTTGTGGTTGATGAAATGTTCTTCCCGGACGAAGATAATGTTATCCCCATCACCGATGAAGAATATCTGGACGATGATATCGTTTCGCGCCTGTGTGCATGGCTAAAAGCGGTTTACGGTGCTGATACGCTGGAAGCAAACCTTGATTATATCGCAAAAGCCCTCGGCAATAAGGGCAGTACCAGCCGGGAGATCATCCGCAATTACTTCCTGAACGATTTCTTCAAGGATCACTGCCAGACTTACTCTGTCACTGGCTCCGGCAAGCGTCCGATCTACTGGCTGTTTGACAGCGGCAAGCAGAACGGCTTTAAGGCACTGGTTTACCTGCACCGCTACACACCGGAGACCATCGGCAACCTGCGTATCGACTACCTGCACAAGATGCAGCGTGTATATGAATCCGAGATCAACCGAATGCAGGGATATGATGGATCACAGCGAGAATGCCCGCGAGGTGGCAACAGCCGGGAAGCGCAAGGATAAACTTGCCAAGCAGCTGAAGGAATGTCGGGAATACGATGAGAAGATCAGCCATCTGGCACTTTCCCGTATCGAGCTTGACCTCGATGACGGCGTAAAGGTCAACTACCGTAAGCTCCAGACTGCCCAGGACGGCAAGTTCTATGAGGTGCTGGCAGACAGTAAGAATATCATGGTGAAAGAAAAGAAATAAGAAAAATGACCGGAGGGAGTGGGAAAATGCAAAATCACTGGACAAAGGATGATGTCGCGGCGGCATGGCAGCGTTTTGAACGTACATATGCCCATGATCCGGTGGCATACCGCTTCCTCTGCGGTCATTGTATTCAAGATGAAACCGATGAAGATGCGTTGGATTACAATATCATTGGTGTCTGGCTTGTCTGTCATAGAAAATATCGTGACTGGTCAACCGAGAAATCCTATGATCTGGCATGGATACTGGAATTTATGCAGGCGTATCACATGACGATTCCACGGTACATCAAAAGAACAAAGTTCTACCGGAAAAAGATGAAGCTATTGCTGAGTTCTCTTGTAAGAGATAAAGACCAATCACAGGAAAAAAGGACAATGATATGGCAGAATTGAACCTGAAACAAATTATAGACCGCCTGAATGCGGAATTTACCGGAGAGACCCGGAAACTGGTTTTCTGGTACGATGATAAGGCAGAATTTGCCGAGGATATGGAGACAGTTGAGCTTCAGAATGCGAAGATCTACCATCTCCAGCCGGATAACCAGTTCTATACAAAGTATTTTCTGGAGCGTGTGGATAAGACCACGAATTATCTGATTTATGCACCGTTTCCGAAGCCGGATGTAAGGGGACAACCATCTGGAAGACACAATGCTGTATTCCAGACGGTTCTTTGCTGACCGTGCCTCCCTGCTGTCGGTTGACCTGGGTATTGAGGAAAAGTACAAGCCGGTTATTTGAGAAGCACATCAAGTTTTTTCGCCAACAAAGAGCGCACTCAGCGGTTCTATGATTTGGAAATCGAAAACTTCAATGAAGAAAATATCCTTGTCGGTCTGCTCAGTGCAGTCTGCAAGGCGCGTACCTGCTCTTTTGAGGAAGTCGTGCGCATCGTGTTGACGGATGGCGAGCTGGTGGACAATGCTTTCTTGCAGGAGTTTGAAAAATACGACCTGCTGTCTGCATTCTGGCAGCTCTGTGAGCAGCATTTCGGATACACCGATACAAAACCGAGTTTGGATCGGCTGCTGGTAACATTGTTCGTTACTTATACTGGGCGATATGTGCAGGCAGAGCTTCCGGCAGCATGGAAGAGCTTTGTCTCCTACAAGTCAGGCAATATCATCGCATTCCTCGATAGCCTGATGAACAGCGTCCTGTACCGGGATAAATACGACGCTTTGTCGGCACATGTTGCCAAAGGGCTGAATGTTTTTTTTCGGCATTTGCAGGAATGCGCGAGTGGACGATTTGGTGGAGTGCGACACTTTCCTTGCCGTGGATCAAGTGCTGGTAAAGTGGCTTATTAGCAGACTTGTTTCGGAAGATATTGGTGCAATCGTAAACGGATTTACCATTCCGGAACTCTGTGAAAAACGGGCTAAAATGCACTTTGGAAGAAAGACCGGGAAGACATATCAGTTGCTTTCCAGTGCATACAGCATGGTGAAAGAAGCGGATTACCATGCCGCAGATGGCTTAAAGCCAATCATTGACCGATATCTTGCTGCGGATTACAAGATGGATCAGCAGTATCGGAAATTCTACTATTATTACGACCAGCTGGAGAGCACGGAAAGCTTTGAGCAGCTTCGGGAACTGGTGGAAAATATCTACACGAACGAATATCTGGCTTGCCTGCTCCCTGCCTGGAATGCTGGAATCCAGCAGGATACCGCATTTTCGGTAATTCCGTTGCAGCGGGATTTTTACAATGCCAATCTGCGATATACCAAAGAACGCACCGTGGTCATCATTTCGGATGCCATGCGTTACGAGGTAGGACAGGAGTTGTTTGCCAGAATGCAGGATGACCCGAAATGCACGGCAAAACTTTCTGTACAGTTGAGTGTTCTTCCGTCTTATACGAGGCTCGGTATGGCAGCACTTTTGCCGCATAAGACACTGGAAATGACGGATGATTTTCAGGTACTGGCAGATGGTATCCTTTGCGATAATCTGGCAGGTCGGCAGCCGGTGCTGCAAAGCTATAACCCGGATAGTGTCTGTGTACAGTTCGATGATATCAAAAATTTGAAAGTGGCAGAGCTGCGAGATGTGCTGACAAAACGACAGATTATCTATGTATATCATAATCAGATCGACGCGCGTGGAGACAAGGCAAATACCGAGGATGAGGTATTTCATGCGTGTGAGGAAGCCGTTCAGGAAATAATGGATCTGATTCATAGAATCTCCGTCAGCGGCAACACCTATCATTTTATCGTTACTGCCGATCGCATGGCTTTATTTATAAGCGTGATAAGCTGACAGAAAGTGACAAAATCTCCGGGAAAAGCGCGGACAAAGCATTTGTCAATCGCAGATTTATTGTGTCCAAGGCGGCACTGGAAGATGACGGCATCGACCATATGAGCATGGGACGCGTTCTGGGGAATGAGGACAGCAAGGTGGTGTCCTATCCAGTCAGCAGCAATGTCTTTAAGGTGGCCGGAGGCGGTGCTAACTATGTGCATGGCGGTTCCTCACCACAGGAAATGCTGGTGCCGGTGCTGGAGTTTAAGATGGAGCGCGGTCACATGGAAACAAAGAATGCAGAGATTGCTCTGGTCAGCATCGTCCATAAGATTACGAACCTGATCACGTCCATGGACTTTATCCAGTCGGATGCCGTTAGCGATACTGTAAAAGCTGCAAAATACCGCATTTTCTTCCTCTCGGAAGACAATGAGAAAATCTCGAACGAAAACAGTTATGTGGCGGACAGTCGCGAGGAAAATGCGCAGAAGCGTATCTTCCGGATGCGGTTCACATTCAAGAATAAGAAATACGACAAGGACAAGCAGTATTACCTTGTGGTTTATGACGAAGAAAGCGGTCTGGAGCAGTGGAGGCAGCCTGTCATCATGGACATTGCCTTTGCAGATGACTTTGGATTCGGATTCTGATACAGAGGAGGCAGGAATTCCGTATGGAAATGATGGATATGGCGGTAGACGATACCCGTGAAGAACTGCGTCGAAAGCTGCGCAGCAACTTTGACGGTCGGATCGTCCGCAAAGACCTGACAAAGAAAATAAAAGAAGGAGCGAATGTTCCGGTCTATGTGCTGGAGTTCCTGCTGGGTCAGTATTGTAGTTCAGACGATGAGACAATCATTGAGCAGGGCGTTCAGAATGTGAAACGCATTCTGGCAGATAATTTTGTCCGCCCGGATGAGGCTCAGAAAATTCTCTCACAACTGCGCAAGAACGGGAGCCATACCATTATTGATATGGTGACAGTACATCTCGACATCAAAAAGGATTGCTTTTTTGCAGAGTTCTCTAACCTTGGCCTCACCAATGTGCCGATTACAGATGATTATCCAGAAAAATATGACCGGCTGCTTTGCGGCGGTATCTGGTGCATCGTGCAGCTGGAATATGAGTCTGAGGGAGACAGCAGCTTTGGAATCACGGATATAGATGGACAGCCGATTTCTTCAAAACAGAAAAAGCAGAAGGATATCTCTCCCATCAGCATCCATAAGCTGACTCCGATTCAGATGCCCCATATCGACATTGAAGAAGTTCGAGAGGGACGCAAGGCATTCACACAGGAAGAGGGGATGGATGTTATGCTGCGTTCCTGCGGATATGAGCCGGAACAGCTGAACAATCGCGAAAAGTGGCTGCTGCTTGCGCGTATGTTACCGCTGGTGGAGAACAACTTCAATCTCTGTGAGTTGGGGCCGCGCAGCACAGGCAAGTCCCATATCTATAAAGAAATCAGTCCGAACAGTATCCTGGTATCCGGTGGTCAGACGACCGTTGCAAATCTGTTTTACAATATGGGGCGCAAAACCGTAGGTTTGGTAGGCTTATGGGACTGCGTTGCCTTTGATGAGGTTGCCGTAATCAAGTTTAAGGACAAAGACGGCATTCAGATTATGAAAGACTATATGGCTTCCGGCTCCTTTGCCCGTGGCAAAGAGGAAAAGGCAGCATCGGCATCTATGGTCTTTGTAGGAAACATCAATCAGAGCGTGGATGTGTTGCTTAAGACTTCCTCTCTGTTTGACCCGTTCCCGCCGGAGATGGGAACGGACACCGCCTTTCTTGATCGTATGCACTGCTATATTCCCGGCTGGGAGATACCGAAGTTCCGCCCGGAGCATTTCACCAACGACTATGGCTTCATCACCGACTATCTGGCTGAGTTTATCCGAGAACTTCGTAAGGAACAGTATGGTGATGCGTTAGATAAGTATTTCCGCCTTGGAAAGAACCCTGAGACCAGCGCGATACGATTGCTGTCCGCAAGATTGTAGGCGGCTATGTGAAATTGCTGTATCCGGATGGGGAGTTCACGAAGGAACAGATTGAAGAAATTCTCGTGTTTGCGCTGGAAATGCGCCGTCGTGTCAAGGAGCAGCTGAAAAAGCTGGGCGGAATGGAGTTCTATGATGTGAACTTCAGCTATATCGACCTTGATACCTTTGAAGAAAAATTTGTTTCCGTGCCAGAGCAGGGCGGCGGCAAACTCATTCCTGATGGTATCTGCAATCCTGGACAGGTATATACCGTAAGTCAGGGTAAGTCCGGTATGATCGGTGTATTCCGCCTCGAAAGCCAGATGCTGCCCGGCAACGGAAAATTTGAACGTACTGGCCTTGGCAGCGATCGTGACTGCAAGGAATCCACGAATACGGCGTTCAATTTCCTGAAAGCTAACGGAAATCGCATCAGTGGCAGCATCAGTACTACGATGCGGGATTACATCATCAACTATCAGGGATTTACAAGGCATTGGCATGACTGGAAAGCTGGCATTGCCTACATTGATTGCACTATGCAGCATCGCTCTTGGACGGCCTACAGTCAGTACACTTGCCGTGCTGGGAGAAATCAGCATCAGCGGCACGATTCTGAAAGTGGACGAGCTTGCCAATAGTTTGCAGGTGTGCCTCGATAGCGGAGCAAAGAAAGTGCTGCTTCCGATTACCAGTGCAGCAGACCTTGGCACTGTGCCGCCGGAGCTGGTGGGGAGTTTTAATCTGATTTTCTACAGCAGTGCGGAAGATGCGGTGTTTAAGGCGTTGGGGGTAGAGTAACAGGTCTCTGAATGAAAGAATGTTTTGAAATCAGGAATGAGGTAGAAAGGAAAGTTCCATGACAAAAGATGAAGTAAAAAAACTCAGGATGGACAGTCCGGAATCACTACAGTTTTTAAATAATGCTACAAAATATTATAATTTAATGATGATGTATCGTTGTGCTATTCGGGAGATACATAACTAAACTTGAGGTTTTGGATGATGAATTTTCAGTTGAGAACAATCGAAATCCTATTTCTTTTAGAAAAACAAGAATTAAGCAGCCCAATAGTACTTACAATAAACTGCAGAAGATGGGACATGATTTTTTACAACAGAGAATATACAAACATATCTAAATGATGTAGCGGGTGTTCGAATAGTTTGTGCGTTTATTGATGATATTTATATGATATCTGATTTGATCACACAACAAGATGATATCAAAGTTATTGAAATAAAAGATTATATAAAAAATCCAAAATCGAATGGTTATCGAAGCTATCATATGATTGTTGAAATACCAGTATTTTTTGCTAAGGGTAAAACACCTATGCGTGTAGAATTACAGATTCGAACCAATGGTATGGATTTCTGGGCAACATTGGAACATCAACTTCGCTATAAAAAAGGAATTGAAGAGATGCCTGGCTATGATGAGATAAGTGAAGAATTACTTCATTCTGCAAGAGCTATCATTGAAGCAGATAATGAAATGCAGAGAATAAAAAGACAAAATTGGTATGTTCCACGAAATTTAAGCAGAAATTTGATCGAGTAGAAAGGTTGGAATATATATGAAACAAGATACTTTAGAAGGAAAAGCGAAAACAAAAAACGGAGTAAAACGATTGTGTTTTTTCCATAGTCTGCATTCTTCTGGAAGTAGTTTTTATTATTACTATTGTAACACGCTTAAATGAATATGCAGAAATCATAAATCTATTTACAAGGATTTTAAGTGGAATTTTAGTTTTGGGATTGTATGCATCAGATAAGACATCTTCCATGAAAATGCCTTGGGTTATATTAATTTTAATTTTCCCAATTATGGGTGTAGGCCTGTATTTATTGATTGGTTTGAATGGCGGCACACATAAAATGCGTGAGCGATATGCAGAAATTGATAGCAAATTGTTACCAATGCTTTCCGATAATCAGGAGTGCTTAAACAGAATAAACGAAACGATTTCCGAAGGCAGGAAATATTGCAAGTTATATACAAAAAGAAATTCGCAGTATCCAATCTATCAGAATACGGATATTGTGTATTTTGATGAAGCAGTGAAAGGATTAGAGGCACAGCTTAAGGATTTGGAGAAAGCACAAAAAAGTTTATCTTTATGGAATATCATGCGATAGAAGACGCTGAAGCATGGCATAAGATTCAAGATGTTCTGGAAGAGCGAGTAAAAAAGCAGGTGTGGAAGTTAGAGTATTCTACGATGATATGGGTTCTATAGGCTTTATTAACACAGATTTTGTGAAAAAAATGGAGGCAATAGGAATTCATTGCCGTGTATTCAATCCGTTTATGCCAGGTTTAAATCTGTTTTTGAACAATCGTGATCATAGAAAAATAACAGTTATTGATGGAAAAGTCGGATTTACAGGTGGATATAATCTAGCAAACGAATATTTTAATTACACACACCCGTATGGACAGTGGAAAGATACAGGTATTCGTTTAAGGAGATGCTGTTCAGTCGCTTACAGTGACATTTTTAGAAATGTGGAATGCTGTTAGTGAAAAAGCTACGAATGATACTGATTTTAGTAAATACATTATTCATTACGATTATAAAGCACAGCAAACAGGTTTTGTTCAGCCTTATGCAGACAGTCCTATGGATAATGAGCAGGTCGGAGAAGAAGTTTATATCAGTATGATAAATAAAGCTGAAAAATATTGTTGGTTTATGACTCCATATCTAATCATAACAGATGAAATGACGCATGCGTTATGTCTGGCTGCTAAGCGAGGGGTAGACGTAAGAATTATCACACCTGGTATCCCTGATAAAAAATTCATTTATAATGTAACTCGTTCTTTTTTTATCATGGATTAGTTAAACATGGTGTTCGTGTTTATGAGTGGACTCCTGGTTTCTGTCATGCAAAAATGAGTGTGGCAGATGACTGTATGGCAACTTGTGGAACAATTAATCTGGATTATCGAAGTTTATATCACCATTTTGAAAACGGCTGTTTTATGGCAGATTGTCAGGCAGTTGTGGAAATAAAAAATGATCTGATAAGAACGATGGGAGAATGTCGTGATGTGACAGACCAATATCAAACCGGACGAAGTGCATATTTGCGACTGGGACAATTATTTATGAGATTATTTGCTGGATTGCTATAAGAATCTGATGAAACGACCTTTCAAAAAACAGTTGATTTAGAAGTTAACTGTTTTTGAAAGGCCGTTTTTGCTATATCTAACAGTCTGTTGTACAAAGAAGATTTTGCATGGATGAAAAAAACAAACCTTGTTGAGGTTAAATTGAGTTTTCCATTGTATTGTATTGCTAATGAATAAGAATAAGAAATAAAAAGGAATCAGGTGATGTACAATGAAAAAGCATAAAATATGTAAAATCCTTCTTGTTATACTGGCAATTTTTTTTTTATGTGTGGCTTTTTATGAATTGCTCGGAATCTGCGTTGCATATAAAAAAAAAGCAGCCGGGAAGTGTCCAATACAACCAAAAAAAAACAAAAATGGGTCATGGAACGAATGCAGTGAAAATACAGAACGGGCAGTAATCATAGAAAAAAGAATCCAGAAGCGCTTTTACAAAGAGTGCGTTTGATCAAGAATGCAAAAAAGGAAATTATTCTTTCTACTTTTGCATTTCAATCCGATGAAAGTGGAAAATTGATCTTAGGAGCACTGCATGATGCGGCAGACAGAGGTGTACATATTCGTCTGTTAGTAGATGGAATGGAGAGCTGGATTGATATGGAAGGAAATCCGTATTTCTATGGATTATCTTCCCATGAGAATGTTGAAATTAAACTATATAATAAGGCCAATCCGTTGAAACCGTGGAAAATGATGGGTAGAATGCATGATAAATATTTGATTGCAGATGGAAAGAGATACATTCTTGGGGGAAGAAATACATACAATTATTTCCTGGGTGATTTTCCGGGACATAAGAACTATGACAGAGACGTGTTAGTGGTTTGCGATGAACCTGAGAAAGAAAAAATTCAGTTAACCAGTTGTTAGAGTATTTTGAAACGATATGGGAACAAGAAGACAGTGATTATTTTCATGACAATAAAAAACTGGCAAATAGAAAATCTGTAAAGAACGCAGTTTTAGAGCTGCAGAACGGCTATCAGAAATATTTTGAAGAGAATAAGGAAAGAATCTGCGATACCGATTACACGGACGAAACTTTTGAGACAGAAAAAGATTGCATTAGTGTCAAATCCTATTCACACAGGTTCCAAAGAACCAGTAGTGTGGTATCAGTTGGGAGAATTGATGAAAAATGCAAAAAATCGTGTGAAGATCCACACGCCATATATTATCTGTAATGATATGATGTATAACACATGGGAGGAGATTGCAGAGAACGTTTCAGATTTTTCTATCATGACAAATTCAGTTGCGAATAATGGGAATCCATTTGGGGCTGCCGATTATGCGAAAAACAGAAATAGAATCTTAAGGTACAGGAATTAATATCTGGGAATATGAAGGCGGTTATTCATACCACGGAAAAAGTATTCTGATTGACGATGATCTGTCTGTAATCGGTTCCTTTAATATGGACATGAGAAGTGCATATCTGGATACGGAACTGATGCTTGTAATTCGCAGTAAAGATATTAATAAACAGTTGGAAGAGGGCATGATGGAATATGAAAGAGTGTCCCGCCAGGTATTGGAAGATGGAACCTATCGTGATCCATATCATGTAGAGCCAATCGAATTAACAAAGAAACGTCAGAGAAAAAAATATTTTTTTTGTACAGCATCTGCTTGGATGGGCAAGGTATCTGTTTTAATAAGGAGGAAGGAAAACGTGTTTCAAATATTGATTGTAGAAGATGATAAAGAATTAAGCCAGCTATTCCAAAAAGTGCTTGAGAAGAATGGATATCAAGTCAAAAGTGCATCGGATGGAGCAGAGGCATTAGAAGTATTGGTTAAGGAATATATTGATCTGAATGTCATTTCTGATATTATGATGCCGGTTATGGATGGCTATGAACTGGTGTCAGAACTTCGCTCAGCAGGATATCAGATACCAGTGCTTATGATCACTGCGAAAGGTTCCTTTGATGATATGCGCCAGGGATTTCTTTCGGGAAGTGACGATTATATGGTAAAACCGGTAAATGTGAATGAAATGGTTTTAAGAGTCGGAGCACTGCTTCGCCGTGCACAGATACTGAATGAACACAAAATTGTGATCGGTTCAACAGAGTTTGATTATGATGCAATGACGGTTACAACTGATAAGGAAAGTCTTGTTTTGCCTAAAAAAAAAATTCCTGCTTTTATATAAGCTTGCAGCTTCGCCAGGCAGAACATTTACAAAACAACAGTTGATGGATGAAGTATGGGGATACGAGACGGAGGCAGACCCACATACGATAGAGGTACATATAGGGAGAATCAGGGAGCGTTTTAAAGATAACCCTGATTTTGAAATCGTAACAAATGCGTGGAATTGGATACAAGGTGGTGAAAAAAAATAATGGAACAAAAAAACAAAGAAAAAAAGGATTGCGGATCCGATCCTGTCTGACTGGTGCAATCTGGCTGGCACTTGTATTTTCAACAGTCATATCTGCTTTATTATTTGCTTTTTTGAATCATTTTTTTTAATCTGCCGGGCAGCATACCTGTGCTTGGCTGGCTTTTGATTTTCAATACATTGATTGCAGGGCTGATCACTTCCTTTATTAATGCAAAGTTACTGGAACCAATTACAAGACTTAGTAAAGCAATGAAGGAAGTTTCTCGGGGAGATTTTGAACAGCATTTGGAAACGAATAGCCGTATAGCAGAAGTTGGAGAATCTTATCAAAGTTTTAACGTTATGACAAAAAAGAACTTCGTGCCACAGAGGTGCTGCAGATGGATTTTGTATCTGATGTTCCTCATGAGTTTAAGACCCCGATTAATGCCATTGAAGGATATACCATGCTGCTTCAGGGAGAAGAACTGTCTCAGGAGCAAGAGGAATATGTAGAAAAAATCCTGTTTAATACCCAAAGGCTTTCCGGATTGGTCGGAAATATTTTGCTGTTATCCAAGTTAGAGAATCAGAACATACCAATGAAAAAAACAGAATATCGTCTGGATGAACAGATCCGCCAGGCATTTCTTTCATTGGAAACAAAATGGACAGAAAAAGAAATTGGTTTTCAGGTAGAATTGGAGGAAGTTAAATATACTGGGAATGAAGGACTTTTTATGCATATCTGGATGAATCTTTTGGATAATGCGATTAAGTTCAGCCCTCCAAAGGGGACAATTACGATGTTTCTGAAACAAGAACAGGATTCTGTTAAGTTCATTCTGGAAGATGAAGGACCGGGAATAGAGGATGATGTAAAATCCAGAATATTTGACAAGTTCTATCAGGTAGATGGATCTCACAAAGCAGAAGGAAATGGTCTCGGCCTTGCACTTGTGAAACGGATTGTAGATAGTGCCGGAGGAACAATCAAAGCAGAAAACCGTGAATATGGTGGATGCAGATTTGTTATAGAGCTGCCAAAGCAGAAAGATGTGATTATCTAGTTTTAAGATAAATTAGAAGATGGGAGTATTTATATGACATTTTATCAGGAGTTGCAGTTAAATCAGGCAGGTTCTAAAAACCTGTTGAAAAAGAGTGAAACACTAAAAGAAAAACTATATCATATGTGGGTATATCTGGTGAAGATAGCTGCTACAATGGCATTTTGTTTTTTTTTGTTAGTATTTTCAGCATCCTATTTGGAAATGAGAACAGCATTGTAGGTGTAGTAGTCTTATTATGTCTCATGGTGTTTAGGAATGCGGATCTGGGGATCCACACCGGACAATCTACGATGCTTTTGGCTTTGTTCTTTGTAATTATGACTGTATGTCCGCATTTAGCAAATCAGTTTTCACCGGTATTGGGAATGCTGTTAAATATTGCGGCACTGGCTGTGTTGATTCTGTTCGAGGATGCCATAATCCATCCATGTTTAATCAATCTACATTGGTTCTTGGGTATCTGCTGCTATATGGTTATGATGTTACGGGAAAAAAGCTATCAGATGCGATTAGTCGGAATGGCTTTAGGTGCAGCACTTACCTGCTTCGTATTTTATCGAAATCATAAAAACAGAACTTATAAAAAGAAATCTGAAAGATCTGATACAAGAATTTGATATCACTTCTTCCAGAACAAAATGGCAGATATGTCAGATTTTATGTGTGCCGATTGTCCTTTGCATTGCAGAACTTTGTAATATGCCACGTGCAATGTGGGCTGGTATTGCGGCCATGTCCGTGATTTTGCCGTCTATGGAAGATATGCACTACAGAGTCCGTAAAAGGATTGTCGGAAATATTGTAGGTGTTATATGCTTCACCGTATTATATTTTCTGCTTCCATCATCCATCTATGCTTATATAGGAATTCTTGGTGGAATTGGCGTAGGATTTTCAGCGCAATATGGCTGGCAGGCAGTATTTAACACATTTGGTGCTTTAGCCATTGCTGCAGAGACATATGGACTACAAGGAGCGGTTAGTCTTAGAGTGAGTCAAAATGTTTTTGGTGTTGTGTTTGCTTTAGCATTTTGTGTTATATTTTATTGGTTTATGCCTAAAAAAAAGGAAAGTGAGGTGACCGTACATGCAGAGTGAAGTGAATCAGAAAGAAAATTTGAATAGAATTATTACGGTTCCTAATCTTCTTTCTTTTTTCGGCTTTGTCTCTGATTCCGGTAATTATATGGAGTTATTGTGTAAAGAAAAAATCCTCTGTTAGCTGGTGAAATCTTATTGCTGTCTGGTCTTACGGATCTTGCTGATGGATATATCGCAAGAAGATTCCATAGGATTAGTAATTTAGGAAAATACTTGATCCGGTGGCTGATAAGCTGACACAGGCAGCGATGTTAATCTGTCTGTTTACTCGTTTTCCGTATGTGCTTCTTTTTAATCGTAATAATGGCAGGTAAGGAGCTGTATATGGTAGTCAGTGGATGTCTTGTGATACAAAAAGACAGGAAAAGTACATGGTGCAGACTGGCATGGAAAGATAGTAACCTTTTTATTATATGGAACTGCAGCGGTGCATATTATATGGTTCCACATTACACCGATGGTATCAGATCTGTTGATTGGTTTGTGCGCTATAATGATGGCCATATCGGTCGCTCTGTATATTATCCAGAATACCAGGACTCTTAAGGAAGAGACTGTATAAGCAATTTTATATGCGATACAGTTTCTTTTGTCAGGAAATTTCGGAGCAATTTTAACCGTTCTTTGTTCATCGGTTGCAGGACTTCCGGTGCCATTTGCACCAGTACATTTACTCTTCATTAATCTTTTTGACGGATAGTCTTCCGGCAATTGCGTTAGGCTTAGAGCCGGATAGAAGTGAAGTGATGAGTGAAAAACCGAGATTGGCAGATGAGTCGATATTGACAAAAAGATTTTCTTAGCAAAATCCGGTCTGGAAGGTTTGGTAATAGGAGCAATGACAATGATCAGTTTTTTTGACAGGATACAACCAGAATGGTACATTGCTTGGAAGCACGTATGCTTTTGGAACTCTTTGTCTGGCACGTTTGTTTCATGGATATAATTGCAAATCAGATCATCCGGTCATTTTTACAAAAGGTCTCTTTCATAACAAGTGGCTTCAGGGAGCATTTGTGTTAGGTGCAGTACTCATTACAACAGTACTGACGGTTCCTGGTTTCCATAACTTATTCAAAGTGGAAACGTTGAATCTGATGCAGCTTGGATGTGTATATTTATATGCTTTTGCAAGCCTTCTGATTATTCAATTACTTAAGTGTATACGTATGAAACTAAGAAAAAAGAGGGGAAAGATAGTGGATTTAAGTAGATGTTCTATGAAAAAAATTCGAGAATTGATTGTATTTACGGCATTTCTTGTAGTTGCTTTGTGGAAATTCGATGTGGTGATTGAAGTGCTGAAGTCAATATGGAAAATTGTGTTTCCTTTTGCGCTTGGTGGTGCAATTGCCTTTGTGATTAATGTACCAATGAGTTTCCTAGAAAAGAAAATGCTCGGAAAGATAAAAGAAAATAATAAAATAGGAAAAAAAAAAAAAAGCTGCGAGACCGATAAGCCTGCTTCTTACAATTATATTGGTAGCAGGTGTCATTATATTGGTAATGTTTGGTGTGATTCCACAGCTTACTCGGACAATGGGAAATCTGATGACGAGTATTTCAGATTTTATTCCACAGATGCAAAACTGGATTCGAGAATTTTCACATGATAATCAGGATATTATGAAATTGGTAGATCAGCTGCAGTTTCAGCCTGATCAGGCAATTAAATGGGGAATAAGTCTTCTTGGAAACGGAGTCGGAAATATGATGAATACGACGATGTCAGCAGTAGGTTCCATTGCCAGTGGATTAGCGACCTTTTTTTATTTCGTTTTCCTTTGCATGCTATATTCTTTTTCAGAAGGAAAAAATTACATTTACAGGTAAGAAAAGTGATTTTCGCTTTTATTCCAAAACAAAAAGCAGATGCAATTCTTAACATATGTTCGCTGACATATCGGACATTTGCAAATTTTCTTACAGGGCAGTGTCTGGAAGCAGTAATTCTCGGAATGATGTTTGTTATCACGCTAAGTATTTTAAAAAAATGCCATATGCACTTTTAATTGGAATTTTGATCGCGTTTACCGCATTGGTTCCTATCTTTGGAGCCTTTATTGGCTGTGCCGTGGGAAGTTTTCTGATCTTTATGGTAAATCCAAAACAGGCAGTTTTATTTATTATAGTTTTTCTGCTTTTTGCAGCAGATAGAAGGTAATCTGATCTATCCTCATGTGGTTGGCGGATCAGTAGGACTTCCATCAATTTGGGTACTGGCGGCAGTTACAATCGGCGGAAATCTTATGGGAATTATAGGTATGCTGATTTTCATTCCACTTGTATCGGTATTTTATACTATATTCCGGGAGTTTCGTATATCTGCGCCTAAAAAACAACATATAAAACGAGTAACGAGAACGGATGTGGAAGAGTATGCGGAGGAGGAAATTGCGTCATCCTTTATTGTGCCGAATGAAAAATAATGATTTGATACAAATATAAATGAAGTGTAATGCCGATTATTAAGACGTTATAAAAATAGATTACGAAGGAAGAAGATATTATGAAGAAAATAGGAATCATGACAGACAGCCACAGTGGAATTTTTGAGTGAAGAAGCGCAGAGACTCGGAATTAAGGTACTACCGATGCCTTTTTATATCGGAGAGAAAGTGTATCGTGAAGGAGTAGATCTTTCCAGAGATGAATTTTATGATATGCTTCGAAAGGGCGTAGATGTATCTACATCTCAGCCGTCACCAACAGAAGTTATGGATATGTGGAAAGAGATGCTGAAAGAATATGAGGAGATTGTTTATATTCCTCTTAGCAGTGCTTTAAGCGGGTCCTGTATGACAGCAGAAGCCATGGCAAAATGAAGATGAATTTGCCGGTAAGGTGTTTGTCGTAGATAACGGTCGTGTGGCAACCCCGATGCATCGTTCTGTTCTTGATGCAGTAGAAATGGCAAAAGAAGGATACAGTGTAGTCGAAATCAAGAAAATTTTTGAAGAAACCAGAGAAAAAAAATGACAATTTATATCGGGCTCAGCACACTGAAATATCTCAAAAAAGGAGGAAGAGTCAGCTCAGTGACAGCCCTGGCAGCAGATGTCCTGAATATTAAACCAGTCATGCATTTCAGTACAGGAACACTTGATACTTATCAGAAATGCCGTGGTATGAAGAAATCACGTAAAGTTATGATCGATGCAATGAAGCATGAGCTGGAAACGAATTTCCGAGAAGAATATGCTGCTGGTAAAGTGTACCTGATGGCGGCGTCCAGCAGTACCGATGAAGTGACAGAAGAATGGGTAAAACCAGATTAAAGAAAGCTTTCCGGGAATGGATGTTATGTGTGATAAACTTTCCTTCGGTTTGTCCTGTCATATCGGTCCGGATGGACTGGGAATCGGATGCACCTGTAAGCCAGTGTAAAAAACTGCTCCGAGAAGATAAAATAAAAGATTAGGGTGTCAAAAGGTTTATAGCCTTTGATATAAATTTGTAGGTATAAAAACAGTGGCTTTCTATGACAGAAAACCACTAAAATGATGCTTAACTGAATGGCATTGCTTTATCACCACTTTGAAAATGGTTGTTTTATGGCGGATAGTCAGACAGTTTTGGATATAAGAGATGATCTGGGAGCAACCATGAATGAATGCAGGGAAGTGACCGAAAAGTACCGCACAGGACGGAGTGCATATTTACGGCTCGAACAGTTGTTTATGCGATTGTTTGCAGGATTATTATAGCAGAAAGAAGAGGTGTTCGATATGTGTACAGCAGCAACTTACAAAACAAAAAAGATTTTTATATGGGCAGAACGCTTGATTATGAATTTTCCTATGGGGAACAGATCACGATAACGCCAAGAAATTACGAATTTGATTTCCGGTTTGCCGGGAAGATAAAAAGCCATTATGCTTTGATCGGAATGGCATTTGTTGCAGAAGGTTATCCGCTTTATTATGATGCTGTTAATGAAAAAGGCCTTGGAATGGCAGGTCTTAATTTTGTCGGCAATGCGGCATATGAAGAGGCTTTGCCGGAAGATGAAACAGAAGTCAGCCAGGTGGCACAGTTCGAGTTCATCCCATGGATCCTTACACAGTGTGCTACTGTAGCAGAGGCGAGAGAGAAGCTGGCAGCAATGAGACTGACAGGTACAGCATTCAGTGAACAGCTGCCGACAGCACAGCTTCACTGGATCATTGCAGACAAAGACTCCTGTATCGTTGTTGAGTCTATGACAGATGGGCTGCATGTATATGATAATCCGGTAGGAGTGCTTACCAATAAACCACCATTCCCGAGTCAGATGTTTGCACTGAATAATTATGCCGGAGTATCCAGAAAACAGCCGGAAAGAGTACTTTTTGCAGGAGTATTACAGCTTGATGCATATAGCAGAGGAATGGGTGGAATGGGAATACCTGGAGATCTTTCCAGCCAGTCAAGATTTGTGAAAGTTGCCTTTACAAAATTAAATTCGATCTCCGGTGAAGAAGAGGATGAGAGTGTAAGCCAGTTCTTCCATATCTTAG